>Ga0210086_1001334_pt1 | contig 12762 bp, 10 predicted proteins | sample China_Galinas_PW_3_FD_184867 | JGI IMG/M metagenome (GOLD analysis project Ga0210086, IMG submission 184867) | Wetland microbial communities from San Francisco Bay, California, USA, that impact long-term carbon sequestration - China_Galinas_PWB_D2... | ecosystem: Environmental > Aquatic > Marine... | reverse complement strand
CGCCGGCGAGGTGGTGATCGTCTCGGCACGGGCGTTGATCAGCAGTGGCCCCTTATTCTCGGGCGTGCCATCGGGCGCGGCCCTCACCCACGGCGGCACCAGCCCCCAGCGCATCAGCCGCACCCGCCGGGTCGGGGTGTCTTCGGGCTCGTCGTGCCGGCTGACCACGGTCGCGATGGTCGCCGTCGGGGCGACATTGTAGTTCGGTCCGCCGGGCGCCTCCCCTGATGCGGACGTCGTCGCTGACGTTTCGTTGATGGCGTGGATCTTCTCGGCCAGCAGCGCCGGGTCCGTGGTCACCGCGAATCGTCCACACATGCCTCCATGGTGGCAAACGGTGCCGACAGGGCAGGATGGAGCCGTGAGCACCGAACTGTGGACGGCCCCCTGCACGCAGACTCCCGTCCACGCCACCGTGACGGTGCCCGGTTCGAAGTCGCAGACCAACCGCACGCTGATCCTGGCCGCGCTGGCGGCCGCACAGGGTCAGGGAACCTCCACCATCGGCGGCGCGCTGCGCAGCCGCGACACCGACCTGATGGTCGGTGCGCTGCGGGCACTGGGCCTCGACGTCGCAGGTGCGGGCCCCGAGCTGTCGGTCGGCGGCGCGCTGGCCCCCGCGGCGCACGCCCGAATCGACTGCGGTCTGGCCGGCACGGTCCTGCGGTTCGTACCCCCGCTCGCGGCGCTGAGCACCGCGAGCGTGCGCTTCGATGGTGACGAACAGGCCCGTGCCCGCCCGATCAGTCCCCTTCTGGACGCGCTGAGGGTTCTCGGTGTCGACATCGACGGCACCGGGCTGCCGTTCTCGGTGCGCGGTCGCGGCGCGGTGCAGGGAGGCACGGTGCGCATCGACGCGTCGGGCTCCTCACAGTTCGTATCGGGCCTGCTGCTGTCGGGCGCCGCCTTCACCAGCGGGCTGACGGTGGTGCACACCGGGACATCGGTGCCCTCGGCCCCCCACATCGCGATGACGGTGGCGATGCTGCGGGAAGCCAGCGTCGAGGTCGACGACACCACGACCAACCAGTGGCGCGTGCGACCGGGGCCGATCGCCGCCCGGCACTGGGCCGTCGAGCCCGACCTGTCCAACTCGGTGCCATTCCTGGCCGCAGCCATGGTCACCGGCGGAGCGGTGCGTATCGCCGGCTGGCCGAGGCGCAGCGTGCAGCCGGCCGACACCATCCTCGACATCCTGCGCCTGCTGGGAGCTTCTGTGCGGCAGACGAATTCGTATGTGGAAGTGTCGGGCTCGGGCAGCTACGGCGGATTCGACGTGGATCTGCACGAGGTCGGCGAGTTGGCACCGGCGATGGCGGCGCTGGCCGCCCTCGCCGCGCCCGGCTCGGTGTCGCATCTGACGGGCATCGCCCACCTGCGGGGCCACGAGACCGATCGGCTCGCCGCGCTGAGCGCCGAGATCAACGCACTCGGCGGCAACTGCTCGCAGACCCCCGACGGGCTGGTCATCACCGCCGAACACCTACGCCCGGGCACCTGGCACTCCTATGCCGATCACCGGATGGCGACGGCCGGAGCGATCATCGGTCTGCGCAGTCCCGGCGTGGAGGTCGAGGACATCGCCACCACCGCCAAGACGCTGCCCGAGTTTCCGCAGCTGTGGGCCGGCATGCTGGCCGGGCCGGGCTTCGAAACCTGAGGGGACCCGGTTGAGGCGACACGAGTACGACGAGTCCGACGTCAAGATCCGGTCGGGCCGTGGCTCGCGTCCGCGTACCAAGACTCGTCCCGAGCACGCCGATGCCGTCACCGCGATGGTTGTGACAGTCGACCGGGGCAGGTGGGGTTGCGTACTCGGCGGTGATCCCCACAAGCCGGTGACCGCGATGCGTGCACGCGAGCTCGGCCGCACCCCGATCGTCGTCGGAGACGACGTGGACGTGGTCGGCGACCTGTCCGGGCGCCCGGACACGTTGGCCCGGATCGTTAGGCGCAAGGAGCGACGAACGGTGTTACGGCGCACCGCCGATGACACCGACCCGACCGAACGGGTGGTGGTCGCCAACGCCGACCAGCTGCTGATCGTGGTGGCACTGGCCGACCCCCCACCGCGCACGGGGTTGGTCGACCGCGCGTTGATCGCGGCCTACGCCGGCGGCATTCGCCCCATCCTCTGCCTGACCAAGACCGACCTGGCGCCCGCCACGCCGTTCGCCGAGCAGTTTGTCGATCTCGACATCACGGTCATCACGGCCGGGCGCGACGATCCGTTGGGCGAGATCGAGGCCCTGCTGGCCAAACGGGTGACGGTGCTACTCGGACATTCCGGCGTCGGCAAGTCCACACTGGTCAATCGTCTTGTGCCAGAAGCGGACCGGGCGATCGGAGCGGTTTCCGGCGTCGGCAAGGGCAAGCACACGTCGACCCAGTCGGTGGCCCTGCCGTTGCCCGGCGGCGGGTGGGTCATCGACACTCCCGGTATCCGCTCGTTCGGACTGGCCCACATCGAGCCCGACGACGTGCTGCTGGCGTTCTCCGATCTTGCCGAGACGATCGCCGACTGCCCGCGCGGATGCGGGCACATGGGGCCACCGGCCGATCCGGAGTGCGCGCTGGATACGCTGACCGGGCCGCAGGCCCGCCGGGTGGCCGCGGCACGAAGATTACTGTCAGCGTTGTCGGAATCCTCGGCGTATTGATCACGTTTGCATCTGGTTGGTAGCTAGTGCCGTGAAGGGTTAAGGAGAGATCGACGTGAGCGCAGTTCCGAACATCACACTCAACGATGGCAACCACATCCCGCAGCTTGGTTTCGGCGTGTTCCAGATTCCGCCGGAGGAAACGGCTCTGGCAGTCAGAACGGCGCTGGAGATCGGCTACCGACATATCGACACCGCAGAGATGTACCAGAACGAGGAGGGCGTCGGCCAGAGCATCCGCGACGCCGGCCTGGACCGCGCCGAGGTCTACATCACCAGCAAGCTCAACAACGGCTTCCACAAGCCCGACGACGCCAGGCGCGCCTTCGACGAGACGCTGCAGAAGCTGGGCTCCGACTACGTGGACCTGTTCCTCATCCACTGGCCGCTTCCGACCCTCTATGACGGCGACTTCGTCTCCACCTGGCAGACCATGGAGCAGTTCAGGCAGGACGGCCGCGCACGCAGCATCGGTGTGTCGAACTTCCAGATCCACCACCTGCAGGAGCTGGCCCGCGAGACCGCGACGACGCCTGCGGTGAACCAGATCGAGGTTCATCCGTACTTCGCCAACGACGAGGTGCGTGCCTACGGAGCCGAGCACAACGTCCCGACCGAGGCGTGGTCGCCGATAGCGCAGGGCGCGGTGCTGGGCGATCCGGTGGTGGGCCGCATCGCCGCGGGGCTCGGCAAGACAGCGGCCCAGGTTGTCCTGCGTTGGCATATCGAGCGCGGCGACACCGTGTTCCCGAAATCGATCACCCCCGAACGGATCCGCGAGAACTTCGCCATCTTCGACTTCGAGCTGACCGATGACCAGATCGATGCGATCTCGGCGCTGGACAAGGGCGAGGCCGGTCGCCGGGGACCCAACCCCGACACGTTCGACTACATACCGGCCTAGACCGGGCCGCTCAGGCGGCCCGCTCGCCGCTGGCCTCGGTGGGAGGCTGGCTTCGCCTGTCCCGGCGCCACGCGCGCACCGTCGCGATCGCCGTCTTGAGCCCGCGCTTGCGCCCGGTGTGCGGATCGGTGCCCGCATAGCCGGACCCCAGCTCCACGAACATCCGCTCACTGCGGGTCTCCGCTGCATCGTCGACGGTGTCGCGCAGGTACTTGTCCGGCAGCGACAGCTTGGCGATGGTGCGCCACGTCTTGCCGTACTGCACCAGGAACGGCCCGCTGGTGTAGGGCAGGTCGTACTTGTCGCAGACCTGGCGCACCCGCACCGAGATCTCGGCCAGCCGATTGCTCGGCAGGTCGGGGTACAGGTGGTGCTCAATCTGGTAGGACAGGTTGCCCGTCATGAAGTCCATGGCCCGACTGCCGTCGATGTTGGCACTGCCCAGCATCTGGCGCAGGTACCACTGGCCCTTGCTCTCACCCACCATGTCGGTCTTGGTGAATTTCTCTGCGCCATCAGGAAAGTGGCCGCAGAAGATCACCGCGTTGGCCCACATGTTGCGGATCACGTTGGCCACGGCGTTGGCGGTGGCCGTCGAGCGGTAGCTGGCACCCGGGGACAGCGACGTCAGCGCCGGGTAGGCGACGTAGTCCTTGAGCAGCTGCCGGCCCGCCTTGACGCCGAACTCGCGCACCCGGATCAGGGTGGCCTTGCGGTCGTCGCGGCCCTTCCAGATCTTGCCGAGTTCAAGGTGCTGCAGCCCCACGCCCCACTCGAAGCCGATCGCCAGCAGCGTGTTGAACAACAGGTTGCCGTACAGGTTGAACGGCCTCCACCGCTGATCGCGGGTGACCCGGATGACGCCGTAGCCCACGTCGTCGTCCATGCCCAGGATGTTGGTGTACTTGTGGTGCATGAAGTTGTGGGTGAACCGCCAGTGCTTGGACGCCCCGCTCATGTCCCATTCCCACGACGAGGAGTGAATCTCGGGATCGTTCATCCAATCCCACTGGCCGTGCATGACGTTGTGGCCGATCTCCATGTTCTCGATGATCTTGGCCACGCCCAGCGTCAGCGTACCGGCCCACCAGGCCGATCGTTTGGAGCTGGCGGTGAGCATCAGCCGCCCGGCAACCTCGAGCCCACGCTGGGCGGCGATGGTGCGGCGGATATAGCGCGCATCCCGCGCGCCCAGCGAGTCCTCGATGTCGGCACGAATCGCCTCGAGTTCGACAGCGAGACCTTCAACGTCGGCGTCGGTCAGGTGGGCGAACGCCTCGACGTCAGTTATCGCCATCGTGCACGCCTTCCTACGGTCTCCATCACGAACCTACGCTATCGTAACCTACTACCCCGTAGGTTACCTGTCAGTAAAGCCTAGACGTCGAGCACACAATCACCCGATGCGGCCGATATACAGGTCTGCACCCGGGTGCCCGGCTCATGCTCAGTGCCGGTACGCAGGTCGCGGACGTGGCCGTCGACCAGGCCGACGACACAGGACTGGCAGATACCCATGCGGCAGCCGAACGGCATCCGGACCCCGGCGCGCTCACCGGCATCCAGTAACGAGGTCGCCGCATCGGCCACCACGGTCTTGCCGCTGCGTTCGAAGGTCACCGCCCCACCCTGGCCATACGGGGCCGCCCGGGACACCGCGAACCGCTCCAGGTGCAATCGATCGGCGATGCCGGCGGCCCCCCAGACCTTCTGCGCGTCGTTCAGCATGCCCTCCGGCCCGCAGGCCCAGGTTTGCCGCTCCCGCCAATCGGGCACCTCGTCGTCGAGGCGCCCCAGATCCAGACGGCCCTGCGTGCGCGTGGCCCGCACGGTCAGCCGGTAACCGCCGTGGGTGCGGCCCAGCTCCGCGAGCTCGGCGGCGAACATCACGTCGGCATCCATCGGGGCCGAGTGGATGTGAACAATGTCACCGATCTGATCGCGCCGGACCAGAGTGCGCAGCATCGACATCACCGGGGTGATCCCGGAACCACCGGTGAGGAACAGCACGGCCGGCGGGGCGGGATCGGGCATGACGAAATTGCCCTGTGGCGCTGCCAGCCGCACGATCGTGCCCGGTTTGACGCCGCCGACCAGATGGGTGGACAGGAAGCCTTCCGGCATTGCCTTGACCGTGATGGTGATGGCGGGGGCGGCCCGTCCCGATGTCGCCGACCCGGCGACTCCGGCCGCGGGGCTGGAGGTCAACGAGTACGACCGCCAACGCCACCGCCCGTCGACGAGCAGGCCGATGCCGATGTACTGCCCGGGCTCATAGTCGAAGGTGAAACCCCACCCCGGCTTGATCACCAGCGTCGCAGAATCCTCGGTCTCACGGCGAACCTCGACCACCCGCCCGCGCAACTCCCGTGCCGACCACAACGGGTTGACCAGCTTCAGATAGTCATCGGGCAGCAGCGGTGTGGTGACCCGGCCGATGAGGGCGCGCAACGCATCGACCGCGGGGCGCCTGCCCGCATCGGCGGCGGTGGGCCGCACGGTATCGGCGACGTTCGCACTGATCTTGACGTAGTTCTTCGCCATATTCCCCGCTTCAGCTCGGTCCAACCTACGGTACCGTAACCTACGGTTCCGTATCTAGAAGCTCAGAGCAGTTCGAGCAGGAACGGCAGCTCTTGGGTCGCATACCAGGCCAGGTCATGGTCCTGGGCATCGCCGACGACGAACTCGGCGTCCTCGTCACCGAGGTCGGCGGCGTCGACCACGTCGACGGCGGCCTTCACCGCCGGCTCCGCGGCGGCGTTGTCGACATAGGCGGCCACAACCTGGCCGATGTCCACCCGGCCGGCGACCCGCACCACCGCGTCGTCGAGGTCGGGCCGCGGTTTCGCCCCGTCATCGGGGACATCGGCCACCAGGACCGCCCGCCGCAGTGGCAGCCCGCCCCCGTCCGGCTCCTCCCCCGACTCGGCGGCCAGCAGTCGCAACGAGGCCAGCGCCGCCTCACCGAGGGCCACCTCGGCCAGCTCTTCGTCGTCGCCCTCGGCATAGGACTCCCGCAGCGTCGGGGTCACCGCGAATGCCGTACCGCTGCGCGGCTGTAGCGCCCCGTCGGCAACCAACTGCTGGAGCATGGCCAGCGTCGCCGGGATGTAGACCCGCATCCCGCGAGACTAGCTGCCGTTCTCGCGATTACCGATCAAGGTCGCCACATAGTCCTCGACGTAGGTCGACAGCTCGCGAGGTGGACGGTGGTAGTTGCCGATCACCGGCCGCTTGGGCAGATCGACCTTCGCATGTTCAACCGTCCCGTAGTCGATGCTCGACAACAGGTGGGCCATCATGTTCAGCCGCGCATGCTTCTTGTTGTCGGACTCGACCACGTACCACGGACTGGCCGGAGTATCGGTGTGCACCATCATCTGGTCCTTGGCCCGGGAGTAGTCCTCCCAGCGGTACACCGACTCCAGATCCATCGAACTGAGCTTCCATCGCCGCAGCGGATCGTTGCGACGCGACCTGAACCGGCGTAGTTGTTCGTCATCGGAGACCGAGAACCAGTACTTGCGCAGGATGATCCCGTCGTCGATGAGCATCTGTTCGAAAATCGGGCACTGCCGCAGGAACAGCGTGTGCTCCTGCGGCGTGCAGAATCCCATCACGAGCTCAACGCCGGCGCGGTTGTACCAGGACCGGTCGAACAGCACCATCTCGCCGCGGGCCGGCAGGTGTTCGATGTAGCGCTGGAAATACCACTCTCCACGTTCACGTTCGGTGGGCGCCGGCAGAGCGGCGATGCGGGCGACCCGCGGGCTGAGGTATTCGGTGATGCGTTTGATCGTCCCGCCCTTGCCTGCCGCATCGCGTCCCTCGAACACCACCACGATCCGTGCGCCGGTAGCCTTGGTCCACTCCTGCAGCTGCACCAATTCGGTTTGCAGGCGAAACAATTCGGCGCGATAAACGTCCTTGGGGATCTTCGCGTCGACTTTCTTCGCCTCGTCGGCCTTGGCCTGGCCATCGGTACGAACCTTGCTCATCGCCGAATCGTACTTCTACTGTGCGGCCTCGAGCAGTTCGTCCAGCGATTCGGCCAACAGGGAGGGCAACACGTCGACGTCGCTCATCGCCTCGCGATCGGCATTGATGCCGAAATACAGCATCCCGCAATACGACGTCACACCGATCGCCAATACTTGATTGTGCAACAGCGGTGGAACGGCATACGTCTCCAGCAATTTGGTGCCGGCGATGTACATCTGCGCCTGCGGGCCCGGCACATTGGTGATCAGCAGGTTGAACTGGCGCGCCGAGAACTGGGTGGCCACCCGAGTTCCCATCGCATGTAGCGTCGGCGGTGCGAAACCGGACAGCGTGACAATGGTGCGGGCATCCACCAGACTCGCCGCCGCCGAGTGCGACTCGGTGGCGTGTGCGATCTGCGAGAGCCGCACCACCGGATTGCTCTCCCCGACCGGGAGATCGACCAGGAACGGCGCCACCTCGCTGATCGCCTGTCCCGGTCCCGACGACTCCATGTCGGCCTCCGGGTACACCGACGTCGGGGCCATCGCCCGCACCGTCGATGTCGTCGTCACCGGTTCCCCCCGCGACAGCAGCCAGTTGCGCAGTGCCCCGGCGACCACGGCCAGCACCACGTCGTTGACGTCGCAGTCATAGCGCGAGCGCACCAGCCGGTAGTCCGACAGCTGACCGGCGGCCACGGTGAATCGGCGGTTGCGCGACACCCTGGTGTTCAGCGGACTGCTCGGCGCCGTGCCCCGCGCCACCGTGCGCGCGATATCGGTCAGCCTCCGCACCCGGTCTGCCAGCTCGCCGCTGTTGGTCACGACCTCGGTGACCCCCGAGCGCACCGCCTCCAACTGCATACCGGGGCGGGCCAGCCAATCCCCGACCGCACCGAGAAGCAGCTGTCGATTGGTCGGTTCGCGGCCAGGAATCCAGATGTCCTCACCGAACGCCGGGGGCTTCTGGGTGCGATCGGCGATCACGTGCCCGATCTCCGATGCGGTCACGCCGTTGACAAGTGCCTGATGGGACTTGGTGTAGATCGCCAGCCGGTTCTTGGCCAGGCCCTCGATGAGGTACATCTCCCAGAGCGGCCGGGATCGGTCCAGCGGGCGTGATCCCACCCGCGCGATGAGTTCGTGGAGCTGAACGTCGCTGCCCGGCGACGGCAGGGCCGACCGGCGAACGTGGTAGGTGATATCGAAATCGGGGTCGTCGACCCACACCGGCCGCGCCCCGGCGAAAGCGACCTCGCGGACCTTCTGACGGTAGCGGGGAATCTGCGGCAGACGCTGCTCGATGGTCTCCAACAGGGTCTCGTAGGACAGCCCGGCACGGGGTTTGCGGAGAATCGACAGCGAGCCGACGTACATCGGTGTCGAAGTGTTCTCGAGGTGGTAGAACGCCGCATCCGATGCTGACAATCGAGTCACCATCGCCGCGGTATCCCCCTCGCGCACATCAGCCGAATCCGTCCCGACACGGTAACCGTCGTCGGCCAACAGACGCATTGCGGGTGCACACCCGCGGTCATCGACTGTGTCATCATGTCAGCATCGGCTCGCTCCTCTCCAGCTGCCGGTCTACCACCGACCGTCCATCGGAGAGTGACCATTGTCCGTCGACCCCTCATTCTCGCCGCGCGTTGTCCCCGTCGTCGACTACGAACCGCCCCCGCAGGGCATCCGGGCGGACTCGCCACCGCCGGGGCCGCTGCACCCCCGCAACGCCGGCTCACCACACCCGCCCCAGGCGGTTCCGGCACCGACCACCACCGCGCATATTCGCCAAGCGGGCGCGTTCGCCGACGCGACGCTGCGCCGGGTGTTGGAGGTGATCGACCGGCGCAGGCCACTGGCCGCGCTGCGCCCCCTGCTGGCCGCCGGTCTCGTCGACTCCCTGCTGGCGGCGGCCGGCCGGCACAGCGGCGAGGGCGCCGCCCGGTTGCGCCGGGTCAGGGTGCAGCCGGCCGCATCGGTGGGCACGGCGGCCGAGGTGTCCGCGAGCTACACCCGCGGCAGCCGGACCCACGCCATCGCGTGCCGAGTCGAACAGGTGCGAACTCCGACCGGGATGCGCTGGCAGGTGGTGGCACTCCACATCGGCTGATCCGAGGAATATCCTGGGGTCATGCAGGGTGATCGGATCAGCGTCGAGAGAGTGATCGATGCCCCGGCCGACACGATCTTCGCGTTGTTGGCCGACGCGGGAAAACACCCGGCGTTCGACGGCTCAGGAACGGTCAACCACACCACTGCGGCCTCGGTTCCACTGTCACTGGGCTCTGTGTTCTCCATGCGGATGCGCGGCCGGCGCGAGACGCTGTTCCTTCCCTACACCATGAACAACACCGTCATCGAGTTCGACAAGGACCGCCGCATCGCTTGGCAGACAACCGCATTCGGTGGCTGGTTCGGCGGGCGCATCTGGCGTTACGAGCTGCGGCCCACTGCCGAGGGCCAAACACTGGCGCGTGAGGAGTGGGACATCTCCCGTGACAGGCAGAAACCTATGCTGCGCCTCGGCGGCCTGCCCGAGCAAACCGAGAAGGGCATGCGCGCGACGCTGGATCGGCTGGCCGAGACGGTCGCCGGCTAGTTCCGGATTGCCCGTCTCCTCAACGCCCGCGTGCCACGGGCGCATCGTCGGCCGGGCTAGTTCCGCCGCAGCGTCTTCTGTTCGCGCGCCTGTCGGCGTGCGGCTTCGCGACGTTCCTTGCGTGTCGCGCCGCCCGGGGCGGCGTGCTGCGCACCGCCGTTGCGCTTCACCTCGGCCGAACCGTCCTCGGAGGGGCCCGAGTAGGTCAGCTGTCGCGAATCGTCGTCGTCGATTCCTTTGGCCCGAAGGGCCGCGGCGTGGCGTGGGCCCGTCGCCGCCGGCCGGGCAGGCGCGGGCTCCCCAGCGGCGGACTCGCCCGGGGGGGCAGCGCCCTGGGCCTGCTGGGCGGCGGCCGCGGCGGCGAACTCGGCCAGGCCCTGTGGCGTGGGAACCGGTGCCACGGCGGGTGTCTGCGGCACGGCCTCGACCTGGACGTTGAACAAGAAGCCGACCGACTCCTCCTTCAGGCCGTCGAGCATGCCGACGAACATGTCATAGCCCTCGCGCTGATACTCGACCAGCGGATCGCGTTGCGCCATGGCACGCAGGCCGATGCCCTCCTTGAGATAGTCCATCTCGTAGAGATGCTCGCGCCACTTGCGGTCGATGACGTTGAGCAGAACGTTGCGCTCGAGCTGACGCATCGCACCCCCACCGGCGAGGGCCTCGATTTCGGCTTCCCGCTTGGCGTAGGCATCTTCGGCATCGGTGATCAGCGCCTCGAGCAGCTCCTCGCGAGTCAGCTCGCCCGGCTCGCCGACCGCGTCGGAGTCGATCAGGTCGTGATGGTCGATACCCACCGGGTAGAGGGTCTTGAGCGCGCCCCACAGCGACTCCAGATCCCAGTCCTCAGCGTAGCCCTCGGCGGTGGCACCGTCGACATAGGCGGTGACCACGTCGACCAGCATGTCGTGGGCCTGCTGTTGCAGGTTCTCGCCTTCCAGGATGCGGCGGCGCTCGTCGTAGACGACTGTGCGCTGCTGGTTCATCACCTCGTCGTACTTCAGGACGTTCTTGCGGACCTCGAAGTTCTGCTGCTCGACCTGGGTCTGCGCGCTCTTGATCGCGCGAGTGACCATCTTGGCCTCGATCGGCACGTCGTCGGGCAGGTTCAGCCTGGTCAACAAGGCTTCCAGGGTGGCACCGTTGAACCGCCGCATGAGCTCGTCGCCCAGCGACAGATAGAACCGTGACTCGCCGGGGTCGCCCTGACGCCCGGAGCGGCCGCGCAGCTGGTTGTCGATTCGGCGCGACTCATGGCGCTCGGTGCCCAGCACGTACAGCCCGCCGACGGCGATGACGTCCTCGGCCTCCTCCGCAGCGTCGGCCTTGACCCTGGGCAGTTCCTGGTGCCAGGCGGCTTCGTACTCGTCCGGTGTGTCAACCGGGTCCAGCCCGCGCTCGCGCAGCCGGCGGTCAGCCAGGAAGTCGATGTTGCCACCCAGCACGATGTCCGTGCCTCGGCCGGCCATGTTGGTGGCCACCGTGATCGCCCCGCGCCGGCCGGCCTCGGCGATGATGTTGGCCTCTTGCTCGTGGTATTTCGCATTGAGCACGTTGTGCGGGATGCGCCGCTTCTGGAACTGCCGCGACAGGTACTCCGACCGCTCCACGCTGGTGGTGCCGATCAGAACCGGCTGGCCCTTCTCGTAGCGCTCGGCGACGTCGTCGACGACGGCGATGTACTTGGCTTCCTCGGTCTTGTAGATCAGATCGGTCTGGTCCTCTCGGACCATCGGCTTGTTGGTCGGGATCGACACCACGCCGAGCTTGTAGATCTCGTGCAACTCGGCGGCCTCGGTCTGGGCGGTGCCGGTCATGCCCGCGAGCTTGTCGTAGAGGCGGAAGTAGTTCTGCAGCGTGATCGTGGCCAGGGTCTGGTTCTCGGCCTTGATCTCGACGCGCTCCTTGGCCTCGATGGCCTGGTGCATGCCCTCGTTGTAGCGGCGGCCCATCAGGACGCGGCCGGTGAATTCGTCGACGATGAGCACCTCGCCGTTGCGGACGATGTAGTCCTTGTCCCGCAGGAACAGCTCCTTGACCTTGATGGCATTGTTGAGGTAGCTGACCAGCGGCGAGTTGGCCGCCTCGTAGAGGTTGTCGATTCCCAGTTGGTCCTCGACGAATTCGACACCGATCTCGTGCACGCCGATGGTGCGCTTCTTCAGGTCGACCTCGTAGTGGACGTCCTTCTCCATCAGCGGAGCCAGCCGGGCGAACTCGCTGTACCAGTTGGAGGCGCCGTCGGCAGGACCGGAAATGATCAGCGGGGTGCGGGCCTCGTCGATGAGGATGGAGTCGACCTCGTCGACGACGGCGAAATCGTGACCGCGCTGGACGAGGTCCTCCAGCGAATGCGCCATGTTGTCGCGCAGGTAGTCGAAACCGAATTCGTTGTTGGTGCCGTAGGTGATGTCGGCGGCGTAGGCGGCGCGCCGCTCGTCGGGAGTCAAACCGGACAGGATCACACCGACGTCCAGACCCAGGAACCGGTGCACCCGGCCCATCCACTCGCTGTCACGTTTGGCCAGGTAGTCGTTGACGGTCACGACGTGCACACCGCCGCCGCCCAGCGCGTTGAGATAGGCCGGCAGCACACAGGTCAGCGTC
>Ga0210086_1001329_pt1 | contig 12781 bp, 10 predicted proteins | sample China_Galinas_PW_3_FD_184867 | JGI IMG/M metagenome (GOLD analysis project Ga0210086, IMG submission 184867) | Wetland microbial communities from San Francisco Bay, California, USA, that impact long-term carbon sequestration - China_Galinas_PWB_D2... | ecosystem: Environmental > Aquatic > Marine... | reverse complement strand
GAGGAGGGGATTACCGCCGGCCCCGCCGGGTGGGGTGTCCGGGGGGCGCCCGCGGGGGTGGCTGCCAATACCGGGAGGAGAGATGGATCCGGAAACCGACGCCGCGCCCGCCCAAGCCCTGCGCCCGGGCCGCGCGCCCAGTCCAACCCGCCTGGCGCCCTGGCGGGAGGTGCCCGATTCCCTGTGGGACGACTGGCACTGGCAGATGCGCAACGCCCTCAGGCGCCTGGACCAGATCGAGGCCGTCCTGAACCTCACCCCGGACGAGCGCGAGGCGATCGTCGCGCTCGGGGGCGGCCTGCCCATCGCCATCACCCCCTTCTACGCCGGGCTGATCCGCCCGGACGACCCCGACTGCCCCATCCGCCGCACCCTGATCCCCACCACCGCCGAGCACCGCGTGGGGCCGGAGGAGTTCACCGACCCCTGCGGGGAGGACGCCGACACCGTGGTGCCGGGCCTGGTGCACCGCTACCCGGACCGCGTGCTGTTCCTGGCCGTGGGGGCCTGCGCCGTGTACTGCCGCTACTGCACCCGCAGCCGCATGGTGGGCGGCGCCGAGGGCTACTCCTTCCGCCGCGAGCAGTGGCAGGCGGCGATCGACTACATCGCCGGGCGGCCCGAGATCCGCGACGTGCTGATCAGCGGCGGCGATCCCCTGCTGCTGGAGGACCACCACCTGGACGACCTGCTGGGCAGCTTAAGGGCCATCCCGCACCTGGAGGTGCTCCGGATCGGCACCAAGATCCCGGCGGTGCTGCCCCAGCGGATCACCCCGGGGCTGGTGGAGGTGCTGCGCCGCTACCACCCGTTCATGATGAGCCTGCACTTCATCCACCCGTCGGAACTGGTGCCGGAGGTGACCGCCGCCTGCGAGCGGCTGGCGGACGCGGGCATCCCCCTGGGGAGCCACACGGTGCTGCTGAAGGGCATCAATGACGACCCCGGCGTGATGCGCGACCTGATGCACCGCATGCTGCTGTGCCGGGTGCGGCCCTACTACCTGTACCAGTGCGACCCGATCCAGGGCTCGGCCCACTTCCGCGCCCCGGTGCGCACGGGCATCCGGATCATCGAGTCCCTCAGGGGCCACACCACGGGCTACGCCGTACCCACCTACGTGATCGACGCCCCGGGGGGCGGCGGCAAGGTGCCGGTGGGCCCCAACTACGTGCTGGGGCAGATGGGGGAGCAGTGGGTGCTGCGCAACTACGCCAACCGGGTGTACGAGTACCACGACCCGGACCTGGGGGCCGAGGACCCGGCCTGAGGGCCGGCGCCCGGAGGGGCTATCCCTCCTTCAGCATCGCCCGCAGGCGCTCGTTGACCAGCTTGGGGTTGGCCTGGCCGCGGGACTGCTTCATCACCTGGCCGACGAAGAAGCCGAGCAGCTTGTCCTTGCCGGCCCGGTACTGGGCGGCCTCGTCCGGGTGGGCGGCGATCACCTCGGCCACCAGGGCGTCGATGGCGCCGGTGTCGCTCACCTGCACAAGGCCCTCGGCCTCGATCACCTGGGCGGCGGTCCGGTCGGTGCCGTACAGGTGGCCGAAAACGGTCTTGGCGATCTTGCCCGAGATGGTGCCCTTGTGGATGGCCTCCACGATGCCCCCCAGCTGGGCGGGGCTCATGGGGCACTGCTCGATGGCGAGGCCGGCCTCGTTGAGGCGCCCCATCAGGTCGCCCATCACCCAGTTGCAGGTGAGCTTGGGGTCGCCGGAATAGGCGGCCACGGCCTGCTCGTAGTAGTCCGCCAGGGCGCGGGTGGCGGTGAGCACGTCGGCGTCGTACTCCGACAGGCCGTAGTCGGCCACGAAGCGCTCGCGCTTGGCGTCGGGCAACTCGGGCATGGCCCGGCGGGTTGCCTCGATCCAGGCGTCGTCCACCACCACGGGGAGCAGGTCGGGCTCGGGCATGTAGCGGTAGTCGTGGGCCTCCTCCTTGGTGCGCATGGACTCGGTGACGCCGCGCTTGGTGTCCCACAGGCGGGTCTCCTGCACGATCGTGCCGCCCCGGTCCAGCACCTGGGCCTGGCGCTTGATCTCGTACTCCAGGGCCTGCTTGAGGAACCGGAACGAGTTCATGTTCTTCATCTCGACCTTGGTGCCGAGCTTCTCGGCGCCCCGGGGCCGCAGGGAGACGTTGGCGTCGCAGCGCAGGTTGCCCTGCTCCATGTTGCCGTCGCAGACGCCCAGGTAGACCACGATGTCCCGCAGCTTCTTCAGGTAGGCCACGGCCTCGTCGGAGGAGCGCAGGTCGGGCTCGGAGACGGCCTCGATGAGGGGCACGCCGGCGCGGTTCAGGTCCACGTGGCTGGCCTCGCCCAGGCCCTCGTGGAGGTTCTTGCCGGCGTCCTCCTCCATGTGGATGCGGGTCAGGCCGATGCGCTTGGGGGTCCCGTCCAGGACGATTTCCACGTGGCCGTGCTCGCAGATGGGGCGGTCGTACTGGGAGATCTGGTAGCCCTTGGGCAGGTCGGGGTAGAAGTAGTGCTTGCGGGCGAAGACGCTGGGGCTCTTGATCTCGCAGTGGGTGGCCAGGCCCGCCATGATCGTGTAGGCGACGGCCTGGCGGTTGAGCACCGGCAGCACGCCGGGGTGGCCCAGGCACACCGGGCAGGTCTGGCTGTTGGGGGGCTGGCCGAAGGTGGTGGGGCAGCCGCAGAAGATCTTGGTCTTCGTGGCGAGCTGGCAGTGGACCTCCAGGCCGATGACGACTTCATAGTCCATGGGACAAAATCCGTGTAACGGAAGCGGGTTCGGTATCGATTCCTAAAGTTCCGGTTTCGCTTTGTGGTGGTCCGTGGCGGCCTCGAAGGCCCAGGCGGCACGGAGCATCGTGGCCTCGTCGAAGGCCCGCCCGATGAGCTGGAGGCCGATGGGGCACCCCTCCCCGTCCCGCCCGCACGGCAGGGACACCGCCGGTAGCCCCGCCAGGTTGACCGAGATCGTGAAGATGTCGGAGAGGTACATCTTCAGGGGGTCGGCGGTGCGCTCCCCGAGGCGGAACGCGGTCGTCGGCGACGTGGGGGTGACCAGCACGTCCACGGCCTCGAACGCCTCCAGGAAGTCGCGCCGGATCAGCGTGCGCACCTGCTGGGCCTTCCTGTAGTAGGCGTCGTAGTAGCCGGCGGAGAGGGCGTAGGTGCCCAGCATGATGCGGCGCTTGACCTCGGTGCCGAAACCCGCCTCCCGGCTCGCCATGTACATCTCCAGGAGGCCCTGGGCGTCGGCATCGCGGTAGCCGTAGCGCACGCCGTCGTAGCGGGACAGGTTGGAGGACGCCTCGGCGGTGGCCACCAGGTAGTAGCACGCCACGGCGTAGGCGGTGTGGGGCAGGGAGACCTCCACCACCTTGGCCCCCTCCCGGGCCAGGACGTCGATGCCGGCGCGCACGGCGGCCAGGACCTCGGGGTCCGCCCCCTCCACGAAGTACTCCTTGGGCACCCCCACGGTGAGGCCCCGGGCGCCGGCTTTCAGGTCCGCCAGGTAGTCGGGCACGGGGCGGGAGGACGACGTGCTGTCCAGGGGGTCGTGACCGCTGACGGCGGCGAGCATCAGGGCGGCGTCCTCCACGTCCTTGGTGAAGGGGCCGATCTGGTCCAGGCTGGAGGCGAAGGCCACCAGGCCGTAGCGGGAAACCCGGCCGTAGGTGGGTTTCAGGCCCACCACGCCGCACAGGGCGGCGGGCTGGCGGATGGAGCCGCCGGTGTCGGAGCCGAGGGCGGCCAGGCACATGTCGGCCGCCACCGCAGCGGCCGAGCCGCCGGAGGAGCCGCCGGGCGCGCGGGTGGTGTCCCACGGGTTGCGGGTGGGGCCGAAGGCCGAGTTCTCGGTGGACGAGCCCATGGCGAACTCGTCCAGGTTGGTCTTGCCCAGGGTCACGGCCCCGGCGGCGTTCAGGCGGGCGGGCACGGTGCCGTCGTAGGGGGGCTTGTAGCCTTTCAGGATGCGGGAGCTGCAGGTGGTCTCCAGCCCCTCGGTGGCCATGTTGTCCTTGAGGGCGATGCCGATGCCGGTGAGGGGCCCGGCCTGTTTATCGGCGATGCGGGCGTCGGCCTCGGCGGCCCGGGCCCGGGCGTGGTCCTCGGTGACGGTGTTGTAGGCCCGGATGCCGGGCTCCACCCGCGCCACCCGCTCGAGGAGGGCGTCGGTGAGCTCCCGGGCCGAGATCTCGCCCCGGTCCAGGCGCTCCCGGGCCTCGTGAAGGGTCCATGCAAAGGGTTCCAATGCGCTCCTGCCTCGCTGTGTAGGCCGCCCGCGCGGGGCGGCGGGCTATCGGGCTACTCGATGATCTTGGGCACCGCGAAGCAGCCGTCCCCGGTGCGGGGGGCGTTCTCCAGGGCCCGCTCCCGGGGCAGAGGCCGCCGGGGGGCGTCCTCGCGCCAGGTGTCGCCGGCCTCGGCGGCGTGGTCCAGGGTGGGGACCCCCTCGGTGTCCAGCTCGCTCAACGTGCCGACGTAGGCCAGGATGGCGTTCAGGTCCCGGCTCAGGGCGTCCACCTCGGCCTCGGTGAGCTTGAGGCGCGCCAGGTGGGCGATCTTGAGCACCTCGTCCCGCTTGATCGTCGTGCCATTCGTCGCGCCTTGCGTCGTGCCGCTCGTCATGCCGTTCCTCCTTGGGTGCGGGCCTCCCCGGGTCAGGCCGGGGGCTCCGCCTGCTTGCGGGCCTTCCACCGGGCCACCCAGTCCGTCAGGTTGCGCTGCTCCACCCGGCTGATCGCCAGGGCGCCGTCGGGCACGTCCCCCGTGATCGTGCTGCCCGCCGCCACCACGGCCCCGGCGCCCACCGTGACCGGGGCCACCAGCTGGGTGTCGGAGCCGATGAAGGCCCCGTCGCCGATCACCGTGCGGTGCTTGCGGGTGCCGTCGTAGTTGCAGGTGATGGTGCCCGCCCCGATGTTCGCCCCGGCCCCCACGGTGGCGTCCCCCACGTAGGAGAGGTGGTTCACCTTGGCGCCCTCCCCCAGCACGGACTGCTTCACCTCGACGAAGTTGCCCACCTTGGCGCCCGCCATCAGGTGGGCGCCGGGGCGCAGGTGGGCCATGGGGCCGACGCTGTTGGCGCCGTCCAGGCGGGCGCCGGTGAGCAGGCTGTTGTCCTTGACGGTGACGCCGTCCCCCAGCAGGGAGTCCACGATGCGCACGCCCGGCAGCAGGGTGCACCCCGAGCCCACCACGGTGCGGCCCTCCAGAGTCACGCCGGGGTGGATCACCGTGTCCGGCCCCACCCGCACCCCGGTGTCCACGTAGGTGCGCTCGGGGTCGATCAGGGTGACGCCCTCGGCCATCAGGCGCGCGGCGATGCGGCGCCGAAGGACCTGCCCCACCCGGGCCAGGTCGGCGCGGGAGTTGACCCCCAGGACCTGTTCCGGGTCGGGCCAGGGATAGAGGTGCACCGGGCGGCCTTCCTTCAGGCAGGCGGCGACGGCGTCGGTGAGGTAGTACTCCCCTTGCGCGTTGTCCTTCGACAGGCGGGGCAGCACCTCCAGCAGCAGCGGGGCATCGGCCACGTAGAGGCCGGCGTTGATCTCCCGCACGGCGCGCTCGGCGTCGGTGGCGTCCTTCTCCTCCACGATCCGCACCGGGCGGCCGGCGCCGTCCCGGAGGACGCGGCCGTAGCCGGTGGGGTCGGCCAGCTCCACGGTGAGGGCGGTCAGGCCGCCGCCGGCGGCCCGGTGGGAGGCCACCAGGCCCCGCACCAGGGCGGGCGTCACCAGGGGCACGTCGCCGCTGAGGATCACGACCGCGCCTTCGTAGCCTTGCAGCTGGGGGGCGCAGGTGAGGACCGCGTGGCCGGTGCCGAGCTGCTCCTCCTGCACCACCGCCGTGACGGGGGCGCCGGGGAAGGTGGCCTTCAGCAGCTCCACCACCCGCTCGGCGCCGTGGCCGACCACCGGGTAGACGTGGTCCGCCCCCGCCTCCAGGGCGCAGGCGGCCACGTGGTGCACCATGGGACGGCCGCAGACCGGGTGCAGCACCTTGGGCAGGTCGGAGCGCATGCGGGTGCCCTTGCCCGCCGCCAGGAGCACGGCCACGAAGCCGCCGTCCATGGAACCCCCGGGGTTCACGTCAGGGCAGCACCCGCTCGGTGCCCAGCACCTCGGCGGCCTGCAGGCCCTCGGTGTAGATGCCCCCGGACATGATCGTCTTCATGGCCTCCTCCACGGAGATGCTCAGGTACGTCACGTCGTCCTCGGGCACGAACACCAGGAACCCCGAGGTGGGGTTGGGCGAGGTGGGGACGAACAGGTTGAGCAGCTTCTTGCTGGACTTGCGGGCCAGGTTGCCCTTGGTCTCGGCCACCACGAAGGCCAGGAGGTACGACTCGCGGCGGGGGAACTCCACCAGGACCACGCCGCGGAAATTCTGCTTGCCCTGCATCGAAACCGTGTGGACCACGCTCTTGATGGCGGAGTAGACCGACCGCACCAGGGGCAGGCGCTGCAGCAGGCGCTCGTAGGCCCCCACCACCCAGTGGCCCAGGACGTTGGCCGTGAGCAGCCCCACCAGGAAGATGCCGACGATGAGGACGGCGATCCCCAGGCCCGGATAGTAGTGGGCCCCGAAGTGCTCGCGCAGGAGGTTCCCCAGCACCCCCTCCAGCGCCTTGAGGAGGGCCTTGAGCACGAAGTAGGTGCCGGCCAGGGGCAGGGTGACGAGCAGGCCGGTGACGAAATAGCGTCGCAGCAGGTATCTCAGGCGCACCGGTTCGACTCGCTCGGGGCCCCCCGCGACGGGCCCCCGGGTGGGAGGGTGGAAAGCGAAGATGATACCGGCTCCCCCGGGGCGATCTCAAGGGCGCCCGGCGGGGCCCCGCGCGCGGCCCCCGGGGGTCTTGGCCTTGATGGGAACGGCCGCTTCCCGTATCGTTAAGAAAGGTAGCCGGGGCGCTTCGCCCCGGGGAGGGACTGCCCGTCGGGCCGCCATGACCCTGCTCGAACTCGCCGTCCGCGGCATCCGCCACTTCTCCGGCTTCACCCGTGTGCCCCTGAAGCCCGGGCTCAACACCGTCTGGGGCGGGAACCAGTCGGGCAAGACCACCCTGTGGCAGGTGCTGCGCCAGCTGCTGGTGCCCGACCGGACCCTGACCGCCACCGACGACGGGCGCCAGTGGGGCCACGCCGCCCTCACCTTCCAGGGGGACGACGGCCACACCTACTGCCTGGCGCGGCACTTCTCGGAGAGCTCGGAGCGCCTGGCCCGCCACGAGGACGGCGAGGGCTTCGTCGCGATGAACCTGCCCCCGGGGGAGCGGGGCCCGGTGGACCCGCAGGGGGCCGACGAGCCGCCCCTGTGGTCGGCCTGCCTGGGGGGCTCCCCCTGGATGCCCTCCACCCGGCTGCGGCAGGGATCCCAGGCCCTCGGCCGGGAGCAGCCACCGGCCCTGGCCCTGCTGGGCCCCGAGGAGGACCCGGAGGGGGCCGGCACCCTGCAGCTCGTCCCGGTCCCGGACGCCGACCGGCAGGCCGCCGCCGAGCGGCGCCTGGAGGCCCTGGGACACATCGAGCGGGTGGCCCGGGAGGCGGAGGACCGGGAGGCGGAGCTGGCCTCCTGCTACGACCGGCGCGCCCTCCTGCGGACCCGCCTGGATGCCCTTTCCAAGCTGGAGCGGGAGCGGGCCGACACCGAGGCCGAGCTGGCCGAGCTGGAGCCGGCGGCGACCGCCGCCGACGAGGTGGCCCTGGCGGCCCGGGGCTACCTGGAGGCGCGGGCGGGCTCCCGGGTGGAGCAGCACCGGCTGGAGGCCGACCTGGGGGACCTCACCCTGGACCTGGAGGCCGTGCCCCGGGTGCGCCTGTCGCGTCAGCCGGCGCTGTACGGAGCCGTGCTCCTGGGGGGCGCCGGCGCGCTGTGCCAGCAGGCCGTGGGGTGGGAGCCGGTGACCTACGCCGTCCTGGGGGCGGGAACGCTGCTGGCCGGCTTCGTGGCCTACCGGGCGGCGGCGGCCTCCCAGCAACGGCGCGGCCTGGAGCAGCGCATCGCGGTCTTGCGCGCCGACCACGCGGCCGTGGCCGAACGGGTGGAGCGGGACCACGCCGCCACCCTGGACGCCGTGCACGCCACCGGAGCCGCGTCGGTGGACGCGTTCCTTGGCCGGCGCGAGCGGCACCGGGTCCTCACCGCCAAGCGAGAGCGCCTGGAGGCGGCCGCACGCGACCTGCTGGAGGGCGACCCGCCCGAGGCCCTGCACGAGGAGATCGCCCGGGTCGAGGCCTGGATCACCGAGCTGGAGGACACCCTCACGGGCCTTCGGGTCAGCGGCGCCGACGCCGAGGCGGCGCGCCGGGAGCAGGCCTCGGTGCGCCACGCCCTGCGGCCCGAGGCCGTGGCCGCCGAGGCCGCCGCCGGAGTGGACGTCTCCATCGAGCCCCACCTGGAGGCGGAGCCGGCCCTGCGGGGCGCCCTGGACCAGCGCAGGGAGAGCTACTGCGCCCGCGCCGGCGACTACCTGGCCCGCTTCACGGGGGGCGAGTTCACCCGCCTGACGGTCAACGGCAGCTACCGCCCCACCCTCCACACCGAGCGCGACTCCAACTCTTCGGGCCGTCCCGGCGCCGGCATGGTGGACCTGATCTACCTGGCCCAGTACCTGGCGATGATCGAGACCCTGGACCCCACCGGGCGGTTCCCTCTGGTGCTGGACGAGCCGTTCCTGAACCTCGACCCGGAGCGCCGCACCCTCCTGTACGACTCCCTGCGCGAGCTGGCCCGCCAGCGGCAGGTGGTGATCTTCACCTGCCAGCAGTTCCTCACCTCCCCCGGCGACCACCTGGTCCGCCTCAAGGGCTAGCGAATGGCCGGGGCGGCGGGCCGGGCCGGCGGGGGCTTCATCACCCTGGAGGGGGTGGAGGGGTGCGGCAAGACCACCCAGGCCGCCCTGCTGGCCGACGCCCTGAAGGGGGCGGGACGGGCCGTCACCCTCACCCGGGAGCCGGGGGGAACGCCCCTGGCCGAGGGGGTCCGGCGCCTGGTGCTGGACACGGCCGCCGAGGGCATCCCGGCGGAGGCCGAGCTTTTCCTCTACCTGGCGGCGCGGGCCGACCACGTGGCGCGGCGCATCGCCCCGGCCCTGGCCCGGGGACGCTGGGTGGTGTGCGACCGTTACGCCGACGCCACCCTGGCCTACCAGGGCTACGGCCGGGAGCTGCCCCGGCAGCGGGTGCGAACGCTGGTGGCGTGGGCCGGCTGGCCCCGTCCCGACCTGACCGTGCTGATCGACGTGCCGGTGGCTGCGGGCCTCGCCCGGGCCGGCCTGCGGGGCGCGGGCAACCGGCTGGACCGGGAGGAAGCGGCGTTCCACGAGCGGGTGCGGGCGGGGTATCTCGCCATCGCGGCGGCCGAGCCGGAGCGGGTCGTGACCGTGGACGGCACGGGGCCCGTGGAGCAGGTGCGGAAGGCGGTGCTCCAGGCCGTGCGGGACCGCCTGGGCGCCCGACTGGGGGCGGACTTCGGCGCGGCGATGGGGGAGGCCCAGTGAGCGCCCTGCCCCAGGCCGACACCGGGCCGTACGCCGAGGCCTTCGCCGGGGTGCGGGGCCACGCCGGGCCGGTACGCATCCTGACGGCGGCCCTGGCGTCGGGCCGGATGCCCCACGCCCTGCTGCTGCACGGACCCGCCGGGGCCTGCCCCGCCTGCCTGCGGCGGGTCCACGGCAACGCCTACGACCGGATCGAGGTGACCCCCGACGGGGCCCAGATCAAGATCGAGCAGGTGCGGGACCTGCGGGAGCGGCTCGGGGCCGGCACCGGGGTGGTGATCGTCGACCCGGCCGACGCCCTCAACCCCCATGCCGCCAACGCCCTGCTGAAGACCCTGGAGGAGCCGCCGCCGGGCTGGACGCTGGTGCTGGTCACCGCCCGTCCGGAGGCGCTGCTGCCGACGATCCGCTCCCGTTGCCAGGGGGTGCGCTTCGGGCGCCTGGGGCCGGCCGACACCCGGGCGGTGCTGGCCGATCACGGCGTATCCGGCCCCCACGCGCCCCTGGCGGCGGCGGTGGCGGAGGGCGCTCCCGGGGCGGTGCTGGCGGCGGGGCTGGAGGCCGAGGCCCTGGCCGCCGAGTGGGGCGAGGCGATTGCCGCCCTGGCGCCGGAGGCATTACACTCCCCGTCCAGGATCTTCGAGACGGCCGAGGCCTGGGGGCGCGACGGGGACCGGACCCGGCGCTTCCTGCGCTGGGTGCAGATGTGGGTGTCGGAGGCCCTGCGCCCGGCGGCCGGGGCCGCGTCCGCCCCGGCGTCCGACGGGCCGGCTGCCGGAGTCGTTTCCGCCGAGAGCCCGGCGGCGTGGGGACGGCGCTTCGCGCCCGGCTTCCTGGCCGCCTTCGCGGCGGGGGTGCAGGAGACCGAGGCACGCCTGGAGCGCAACGTGAACCGACCGATCGCCATCGAGGCCCTGCTCGTGACCCTGCGGGGCGGCCTGGAAACGGGAGCGTCCCGGCCGTGAAGGTGGTGCGCGTCCGCCTGCGGGACCAGGGCAACCCGGTGACCTACGCGGTCCCCGAGGGGGCCGAGGTGTCCGCCGGGGAGACGGTCATCCTGGAGGGGGAGCGGGGCACCACCTGGGGGCTCGCCGTCGGGCACGCCCGCACCCCCCCGGCCTCCCTGAGCTGCTGCCAGCGCCCCCGGGGCACCCTCACCCGGACCGCCGCCCTGGACGACCTGGACGCCGTGGCCCGGCTGCGGCACCGGGAGGCCGAGGCCCTGGACTTCTGCCGGGTGCGGGTGGAGGCCCTGGGGCTGCCCATGAAGGTCACGGAGATGGAGGGGGTGCTGTCGGGCAAGAACCTGACGTGCTTCTTCACCTCGGACCGGCGGGTGGACTTCCGCCAGCTGGTCAAGGACTTGGGCGGCCGGCTGCGCTGCCACGTCCTGATGCACCAGATCGGCACCCGGGAGGAGGCCCGGCGGGCCTGCGGCATCGGCCCCTGCGGGCGGGACCTGTGCTGCTCGACGTTCCTGGGCAAGCCCAAGGGCGTCAGCTCGCGGGAGGCGCGGCGGGCGGCCCCGGGGGTCGCCCACGCCAAGCTCACGGGCCTGTGCGGCAAGCTGATGTGCTGCCTGGCCTACGAGGACGCGCCGGAGGCCGGGGAACGCGCCCTGGTCTCCCTCTCCTGAGGGGGCGCCGCCGATGGCCCCCCCACCCGACACGACGCCGATGCGCCCGCCCTTCTTCCTCACCACCCCGATCTTCTACGTCAACGACGTGCCCCACATCGGGCACGCCTACACGGTGATCGCCGCCGACACCCTGGCGCGGTACAAGCGCCTGGCCGGGTACGACGTGTTCTTCCTGACCGGCACCGACGAGCATGGCCAGAAGATCGAGAAGGCCGCGGAGGCGCGGGGGGAGGCCCCGAACGCCCTGGCCGCCCGCCTGGCGGAGCGCTTCAAGGCCCTGTGGCGCGAGCTGAACATCTCCCACGACGACTTCATCCGCACCACCGAGGCGCGCCACCACCGGGCCGTGGACGCCATGTACCGGCGCCTGAAGGAGCAGGGGGACGTCTACCTGGGGGAGTACGAGGGGCTCTACTGCATCCCCTGCGAGTCGTTCTGGACCGAGCTCCAGCTGGTGGACGGGAACTGCCCCGACTGCGGCCGGCCGGTGGAGAAGGTCACGGAGCCGAGCTACTTCTTCCGCATGTCCCACTTCGGGGCGCGGCTGCTGGAGCACATCGACCGGCACCCGGAGTTCGTCTCGCCCCCCTCCCGCCGCAACGAGGTCGTCCAGTTCGTGAAGGGGGGCCTGAGGGACCTGTCCATCTCCCGCACCGGGGTGCGCTGGGGCATCCCCCTGCCGGACCACCCGGGGCACGTCGTCTACGTGTGGCTGGACGCCCTGGTGAACTACCTGACGGCCACGGGCTTCCCCGAGCCCGGCTTCGAGGGCCGCTGGCCCGCCCAGGTGCACATCATCGGCAAGGACATCCTGCGGTTCCACGCCGTCTACTGGCCCAGCTTCCTGCTTTCGGCGGGGCTGTCCCTGCCGGAGCGCATCGTCAGCCACGGCTGGTGGACGATCGCCGGTGAAAAGATGTCCAAGTCCAAGGGCAACGTGATCGACCCGGCCCGGGTGGCGGCCCACTGCGGCGGGGCGGACGCCCTGCGCTACTTCCTCCTGCGGGAGGTGCCCTTCGGGCGGGACGGGGACTTCTCCGTCCAGGCCCTCGTGGGCCGCTACAACACGGACCTGGCCAACGACTTAGGGAACCTCGTCTCCCGCGCGGTGGCGATGGTGCACCGCTACCGGGACGGCGTCGTGCCCGCGCCCCCGGGGGGGGACGACCCCGGCGCGGCGGCCCTGCGGGACCCCGCGGGGGCGCTGTACGAGGCGTTCGAGGCGGCCTTCGACGACCTGGACCGGGCGGGGCGCGGCCTCCAGTTCGACCAGGCCCTGGCGGCCGTGTGGGCGGTGGTCTCGGCGGCCAACCTCTACATCCACGAGTCGGCCCCGTGGGAGCTGGCCAAGGCGCGGGACGACGCCGCCCTCGACCGGGTGCTCTACAACGCCCTGGAGGCGATCCGCATCGTCTCCCTCTACCTGTACCCCTTCATGCCCGCCTCGGCGGAGCGCGTGTGGGAGCAGCTGGGCGTCCGGGTGACCCCCGGGGAGACCGACCTGGCGGCCGCCTCCCACTGGGGCGGCCTGGCGCCGGGCACGGCCCTGGCGAAGCCCGCGCCGCTGTTCCCCCGCCTGGACCCGGCCGCGGTGCCGGCGGATCTGGCGGACCTGGCGATTCAACCCCCAGCGACGGAGACCCCGGTGGAGAAGACCCCGGCGGAG
>Ga0210086_1001328_pt1 | contig 12782 bp, 10 predicted proteins | sample China_Galinas_PW_3_FD_184867 | JGI IMG/M metagenome (GOLD analysis project Ga0210086, IMG submission 184867) | Wetland microbial communities from San Francisco Bay, California, USA, that impact long-term carbon sequestration - China_Galinas_PWB_D2... | ecosystem: Environmental > Aquatic > Marine... | reverse complement strand
TCGATCGAGATCGCCGACATCACCGATGCGTTGAGCCTGTGGCGGCGGCTAGTGTCGGGCGCGGTCGGCCGTCCGCTGCGGCCGGCCGTGGGCGTCGAGGCTTTCCGGCGACTCCACCGCGGCGGTGAGCCGGGCGCGTTCGACTCCGCCCTGCTGCTGTGCACCGACTGGCGATGGCACCGTTTGAGCGCGAAAGTGATTGCCGGGATCGTGGACTCGGGCGTTCTCGACGATGGCGACCAGGACCGGCTCGCCGATACGATGCTGTGGCAGGAACAGGTGCACTACCGACACCCGTTCTGGTGGCTCGGCACCACTCTCGTCGAATACCACCTCGACTCTCCGGGACCGGGCCGGACGGTCCGCGTCGATCCCAACACCCCCACGACCGCGCACCGTTCGGTATGGCCGCCGCTGCGGACCTGGGCCGCCGGTCGCGTCCTCGGTCGACACCGAGCGTCAGCGGGCGACGTCCTCGAGCAGGCGCGGTCGCTGCCGGCGCGCGACGCGGCCGCCGTGATGACCGGAGCAGTACGCGCCGTCGACGACCTCGACCCGGATCAGGCGCGTACCGTGCTGAATGCGGCGTTGGCCTGGGGACATAAATCACCCCGCATGGCAGCCCTGGAAAGGCTGCTCATCGGCGGCGAGGACGAACTGGTGCAGACGCTGGCGGGCAACGATCCGGACGCGTCCATCCGACGCTGGGCATCCGCACAACTCGGCGACAAGGCAACCCAGGGCAGCCTGTTCGACTGACGCGCACCCTATCCGCATCCGCTCTTCGTGCGCATCGATTTGTCAGTGGGATCCGCCAGACTCGGATGTGATCGCCGTCGCGCGTAGTCTGCAACTATTCGAGTGTCCATGGCGAGAGGAGGTGCGCTGTGCCCGACCTTGCGCACCTGCCACGTGGATTACTGAGCCTAGAGCGGTGGGATGCGCTTGAACTCGACCGGACGCGGCGGTGGGAACTCAGTGAGGGGACACTCCTCATGTCGCCGCGCCCGAGCCTATGGCATCAGCGCATTTCCAGAAGGCTTACTCGCCTCCTGAAGATCACCTGCCGGATGGGCTCGAAGCGGTTCCCGAGATCGAGGTGACACGAGCGCATCGTTCCCGCCGAGTGTCAGTGACCCCGACATCGTTGTGATTCCAGATCGTGTGTTCGAGTTGGACCCTGCCCGTGTCCCGGCAGCGGAGGTTGTGCTTGTCGTCGAGATCGTATCGCTGGGCTCGCGCGGAACAGACCATGTCATGAAGTTGCACGAGTACGCGAAGGCCGGCATCCAGAACTACTGGATCGTCGACCCCGACGCACCGCCGCACGACCGATTTCTCGCCTACCGCCTCGACGGTGACATCTATCGACGGTCCCCGGCGCTCGACGGAGACACGGTCCGTGTGAACGAGCCGACAGCAATGGAATTCGCTCTGGATGCGTTGACTGGCCGCTATCGCAACCACGGCAGCGACGGCTTTCCTCGAGGACCATTGCTTCGGTGCGGTCAGCAAGCGGATCCGCGTAGCCTTCGAGCACGACTAGCGCGCTCGTGCGGGACGGACGTGTTGCTACAAACAGCGCCGCTGGCGCGAACGCGCCGTCGATCGCGACGATGACCGCTTCTTGGCTGCCCAGCTCGTCGAGTACCGAGGTGATGCTGTCGGCCCATTGCTCCAAGCTCGGTAAAGCGTTCGGCGTGACGGGATCCGAGGCACCCGTACCTGGCTGGTCAAACAAGATCAATCGACCAAGCGATGTCATCGCCTCGACCATGCCCTGAAGGGACGGCAGCTCGGGAAAGACCTCACAGTTCGTCAACCAATTCACCATGACGATGTCGCGAGGACCTTCACGCGACGTGAGATAAGCGACGCGCAAGGTCCCGTTCAGCGCATAGCGCGTCTCCGAAAACACCGCAGAAGTGTAAGCCGAGCAGCAGGTCAAGCGGTGCACATCGGTAGCGTTTATGCTGTTCACGAGCGTTCGCCGAAGTGTACTTCAGCCAATCGCTGCCAACGCCGTCTCATGACCTTTCACGACCAGATGGGGGTGTCATTCGGCCCCGATGAGGAGGACAATCGAGCCGTGTGGGATTGAACGCATGGTCGCGCACGAAAAAATAGTTCATGGCCTTATTTGGGAGGACGAAATGAAGTACGTCATGGCCTGGACGAACCGGCTCACCGGCTCCGCAGAAGACAACGAAGCGTCCGTCCGGCGCGGCTTGGAACTGTTTTCCAAGTGGCAGCCGCCGGCGAGTTCGACGTTCCACCAATTCGTCGGTCGGCTCGATGGCAATGGAGGGTTCGCCGTAGTGGAAACCGACGACCCGGCAGACCTGCTGGACGGGACCGGCAAGTTCGGCACCAACAACGAATTCCAGCTCTATCCGGTCGTCGATATAAACGACTGGGTGCAGACGCTGGGGAAGGGTGTGGAGTTCAGGGAGTCGATCAGCTGAACCGTGCCACATCGAAGGGCCGCCCCTCGTGGGTGGCCCTTCACTGTGCTAGCGGCACGAGTACCCACACGCCAGCGAAGAGACTTTTGTCATTTGACGCAAAATCTTCCTGACGTCTCCGTGCTACCGCGCTGCGCCTGCCTGGAATGCCACCCTGATGATGCCCAACGACGACACACCCGCGGTCAATCGCATCCGAAAAGAACCCGCACTCGACGCCGCGTATCGACCCAATCCCTGGCCGCATCCGTCACGCAACGCCACAAACCACCCCGAAAGACCCCTGGGACATCGACCCGGTCCAGTCACCTCCGACGACGACCCGCCACCCTTTTAGGCGCTCTTGCGATCGCTGTCGTCGCCATCTGGGGGCACATCGGATTCTTCGTACGGCACGTCGGGCTCGAACTCGTCAGGCTCGAGTGGCTCGCCGTCCTCCGCTAGGTGCTCGGAATCGTCGATGGCCTCCGGCTCAACGCGGGTGTCTGCCTCGGACTCGACATGACCGCGATTCGCCAACCAGTCACGCGCCAACAGGATCAGGCCGACGGCGGCGAGCGCGATGGCAGCCAGCGCGATGAAGGTGTTGTCGAACACCACCGCCGCTGCCAGCAGCGCGACACCCACGGCAGCCACTGCGAGTACGACCGACAACATAGCCAATGGTTACCCCGGTCGAACCGATCGAACGCGACTTTGGCGGGAAAGTCAGAAAACCGTCACGGCCCTCAGATGACCCGCGATTCATGACCCTGCCAGTAGCGTTCGCGCAACAACCGTTTGTAGAGCTTGCCGCTCGGATCGCGGGGCAATTGGTCCACGAAGTCGACGGTTCGCGGGCACTTGTACGTCGCCAATTCCGAGCGGCAATAAGCGATCAGTTCCACTTCGAGGCCCTCACCGGCGGTGACCGAATCAACAGGCTGCACCAGGGCCTTGACGGCCTCGCCCATCTCGTCGTCGGGAACGCCGAAGACCGCGACGTCGGCGACTGCGGGGTGCCCGGCAAGGATGTTCTCGGCCTCCTGCGGATAGATGTTCACACCACCCGAGATGATCATGTTGGCCACCCGGTCGGTCAGGTACAGATAACCGTCCTCGTCGAGATAGCCCATGTCGCCAAGCGTCCGCCACCCCTCGGCATTCGTGACCGATGCCGTCTTGTCCGGATCGTTGTGGTATTCGAAATCGCGACCGCCGCCGAAGTACACGACGCCGACTTGGCCGGCTGGCAGTTCCTCGCCGTCCTCGCTGACGACGTGGCATTCCTCCACCGGTCGGCCGACCGAGCCGGGGTGAGCCAGCCATTCCTGCGCGGAAATGAACGTGGAGCCGATATCCTCTGTGCCCGAGTAGTACTCGTCGATGATCGGTCCCCACCAGTCGATCATCTGCCGCTTGACCGCGACCGGGCAGGGCGCAGCCGAATGCATCACGTTTCGCAGACTGGACTGGTCGTGGCGCATCCGCTCGGATTCCGGAAGTCGCAGCATGCGCACGAACATCGTCGGGACGAACTGCGCGTGGGTGACCCGGTAGCGCTCGATCAACTCAAGACACTGCCGAGGATCGAATCTTTCCATCACCACCACGGTGGCGCCCAGCCGCTGCCACGACATCGAGAACACAAGTGGTGCAGAGTGATACAGCGGTGCCGGGCAGAGGTACACAACGTCAGCATCAGCGCCGGCGCCGAACAGCCCGCGCGCGATCTGCACCGGCGACGACGTGGGGTCACCCAGCGGTGTGCCAGGCAGCGGTTTGCGCACGCCCTTCGGGCGGCCGGTGGTTCCCGACGAGTACAGCATCTCGCGGCCTTCGCACTCGTCGTCAAGCACCTCGGCGGACTCGCCCGCTATCACGTCGTCATAGCGTTCGAACCCCGCCAGGTCCGAGCCGACCGCTACCCGTACCGATATCCGCGAGATGTCCAGGCTCGAAACGACATCGAGCATCGCATCACTGGTGATTAGTGCCTTCGCACCGCAGTCGTCGAGCACGTACTGCACCTCGGCGGAGCGAAGATGACGGTTGATGGCGGTGTAGTACAGGCCGGAACGCTGTGCCGCCCACGCGACTTCGAGGAAGGCCGAGCTGTTGTCCATCAGGATCGCAATGTGATCGCACACCCGCAGCCCGCGCGACCGGAGCGCCCTCGCGAACCGTGTCGAGCGCTCCTCGAGCTCGCGGTAGGTCACGACCTCGCCGCCGGACCCCATCACGATGGCCGGCTTGTCCGGCGCGCGGTCCGCGTGCCAGCCGGGCGTCATCTCGGCGGGTCTGCGTTCAACCGACTCACCCACCAGCATGTCGGCGGCCGTGTAGGCGTCGCGCAGGCCTTCGCCGACGGTGGCAGCGAGGCGATCGAGCTCGGGATGGGTGCGGAGCTTGGTCTGCGCCAGAGACAGGATCTGTGCGCGGGCACGAGCGGCCCGTCGCGCCGGGGTGTCGTCGCGGTAGTGGGCGTCGATGGTCTCGACCAGCTGCGGCAACCCCTCTCCCTGCGCGGCGATCAGCGGCAGGATGGGCGCGTGGGTCTCGGCCCGCAGATCCCGGATCGTCTGGTCGGCGCCTTCGCGGTCTGCCTTGTTGACGACGACGATGTCGGCGACTTCGAGCAGACCGGCTTTCGCCGCTTGGACCGCGTCGCCGGCGCCGGGATTGAGAATGACGACGGTCGGGTCGGCGACCGCGGCGATTTCGATCTCGGACTGCCCGACCCCTACCGTCTCCAACAGCACCACGTCGTAGCCGAGTTCGGCAAGGAGCCGGATCGCGGCGGGCACCGCGGCGGCGAGACCGCCCAGATGCCCGCGGGTGGCGACCGAGCGGATCAGCACATCCGGGTCGTTGATGTGGGCGGCCATCCGGATGCGGTCACCGAGAAGCGCGCCGCCGCTATACGGCGAGGACGGGTCGACGGCGAGCACCGCGACGCGCAGGCCCTGCTCGCGGTACGCCCCGACGAGTGCCGCGATCGTCGTCGACTTGCCCGCACCGGGCGGTCCCGTGATTCCGACGACGCGGGCGGTGGACCGACCCAGCGCCGACAGCACTTCGTCGCGACGAGCGCTCTCGACGAGGCTGAGCAACCGGCCGGCAGCCCGGGTGGAACCGCCTCGCGCCGCTGCGACGAGCTCCTGGATATCCCGCATCAGGACGAGCTTATGGCGCGGGGACCTCGATCACGGTCGCCGAACCCATTCCGCCGCCGGCGCACATCGCCGCGACGCCGATTCCCCCACCCCGCCGGCGCAGTTCGTGCACCAGCGTGACGAGCATCCGCGCGCCCGTCGCTGCGACCGGGTGGCCCAGCGAACAGCCGCTTCCGCTCGGGTTCACCCGGTCGGGGTCGATGTCGAGCAGCTTGGTGGTGGCTACGCACATCGACGCGAACGCCTCGTTGATCTCGAAGAGGTCGACGTCGTCGATCGAAAGGCCTGCTCGCCCAAGGGCTTTCGGGATCGCATCGACGGGTGCCAGGCCGGTGATGGCGGGATCGACACCCACGGATGCCCAGGCCCGTACGGTGGCCAGCGCGGGCAACCCGAGACGGTCGCTGGCCACCGCCAGCACCGCCGCACCGTCGTTGGCGCCGCACGCGTTGCCCGCGGTGATCGAGAAGCCCTCGATTTCCGGGTGCAGCGGCTTCAGCGCGGCCAGCTTCTCCATCGTTGTGTCGCGGCGCGGGTGCTCGTCGATTTCGAAGAGTCCGTGCGGGGTCTCGATCGGGACGACCTCGTTCTTGAACCGGCCCTCGTCGATGGCCTGCACGGCCTTGCGGTGCGATCCCAGCGCCCAGGCGTCCATCTCCTCGCGGCTGACACCCGCCTTGACGGCGGCGTTCCAGCCGACGGTGATCGACATGTCCATGTTGGGGGCGTCGGGCCGGTCGGGATGGGTGGGCGGAAACCAGGGGACGGGCTCGCCGTCGACGATCTTGCTGAACCGGGGCGACGTCGACGCCGAGTTCACACCGCCGGCGATGACGAGCTCGTCCATCCCAGCCTTGATGCTGGCGGCGGCGCCTTGCACGGCGGCCTGGCCCGCTGCGCAGTGCCGGTTCTGGGCAAGCCCGGGCACGTTCGTCAACCCCGCGGTCAGCGCGGCGTGGCGGGCGATGACGCCGCCGCCGTACAGCCCCTCGCCGAGGATGACGTCGTCGACCGGATTGCCCTCGAGGTCAGCGGCGATGGCGCTGACCACGTGATTCGCCAGCTGATATGCGTCCGTGTCGCGCAGCGTTCCCTTCATGGCGGTCCCGATGGGCGTGCGCAGTGCGGACACGATGACGGCTTCAGGCATAGGTGGTCTCCAAATTCCGAGCAGTATGAGAATGCTATTCTCTCAGCCTGAGAGTGCCAGTTGCAAGAAGGGGAATCACATGCAGATCAGCGGCAGTTCCGCGATCGTCGTCGGAGGCACCGGAGGGTTCGGCGAGGCCACCGTCCGCCGGCTGCACGGCGCGGGCGCGAAGGTGGTCATCGCCGACGTCGCCGACGAGAAAGGCAAGGCGCTGGAGAGCGAGCTCGGCATCCGGTATGTGCGCACCGACGCCACCAGCACCGACGATCTCAACGCAGCGCTCACCGAAGCGGAATCTCTTGGCCCGCTGCGTATCTCGGTCGACTGCCATGGTGGTCCCGCCAGCGGCGGCCGTCTGGTGGGCAGGGACGGCTCGCCGCTGGACCTCGACGGTTTCAAGACGACCATCGAGTTCTACCTGACCGCGGTGTTCAACGTGATGCGGCTGTCCGCGGCGGCCATAGCGCGGCAGGAACCGCTGGACAGCGGTGCCCGCGGTGTGATCGTCAACACCGCGTCGATCGCCGGCTACGAGGGCCAGATCGGGCAACTCCCCTACTCCGCGGCCAAAGGCGGTGTCATCGGCATGACTCTCGTCGCGGCCCGCGACCTCTCCCCTCTGGGCATCCGCGTGGTGACGATCGCGCCCGGGATGTTCCTGACACCCGCCTACCCGATGCCGGCCGAGCAACTCGAGGCGCACTGGGGACCGCAGGTCCCGTTCCCGAAGCGGATGGGTCAGCCGTCGGAGTACGCGGCCATGGTGGCGAGCATCGTCGACAACGACTACCTCAACGGCGAAGTCATTCGCCTCGACGGGGCGCTGCGGTTCGCCCCGAAGTGAGCGGGCCGCTCGCGGGAAAAGTCGCCTTGGTCGCGGGCGCCAGCCGCGGCATCGGCGCAACCATCGCGGCCGCGCTCGCGCGCGAGGGTGCTGCCGTGGCAGTGGCTGCGCGCTCCGAGTCGGAGGGCCGCTTGCCGGGAACCATCCATGCGGTGGCAGAGCGGATTGTCGCGGCGGGCGGTCACGCCCGCGCCGTGCGGTGTGACGTCACCGACGAGTCGTCCGTCGAGGCCGCGGTGGCCGAGACGGTCGCGGAATTCGGCGGCATCGACATCTTGATCGCCAATGCGGGTGTGCTGTGGCTCGGCCCGATCGAGTCGACGCCGCTGAAGCGATGGCAGCTGTGCCTGAACGTGAATCTGACCGGAACGTTCTTGGTGACGCGCGCGGTCATCCCGCACGTTCGGGCTCGGGGCCGTGGCTCGCTGGTGGCGATCACCACGACGGGCGTGACAATGGCAGGCGCCAACGCCTACTGGGTGTCCAAGGCCGGCGTCGAACGGCTCTATCTCGGCCTGGCCACCGACCTGAAACCCGACAACATCGCGGTGAACTGCCTCAGCCCGTCACGGGTGGTGCTCACCGAGGGGTGGGTGGCGGGCGGTGGCGGGCAAGAGATTCCGCCCGAGATGGTGGAGCCGCCGGAGGCCATGGCCGACGCCGCCGTGCTGCTCGCCCGTCAGGACGCGTCCGGCATCACCGGCACGATCCAACGCTCGGAAGAACTGGTGCCGCCTTCCGCCTAGATCCGCGAGCGTAACGACGGCGCGACGCTCCCCCGCAAGCGGGAGGTGCCCCCGCCGAGGAGGATCGCAGACGCTTCACGCTCGCACCGTCCGTCAGATCAGACCGAGTCGCATTCATTGTCTCCAATCCATGCGCGCCGCGCTTTCAGCTCCGTGATCGGTCGGGCGAGTCCTTGTTCGTCGCAGATGCGTTGTAGCCTCTCGAGTGTTTTTCTATGCCGGCACCCCGCCGCGCCGCAGGTTTGAACGTCGCGGGAAGATGCCGCATACCCTGGATCACTCTGATCGTGTCGTAATGCACCGTAGTTTCGGGATTGCAGCGGTAGTCCGGCATCCGGTCCAGCACGGCGGTCAGCATCGACTTGAACACCGTGCGAGCGACATTGGAGCCAATGCAGCGGTGAACTCCAAGTCCGAAACTGAAGTGCCGGTTTGCCTTGCGCTCCAGCAGGAGTCGATCCGATTGCCGAACATTGCGGGATCGCGGTTGGCCATCGCCCAGGACAACCAAATCCGCTCACCCTCCTTGAATTGTGTGCCCGCCACCTCACAGTCTTCGGAGATTGTGCGCGCATCACCGGGCGCCGGGGTGAAGTAGCGCAGGAACTCTTCGGTGGCGGAATCCAGCAGAGTATCGCGCTCGCGGCTGAGTCTTTCCCGCTCTGACGCGTTGTCGGCGAGCCACTCCAGCGCATGCGCAGTCAACGCGGTCGTGGTGTCGAAGCCACCGCCGATGAGCAGGTTGAGCATGCCGAGCAGCTCCATGTCGTCCGGCGCTTGTCCATCGACTCTGACCCGCAGCAGCGCATCGATGATGCCCGGCCGCGACTTTTCACGAATCTCGCTGAGGTTCCTGTACATATCGAGACCCATGGCCATGTACAACTGAGCCACTCGAGCCGCCTCAGGTGAATCCGGCGGCGTGTAAACGCTGGCATGTGCTGGCTCGTTGTAAATGTTCCAGATCCTCAGCGGGATGCCGAGCATCGCCAACGTCAGAACAGCGGGCACGACATTGGCAAGATCGTCGACAAAATCGATTTCGCCGCTTTCGACTCTCTCGTCGAGGCACGCGCGCACCACCTCGTCGACGAACGGCTCCCAGCGACTGACGGCCGCTGGCGACAGGTAGGGATTAAGTGCAGTGCGGTAGACGCGGTGTTCGGGATCGTCCATTTCCAGCATGCCGCCCCGGGTTGGCGGCGACTCGATCATCGTCGGAATCGAGATGCCTCGATAACCAGGCGTTCGTTGTGAATATCGTGATCGTTCGAGACATGCGGGCAGCGAGCCAGCTCGAAGACCGCGTCCGCGCCAGCGATTACCCAATGGCCGCCGCAGGTGTCGGTCCACGCTACCGGGCACAGCGCGTGCATCTCGTGGGAGATGGCCAGGAACCGTGTGCGGTAATCGGCTGTGTGCCGGTCGAATTGATAACGAGGCGTTCTGCGGAGGTCATCACCCCCGACGTATTCAGTGCTCATCGGTCTCAGACGTGGTAGTCGTACCATTTGAGATAGCCACCGGCACGACGCGCAATTGCATGCCGGTGACGAAGCGCGAATCATCGGAGGCCAGGAACAGCACAGCATTACTGAGGTCTTCGGGTTCTACGTAAGGGGTCGGCATGGCCTGCATCAACGTGAACAGCGGTTCGGCGTCGTCCCGAGTGGGGTGCTCCAGATCGGGGCGGAACGCCTTATACATCGGCTCGCTTTGCAGCATCGGGGTGTTGCAGTTCGTGGGATGCACTACGTTGACGCGAATGCTTCGTGGTGCGAGATGCAAAGCCAGACTGTGCATGTACGCCGACATTTGACGCTTAGTCACTGCGTAGGCGGCTCCACCGAGTTCTTGACCTGGATTGTCGGTCTTGCTCATGTCCATCATTGCTGCCGTGGAGCCAGTGGCGATAATCGATGCTCCAGTATTCAGGTGCGGCATTGGGACCTGAACAGTGTTGAGGACGCCCACCAGATTGGTATCGATCGTGTCGCTCCACGCCTGCAATGCCGGTTCCCCCGTCATGGCTGCGATACCTGCGTTCGCGACGACGATGTCGAGCTTACCGAATTCGGCGAGGCCGCTTTGGAGCGCCGAAATTAGTTGTCCGCGTTGACGTACGTCGGCTTGAACCGCGACCGCCCGCCGGCCTGTCTTCTCGACGAGTAGGGCTGTTTCCTCTAGGTCTTCAGGCCTCGACAGCGGATAGTTGACGGTGGACAAGTCGCCGCAGAGGTCGACAGCGATGATGTCTGCGCCCTCCTCCGCGAGCCGTACTGCGTGACTGCGTCCCTGACCCCGGGCGGCCCCGGTGATGAACGCGACTTTGCCCTCAACGCGTCCCACAGATAGTCCCTTCTTGGTGTTCACTCACAGCACCGCTCCGCCGTTTACGCCGATCACTTGTCCGGTGATATAGCTCGCGGCATCCGAACACAGGAAGGCGCAGATGGCCGCAATGTCGTCGCCGGTGCCGACCCTGCCCGCTGGGATCATTCGCGAAATCACTTCAGCGCGCGGCACACTCTTCGCCTCCTGCGCGGCGCGCAGCATCGGGGTGTCTGCGGTGAATGGCGGAATGGTGTTGACCGTGATTCCGTTCGCGGCGTACTCAAGAGCCACCGTCTTCGTCATCGCGATGACGCCGCCCTTGGTTGCCGAGTAGTGCCCTTGACGCAACGCCCCGACCTGCCCGGCCGCCGAGGATATGGTGACGATCCGGCCCCAGCCCAACGCCACCATGTCCGAAACCGCCGCTTGGACACACAGGAACGTGCCAGTGAGATTTATCGCGAGATAGCGGTTCCACTCATCCAAAGTGATGTCTTCAAATGGTGTGAATCCGGAAATGCCGGCACTGGTCACCAGGATCCCGATAGGACCCAACTCCGCCCGAACCCTGTCAAAGGACGCGTTGACGGCCGACTGATTCGACACGTCGACCTCGACTGCGATCGCTCGAGCGCCGTCGGCCCGCAGGCCGCCGGCCACTCGCTCGGCGGCGTCGCCATCCCTGTCGAGTACCGCTATCTGACGGTCGTGGCGAGCGAGGTGCTGGCAGATCGACAGCCCCAGGCCCGATCCGCCACCTGTGACGACTGCGACCCTGCTCAACTCGTCCAACCCCTCGGAGGAAGAGCGGCTTCAATTTCGGTCATCAAACCTTGCCTCCTGCTATACGCGCGTATAGCCTATATAACGGTATAGCAAGGGTCCTGCACCAGGGCAGCTGCACGCCAATATCGTGTCCCCCACTCCGGCGCCGTGCTGACCCCGGACGCGTTGGTCTTTGGTCAGGAAACCCAGTATCGGTTCCCGTTCGGGCTCAGCGTGTTTCTGCCACCGAACTTCCCGCTGTCAGCCAAGATCGTCACCCAAGTGCGGTGAAGCCCATTGACATCGCAACTGAGTTCAGCGATAACCCCGACGTCGACGTGGCCGACACCCACGTCCGTTCGGCGATGCAAGGCGCGGTCGACCAGATGGCCCGCGGGCGGCGGTTGCCGATCCTGGGGTTAGCTGCTGGAGCCGGGTTCTGCGCCGGGTCGACGTGGTCGCTACCTCACGGTGTGCGCATATTGCTCATGGGGATGCACGCCGAAAAGGTCGCGGTACGAGGGCGGCTGGCGGCCCCCTTCGTCTTTGATACCGTACTTGACCGCCAGTTCGGCGCCGATCAGGGTCTGGCCGCTCAAGTCCATCAGACCGGGATCGTTGTAGAGCGCCCAAATGACATGGCCAGTCAACTCCGGAGTCTCGGCGGTGTCCAAGACGTGGCCGAACTTCTTGGTATTGCTGGCAATGATCTTCCGGACGCGCTCAGTCAGCAGCGATCCCATCCAGATCGACACCGCGGCGACGCCGAACTCCTTGAAATCCACTGCCATGTCTGCGGCCATCTTGTCGGTGCCCGCCTTGGGCACACCGTAGGCCGGGCCGAAAGCATAATGGACTGCGCCCGAGGCCGACGTGAAAACGACGAGGCCCTTACGCTGAGAAAGCAACAGCGGCGCCGCATACACGGTGGAAACATAACTGCTGCGAAGGCCGACATTGAGCGTGTCGATGACGTTGATGGGTTCTTCCCAGAACTTCGTCCGCGCCATCATCTCGTCGCGGATGATCGCGGCGTTGTTAACCAGGATGTCGACCCGGCCCTGCTCGCGCTCGACCTGCTCGAAAAGTGCTCTTACCTGTTCGTCGTCGGCATGGTCGACGCGGACGGCTATCCCTTTGCCGCCGGCGGTGGTCACCAACTCGGCGGTTTCGTGGATGGTGCCCGGGAGCGAGGACTCGCCGGCCCGCTCGGTACGCCCAGTGACGTAGACGGTGCAGCCGTGGCTTCCGAGTGCATGCGCAATGCCGACCCCCGCGCCGCGGCTAGCCCCCGTTACAACGGCTATTGGCTTACTGCCTGAC
>Ga0210086_1001327_pt1 | contig 12791 bp, 10 predicted proteins | sample China_Galinas_PW_3_FD_184867 | JGI IMG/M metagenome (GOLD analysis project Ga0210086, IMG submission 184867) | Wetland microbial communities from San Francisco Bay, California, USA, that impact long-term carbon sequestration - China_Galinas_PWB_D2... | ecosystem: Environmental > Aquatic > Marine... | reverse complement strand
CCGCCGTATCGCGAGTCGTTGACGAGCACGACGATCCGGCCTTCGACGTCCGGGGCCAAAGCGGCATCGAGGTTGGCCTGGCGCGTGTTGCGGATGTAGAGGCACCGCGGTGTGTTTCCGAAGTTGTAGCTCGCGTCGTAGACCGTATCACGGACGATCGGCGGGCTCACGTCGGGCTGGTCCGCGCCCGACTGCTTGGACGCCGAGAACACGGAGTGCACGTTGAAGAACTTCTTGTAGTCCTTGTACGGATCCTTGCCGAACAGGTTCGCGATCCAGCGATCGACGTCGCTTCGGAACTTCGACTCCTGCGAGGCCGTGTATCCGTCACCAAGGACCACGATGTCGTAGCGGTTGTCGACCGGGCCGTTGTTGAGGTGGGTCTTGACGGTCGGTGAGAGCGGCTGCTGAACGACGAGTTGCGACAGCCTTGCCCCGGTGACCGAGCCGACGCGCCGCCGGATTCCTCCGTCCATGCGATACAGGTCGACTCTCGCGATCGCACTGCCGTGGTCGGGGACCTTGGCCAGCATCGAGACCCTGCCGTCCACGATCGTATCGCCGGCGACGATCGGCCGGCCGCCCGCCGCGCGGTCGAGGTGAAACGTCGACAGGTCGATCGGCGTCGTGCTGAGCCTTCGGCCGGCAGCGTCGACGACCTCGATCCAGGCGCTCGGCTGCCCGGTCGGGAGGCTCCGGACCGGGCGGAATGGCGTCGGCTTGGCGACGGCGGCGGTCACCGTGAGCGCGCTTGCGTCGCCTTCGACGAGCAACACGAGCGTCGTGGGTGGGGAGCTCGCCTGGGGCGAGGCGCTGGCGAGTGTGGCGAGTGTGGCGAGTGTGAGGACCGGGACAGCGAGGACCCGGATTCGGGGCAGGATCGGGAAGCTCACGCGAGGCAGCCTTCGAAGACCGGACAGACAGGAGAGAGGACAGGCAGACCGTCCATCTTCGGGCATGACGCCCAGGTCGCAAGGCCCGACCCGGGTCGACGGGTCAGCGCCCGGCCAGGGACGCGAAGCTCGGTCCTGCCACGAGCCCGCCATTGTCGAGGAAGATGTAGTGGCCGCAGATCGGCTCGACCCCCTTGCGATACTGGGTGTCGAACGTCGAGGCCAGCTTGCGCAGCAGCTCCGCGTCGTCGCGGGGCAGGATCATGAGCCGGTTCCGCGTGGGCATGGCCATGCACACGCGCCGCTTGTCCTGCTCCGCGAAGCGCTGCCACAGCTCGGGGAGCAGGATCAGGCTCTCCCGCCCGGGAAAGTCGATCCTGAGTCGGTAGATGCGCGTCTGAACCCCTCCGGTCGCCTGGATGACGTCGAGCTCCGGCGGCGGGTCGGTCAGGTAGCGACGTAGGTTGCGGGCCAGGAGCTCCGGGATCGGACGGCCGAGTGCCTGGATCTCGGCGAGCTCGGCGGGACTCGGTGCGCGAGACTCTCCGGGCTTCCTGAGCTGGAGTTCGATGCCGAATCCGAGCTTCTCGGCGACCGTCAGGAGCGGGGCGACGAGGTTGGTTCGCGAACCCGACGGCACGATTCTCGGCAGCAGCCGGTACGACTTCTCGGACGGAGTCTCGACCGGCTCGGGCGGCGCGGTTGCCTGCGGGACGAGTGGCCCGGTCGCGTTCGTGTTCGACGAAGAGCGGTCGCAAGCGGACAGTGCCACGATGGCAGCGACCGCGATCGTGAGATCGATCCGTGTTGAGATCATGTGGAAACCGTCGAGAACTCGCCGAGCCGCAGCTGGATCATGGTTCTAACCTGGTTTTTCAGAGTAATTTAAGCAAAAACGCCGGACCCAGAACCACCGGCTTTGCGATTGGAGCGGCGTGGACTCGTCCGTATAATCCGCCCGACTCGACGGATTCAGAATACGGTCTGGCCGGAGGGCTTCCCATGGGAGAGGAAGGGTGTCTCGGCCCGGATGATACGGAACGTACGGCATGAAGGACGCGCTTCTCAAAATCAAGGAGATGCTGGAGGAGGGCACCCCTGAGCAACGGGTTGCCGCCTGTCAGGTTCTCGCCTACCTCAAGCCCAAGACCCCGCAGGTCGTCAAGGCCCTGGGCGCCATCGCTGGCGAGGGGGAGACCTACCTGCGCCGCTATGCGGTCGACGCGCTCGGAGCGATCGGCAACGCGGCGGCCCACGCGTTCCTGATTCCGATCCTGCACGACGATGGAGAATTACGCTCGCGCGTGATTCGGGTGTTCGCACGCGCTGGTACCTCCATCGAGACGATCCTCGTCAAGGAATACGCCAAGGCGGATTTCGAGACCCGCGTCGTGATCCTCGAGGCCCTCGCGATGTCACGCGGCAAGGAGGCCATGGCGCTGCTGCTCGAGGTCCTCAAGGACGCGGACAATCCCGAGCTGGCCAGGCGGGCGGCGCGGTTCCTGCTGGCCGAGGTCGAGCACCTGTCCGGCGAGTCGAACGCGAAGTCCAACGGCGAGGGCGGCGACGAGGCTCGGGACCGGTTGCGGGAGACGCTGCGCGACGCGCTCAAGAGTCTGCCCAGGACTGATCCGTCGGACTGTCGCCGGTTCCTGATCGAGCTGTTGGCCAGGCTGCCCGACCCCGCCCTGCGGCAGCTCTTCGTCTCGCACGCGTCGCCGACGCACGCGCCCGAGGTCCGCCGCGCGGCCCTGATCGGGCTCAAGCACATGGACTTGACGCCGAAGCAGATCAAAGACCTGCTCGGCTACGTCGGCGAGGACGACTTCGTCAACGTCGTCGGTCCCGTGCTCGAGCTGCTCGATTCGCTCGAGCCGAGCGGCGCCGCGATGGCCCGGCTCCTGACCAAGCTGCTCGAGAACCCGCGGCCCGAGGTTCGGCTGTTCGCGATTCGTGGACTCGGTCACTATCCGACGGCGGCCGTCGCCAAGCAGCTGATCCCGTTCCTCGAGAGCCCCGATCAGCGGGTTCGCGACATGGCATCGGAATCGCTCGGAAAAAACCCCGAGGCCCGCGAGGGCATTACCAAGCTGTTCCTGGCCGGGCGCGACCTCGACGAGGCTTCGCGGCCGCTCAAGGCCATGCTGCTCCTCGCGCCGACGCTGACCCAGGGCCAGCTGCGGAAGATCGTCCAGGGCTATGTGCGCCTGCTCGGGGCCGAGGATCCGGTCAGAGAGCTCTATCAGAGGGTGCTCAACACCGCCGACATCGAGGTGGTCGGCCCGCTGATGCTCGCCGAGGGCAAGAAGCTGCGCACCGAGGGCAACTTCCACGAGGCGCTGCGCGTCCTGCTGTCCGTGTCCGGTGCCAGCAAGGGCGCGGTCGAGTTCGACGCCCGCTACGAGCTTGCGGTCACGACGCTGCAGATGCGCTCCCCGCACCACCCGGATGCGTCCGAAGGCGACCCGGTCATCGGCCACTTCTGCTACGTGCTGAAGCACGGCTTCAAGGTGTTCGACCGAATCAAGAAAGAGCGGGGGCTCACGACCGACGACCTGCTCTACCTGGGCGACCGCTTCGTCGAGCGTCTCAACGAGGAGAAGGCGTTCGGCTCCGAGCTGCTCGCGTACCTGATCAAGCGCGAGCCCGAGGCCAAGGCGTCGATCCAGGCCATGCAGAAGCTCAAGGTCGAAGGGCTGGCCTGACCCGTCAGGTCGCCAGTCACTCTGCGCGTCAGCCCTCGGGCGCGCCTTGTGCCTTCTCGACGAGTAGCTCGGCGTTCGGGGTCTCGCCTTCACTCCGGGCGATGACCGCGGCGCCGACCGAGTCGCTCCAGACGTTGACCATCGTGCGCAACATGTCCAGCGGCCGGTCGACGGCCAGGAGCAGGGCCGCGCCTTCGAGTGGCAGACCGAGCGTCGCCAGGATCGTCAACATCATGATCAGCCCGGCCGAGGGGATGCCGGCGGCTCCGATCGACGCGAACAGCGCCATGAACACGACCTGGAACTGCCCGCCCAGGCTCAACGCGTAGTTGCTCGTGCTCGCGTAGTACTGGGCGAGGAAAATCACGCCTGCGCACTCGTAGAGCGCGGTTCCGTCCATGTTGATCGTCGCCCCGAGCGGCAGCACGAACGACGACGCGCGATTGCTGAACCCGCCTCGCTTCTCGACGCACTCCATCGTCACCGGCAAGGTCATCGACGAGGACGACGCCGAGAACGCCGTCATCAACGCAGGGCCCATCGTCTTGGCCCACTGCAGCGGGTTGACTCCGGCGACGAACCTCAGGATCAGAGGCAACACGATGCAGGCGTGGATCACGAGGCCGCTCGCGATCATGACCATGTAGGTCAAGAGCGGCTTGAACGCCCCGAACCCGGTCTGCCCGACGACCTTGACGAGCAAGCAGAACGCGCCGTACGGGATCAGCTTCAGCACGAGCTCGGCGAGGTTCATCATGACCTCGAACGCGGACTCGAAGAACTCTCGCATCCGCCTGCCGTGCGGATCGGGCGAGCGCGTGATGCAGACGCCGAAGATCAACCCGAAGAAGATGATCGACAGCATCGCGCCGTTGCTCGACAGGCTGCTGAACAGGTTCTCGGGGATCATCCGGATGAAGATCTCGACGAAGCTCTCGTCCGGACCGGTGCCGAACGCCTGCGACGGGGGCAGGCCGAGCTGCGCGCCTTCGCCGGGGCGGATGACGTTGACGAGCGTCTGACCGATGAAGATCGCGAACATGCTCGTCGTCAGGTAGTAGGCGAACGTCTTGAGCCCCATGCGGCGGAGATCGCCGAGCTGCCCGACGCCCGCGACGCCAGTGATGATCGACGTCAGCACGAGCGGCACGATCAGCATCTTGAGCAGCTGGATGAAGATCTGCGCGACGAACGCGAACGGCTTCACCCACAGGTTGCGCGGTGAATCGTCGGTCATCGTCAGCGTCAGCGGGGCGAGCTTCGGATGGGGCGTCTCGCGCGACAGCCGGAACCACAGCACGTCGCCCGGGGAGGCGTCCGCGATCGCCCGCTTCAGGTCTTCGGGAGACGTCAGCCGGATTTCGCGCTCGTCCTCGCGACCCTTGTTCAGGAACACGGAGAACAACGAGTCGCCCTTCGACAGCTTGGCTTTCGCCGCCGGTCCGGTCGCCTTGGCCACGACGACGTGGTCACCCTCGGTCCTGACGACGAGCCCGGACTCGGAGGAAGCTGAGAGAGTCAACTGGAAGATGGCGCCGACGACGACGCCGGCGAGCATCCAGATCAGGATCTTCCAGTGCTGCTTCATGCCACCTTTCTTACCTTTTCCTCCGTAGGCTGGCCAGCAGGGGACTTGTTTCCTGATCGCTGCCGCTCATGCTGTGATCGCTGCTGTCCCCCGCTGTGTGACTCCGGACGAAGGTCGTGAATCCCCAAGAGCAATTCGACGATTCCACCGAAGCCATCACGAAGCTCGTGCCCAAGCCCGAGCCCCAGCAGATGGAGATCGGGGACCAGTCGGACAAGGTCGCGGTCGTCACCGGCGGTGGGTGGAACATCGGGCGGGCGATCGCACTGCGGATCGCCCGTGCCGGTGCGAGAGTCGTCATCTGCTCGCGCAACGAGGAGCACCTCGCGCAGACGTGCGAAGTGGCGCGGACGTTGGAGCTCGATGTGCGGCACATCGCAGCCGACCTGACGAACAAGCTCCAGGCCCAGCGAGTGTTCGACGAGATCCTGCGCGAAGAGGGGCGTGTGGACATCCTCGCGTGCCTGGCCGGGGGGTTCGGCTGCGGCACGCCGATCCACGAGTGCGATCCGGACGATTGGCTGGACGTCGTGCTCAGGAACCTCTACAGCACCTTTCTGTGTTGCCGCGCCGTCATGCCCGGAATGCTCGAGCGGCGCAAGGGCGACATCCTGACCTGCGCGGGTGGTGGCGCGTTCTTCCCGATGGTCGGCGTGAACGCGACGGCCTATGCCTCGGCGAAGGCCGGGATCTGCCGGTTCACCGACCAGCTCTACGCCGAGGTCATGGATGTCCCCGGGATCCGGATCAACTGCATGGAGCCCGGCATGACGCTCAACTGCGAGGACTTGAAGCGCATCGAAGAGGAGGAGGCCGCGACGGGTCGTCCGCATCCACTGCGCGAGATGAACCACTCGCCCGAGGACGCCGCCGAGCTGGCTGCGTTCTTGCTCGGGCCCGCGTCGCGCGAGCTCAACGGTCGGATCTTCGCAGTAGACGAAGAGTGGTGGCGGGACCCCGACAAGGTCAAAGCCGTTGCGCCGACCGACCTCTATCGGCTACGCCGCAGCTTCCTGCCGGACACGATCGACTGACAGAACAACGATGAAGGTTCCACTATCGCGGCTGGCACTGGCCCGCTCGGGTGACAAGGGCGACGGCAGCAACGTCGGGATCATCGCGCGCACGCCGGAGATCTACGAGTTCCTCGCGGCCAACCTGACGGCCGCCAGGGTCAAGCAGCACTTCCACGAGATCGCCAAGGGCGAGGTCGAGCGGTTCGTCGCGCCCAACCTGCTGGCGTTGAACTTCCTGCTCCACGATTCGCTCGGTGGTGGCGGCTCGGCCAGCCTCAAGACCGATGCCCAGGGCAAGACGCACGGCCTCGGCCTGTTGCTGATGGAGCTCGACGTGCCCGACGAGCTGATCCCGGACGAGTAGCGCATGTCGCATCCCGTGCTCGACAGGATCCGGGCGAGGGCGAAACAGCGTGGTTGTTCCGTTTTGTTTCCCGAGTCGGGCGACGAGCGCGTGCGCGAGGCCGCCGTCGCACTTGCGCGCGACGGGATCGTTCGCCCCGTGTTGATCGGTGGCAGCGACGTCGAGCTCGAAGGCGTGATGCGCCGCGATCCCGACGGCGACCCGAAGACCGACGCGGTCGTCGCCCATCTTGCCGAGCGTAGGAAGCACAAGCTGGGGCTCGACGAGGCACGCGAGCTCGCTCGCGACCCGTTGATCTTCGGGGATGGTCTCGTCGCGCTCGGCGAGGCCGACGCAAGTGTCGCGGGCAGCACCTACTCGACGTCCGACGTGATCCGCGCGGGATTGTGGACCGTCGGACTGGCCGAGGGCAACGAGGTGTGCTCGAGCCTGTTCCTGATGCTCGGCGAGCGATGCATGAGCTACGCCGATTGCGGCGTGATCCCCGATCCGGACGCGGCGCAGCTGGCCGACATCGCGCTGTCGACCGCCCGTTCGCACGAGCGGCTGACCGGCGAGCGGCCGAAGGTCGCGTTTCTGTCGTTCTCGACCAAGGGCAGCGCCGAGGCGCCGTCCGTCACGAAGGTCCGCGAGGCGTTCGAGCTCGCCCGCGCGCGCGCGCCCGAGATCGAGATGGACGGCGAGCTCCAGGTCGACGCGGCGCTCGTGCCCGAGATCCGAGCGCGCAAGGCCGCGGGCTCGGCGCTCACGGGGGCGGCGAACGTGCTGATCTTCCCTGATCTCGGAGCCGGTAACATCGCCTACAAGCTGACCGAGCGTCTGGCGGGCTATCGGGCTCTCGGCCCGCTGCTGCAAGGGCTGGCGCGTCCGTGCATGGACCTCAGTCGTGGGTGTTCGGCGCAGGATGTGTATGATGTCGCGGCTTGCGCGGTCTGTTAGCAGGCTTCGACACCGCAAGAACATCGCTCAACCGACGTCGGAGGCGTCATGGTGAGACCCGTACTCGTCACAGGCGCTTCGGGCTTCGTGGGCCAACACCTCGTGAGACGGCTGGCCGCGACAGGCCACCCGGTTACCGGTCTGGACGTGGTCGGAGTGCGTGATGCCGCGAGTTGCCCGCGGGGAAGCTATCGGTTCGTGCGTGGTGACGTGCGTCGTCGCGCCGACCTCGATCGGCTCGTGCCCGAGGGGGGCTGGGTCTTCCATCTCGCGAGCATCGTCGGTGTCGTGGAAGTGATTCGCCGGCCCGCGCAGACGTACGAGACCAGCGTCGCCGGCACCGAGCTGGTCTGCGAGCTCGCCGCGCGGCGTGGGGCGCGCATCGTGTTCGCGTCCTCGTCCGAGGTCTACGGAGAAGGCGGGGGGCAGATGCTCACGGAGGACCAACCGTTGCCCGAGAGCTACGGGAGCTGGCCGCGTGCCTCCTATCCCGAGGGCAAGCTGCGCGCCGAGCGGATCGTCCAGGGGTTCCCGGTTCCGAGTGAGGCCCGCATCGCGCGGCTGTTCAACGTCTCCGGACCCGGCCAGTCGTGGCGTTCGGGCATGGTGCTTCCGACCTTCGTGCATCGAGCGCTCGCCGGGGAACCGCTCCCGGTCATCGGTGACGGCCTCGACCTGCGCTGCTTCCAGCACGTCGACGACGTCGTTGCCGGGTTGATTCGGCTCGCGCGGTTCGAGGGTCACGTCGGCGTCGTCAATCTAGGTGGCCGCGAAGCGACGACGGTCAAGGCGCTCGCGGAACGCGTGCTGTGCGTTCTCGGTGTCAGCGCGCCGGTGATCTCAGTCACGTCGGCGGAGCGTTACGGCGCGAAGGTCGCGCGATGCCGGCACCGAGTGCCGTGCGTCGAACGCGCGGCTCGCCTGCTCGGACACCGTTCGCAGCTGACGCTCGACGACATGATCTCGGACCTTGCGAGTGTCGCCGGTGCCAGCGTCGAGGTTCCGGCCGACGTCGTGTGAGGTCACGCGGTTGTGCGGCATCCTCGGAGCGACTGACCGGGCGGGGTTCACGGAGGCGATCGCCGCGCTCGAGTTTCGTGGTTCCGATCAGCGGGGCGAGATCGCGTGCGCCGGGTACGTCCTCGGCTGCCAGCGGCTCGCGATCACGGATCCGACGGCGACGCAGCCGTTCGTGATCTCGACGCCTGCCGGCGAGATCGTCGTGTGTATGAACGGCAGCCTCGCCGGGCCCGATGACCTGCGCGCTCGGCTCGTTGGCTGCGGACGACGGGTGACGAGCGGCAACGACGTCGAACTCGCAGGCTTGCTCTACGAGACGTTTGGCGTCGAAGGACTGCGTGGGCTGCGCGGCCAGTTCGCGCTCGCGATCTACGACGAGGCCCGGCGCAGGCTGTTGCTCGCGAGGGACTGGTTCGGCGAGAAGCCCCTGTTCGTGCGCGAGCATTCGGATCGACTGCCGAGCTTCGCATCGACGCCTCGCGCGCTCGGACAGCTGACCGGCGAACGGCCACGCATCGGGCCGGTGGCAGCTGCCGAGTTCGTGCGCTTCGGGTGGATCGACCTCGCAGCCGCTGGGCTCCACGCGTTTCCCAAAGGCCGGATTCGCTGCTACGAGAGCGATGGCGCCGTGTCCGAGGTTCGCCTCGCGGAGCCTTCGAAGTCGAGCGAGCCGCTCGCACGCGTGCTCGAGCGGTGTGTTGCCGAGCGGCTGCACGGTGACCGGGCGATCGCGGTGTTCTTGTCGGGCGGGATCGACAGCGCGAGCCTCGCGCTCGCGGCGTCGCGCAGCGACAGGCCGCCTGCGTGTGTCAGCATGGACGTGGCCGGGTTGCCCGGCGAGAGTGATCGCGCGGGGCGGGTCGCGGCTCATCTCGGTCTCGAGCACCACGCCTACGTGATGGACGACGGCGAGCTCTGGAACCTCGGCCGGTTGATCGAGCTCAGCGGCATGCCGTTGGGCGACCCTTCGATCCTCGCGGTCCACGCACTGGCGCGTGAAGCGCGCCGGGACGGGTTCGGCATCGCGCTGTCGGGTGAAGGCGGCGACGAGTTGTTCCTCGGTTACCGCAGGCAGCGGGCACTCTCGTGGGTGCGAACCGCGAGTCGCTTGCCACGGATCGTGCGGCGCGGGATCGCGCTCGGCGCACGAGGCGTCGGCGCGGTCAACCGGTTTCGTCGATCTGTTGCTGGTGAACCGGGACCCGACTACGCCGAGCTGTTGGCCGTCGCCGACCCGAAGGATGTCGGAGCGCTGTTCCCCGAAGTCGATCTCGCATCCACGTGGCGCGACGTCGGAGCACAGCCGGCGTTCGAGTGGGCGCGGCAGGTCGATCTCGACGGCTATCTGCCCTGGGACCTGTGCATCAAGGCCGACATCGGCGGGCTGGCCGCCGGAGTCGAGATTCGCTGTCCGTTCCTCGATACGCGTCTGCTCGGCTACGCGCGATGCCATGCGATCGCGGTCGGCGAACAGGCCGGCAAGCCGGCGCTGCGCGAGCTCTTGAGCGCGGTTCTGCCGGCCGAGCTGCGCGGCGGGCGAAAACGCGGCTTCGCGGTTCCGCTTGCTTGCTGGTTGCGCGACACGACCTGGGCCGACGCGATCCTCAGCGATCCGCTGGTCGTGCGCAGAGTCGACTGGCCACGAGACCTGCCGCTCGCATGGCTCGCCGAGTTGCGGGCAGGCAAGGATGATCGTGCCCACACGCTGTTCAACCTGTGCAGCCTCGCGCTCCACGAGGTGGCGCGATGACGCTGCGGGTCCTGCGAGTCCTAGCCCGTGCGAACCTCGGCGGCCCCGCCCGGCAATGCGCAGAGCTTGCCCGCGAGATCCCGGCGTTCGGGATCCACCAGATGCTCGCCGTGGGACGCACGGATCGGTCTCGCGAGGTCGAGGTCGACCTCGCGGATCTCGCTGGACGTGGGCGCGTGTTGACCGTCGAGCAGGCCGAACAGCTCGGGACCGAAGCCTCCGGTGTCGTGCGGATTCCGGCTCTGCGCAGCGCAATCGATCTCGCGGGTGACATCGAGTCGGTCGCCGGGCTGGTCCGCCTCGCCAGGCGGTTTCGCCCGGACGTGATCCACTCGCACACCTCGAAGGCCGGGTTGCTCAGTGCGGCCGTCGCCAGGTTGGTGCGAGTGCCGCTCGTGCACACGTATCACGGCCATGTCCTCGCCGGTTACTTCGCGCGGCCGGTCAGCCGAGTGATCGCAGGCGTCGAGACGTTGTTGAACCGACAACGCGCCGCGGTGGTGTGCGTCAGTGAGAGCTGCGCGACGGAGCTGTTCGAGATGGGGGTCGTCGCCAAGCACCGGTTGATGGTCGTGCCACCCGTGATCCGCGGCCCGAATCCGGCGATCACGAACGCGCGCCAACAGCTCGGCATCCCCGATCACGCACTTGCGATCGCGTTCGCGGGACGCCTCGTCGATATCAAGGACCCACGACTGTTCGTCGCGGTCGTCGAACGTCTGGTTCCTTTGTGTCGCGCCGCGGGCCGGCCCCTCGCCGCTCGAGTCTTCGGCTCGGGTCCGCTGCGCCCGAGCCTCGAGCAAGCCGCAGAGTCCCTCCCGATCGATCTCGTGGGCCCCGAGCCACGGTTTCGCGAGCTTCTGCCGGCGTTCGACCGACTCGTCGTGACGTCGAAGCGTGAAGGTCTGCCATTGGTCGCGGTCGAGGCACTGATGGCAGGCGTGCCGGTCGTCGCGACGTCCGCGCCCGGACTCACCGACCTCGCAGGACCCGGTGTCACACTCGTCGCCTCGCGTTGTCCCGAGCAGCTGGCCGAAGCATGCCTCGCGCCTTCCAGCGTCGAGCATGAGCGGATCGCGAAGCTCGTCCACCGCCACCATCCCCGCCGTATTGCGGGGGAGCTTGCCGGGATCTATCGCGGGCTGGTTGGGTAGGGGGGCCTAGGGTGTGTGTGGGGTGTGGGTGTGGTGTGGGGCGTGGGTACGTGAACTCCGACTCGAGCGCGGGGCAAGGCAAGAAGCGGACCGTCCTTGACGCTGCTGTCGTCGTCGCCCGGAAGGGCGAACGACGACGACAGCAACGGGCAAGGCGAGTTCGGTAGCCCCCTCGCGGGCGCCGAACGGGACGGAGTCTTGTTCTGCTGGGGATCGTGCTGGGGATCGTGCTGGGGATCGCGCCGGCGATCGTGCTGGTGCGTGGGACTCGCGTGCGGGGTGCCCGGACCCCAGCGGCCTGGTTGTCAAAGAGCGTGAGGAGCTCTGCTCACATCCCGAAGTCGTCGCCGCGCGCAATGTGTTTCGGGACCGGTGCCGGATTTTCGAGTCGCTTTTCTTCCTTTGTTCGTGACTCGGATCATGCCGTTTGCTACTTTAATGCTAGATTCAAAGATATAGCGATGACTCGCACACAAGTCAGGTCTGGTTCGCAGGGGATGCTCCCGTTCAAGAGGTGGGGTGGATGGCGACGGGGAGCCGGGCGGCACAAGGGCAAGAACTCCGGGGTTCCGCACACGCCGCGCGAGCGTCTGGCCTCGAGGTTTCCGGTGCACGTGAATGTCAAGTTGCGGCGTGGGTTGCCGAGTTTGCGGGTGCACCGGACCTATGCGGTGATCCGGAAGGTGTTCCTGGCGGCCGAGAAGCCAGGGTTTCGGGTCGTGCACTTCTCGATCCAGAGCAATCACGTGCACCTGATCGTCGAGGCCAAGGACCGGGAGAGCCTGTCGCGGGGGATGCAGGGGCTTTTGATCCGGTTCGCACGCGCCGTCAACAAGCTGTGGGGGCGCGTCGGCAAGGTGTTTGTCGATCGCTACTTCGATCGGATCCTGCGCACGCCGAGGCAGGTGCGGAACGCGTTGATGTATGTGCTACGCAATGCCTGGAAGCATCGGGTGCGGGTCGAGCAGGACCTCGACATGTTCACGTCGGGGCCCTGGTTCGACGGGTGGAAGGAGAAGTTCGAGGTCCGGAACCTACCCGAGTGTCCGGTTGCGAGGCCGCGGACGTGGTTGTTGCACACGGGCTGGTGGAAGCACCACGGAAGGATCAGCTTGAGCGAGATGCCGGGAGGTTGAGCAAGTTGACCAACGGGTACAGGGCCTCGTATGGGTGGTCCGCCTGGCAGGCGGTTCCGAACTTGCCTTGCCCGTCGCTGTCGACGTCGTTCGCCTTCCGGGCGACGTCGTTGCGCCTGGCATGGGCGCAGAGTTGGAGGTGAAAGTCCTCTATGGCACCTACTGGAGGTAAACCATGAGTCGAAGGCAGCTGCACGAGGCTGAAAGGGGTAAGGCCCGGGATGCC
>Ga0210086_1001326_pt1 | contig 12796 bp, 7 predicted proteins | sample China_Galinas_PW_3_FD_184867 | JGI IMG/M metagenome (GOLD analysis project Ga0210086, IMG submission 184867) | Wetland microbial communities from San Francisco Bay, California, USA, that impact long-term carbon sequestration - China_Galinas_PWB_D2... | ecosystem: Environmental > Aquatic > Marine... | reverse complement strand
TCTACGTTCGTCACCTGTCGCTCCGCCTACACGTGACGGAGCGCGATCTACGGGATCCGAATCGTTTGGACGCGTTGGCCAGCGACCTGGTCGCGCATGTGCTGCGCGAGATCGATCGCGTTGAACCGGCACGACGCCTCCACCCGAGCGATGAGCAGGACGTCGTCATGTTCGACGACCGCGTGCACCAACTCGTTGTGCGGGAGGTGGATCGAGCGAAGGGGATGCCGTCGACGTGGTTCGACTCGTTGCTCCCGACGAGTGACAGCCCTTGGAGCGCGATCGTCCAAGCAGGCCCCGCCGCCGTGCGCAGCGCGTTCGACTGGTTCACGCGCCTGGCCACAACCGAGACCGTGCTGCATCACCTGGGAACCGAAGGGCTCGCTGCCGCAGCGGCCGTGCTGCCTGTCGAGGACTGGCCCGAAGATGTTCTTGACGTGATCGTCGCGGCAGGGATCGACCTGCCTGAGTCGAGGCCGACCGGCGAACACACGCAACCCGATCCACACACGGAAGCCTCCCCGGAACGGAAACAACCGGAAGCAACGCGCACCGGCGCCGCACCCGAAGAGCACGACACGATCGCGCCGACGCCGCGCGCGGGTCCGCACACCGAACGAGCCGTGCGTCGAGACTCGAGCGAGCCTCCGGCTCCCGGGCCGAGGCCACAGGCGCCGCCGGTACGAGAACTACACAGCCCGGAAGAATCCGCGCCTGCCCGTCATCGTCCGAGCGGCGATGCCCCAGAAGAGTCGTCGACCGACACAGTCACGTTCGCGACCCGCTTCGCGGGACTGTTCTATCTGATTCGAATCATCCAGGAGCTCGACCTGGCCGAGCACCTCTGGTGTGCCGGTCTGCGCGAAGGAGTCGTGCTCACCTGGACGGCTCTGACGTTGCTTGGCGACGATGGACGGGACGACCCGGCTCCGTATCTCCTCGGTGGATGCGAACCCCGCAAGCTCCCGCTACTGGGCACCATCGAGGACTGGGCCGCGGCGGAGATCACAGCGAAGCTTGGAGCGTCACTGCGCGAGTGCTTCGCGTGCCGAAGGCTGACCTTGCCCGACGTCGGCGTAGACGCGGAGCTCGTCGCAGCGGGTAGCGCCCTGCTGCCACGAGTGCCCGCGCACGACGACAGCGGTACGCGTACGCTCGTGGCCCGGTGCGCGGCCGCGTTGCTCTTGGTCTTCCAGGCGAGACTAACCGAGGCAACGGTCCTCGACCGCATCACCAAGCACTTGACGCTGGAGGGTGATGTGATCCTGGAAGCGGACGAGATGACGGTTCGCGTCCCCGCGACCGCGGTTCAGATCGATCTACGGCGCGCCGCACTCGACCTGGATCCAGGCTATGTACCGTGGTTGGAAAGACCGATCAGGATCCAGTTCGCAGGGGCAGATCCGTGGTAGTCGATCGGAGGATCGCCGACAGGCAAGATCGGGCTACGGCAACCGATGCCTGACCTCATTGACACGGAAGTCCGAGCATCGGCACCTCGAGCCTGGGCTCCCACACCAGAGCGCTGTAATTGGGCCGAACTCCGGTAGGAAAACTGACGAAGCGAACCTGGCGCCACGTCGCCCCGCGGCTGAATACGCGGGATTGCTGCGGGACTGAGGGCGGCGCGTCACTCGCCGGTGTCGTCCGGCGCCGGCTCGCCGCAGCCGCCGGGCTCGCCGATCCATCGGCGAATTGCGGCCTCGACCTCGTCTCCGATCAGCGCATCGGTCAGGGCGTAGGTCACCAGGGCGAGGCCCATCCCGATCAATGCCCCGCCCGCGCTGCCGACCGGCCCGCCGGCGGCGCCCACGGTGGCGCCGGTCGCGGTACCTGCGAGGGCTGCTTCGACGATGCCGGCCGACACCATCGCGGGGATCACGGTTCGGCCCATCGCTGCCGTGTAGTCGCGCGCGGCGAACTCGTGCTCTGGGTCGGTCGCCATGATGAGCATGGTGGTGACCGGTGCAGCGACCACGGCGCCGCCAACACCGATGGCTGGGCCCATGCTGCGTCCACCGAATAGACGGCCGACCGGCGAGCTCGGCAATCCGCCGCGCGCGAGCGCGTCGAGGCCGCCGAACGTGGCCGCGCTTCCGAGGCCGACCGCCCCGACCCGGGCCTCGCTGGCAAACGAGGAATCGTCCGAGAACATCAGGCGGAACCCGCTGGTGATCAGCGACGCCGCCGCGGCGCTGGCGATAGCCATGCCCGCACCGCGGCGGGCGGCGCCCTCAGGATCGATGGCGACCTCGATCTCCGCTGGTGTGATGCGCCGCGCCGCGGTTCGAACTACGTCGCCCTCTGGGAGGTTCGGCTGGGTCGCGCGGACGTTGTCCATGTGACCGTTGAACACCGACCACACTCGCATCACCTGCTCGGTAGTCAAGCCGTGCGACGTCACCCGCTGTGACGCGATGTCCGCGGTCTGTTCGAGCACAGGGTCCGGGATCGACAGGCCATCGGCGTCAACCGCGAGGTCGGAGTGTAGATCTTGCAGGGTGTAGGAAGGAGAGTCGGGCGTGCCGTCGTGAGTGACGTTACCCTCGGCGACGACGGCTTCCACGAGCTCGGGGTTGAGACCCCGTTGCGGGCGCAGGAGATCTCGCAGCGCCGCGCGAGTGGCGGCCACGTTGTCCTCGTTGACGGCGAACATCCACCGCTCGATCGCTCTCTGGCGCGTCATGTCCTCGCCGGCGGCTTCGCTGAGCCGCGGAAGCCGCGCCTCCTGTTGCGAGCGCTCGGTGTTGTTGCCGCGGGGCCGCATTAACAGGAGCTCGAGCGCGCGCCCAAGGCGCGACGGTGCGGTTCCGGAGGTCGGCTGGGTTTTCACCTGCAGCAGGAGCGAGCGCTCTTGCTGCACGACGGCGTCCCAAGTGCCGGTGTTGCGAGCCGCCGAGAGACTGTCGAGGTCGAAGTAGCCGGGGAAGCGAGCCCTGGCCGAGCCTTCGCCAATGGCACCGAAGTAGCGCAGCCAGCGACCCTGGTTAGCGCCCAGGAGGTCGGTCATGGTGCCTGAGATCGAGCGCGACGTTGACCCGGCCGAGACCGGCCCGCGCAACCCGCCGGGGGCGATGGTCGTTAGCGGTCCTGCACCGCTCGAGTGCAGGGGCGTGAACCCTTCGGGGCCACGCAACGGTGCGAACGGGAGGCCGCGGCCAAGTCCGAGCGCCCTTCGGATCCCAGCCAGGCGGCGCTCGTTCTCGAGCCGGTTGAGCCTCATCCCGGTGGCGACGTCGACCTCGGCGACGCGCCCCCGGTCTCGCACCGCTCGGATGGTGCTGGCGATGCGATGGTCCTCGATCCGGAGCCCGCGCAGATATGCCCGCAGCTGGGCCTCAGTGAGCACGGTGGCGCCGGCGAGGTCACGAGGCATCCCGAAGGCATCGGCGAGGGGCTCGTCGACGATCTCGGCGAGCGCGGCCGGACGGATGCGAAACAGGAACTCGGGGCGGTGGTGTACGTCGTCGGCGAGCCACATCTCCCCCCTTAGGACGCGCTGGCGCCGCAACGGTGTGAGCCTGCGAAGCGCATGAAGGTTGTCGCCAAACCGAGCGGTGCCGGAGCCGCGGGCGACGACCTCGAGCGTGCGCGAGAGGTGCTGGCGAAGGGCGTCGTTGGTCATGCGTTCGAGGGATATGTTGCACGGGTACGGGTCATAGGCCGGTGGCGGCGGTGGAGACGGATTGGGGTTGGCGACGCCGGCCACCGGATCGATCTCGGGCACGCCGGCGTCCAACTGGCGGCGAAGCTCACGGCCGCCCTGCAAGACATGTCCGACCTCGTGCACGATCAGCCGGCGACCCGCAGAGGTGTCGGGCGCGTACGCTCCGCGGCCGAAAACGATATGGGTACCCAGCGTGTAGGCGCGGGCGCCAAGGCTTGCGGCGGCCTCCGCGGCTCCGTCGCCAGTGTGAACCTGGACGGCGGCGAGGTCGCGGGATGCGCGAGCTTCAAGCGACGCGCGGAGCTCGGCCGGCAGCGGCGCGCCCTGCCCCGGAGTGAGGGCGGACGGCGGGCTCCGCAGCGGGCCCTCGGATTCCGGGAGGGGCGCGCATGAGCTGCATGGCGAGGAACCACCGCACGCGCAGCCGCCTGCGAACGCCTCGGCGGCGCGCTCGGCGCTCGAGTCCGGAGCTCCGACCTTGAGCCTCGGAAAGATCGGAAGGAGATAGGGGTCGCGTGTTGCAACAGGTCGAGGCTGAAGAGCGCCACGCGACGCGGTTGGACGGACGTTCTTGGTCGTCGCCTCCGGCGTGTCCCGCTGTTCTGTTCGGCTTGTCCTCACCTCACGTTCTCCAACACCCTCCCCCACTCCCCGAACTTCGCAACCTCCATCGCATGCCCGGCCTTGCGCAGCTCGCGCCACAACCCTCTCACTAGATGCGCCATGCCGACCACGACCCCTTCGTCGGCCGCGAGCAACACACCGGTCAGCACCGCGTTGCGGATGTCGCCGCCTGCGATCGCAAAGCGCTGCGCGAGGAACTCGAGGTCGACGTCGTCGGTGCGCCGGGACGGGATGTGCTGGTCCCAGATGCGCAGCCGCTCTGCCGGTCCCGGGATCGGGAACTCGGCGACGACGTGGATGCGACGCAGGAACGCCTCGTCCATGTTGCGGTGGAGGTTGGTCGCAAGGATCACGCAGCCTTCGTGCTCCTCGATGCGCTGGAGCAGGAAGCCCGTCTCGAGATTGGCGTAGCGATCGTGCGCGTCCTTGACCTCGGTGCGCTTGCCGAACAACGCGTCGGCTTCGTCGAAGAACAACAGCGCGTTCGCCGACCTCGCCTCCTCGAACAAGCGGCCGAGGTTCTTCTCGGTCTCGCCGATGTACTTGTTGACGACCTGAGACAGATCGACGCGATACAAGTCGAGGCCGCTCGTGCGTGCGAGGACACGCGCGGCCAGCGTCTTGCCGGTTCCCGGCGGTCCGTGGAACAGGCACGCGAGGCTGCGACCGACTCCGAGACGGCGCGCAACGTCCCAGTCGGCCATGAGCGTCGCCCCGTGCCGGAGCCATGCCATGACGAGTCCTAGCTCGCGCTTCACTTCGTCCGGTACCACGAGGTCGTCTGACTCTGCGTCGAGACGAAGACGTTGCGCCAGGCCGTTTATACGATCCGACGTCCGCCGGCAGCTCGCGTCGAGACGCTCGCGCGACAGGGAGCTCTCGCCGAGAGCGGTCTTCTCTGCTTCGGCCATAGCAACCGCTTGCCGGATTCGACCGGGGCCGAAGCGGTAACGATACGCGAGCTCTTCCGGACGGACGTCGTCGCTGCACCGAGCTGGTAACACTTGTTGCCAGAGGAGAGAGCGCGTCGCAGAGTCGGGCTCGGGGAGGTCCACGTAGCCGATCGCGCGCGTCCCTGCGATCTCGGCCGGTGCGCGGGCCTCGACGGGCGCGACCCACATGACCTCGTCGTGCCACTCGTTCAGGAGCTCACGAGTTCGTTCGTCGTCCAGGTCGTCGGAGTCGACGACCGGCACGGCGTTCTGCCAGCGCAACGCGCGCAGCACCGGCGTCGGCGCACTCCAACGCCCGAGATCTCGTGGCGTAACCGTCAACACGGCCCGGCCCCGTCGACCCGCGATCGCACTCGCCAGTGCCTTGCGGCCGCTTCCATCGGCTCCCCGCACGACGAGCATGCGATGCACCGTCGTGCCGTCTTCGGCAAGCGCTGCCACCTCCTGCACGACGGACGCGGGCAAGATCAGCCGGTCCAACAGCCGCGGGTCGGGCGCGCACGCGCGCAGAGCGTCGTTCTGGATCGACAGCTCGAGCAGCAAGGGCCAGACGTCATCAGGTACACGTAGCGTGCGCGTCAACAGCGGACCGTTGCCTTCCGCACTCAAAACGCCGAACTGAAACAGGCGAGCTCCGGGCAGTAGACTACTGAGCGCCGCCGCCCGTTCCGACTCTGCGATGGCCAGGCGATCCAGCAACCACGCGACTGTCGGACCCGACCCGGCCTCGAGATGGCCGTTCATCCACGACGGCTCGACCTCGAACGCCGCGACCAGCGCGAGCAAGTCCAGCTCGAACAGGGACAGCGAGAACGCGCGAGCCGCCTCGAGAAAGCCCGGGAGCTTCTCGTACTCCCGCGGGTCACGCCTCGGCATTGCGACACGTGCATCGGTCTCGCTCGCGGGCTTCGACGCCGAACCCCGCGTCAGGTTGGCCACGAGCTCGAGCAACGCCGAGATCTGCTGCTCAGGAGGCGGGTGGTTCGTCGGCATGGCGCTGCATGATACCTGCGATCCACAGGTCGCGTGACCACCAGCCCGATTACGATGTCGGGTCAGCCCGTGCCGACAGCACCGCAGCCCAATCCGGGGGCTGACAAGTCGTGCCTGGACTCTGCGCGCCAGTATCTGCTGGGCGTGTCCGACGCCTTTTGCTAAGTTCCTCGAACCAAGACGCCGCACGATGTTCGAGCCGATCCTTCTGACCAACCAGCCCGGTAGCTCCCGACAAGACCTCGACGCCTACCGTAGCGAAGGCGGCTACAAGGCCCTCGAAACAGCTCGCGCTGCGGAAGACCCCGAGACCATCATCGCCGCCATCGAAGCCGCCCACCTCCGCGGCCGCGGCGGCGCGAGCTTTCCGACCGCGCGCAAGTGGCGCATCGCCGCCCAAGCAAACGCCGAGCAAAAACACGTCATCGCCAACGGCGGTGAGCACGAGCCGGGCAGCAACAAGGACAAGTACCTCGTCGAGCACTACCCCCACAAGGTCCTCGAAGGCCTCCTCCTCGCAGGCCTCGCGACCGGCGCCAAGCACGGCTGGCTGTACCTCATCGAGGACATGACCGGCCCCCTCCGCTCGGCCAAGACCGCGATCGCCGACCTCACGGCCGCCGGCCTCCTCGGCGACTTCGAGATCCGGATCCACCGCGCCCCGACGACCTACGTCGCCGGCGAGGAGACCGCAGCCATCGACTCGATCGAAGGTGGCCCCGGCAAGCCGCGCCCCAAGCCCCCCTACCCCGGCGAGGCCGGTGTCTTCGGCTTCCCGACAACGGTCAACAACGTAGAGACCCTCGCCCACGTCCCGGCAATCGTTCGCAACGGCGCCGAGTGGTTCGCCTCCATCGGCACCGAAGCGAGCAAGGGCACGATGCTGTTCACGCTCCCGGACTCGGTCGAACGACCGGGCGTCTACGAGCTCCCGTTCGGCGCGACCTACCGCCAGCTGATCGAACACTGCGGCGGTGGAACCGTCGGCGGCCGCGCGATCCGCGGCCTCTTGCCGGCGCTGTCGTGCGCGTTCCTGTCACCCGAACAGCTCGACACGCCGATCTGCTACGACGCGCTCGCAGCCATCGGCACCTCACCCGGCTGCGGTGGCGTGCACCTGGTCCTCGAAGGCGACGACCCCGGCCAGAAGCTCGCCGAGATCGCCGAGTTCTTCCAGTCCGAGCAGTGCGGCCAGTGCCCGCCGTGCCGCATGATCACGGGCCAACTCGCGCACGTGCTCGAAGCCGTGCGCGGCGGCGCCACGGGCGACTTCGTCGGGCAGTTCGAGAAGATCGCCGCGTTCGGCCGCGGCAAGGGCGACTGCTCGCTGATCCAGATGGCGACGACACCGATCAGAAGCGGCGCGAAGCTGTTCGCGAGTGATCTCGCGGGCGACTGAGTCGCTACGCACACGCCTCGACGACGTCGACCGGACCCGGCGTCGGATGGATCGCCATCAGCTCGAGCCCGGCAGCGCGGAGCAGGTCGCGATACTGCGCCTCCGTGCGCTCCTTGCCGCCGATGGCCAGCATGTTGAGGTCCAGCAGCTTGACGAGGGCGGGCTCGTTACCGGGACGGATCACCTTCTCGGCAATGAGAAGCCGGCCGCCGTCGGCGAGCGCGGCGCGGCTGTTGCGCAGGATCGTCACGCACTGGTCATCGTTCCAGTCGTGCAGGACGTGCCGCATCAGCAGACAGTCCGCGTGGCCGTCGACCTGCTCGAAGAAGTTGCCCGGCCGGATCTCGATTCGCTCGCTCAGGCCGGACTCGGCGACGTACCGGCGCGCGTTCTCGGCCACCGCGGGCAGGTCGAAGAGCTGGCCGCGAAGACTGGGGTGTGCCTGGAGCAACCCGCACAGCGTCGAGCCGTTCCCGCCGCCGACGTCGAGCACGACTTCGAAGCGCGAGAAGTCATAGGCCCCGAGCATCAGCTCGGTCTCGCCTCCGTGGATCTCCTGCATCGCGCGGTCGAAGACCTCGGACTTCTGCAGGTCCTTGGCAAGCTCGGCGAAGAAGTCGCGGCCGAACCGCTTCTCGACCGCGCTCGTCCCGGTCTGGACCGCGTGGAACAGATCGGTCCACGCCTCGAACAGGTCGTCGCCGACCATCAACACGACGTGCTTCATCGTCTGCGGGTGGTCGCCCCGGAGAAACTCCGCTCTGTCGGTAAGGGCGAACACGCCGAGCTCCGTCTCCGCGAAGATCCCCAGGCTCGCCAAACCCCGCAAGACGCGATAGAGGCTCTCCTCGTGGACAGCCGCCGTCGCCGCGATCTCGGCCACGGGCCTCGGCCCCTCGGAAAGCTGATCCGCGACGTTCGCCTTCACTGCGCAGAACAGCGCCTTGGACAGCCAGTAGCTGGTCGCGATCTGCATCATCTCGTTGCGCAACTCGTCCATCTTCACTTCTCCAGACAAGGCACGGCGCGCTCGGCGTCGTTCGACCCGCCCAAACCAGGGCTGGGGCATTCGCATTCGAGCACAACGACGCCGCTGCTGGCAGAGGATTCAGCCAACTCTCGTTCGAGAGAAGCGCCTTCTTCGATCGGCGGCCGCGCGACGTCGAGCGAGTCCGCCATGAGACGCTGTGAACCGGGGGCGCGTCACCTGCGAACCCTGGATTCGCGATCTACTTCACGTACACCGTGACATCGTCGACGATCGAATCCGTCTCGCCGGGTTTCAGGTAGCGCTTCCGCCACTCGCCGCAACGCCCGTCGTTCTCGAAGCGCGCTTCGAGGAACTCCCTGGCATCGACGCCGCTGCCCGTGTGCGTCTTCTCGAACTTCGGGTCCGAGCCGGCAAAGTCGCGCCAGTACTCGTGGGCCAGCTTCTCCACCGTGCTCGAGCCCTTGCCGCTGGCCTTCTCCGACTTGGACCAGAACGACGCTTGGAAGCCGAGCACCTTGCCGTCGGCGTCTTTGGCAAGCGTGAAGTCGTAGCGCATGTGCTCCTTCTTGCTGAGCTCGGTGTCGCTGTAGGTCACGACGCTGATGTCGTGGAACGACTGAAGGCTCTTCAGGGCGCTAGGAAGACCGTCGCGCTCGTTCTTGCTCAGGGCGCGAAGACGTGAGTCGATCTTGTCGGCCTTGGCGAGAGGACGGACCGGGGTCTTGCGCTCCGGGCTGGACGCCGCTCGCTCTTTCGTGGAGCCGCCGCCCTTCCCCCCGAACTTCATGATTGCTGCCGGCACCGAGACCCCGGCAATCGCGAGCACGATCACGATCGGCAGCTTGTGCTTGAACACAGTGTTTTTGATCTCGTTGAGCTGCATGACACGTTGTTTCGACCAGAACGCCATCCCAGCGCCAGTTATCGTGGAGATTGCCGGCCCTGCACCTCGGACCCGCATGGCATCGTGAGTTCGCAGCACGCCGGATCCGCCGCCGTCTTCGAAACATTCAAGCACCCGACGTGACCCGGGAGGCAGTCTGGTAGGCTCTTGGCCATGAGAAAAGCAGCCCTGGCCTCTCTCGCGGCACTCTCCATGGTCTTCCCGCAGTCCAGCTCCGACGAGCATCCCTGGGTCGTGTTTCCCGCGACCGATGGTCCCGGCAAGGACAAGCACATCGTGTTCGTGACCGGCGACGACGAGTATCGCTCGGAAGAGTCGATGCCGCAGATCGCGGAGATCCTGTCCAGGCGGCACGGGTTCAAGTGCACGGTGCTGTTCGCGATCGACCCGAAGACCGGCGAGATCTCTCCCAGTTACCAGACCAACATCCCCGGTCTCGAGGCGCTGGCGAGCGCCGACCTAATGGTCATCTTCACGCGGTTCCGCGACCTCCCCGACGAGCAGATGAAGTACATCGTCGACTACATCGAGTCGGGCCGGCCGATCGTCGGCCTGCGCACGGCGACGCACGCGTTCTACATGCGCGAGCACCCGAAGTACAAGAAGTACTCGTTCCGCGGCACGCCGGACTTCAAGGGCGGCTTCGGCCGGCAGGTCCTAGGCGAGACCTGGATCTCGCACCACGCTGGCCACGGCAGCCAGAGCACACGCGGCTTGATCGCCAAAGGTGCCAAGGACCACCCGATCCTGCGCGGGATCAAGGACGGTGACATCTGGGACCCGTGCGACGTCTACACCGTGCGCCTGCCGATGGCCGAAGGCATCCAGCCCATCGTCATGGGCCAGGTGCTCGACGGCATGGAGTTCGACAGCCCGCCGGCCAAACCGAGAAAGAACAAGAACAGCGGCAAGCTGGTCGACAAGAACAACCCGATGATGCCGATCGCCTGGGTCAAGACCTGGGAGCCCGCAGCCGGTAAGAAGGCGCGGATCTTCGCGACGACGATGGGCTCGTCGCAGGCGTTCCTGCACGAAGGCAGCCGGCGGCTGATCGTCAACGCCTGCTACTGGGCGCTCGGCATGGAGGATCAGATCAAGCCCGACTCGAACGTCGACCTCGTCGGCCACTACGAGCCGACGCGGTTCGGGTTCAAGCGCTACAAGAAGGGCGTGAAGCCGGCCGACTTCCGCAAAGACGGTTAGGCGTCACAAGAGGACCGCGTCTTCTCATGCCGAGAGCCCGGTTCCCGGATCGGTCCCGTCGCGTTCACCGGCTTGCCATCGGGCGGATCTCGATTCGAGTCATTGCGGTCAGCCGGCGCGATTGCCATTCCCGACTCGTGACTCATCAACCGTTGTCATCGCTCCGAACTTCCGGTCAGCGAAGGAGCGGAACGATGGAGACGGAACCACAGGGACACTTGCTGATCTCGGTCGCGACGACGATGACACTGCTCATCGGCCTGTCGTCGACCCTCGTAGTGCAGACGACCAGGAAGCAGCGCGCCCACGCGATACACGAGTTCGAGCAGACGATCGCGCAAGTCGCGGAAACAGGGCTCGAGCTCAACTTCCTGAGCCTTGCTGAAGACCCGATGTACGCGGTCTGCGACCGCGATCGATTCGAGTTCGACGACTCGTCGTTCGAGTACGTGTCGCGACCGATCGAGCTGACGGTGCTCCGCCTCGATCAGCCGTCACGCATGCGGCTTCGATTGCGCTACTCGCGCGCTGGAGTACCGATCGCCTTCGAACGATGCAATCCGAGCCAACCGTTCGACCGGATCCGCGTCATCTGCGAGGTCCACCACGAGAACTACGTTCGCGTGGTCGAAGCCGACTACGAGCTCACCTCGAGCGGCAGCGGCGTCCTGTTGGCCTACGGAGACCCGCGTGGTCGGCTGGCCGACGCGAACGTCCCGGGTTCGATCGTGATCGACCAGAACGGGGATCGCCGAAACCAGATCATCGAAGGCCCGGTGCGGGCCAACGGCAGCGTGACGCTTCGTGGCACTTCGGGCCTCGACGTGTCGATGAAGCTGGCGGGCACCTCCTCGGAGCTGCCCGAGTTCCGGCCCACGGAAGAACCAAGCATCGACATCGAGCGCTACGAGGCCGCAGCCCGGTCAGGGGCGGGTGTCGTGTTCGAGAGCCTCGAGGCCTTCCGCCGCGCGGCCTGGAAAGCCCAGGACCAGGGCCGGCCGCTCGAGGGCATCATCGTCGTCAAGTGGAATCCGACCAAGGACGGGAGCCCGAGTGGCCACCGACTCCCGACCAGCGAGGTCCGGTTCGGCCTCAGCGACAACCGGCAGTGGACCGAAACCGGCCCGAGCTTTCGCACGCGAGGAGTCGAGATCACCGGGACCTTGTGCCTGATCCTGCCCGAGGACGTCGCTGCCGACTATCGGACCGTGTTCGACTGCGCGGTCAAGATCAACGCGGCGAAACTGAGCGGGATCGACCCGTCCGACCCGACGACGTTCGGCAGCGGCTATCGCAAACCGTACCGCTCGCACGTCGCCCGTCCCTACGAGGTCGATATCAGTCAGGTGATCGGCTCGGATGGCCGGCCGCTGTGCAACTTCACGAGCGAAGAGGACCTTCCCGCTCTGCTGCAAAACCGCGGAAGCGTCGAGTTCCGCGCCCATACGAACCTCTGCGGCGCGCTGTTCACGACCGGGTCGATCACGTTCGACAACGCCCCCTACGCGACGGGATCTTGGTACGACGTCAGCGCGGAGCGGATCCGCCAGCGCGACGGAGTCCTGCGCTCGGTCAACGGACTCCAGTACTTCTACGGCTGCGCGATCGCGGGCGGCAGCCTGACCCTGCGCGGTAACGCGACAGCGATCGAGGCGGTCGGCGGACAACCGGCACAGCAGGTCTTCCGCTACGCGCCCGAGACCGTCGACAGTTGGGCATTCGAGTCGGGTCACGTTCTGTCGGCGGGTGGCAAGCTCGCCCAGACTTCGCACCAGGTCATCGAGTAGCCGCCGGATCAGTCCTCGTCGCGCGGCTGCTCGCCCTTGTCTTGCTTGTCGAAGAACTCGCGAATCTCGAGCGTAAGCGTGTCGCTGTCGCCCTTGCTCCGGGCCGCCGCACCACGCCGCTCGCGCAGAAAGCTCGTGATCCGCGTCCAGACCTTGCGCGCGCCCGGGAAACCGGCGAGTCCATCGCCGACGACGATCACGAACAAGATGCTCGCGAGCAGCACGTGCGGCCATCGGGCCGCGGACCGATATGCGAGCACGAACTCGTCTCCGGC
>Ga0210086_1001323_pt1 | contig 12801 bp, 13 predicted proteins | sample China_Galinas_PW_3_FD_184867 | JGI IMG/M metagenome (GOLD analysis project Ga0210086, IMG submission 184867) | Wetland microbial communities from San Francisco Bay, California, USA, that impact long-term carbon sequestration - China_Galinas_PWB_D2... | ecosystem: Environmental > Aquatic > Marine... | reverse complement strand
CAGATCCCCGAAGACCGGCAGGACGCGGCCTTCCCCCAGTTGGAGGACAGCGTCGACGCCCTGATCAAACGCTATCCGAAACATGCCGAACCACTAGTATGGAAGGCGATAGTCTTGAGCACCCATGCCGGCGTCAAGGGCGGCTTGAGTGCCCTGAGCATGGTGCGCCGGGCCCGTGATCTGCTCGAGCAGGCGGAAAAAATCGACCCCGATACCTTGAACGGTTCTATCTATACCACCCTGGGCAGCCTCTACTATCAGGTTCCCGGCTGGCCCTTGGGTTACGGGGATGACAAGAAGGCCGCGACCTTCTTGAAAAAGGCCTTGCAGATAAATCCCAACGGTATCGACGCCAACTACTTCTACGGCGATTTTCTCTACCGCAAGGGTCAGTACTCCGAAGCATTGTCGGTGCTCGAAAAAGCGATGCACGCCCCCGCCCGGCCCAATCGCCCTCTGGCCGATGAGGGTCGTCGCAAGGAAATTCAAGCAGTGATCGCCAAGATCAAGGACAAGACTTAATCGAAACTCCCAACGCTGCTCTTACCGCAATGACACAAGGAATGCTTGATTATGCACCTGATTTTCTCTGCACCCCTTGCCGCTACGCTGTAAACAATCATTCTTCAGAGGTATTCTAATTATGAATTTGGAATCACAACGCATCCTCATCACCGGCGCCAGCGGCGGCATCGGCCAGGCATTGTGCATCCAGCTGGCACAGCACAACAGCCGCCTGTGCATCCTGGACAGAAACCAGGACAGCAGCGAACGCCTGAACGCGGAGTTGAAAAAATTGCCGGTGGATATCCTCGCCATCCATGCCGATATCACCCGCGCCGAAGACCGCGAACGCGCCATCAATAATATGGCCCAGGCGTGGGGCGGTGTCGACATCCTCATCAATCTGGCGGGAGTAATGGATTTCGCCCGCTTCGACGAAGAAGATCCGGGAATCATTCAACGCATCCTGCAGGTAAACGTCGAAGCCCCGATGCAATTGACTCGAAGTGTCTTACCGCAGATGGTGGAGCGCGGCCGCGGCCGTATTGTCAACGTCGGCTCCATGTTCGGCAGCATCGGCTTCCCATGCTTTGCCGCCTACTCGGCCAGCAAATTTGCCATGCGCGGCTTTTCCCAGGCACTGCGGCGCGAACTCAGCGGCAGCGGTGTCGGCGTCACCTATGTGTCGCCGCGCGCGGTCAAGACCCCCTTTAACCCCCCTATCGTCCACCGCATGGCGGAACTCGGGATGATGCACATGGACGAGCCGTCCTGGGTGGCGCGAAAGATCGTCAGCGCCATCGTGAAAGAAAAGGATGAAGCCTATATGGGATTCCCGGAAAGCATGTTTGCCCGGATCAACGCCATCCTGCCAGGCGTCGTTAGCCGCTCCATCACTAAGCAGGTACCGACCCTGATCTCCTTCACCCAGCAAAAGCTCAAGGTATAAGCGCGGGCTGGAGCACTACTCCTGAGTCCGCGTAAAAAACAAATCCCACACCCGGTGGCCGAGACGCTGCCCGCGCTGTTCAAACTTGGTCAGCGGCCGCTCACTCGGCCTCGGTGAAAATGCTCCGGCCCCCGCGGCATTTTGATAGCCGGACGCCGATTCCATCACCGTCAACATCTGCCGGGCATAATCTTCCCAATCGGTCGCCATGTGGAAAATGCCGCCGGGTTTGAGTTTACGACGGACCAGCTCTGCGAACTCCGCCTGCACGATGCGGCGCTTATGATGACGCGTCTTGGGCCAGGGGTCGGGAAAAAACAGGTGCACCGCATCAAGAGCGGTATCTGGCAGATGGTGCTGCAATGCTTCGACCGCATCGGCGCAGACCACCCGCACATTATCGACAGCATCCTTTTCCAGCTTCAGCAGCAGGCTGCCTACCCCGGGACGGTGCACTTCAATGCCTAAAAAATCGCAATGCGGCTTTGCCTTGGCCATGGCCGCAAGGGCGTCGCCCATGCCGAAACCGATCTCCGCCACCCGCGGTGCACGACGCTGGAACACCGCATCGAGATCCTGCAATGCATTCTCGGTAATAAGGTAAGAATGGCCCAAACGCCCCAAGGCCTCCTGCTGAGCCCTGGTCATGCGTCCTTCGCGGCGCACAAAACTGCGGATCTTGCGGTGCAGTGCCTGATTCACGCAAGCGCCGCCGTGCACTGATCAAAACGCAAAATATAGCGCTCCGTGTTTGCGTCCATCACGTCCGTGCCGTGACAATCCTGCTTAAAAAAACGTCCCGTCGACAGGCGACGAGGCGCTGGCGAAACGCTTGCGCGGAATGCGCCCGGCGCGAAATGCCTCGCGCCCTGCCTCGATGGCCTTCTTCATCGCCGACGCCATCAGGACCGGATCCTTGGCACCGGCGATGGCGGTATTCATCAAAACCCCATCGCAACCCAGCTCCATGGCCACCGCCGCATCCGAAGCGGTACCCACCCCGGCATCCACCAGGATCGGCACCTCGGCGTTTTCGACGATGGTAAGAATGTTGTAGGGATTGCGAATGCCGAGGCCGGAGCCGATGGGTGCCGCCAAGGGCATTACCGCCACGCAGCCCATGGCCTCGAAGCGCTTGGCGATCACCGGATCGTCATTGGTATAGACCATCACCTGAAAGCCATCCTTAATCAATACCTCCGCCGCAGCGATAGTCTGAACGATATCGGGGAACAGGGTCTTCTCGTCGCCCAGGACTTCCAATTTCACCAAGTCATGACCGTCCAACAATTCACGCGCCAGGCGACAGGTGCGCACCGCATCCTTGGCCGTGTAACAACCGGCGGTATTGGGCAGGTACGTGAATTGATCGGGCGGCAATACCTCAAGGAGATTGGGTTCGCCGGGGGTTTGGCCGATGTTGGTTCTCCGCACCGCCACGGTAATGATCTGGGCACCACTGGCAGCCACCGCGGCACGGGTTTGCTCCAGATCACGGTATTTGCCCGTTCCGACCAATAGCCGGGATTGGTAATCGATACCGGCGATGGCCAGCGAATCATGTGCGGTCTGTGCCATGTGTGCAGTCCTAGTATATTTATAGAAACCAAGTTGGGGGATTATACCCCGTTAATCAGACTCGACTAGCCGCCACCGATGGCATGTACAATCTCGACCCGATCGCCGGCCTGCAGCTTGTGGCTGCTGTGAAGACTGCGCGGCACGATCTCCAAATTAACCTCCACGGCCAAGCGTTTGTCTGATAAAGCCATTTTCCCCAACAGCTGCGTCACCGTCATCCCTTCCGGGAGTTGCTGCAGTTCACCATTGATAAAAACCTCCACGCACCTGTCCTCTTGTTCAAAAGCACAACGTCACTTTTCCGATGTGCAGCGTAAATCCCGGAGACACCCAGCATGCACTGGGCACAATGAAATTCTAGCACCGCCTTGCCATAGCGGATGAATGTCAGTATCCGTCTTTGTTAACACACTACTCGTCGAGCCAATCCCGCAAGTGCCGGCGCAGAATCCCGCTTTCCCATGGCAACTTGGGCACCAGGCGCTTTTCGATCAGCAACGCCAAGCTTTTTTTAGAGCAAAGCTTGGCTAAGGCAACGATGGCATGGTCAGAAAGACTCTCCCATTCTTCTTCCTGCAAGCGCAGCAAATCGTCTTCATAATCGCTCAATAGAGTCGCGGGAAACTGAGATATGTAATAGCAAGCCTGCAAGCGCGCGGTACCGGTGGAATCGGCGGAGGCGATTTCAAACATAAGCTTTAACAGCTCGACATCTTCCAATCGACCTTCAAAGTAGGCTTGGGCATCCGGCAGAGCACGAGAGGCATCAAACAACAGGCGGCGAATATTGGCGCTGTCCAAACTCGGCTGTGACGGCGTATGGGACATCATCCTCCGACCTTTCCAATTGTTTTATTTAAAATTTCGTAATAAACACTCCGCCCAATCAAGATCCTTATCCATTCAATAATCCATGAAGAATCTGTGCACTGGCCGACCGCGACCCCCTGTGCCCACGGCCCGGCGCATCATCATCAACACGAAATGTAACACTAATATCCCGTATCTTGACTTAGTCTAAAATTGAGCGTAATCCTAAATCAGAAGTTTAGACTTAGTCTTAGATTAATACTAAATCAATTCAGCGACAAGCATGCACTGACATGCACTCAGAGGAAGGGAGAACGGCTATGAAATTGATATCTAGGCGAGAATTCCTCGGCATATCCACGAAGGCAGGCGCAGCGACGTTTTTTGCAGGAACATTCGCCCCCACCGCCACCAGTTTTTTCGGATTGGCCGGAGTAGCGGAGGCAGCGACTAAAAAAGTTACACCATTCCACTTTGCAGTCATCAGTGACGCCCATCTATACAACATCAAAGATCACAAGTTTGACGGCATCCTCGAGCGAGCGGTCAAAGACGTCAACGCCATGTCACCCAAGCCCGATTTCGTGATCTTCGGTGGAGATTTGGGCCAGGCGGGTCTGCGAGACGAACTGCAGAAAGGCAAGAAGATCCTCGACAAACTCAATATGCCCTATAAGATCATCCCGGGTGAGCACGACTTTTATCTCGATATGGGTAAGGCCTGGGGTGATATGTTCGGCAAGATCCCCTGGTCTTTCGACCATAAGGGCGTGCATTTCATAGGCATGAACTCCATTCTGGTCAAGGATTTCTGGACGGCCAAGGGACTCACCCCTGAGGAAAGAATGGATTGGATGACCGAACTGGAATGCCATCGCTGCGGCCTGTGGGGTGTTCGCGACGAACAACTCGATTGGCTGGCAAAAGATGTCAAAAACCTCAAGCCCGACACCCCGGTGGTGATCATCACCCATTCGCCGCTATGGGACTACTATCCGCGCTGGAATTTCCAAACCGAAGACGCTACGGAAATCCATGCCATCCTACGTAAATTCGAAAGGGTCGTCGCCATCCACGGCCATGTACATCAAGTGGTCTACAACAAGATCGGCAACATGTCATCCGCGGGCCTGCTCTCCACTTCCTGGCCCTGGCCCTATCCCCCGGTCGAACTTCCCTATCCGCAGTACAAGATGAATCGCTCGGATCCCGCGGATATCTACGATGGGCTCGGGGCGGAGAAGGTTGCGTTGAGTGACGACTTCGCGGGCATGATGAATTATCGCACCTGGTCTGATCTCCTGCCGGATGTTGTCAAGCGCGGCCTGCCGCTTTAAGGGAGAGAACAGCCATGAATAAGCCGAAACATTTTACATTTGCTGCTATTGGTGCCGCACTTGCCGGTGCGGCTGTCTTGTCCATCATGATGACCGAACCTGCTCTGGCGAAAAAGCCGTTTACCTCGGCTGAAACGCAAGACCACTTCAATGCATTGATGGCCGCCGTAGCCAAGGGAGATGCGCTATGGCATAGCGCCGAACTTGGCACCAACGGCCTGGCGTGCGGCAATTGCCACCCGGACGGTTCCGCGGCCAACCCCGATACTTGGCCGAAGTTCCAGACCAATTTGGGGAAGGTGGCGACACTCAGAGACATGATCAACTGGTGTATCCGCATACCCCTCGACGGTAAGGCGCTCGATCCCGACAGTGATGACATGATCGCCATGGAGGCCTATGCAACTTACATGTCGCGGGGCATTCCCCTGGAACCGGGCAAGGATTATCAAAGCGGCGCTGATCCGGTGAAAAGCGGACCGGGTTACCCTACTGGTGACGATGGCGATTTATAAGCCTTAAGCCTCACACAGCTTGTATACATAAACCTCCCCCCTGGTGATTTCACCGCGGGGGAGGCCTTACCGGTATCACCGGCGGTGATGGGCTCTTTTGCCAGGCACAAAATCAATTTGAATAATTGTAGAGGGAGTGGGTTCGATGCGCATAAGATTAAAACTGCTCAGCGTCATTCTTTGTCAGTCACTTCTAATACCGTTCACATGGGCGCAAACGTGCCAGACCAAAACCCTGGAGGAGTCTACGCCCACTTCACGCTTTAGCTTCGATAAGGCCGGACTGGTGACAGATAAGGAAACCGGGATTATCTGGATGCGTTGCGCATTGGGCCAGAAATGGGACGGTGCGACATGTTCGGGCAAGGCGAATACTTATAGCTGGCAAGATGCCATGAATGAAGCAAAAATCATAAACAGCAGCAATTACGGCGGACACAATGCCTGGCGCCTCCCCTACATACCGGAACTGGCCTCCATCGTAGAACGGCAATGCTTTAATCCCAGGGTCAACCTGACGGTTTTTCCAGCGACGCCTTCGATCACCTTCTGGTCCGGGATGGAGCGCATGGGCTACGCCAATATGGCCTATGCCCTGGATTTCGGCGGGGGAAAGGCCACCCCCCAAGAAAAGACCGTCAAGGGCGCCGTACGCCTCATGCACGACGGACCCCAGGGACCGTGGTGGAAAATGCCGAAGATGAACTGATGTTTTAAAGATGTCTGTAAATTTTTCTTAGTCGGCCCGCAGGCACGGCACTTACTGCGCCATTACTTATATAGAGATAACGTGGTGAAAAATTTCAGGCATAAGCTTCGATTTCCGGGCCGTATAGAAATAATTTTTCAAACGCCATGCCTACCACCGCTACTTGGGATTCGCATTAAAGCAGACAAGCACACTACCTTTTCATCGCATGGGCATTAGAAATAAAACGCCAAAACTATACCCGCCAAATAGAGTAATGCCGCCAACAAAAATGCAATATATTTAACGATAGGCTTTTCCATTGCTTACCCATCCCTGTAAGTCGCCTCTACCATCGAAGATCCTTCGATAAAGCACGGGGCTTACACCACGACTATGTAACCATGGTATGGGGCTTCGTTCACGCCAATCTCACAGAGACTGGACGGCAAAGCTTCGCTGAAATTCATTTGTCGCTTTGCCGTCCAGGTCCATAGTCCGCCGCATTAAGCAGCTCTGCGCGATTGACGCGAACCAATGCGCAGCGCCTGAGGATCACCGACTGCAAAATCACGGCGGCGATAATTGTTTCCCTGAACCCGAGGCAATTTCTCTGCCACAAGATAAAACGGATCCAGCCCCATGATCGCTGTTATCCCCAGATAGATGCTGAGTACGGCGGCGACAAACATATGGCCTTCACTGATGATGGCGCCGGATAGAACTGCGACTATCGTGCCCAAACTAAGAACCATGCGCATGGTGCGCTCCTGATTGCTGACTTGGCCTGAATATACTTTCTCAATTGCTGTATTCATTTTTGCTTCCTCCATTGAAAATGGTGTCGTCTCTCAGCTCGCCGGAACTCCCAGTCGGGCCGTGAATAATATTGTACATATCTTGTACATGTTGTCAATAGATGCGTATAAATTATTTATGTAATAATATTAAGAAGATATATATATTTTGCATTTAAATACAATTTTTGTATAATTATAAAGCCTGCTTGCGCTGGTGAAGTATGCCGACAATCAGCGGCAAGGTCTGGCGCAGAATTGTTCTGTCGGACCCCACTTGATACCCTGTAATCCTTATACAAGAGCTAAACAGCCATGACACAAGCGAGACCAGAGACCAAGCCTGAATCAAGCAATCTGTTTCCCATCCGCACCGTATGCTCGATCACCGGCCTAAATCCGGTAACCCTGCGCGCCTGGGAACGGCGCTATGGCCTCATCAAGCCGCTGCGCACGGCAAAGGGCCACCGTCTTTATACTCAGGGCGATATCGATCGCATCAACGAAACGATGCGTTTACTCGACAAAGGGATACCGGTCAGTCAGGTCCGACGGGTGCTGGACAACCGCGAAGAACAACGTGCGGCGACAACGGAGCAGGACAATCATTGGACGCGCTATATTGCGGACATGATTAATGCCATCAGCCTGTTCGACGAAAGCCGCTTGGATGCGATTTACAACGACGCCTTATCACTCTACCCGGTGGACACCGTCATGCGACTGCTGGTCATCCCCTTGTTACGGGAACTCGGCCGACGGTGGGAGTCCGCCGAAGGCAGTATTGCTGAAGAGCATTTTTTCGGGGTGTTCTTACGCAACAAACTCGGGGCACGCTTTCACCACCTGCGCAGTCAGCAGGGCAGCGCACGCTTGTTGGCCGCCTGCCTGCCAAACGAATTCCATGAGATTGGTTTATTGATATTTTCACTAATGGCCAAAGCCCTTGGTTACGAGGTTGTGCTGCTCGGCGCCAATATGCCGCTGAATGAACTCCCGATCGCCGCCAAGCGCGCACGATGCGACGCAATCGTACTGGCCGGCTCGCAGGCCTACGATTACGCGCAAATATCGCAACAACTCGCAGCCATGGTGGAGAAGGCGCAGGTGCCGGTGTTCGTAGGCGGCAGCTATTCCGTCAACGCCCGCGACGTGATTACCGCCACTAATGCCATCCCGCTCGGAGAGGATATCACGCAAGCCTTAAAGCATATTCAACGAACAATCCATTTGGCGGATGTCTTGCCATAGGACTGAAATCGGATAAACCGGTATTGGCTGCACGTCCCACCTGATCACACTCATGGCAGCGCCCAAGACATCATTAAATAATCTATATACACGCCTAAAGAGGCAGCACCAACAATAAAATAACTACTTAATTTGCAATGCCCGGAAATCAGATGCAGCAGGATCACAAAGCAAGCAACCTTATGCACCTTGCATGAAGGCCACCAAAGTAATATGGCGGCACAAAGACAGGCTGGTATTCCTTCTTCATTATCTTCTTATATTCTTCCGCAATCTGCTTCCAGGGATGATCTTTCCTGGCGACATTGGTCGCAGTACCCCCGTGAAATTGATGGAAAGTGACCTCGCCAAGCAACATTACCGGGGAAATATTTTTTATTTCACCGGCTCTGAAAAAGAAATCCATATTAGTCAGCCCACCACCGGGACTACTGAAATTTTCGTCAAGTCCATCCATATCAAGATACATTGATCGCCTAAGGGCAAAACATTTACTTTCCATCAACGCCGAGAAGAAACCCTGCCCACTGGACAATGCCACACAATACATATTAAATAATTCATAATCATCCTCCTCCCACCTCGTTGAAGCGATCAATTGATCTTCCGCTTCTCTGGTGTGATTTTCCTCAGCCAAGAAGTTTTACGGTTTCGAGCCGATATGCATCCCTAGGGCATAAACAAAAGGCTTATCGAATATCGCTGAGGCCTTTATGCTGTAATTCAGGATATTTGGAGAAAGGATGCGCGCACCATCGATACATATGGTGACAAGTTCTCCACGCACCATCTGGACACTGGAGTGGCCACTAAAGAAATATTTGCAATCCTCGGATTACAAAACGCAGGCAATACTACAGACATTGCAGGGCCGCACGTGTGGCCTCGAGCCATGAATGCCCGTATCGAATATCCGGCTCCAAGTGACAACCCTCTCCCCAATCGTTCCATGCATTAATAAATACAACTCGTTCACCTTGAGCACGGTGGCCGCGCGTCCATTGCACCGCCCCTTTCAACCATTCTCGGTAATATGCCGGATCAGTCCCAAGAAATGCCTGGAACACTTGATCCCTACGCTGTGAACTGTTATCCCATGATGGCATAGCACCACGAAACAACGTATAACCGGGGTCCGGCCGTTGCATAAACTTCTGATACGCCTCTTTGTAACTGCTCAGCATGCCGGCAAAGGGAGGATTTAATTCTTTTGAATTCCAATAATTATATGGCGGGAACTCAACAGCGGCGTCGAAACCGCATAGGCTTGAATCCATGCCACCGCTTTGCACAATACATATGTATGGATTACCGACATCCGCTGCTTCACAGGCTTCTCGCCAACGTTCCGCTGTCGCAGCAATATTGGGTAGAAGCCCGGGCTTGTAAACAACCAACAGGGGTCGGTCATTTATACGTATGTAACGGCGATCCCGGAATGCCGGGATGATGCTATGGATAAATGCGATATCATCTTCCGGACTATGCTGTTGAGTGATCAGTATGTCATCGCCTCCATCAGGCCGCATCCGAGTCCAGTTCTCATTGGCCCAACATAGACAAAATGGAAAATCCGGCTCACCGCTCTTCAGAACCTCGTTAATCGGCTTCTCGAATAACCTCTGGCCGTTGAACCAATAATAGTAATAGCAGAAACCGTATATCCCATATTTTCTGGCCAATTCAGCCTGCGCAGCCCGTACTTCCGGCATCCTCAAGTCGTAGAAGCCAAGATCTGCGGGTAAATGCGGCTGATAATGACCGGCAAAACGCGGCAAGGCACGCGCGACATTTATCCATTCGGTAAAGCCCTTGCCCCACCAGCGATCATTCTCAGGATTAGGATGAAACTGCGGCAAGTAGAATGCGATGGCGCGTACTGCCTTAGGGTCATTAAAGTCAATCGGGATGTGCCGATCGGGAAGGTTAATTTCCTTGGCATATATTCTATCAACCTGCTCAGAAAGCGTTCGCTCATCCCCTGCAGCTGCCACTGACAATGCCTTGTATAACTCACGCGCAGCTTTTGCTGCCTCAGTTTGCTCGACTTCCTCAACTACTTTTCCGCGCTGACGGCCGCGCCCCTGGTTGAGAAATGCCTCCACCTCTCCGGCAACTTCGTCCAGCTTATGCGGCCATATAAATCCCATCCGTTCGGCCGCTGCCGTAAGCACACCGCGCCAATCCGCAAGCAGCGCATCATAGGAGACAAAGGCGCGTGGATAGGGTCGACTGTCCCGCTCCATGTCCATCACGTAACGCAGCCAGAGCTCATAGGGCGTATCCACAGGATAACTGTCACGATTGCGGAGTGAAGCTGCGACCTGATCAGGATGACGGAACAAATGGAGTATATAGGGCTTGCTGCCCAGCCTTTCAACGATTTGTATCCACAAGGGTAAAAGCCGGCACAGGCGCGGATCCTTTAACCCCCAGACCGCAACTCCTTTACAATCAGGCGCGATGACTTCGAGAATACGGGCGCGCCAGCGCTCTGCAGCGTTAGTCTCCAACCATCCTGGTGGCAACGGCCTCGGGTCGTTCCAGGAGCGACCTAAATCGGCGAGCAACAGCTCATGGGCATTGGCCACCTCCGTCGGCTCCCAATAACCCTGGGGATTGTCTTGGTCGGGTGGCATTTGGTCGCCGGGCAATCGAACACCGAGTATATTACACACTCGCATCAGCGAGGATGTAGCACTGCGGTGCATGCCAGTAACGAGCAAGGCCTTAGACGATGATGTTTGCAGACGATTATCAGCCATGCAGCTTATTATATTTTCCATACTCGCTTGTTCACTTAGGCTCCAAACAGTTTACAACCGATGGACCACTCAGTCACTACTAATTTGTATGACTTCCAGCACCTTGGAAAAGCGAGTTGAGTGTAAGGCAAGGTGGTTCATATTGTTTTGTATGGGTTTACCCGTCTCTTTTTTTAGCGTAATGACATAACAGTAGCAGTAATGGTTGCCGGTGTAATCGCCCGCCTCAAGGAAGGCAGTGGTGTACTTGCAGGCTCCGCTCCCGCTGTCGAGGCTGACAATTGCAGTCGTAAGCGGAGGCGTCGCGCTTTCAGGGTCGTCGGGCGTCACATAGGCATTTTGGTACACGTAGACGGCGGAGGTGCAGCCGCTTGTATTCGCCAGCGCTCCGCTGATGGCAAATACCTGCAGATTATTGACCAGGCGTAAGACGGGCTTAAGCATGTAGACGGGAACGGGGCCGCCCGTCATATGCACGGATTTACGAAAATCGAACTCAATGGTGAAGCTGACGTTTCCGTTCACGCTGACGTCGAATCCACTAGTCAGCTTCAGGCCCGTCTGGGCGAGGGGATAGGTCCCGCCTTTGTTGACCACCAGCGTGGCGTTGTTGACGGTGAGTCGAATCCAATCATAGTGGCCCGCGGGGAGTGTCTCCCCGTTTAGCAACTTGTCACGGTCTTAGCAGGTCGACACCGTTAAGAGAAATCGTTCCGTGACTCATTATTCAAAAGCCCACGTTTTCATTCTCGATATATGTCTGTTTCATCTATAAAAAATAATAGACTAAAATAGGAGCATATGTATCTAGTACATTGCGTCGATTATGATTAACAAGAAGGACAAAGTCGAAGATTTGAAAAGACACGGCTCCGCCTTGATGGACAACAATCGTCTTGAGGACGCGAAGGTATTGTTTTCCGAGATTATCACACGCCACCCTGAAGACGCCGAGGTTTGGTGCCTGCTCGCTACCGTCAACGGGCGACTGGGCTGGATGGAAGATGCGGGCGAATGCTGCCGTCGCGCTATCGCACTGCGCCCGGATTATGCGGATGCCCATTTGAACCTGGGGACGGTGTTATTTCGTGCCGGTCGCCATGAAGACGCCATCGCGCAATATCGAAAAGTATTACAGATACATCCGCAACGTGCTGATGTCTACTTTAATCTCAGGCTGGCTCAGTCCATCCTTGGGAGGAACGGGGATGTGGCGGAGAGTTATCGGGCGGCATTCCGCTTCGATCCATCGCGTAATATTTGCGGTGTGATGAAGCAGCAGGCGCTAATCCTGGAGAGGACAAATCGTTTGCATGAGGCGAATTGTTGTTCGACCTCTTGTGTGAAGTGGAGCCACGCGACGCAGAGGCGTGGCATGTCCTCAGTACGATCAATGGCAGGTTGGGTTATATCGACGCGGCGGGCGATTGCTGCCGGCGTGTGCTCGCCTTTCAGCCGGACCATAGTGAGGCCCACGCCAATCTGGGTCATGTCTGTTTCCAGCAGGGCAGGTTGGATGATGCCGCGGCTTATTATCGGAAAGCACTGGAGATTGATCCGCAATCCGTCACCGCACTCAACAGTCCGGCCAGGACATGCATTAC
>Ga0210086_1001320_pt1 | contig 12816 bp, 6 predicted proteins | sample China_Galinas_PW_3_FD_184867 | JGI IMG/M metagenome (GOLD analysis project Ga0210086, IMG submission 184867) | Wetland microbial communities from San Francisco Bay, California, USA, that impact long-term carbon sequestration - China_Galinas_PWB_D2... | ecosystem: Environmental > Aquatic > Marine... | reverse complement strand
CCACCGCGCAACGCGTCGGGGATCTTCGGCTGGGTCACGCCCGGGTCGAACTCGGCATAGCGCAGGTGCACGAGCCGGTCGGCCCCGGTGTCGCCGGCACTTGTGGCCTGAGCCGTTGCGCCGGCCGAGAGCCCAGCCAGCAACAACGCGGAAACAACAGCGAAGGAGAGTCGTGTCACGATCGAGTGCCTCGAAGAAGCCTCAGAGGATCGGCAGGTTCGGGTATTGGGTGCCGAGGACGGTCTTGCTCGAAACCGAAAGCCAGCGGTCGAGGATCGTCGCGTAGACCTGGCGGAAGTCGGTCGAGTCCTTGTCGAAGTCCGGGTACCAGTCCGTGTACGGCGTCGTCGCCTTGGTCAGGTCCGGATACTTGCCGTAGAAGCCGCCCTTCACGGGCGCGCCGGCGACGTAGGCGACGCCTCCGTGGCCGTGGTCGGTTCCGGCCGAGCCGTTCTCGCCGAAACGTCGCGAAAACTCGGAGAACAGCAGGACGACGACGTCGTTGCCCTTTCCGTAGGCCTGGAGGTCGTCGAGGAACGCCTTGAGGTTGCCGGCGAGAGAGCCGAACTCGGTCGGGAGCCTGCCGGTGAGCCCGCCCTGGGTCGCCAGTCCCGAATGGTGGTCGAACGCACCGAGACGCAGGTAGAGCACGTGCGACGGGAAGTTCCTCGTGATCAGCCCCGCGACCCGATACAGGTACGGCGTGATGTTCACGTCGTACGGGTACTGCACCTTCGGGCGATGGTACTGCGAGGCGGCCTGCAGTTGCGTCACGAGGTAGAACGTGTGCTCCATGATCCTCGCCGTGTACTCGAGGTTGGGCTCGGCCCTGGGCACGGACGCGTTCAGCTGCATCGCCAGGCTCTCGACATAGTTGTCGGCCGCGGTTCGCGGATCGGTCTCGAACCGAATGAGCGTGGTGGTTCCCCCGATGACCGGGACGCGCGCCCCTTCGAACGCCCCTGTCGCGCGCGTGGACGCGTCGAGCGCCGGAATGGTCTGCGGCCCCTTGTAACCCTTGATCAAGTAGTCACCGAGCCAGCCGTGGGCGCCCGACGCGGGGTCGGTCTGCGCCGTGTACCAGCGCGCCTGCGACTCGAAGTGCGAGAGGTTGGGGTTCGGGTATCCGACGTTGTTGATCACCGCGAGGTCGCCGCGGTCGAACAGATCCTTGAGCGGCTGCGCGTACACGGGCCATTTCTCGCTGACGTTCGAGCTGATCGGCAGCGTCGAGCCCGACTTGTCCTTGACGCCGATCGTCGGCCGAGCCTCGTAGTACTCCTTGCTGTAGACCGGGATGATCTGGTTGAAGTAGTCCCAACCGCCGTCGAGCTGGAGCACGACGAGGATCCTGCCGCTCGCCGACAGCATGTTGGCCATGCCCAAGAGCGGAGACCCGGAAACCAGCGGGAGCGCGGCGCCCGTCGCGAGCCCGCCAACGAGGAAGTCACGTCTCGAGTGTGCCATCGTTGTCCTCCTCAGTTGATCGAGGCTTCGGGGAGTGAAAGGATCAGGTGCGCGAGGCCGCGCACCTTCTCGTCGACCTTGGTCGGCGTGAATGTGAACTGCTGATAGCCGCTGTCGATGAGGTCCATGAACAGGTACAGCACGTTGCGCGGGCCAGGCGGGATGTCGTCGACTCCGAAGATGTGCAGGTAGTGGTCGACGACGGCCCTGGCGCTCTTCAGGCTCACGCGATTGATCTCGCGGTTGGGGTCGAACTGGCTGTAGTAGCCATAGCGCGTCAGGTCGTTCGCGAAGTTCGCGCGAGTCAGCATTGCGATCTCGTCGATCCATGCGATGCCGTCGTCGTACCCGGATGGATCGCTGTACTCCATCAGGCGATACCCCATCTGCACGAGGCGGGTATCGAGATAGCGGTAGTAGCGCCAGTTCGCGTTGGAGGCGCGCAGCGCTTGCACGACGAACTCGTACGGGTTCTTGACGAGTTTCTTGATCGCCCGCGAGCTGTAGAAGTACCGCGAGCGGAAGATCGTGCTCATCAGGAACTTGATGTCGTGGCCGGACTTCCGCCACATGTCCGCGAGCACGTCGATCAGCCCCGAGTACGGGTCCTCGGACACGAAGTACTTCCAGATCTTCGTCACGAGGAACTTCGCCGAAGCCGGGTGACCGAGGATGCGGTCGACGAGGTCGTAGACTTCACGCTGGCCGTTGCTGTAGATCGTCCCGCCCAGGAACTTCTTGTCGCCCACGATGTGCCAGTTCGGCTTGTAGACGAACTGATCGATCGCACCCGTGCTCCAGCCCGACAGGCACTTCGAGGCTTCGCGGACATCGGTCTGCGTGTAGCCCGCGTGCACGCCCAGCGTGAACAGCTCGAGCAGCTCGCGACCGTAGTTCTCGTTGAGCTTCGGCTTGCCGTTCTCGGGCTTGCCGTTGAGGTTGTTGTCGAGCCACCACAACATCGCCGGGTCCTTGGTGACGTCGATGATCAGATCACCGAACCTGCCGAGGCCGTGACGACGGAACACGTTGATGTGGCGCACCAGCAGGGCTTCCTGCTCGTATGACTTGGTCCCGACCGAGAAGTGGTCGCTCCAGAACAACGCCATCTTCTCCTTGAGCGGATACGGCGTGTTGACCATCTCGTCGAGCCACTGCGGGCGCGAGCCATAGCGGCGGGAGAGGATGGCCTGTTCGCCGTTCCTCAGCGTTACCGTGCCGCTCTCCTGCAGGCCGGTCGTCGTCACAGCGAGCAGCTGGTCGACGCATTTGTTCATGCCCTTCTGCACCATCGCGGGGATCTCTTCCGGGCGTGCACCGAAACCCGCACGGCGCATCAGGTGAGCGGCTTTGCGCTCATCCCATGGATCGCTGGCGCTGGGAACGAATCGAGCGAGATCCCGATAGGGATCCGGCGCGAGCTTCTGCGCCGGAACTTTCGTCATCCGGTTTTGTTGTGCCATGGTCAACTGTCTTGGAAATGGAGTCGGGACTGGAAGTTCGAGGTTCGTCTCACCGGCCGATCACCGTGCGCAGCCCGTTGCTGAACGCGAGGTTCATGAAGCTGCCGTTCGGGTCGACGGTCACGTATTGGAAGTAGAGATTGACACCCAACAGGCTCGGTAGGGCGGGCAACGTGATCGGGATCGATGCCCGGCCGGCGGTGTCGGTTGCGGTTACGATTTGCAGCTGCTGATACGCCACGAGCATCGTGCAGCCGCCAGGAAGCGGCAAGAGCGCACGGGTCGTCGACGGGAGCAAGACCGCCGGCGTCTGCGCGCGGGCATTGCCGACTTCGATGCGGAACGTCGAAGACAGGACGGAGCGGCCGTCGATTCCGATCTCCGGGACGAGGTTTCCGGTACCGGGGCACCCCGTGCCATAGCTCTCGAACACGGTTGCGTCGATCTCGTCGAGACCGATCCTCCACAGCTCCCTGCCCGACTCGCTGTCGTCGGCCGCGAACAACACCTGATCGCGCCAGCAGAGGAACGACGACGGAGACGAGCTCAACGCCGCGTGGGCGATGTTGGCGACTCGTTCGGTCGTCGCGGCCGTCCCGCGCGACATCCACAGCTCCGTGCCCATGACCCCGTCGTCGGCACCGAACAACACGAGGCGTCCCGCGCCGGCGGCCGCCACCGACGGGGCGATGTACGTGATCGCAGATTCCTTCCCGGGGTACACGTCCTTGACGAGCACCGTCCCGTTCGCGGTCCCGTCGCTCTTCCACAGCTCGGCGCCGGTGGCCGCCGTTGTCGCGGCGAAGAACAGCGTGTCCCAAGCACCGGTCAGGTGTCCGAGCACGGTCCCGGTCGGCCCTGGAGTCAGGTCTTTGACGAGCTGCGTGCCCGCCGTCGTTCCGTCGCTGACGTGCAGCTCCATCCCGTACGCGCTGGTAAAGGCGCGAAAGAACAGCTTGTCTCCGACGACGACCAGGTCGAGCGGCGTCGAGCCGCCCGGGCCGGGGTCGATATCCTTGACCATCACGGTGCCGGCCGACGTGCCGTCGGACTTCCACAGCTCGCTGCCGTTCTTGCCGTCGTCCGCAACGAAGAACAGCATTCCGCGGAACGCGATCAGGCACTTGATGAACGAGGCCCTGGTGCCCGGCCAGATGTCCTTGACGAGCTTGGTGCCGGACAGCGTTCCATCGGTCTTCCACAGCTCGCTGCCGTGCGTGCCGTCGTCGACCGCAAAGAAGAGGTTGTCCCCGACCACGGTCATGTACTCGGGGTTGCCGCTCGCGGTCCCGGCCACGAAGTCACGGAACAAGGCGGTCCCGGACGTGTTCCCGTCGCTGGACCACAGCTCGCGACCAGTGGTTCCATCGTTGGCCGAGAAGTACAGGCGACCCTTGAACGCGGCGAGGAAGCTCGGGTTCGAGCCGGCCTGCGCCGGAGCGATGTCCCTGACGAGCGACGTCGAGGCCCCGTCACTCTTGTAGAGCTCGCGTCCGTATTGGTACTGCGTGGCCGCCAGGAACAAGGTGTCGCCGACGGCGGTCAGGTCGGACGGGCTCGAGCTGCGGCTGCTGGGGTCGATGTCGCCGGCCAGCGCAGTGCCCGACTGCGTCCCGTCGGTCCGGAAGAGCTCGACTCCGCGGAGCAGTCCACCGTTGGCGACGAAGTAGGCGTACTTGCCGGCGGCGGTGAAGCCTGTGGGGTCGGAGCTCGAGGGTACGGTGCGAATGTCACGCACGAGCGTGAAGATGTCCGGGCCGACGGCGTAGGGTTCGCGCCCGATCTGCCCGTTGTCGGCCGAGACGAGCATGCGTTCGCCGATCGCCGGGCCGAGCTGTGGTGAGGAGCTCTGGGAGCCGAGGCGGATGTCGGCGGCGATCACGGTCCCTTGAGCCGTGCCGTCGGTGCGCCACAACTCGTTTCCGCGGATCTGGGTGTTCGCGGCGAAGAACAGGTAACGGCCCACCGCGTGGAAGCCGGTCGGGTTCGACGAAGCAGTGCCCGGGTCGATGTCGGCGACAAGCGAGGTGCCGCCCGGGGTCCCGTCGGTGCGCCACGGCTCAGCCCCGCTCGTTCCGTCGTCAGCGCTCAGGTACACGACTCCGAGAAACTCTCGGAAGTGCTTGGGATCGGATCCGGGGGCGCCGGGATAGATGTCGCGCACGATCAACGTGCCGGACGTCGTGCCGTCGGAGCTCCACAGCTCGCTTCCTGTCTTGCCGTCGTCGGCGGCGAAGTAGAGCCAACCGAGGTCTCCGGCGATCGTCAGCTCGCTCGGGTTGCTCGAGCCCGTGCCCGGCTGGATGTCCTTGAGCAGCTGCGTTCCGCTCGCCGTGCCGTCGGAGGACCACAGCTCGTTGCCGGTCTTGGTCGTCTTGGCGGCGAAGAACAACGAGCGCGAGCCGGCGAACCCGCTCGGGTCCGAGCTTCCGGTGCCCGGTTCGATGTCCTTGACCATGACGGTGCCGGCAGCGGTTCCGTCACTGACCCACAGCTCTCGCCCGTTGGCCGACGTGGCCGCGCTGAAATACACGTATCCCTTGAACGCGATCAGGTCGCGGGGATCGGAGCCGGTCTTGCCGGGCTCGATGTCCTTGACGAGCTTCGTTCCGGCCTGGGTGCCGTCCGTCTTCCACAGCTCGGCGCCGCCAATGCCATCGTCCGCCGTGAAGAACACGACGTCGCCGACCGCGACGAGATGCGAAGGGTGCGAGCCCTCGGTCCCTGCTCGGATGTCCTTGACGAGCGTCGTGCCGGGATCGGTTCCGTCGCTGCGCCAGAGCTCGACGCCATGGGTCGCTTCCTCGGCCGTGAACAAGACGATGTTGCCGAGGCTCGTGAAGTTCTGCGGAGACGAGCTCGCATCCGCGTGGGCGATGTCCTTGACGAACGTCGCGTCCTTTCCGTCGGACTTCCAGAGCTCGACACCGAGGTCGTTTTCGGCCGAGAACAGCCACTCGTTGCCGAGCACGTGGAAGTGGTCGGGGTTGGAACCCTTGCTGGTACGCGTTGGGTCGACGTTGATGTCGGAGACCCGGTTCTGCGCGGAGAGCGAAGCCGCTGTCCACAGGGCCGCGAGCGCAGCGAGGGATGCAGCGAAGCGGCGGCCCCGCCGACGTGTGGGTGCGAGGAGGGAGAGCGTCATTGGCCGAGGTCCGCAGAGGTCACGGAACACGTTATCGCGGGGGCGATCTTCCACGATAGTTGTAGCGGTGGCTGCCGAACAGTGGCCCGGTAGTCCAAGTTTTCCCATGGTATGGGGCCGCTGCGGTCCCACTCGGAGCCCGCTGCCCGGTCCGAAGGCGCAGTTTCACGGCCGTTCGGGTATGGTTGCGGCTCGTTCGACCCGACTGAACCCCTCCGCATGCCGATTCGACCGCGACTCTCGCCCCTCTGGCTGACGCTGGCCGCCCTGCTCGGTCCGACCCGGGTCGATGACCCGTCTTGGCCGGACTATCGCGGCCCGACCCGTGACGGACACAGCACCGCCACGGGTCTTCCGGTCCATTGGAGCGAAACCCGGAACATCGTCTGGAAGACCGCGATCCACGGCCGCGCGTGGTCGTCTCCGGTGATCGCCGGTGGCGAGGTGTGGCTGACATCGGCGACCAAGGACGGCCGCAAGCTGTTCGCCCTGTGCGTCGACTTCGAGTCCGGCGAGATCAAACACGACGCGCAACTCTTCGAAATCGAAAAGCCGCAATACGCCCACCCGTTCAACAGCTACGCGTCTCCGTCCCCGGTCATCGACGGCGACGAGATCTACGTCACGTTCGGGTCCCCGGGCACGGCGTGCCTCGATCGCAAGACCCGCCGAGTCGAGTGGCGGCGAACCGACCTCGAGTGCAACCACTTCCGCGGCGCCGGATCCTCGCCGCTCGTGTTCGAAGACCTCCTGATCCTGACGATGGACGGCTCGGATCAGCAATACGTGATCGCCCTCGACAAGACCACCGGCAAGACCCGGTGGAGAACCGATCGCTCGACCGACTTCAACGACCTCGACGACAAGGGTCGGCCGGCAGGCGGCGGCGACTTCCGCAAGGCGTTCTCGACCCCGATCGTGATCGACGTCGGCGGCGAGCCTCAGCTGATCAGTCCGGGGGCCAAGGCGGCGTTCGCCTACGATCCACGAACGGGAAAAGAGATCTGGACGGTTCGCTACAAGAACCACTCGAGCTCGTCGCGCAGTCTGTACGGTCATGGTTTGGTGTTCTTGAACACCGGCTTCCCGCGTCCCCGGCTGCTCGCCGTCGATCCGACGGGCACGGGCGACGTCACGGAGACACACGTTCGCTGGCGCCTGGCCAAGCGCGTGCCCAAGAAGCCGTCGCCGCTGCTGATCGGCGACAACATCTACATGCTGAACGACGGCGGGATCGCGAGCTGCGTCGCGGCCAAGACCGGCGAAGTCGTTTGGACCCAACGCATCGGCGGCCAGTACTCGGCGTCGCTCTTGTTCGCCGATCGGTGCATCTACGCGTTCTCGGAGGAAGGCAAGACCACGGTCTGGAAGCCGGGGCCGAGATTCGAGCTGATCGCCGAGAACCACCTGGACACCGGGTTCATGGCCTCACCGGCGGTCGCCGGCAAGTCGCTCGTGCTGCGCACGAAGACGCACCTCTATCGAATCGGGAAGCGGTAGCTCCGTGCCGCGCCATCCACGCGAGCAGAGCGCGCAGGAAGATCCGTCGCACGCCCGAGAGCAGCTCCGGCTCGTAGGCGAGGTATCGAGCCGCGAGATCATTCCTTCGGGATGCCGACGAGGTAGTGGGCTTGGAAGGCAACACGGAAGCGCACACGCCAGCGGCGATGGCGACGACACCCTCGACAACGTTCCAACCAACGGTCAGGTATTCGAGCGCCGTTGCCCGTCTGAGCAGCGCATCGCGCGAGGGATCAACGCTCACGGTCCCCACCTGCCGCGTCCGATCCAAGAAGGACGTCGAGCGGGCGGCCGCACGCGGCCTCGAGGCCGGGGATGCTCAGGGCGACGGCTTCGAGCCGATCGACGTACTCGCGCCTGGTCGCCAACAACCGATCTTGGGCTTCGAGGACGGACAGGAACCCCGTCTTCCCGGCCGCGAACGCTTCCCGCGCGAGCCCGAGGCTGGCTTCTCGCAATGGAAGCAGCTCGGTCCGGTAAAGCCGCGCCGTGTCCTGCGCCATCGCGTAGCGTTCGTACGCTCCGCGGACCTCTTGCACGACGTGCGCCGACACTCCCTCGAGGCGGCGCTGGGCCTGGGCGTAGCGGTATTCGGCCTTGGCGATCTTGGCTTGGTTCTGGTCGAAGATCGGAAGCTCGAGCTCGATCGCAGGGCCGAGAGCCAGGTCACCGCCTTGGGACTCGACGGCCAGTCCGGCACGCACGCTTCGCCAGACGAGCCGCCGCTCCAGGGGAAGCACGTTCCCGGCCACTTCGACGTCCTTCTGGGCGGAGCGCAGATCGAGCCGATGTCGTTGTGCCACGGAGAGCAGCCGCTGAAGGTCGAGGCTACGGTCCGGTGTGGCAACAAGCGCATCGGCCAGCGCGATCTGTTCGACGGGTGTCGCGATCCCCAGCGCGAGCGCCAGGCGCCGCTTGCTATCTAGGGCAGCGAACCTCGTCGTGCGCACGAGCACTTGCTGCTCGAGAAACCGCGATCGCGCTGCGTTGACGTCCACCTGAGTCGCTGCGCCGGCTGCCTGGCGCTCGCGCGTGAGCTCCAAGAAGCCCCGAGCCGTCTCGAGATTCTTCTCGGCAACGGAGAGGGACGATCTCGCAGCAAGCGCCGCGAAGTACGCCGCCTTGGCCCGCGCGGCGATACCGACGGCGCGATGAGCGACTTCGAGGACGGTTCGATCCACTCGGCTTTCCGCCGCGCGCCTGCGGGCGGGAAGGTGCCAGAGCTCGATCAGATTCTGAAGCAGCCCCCCTTCGGTCGTCGCGCTTCCACCGTCGACCGGGAATCGCACGAGTGCTTCGAGCGATGGGTTGGACAGCAGCCCGGCTTGAACCGCGCCCGCACGACGCATGCCGATCTCGAAGAGCAGCGCTTGCAGGCCATGATTGTTGAGCAGCGCGACCTGGACGGCCTCTTGCGAAGTCAGGCCGTCCTTCAAGAGCCGGGTCACTTGTTCGGCCGCCTGCGCCTCTTCGCCGGGCCGATAGAGGGCTTTCGCTCCGGTCGCGGCAGTCACTTCGTCCTGCGCACGGCGGTAGTCCGGAGTCGGGTCGACGCTGGCACATCCGCCCAGAAGCAGCAGGCCTCCTGCGACCGTGGTTCGGATAACGCTCATTCCGTGACGCCCTCCTCCGCGCGAGTGCCTGGAAACGGCTTCTTCAAGACCAGCAGGTAGAGGATCGGCAGCACGAAGAGTGTGAGGACAGTGGAGGTCAGCACGCCGGCTACGACGACCGTTGCGAGGGGTCGCTGGACCTCGGCACCGACGCCCGTGGAGATCGCCATCGGCAGGAACCCGACGGCATCGGTGATGGCCGTCGCCAAGACGGGGCGAAGACGTTGCTTGGCGGCCTCCGTAACCGCGATCCGCAGCTCGTTGCCTTGGTCGAGGAAGCCGCGGATGGCCGACACGAGAATCTGCCCGTTCAACACGGCAATGCCGCCGAGCGCAATGAAGCCCACCGCTGCGCTGACGCTGAAGGGCATGCCGCGGGACCAGAGCGCAAACACGCCACCTACTGCGGCAAAGGGAATACCGGTGTAGATCAGCAGGACCTCGCGGAGGTTCTGGAGGCTGAAGAACAGCAGGAAGAAGACGAGGAGAAGCGTTACCGGAACGACGATGAGGAACCGGACCTTGGCATTCGCCAGGTTCTCGAACTGGCCTCCCCAGTCGATGACGTAGCCCTGTGGAAGCTTCAGCTCGGCTCCGATCCGCGCTTGCGCCTCGTTGACGAACGAGGCCACGTCTCGTCCGGCGACGTTGCACTGCACACGGATGAGCCTCCTGCCCCACTCCCGGTTGATCGTGGACACTCCTTCCTCTTCCGCGACGGTGGCCACGCTTCGCAGGGGCAGGCGCAGTCCCGACTTGGTGGGAATCAGCGCCCCGCGCAGAGCATCGGCATCGGTCCGGTAGGAGTCCGGCAGCCGGACAACCAGGGGGAACTTCCGCTGTCCTTCGAACACCTCCCCGACACGCCTCGTTCCGATGACCTCCACGAAATCGAGGACTTCGCGGCCGGACACGCCCACGCGGGCGAGTGCGTCGGGGTCTACACGGATGCGGAGCGTCGGCTGCCCGGTGAGCTGATCCACAGCAACGTCGGAGTGACCTGGGATGTCGAGCAGGATGCGTTGCACGTCGTCACTGATGCGCACGAGCTTCTCGAAGTCGTCGCCGTAGATCTTGATGCCGATGTCGGAGCGAATGCCCGAGGCCATCTCGTTGAGGCGCATCTCGATCGGCTGCGTCGCGATGATGTTCACGCCCGGCAGGTCGTCCACCGTGCGCTGCATTGCGGCCATGAGCTCTGCCTGCGTATCGGCCTTCGTCCACTTCTCGCGTGGCTCGAGGGAAACGAAGATGTCGGTGAGCTCCACCCCCATCGGGTCCGTAGCGACCTCGGCCGTCCCGATGCGGCTCCACACATGGCGGATCTCGTCCGGAAACGCGTCCAGGAGGAGTCGTTCGATGCGCGTGTTGTACCGGACGGACTCCTCGATCGAGACGCCGGCCAAGCGGATCGTGTTCAGGACCACGGCTCCCTCGCTCAAGCGCGGGATGAACTCGCCTCCGAGGCGCGTGCCCGTCCACGCCGCTGCGGCCAAAAGCAGCGCAGCTCCGCACAGAACGAGCCAACGAAGCCGAAGCGCGGCGGCAAGCGACCAGGAGTAGAGGCGGTTCAGCCCCCGCATGACCAAGCCCTCTCGCGTCCGCACACGCTTCGGAAGGAAGTAGTAGCCAAGGACCGGCGACAGCGTGAGCGCGATCAACAGGGCACCACCCAAGGCGCAGATGAACGTCCACGCCATGGGCCGGAACATCTTCCCCTCGATGCCCTGGAGCGCGAGCACGGGGAAGAACACGACCATGATGATGGCCATGCCGAAGACGATCGGGCGAACCACCTGCTTGCTCGAGTCGGCGACGACAGCGAGTCGCTCGTCCCGCGTGAGCGGCCTCCCTAGCGCACGGGCTCGTTGCGCCAGGTTCCGCATGTTCGCCTCGGTCATCACCACCGAGCCGTCGACGATGATGCCGAAGTCGATCGCCCCGAGACTGAGGAGGCTCGCCGCGATCGCGAATGCGTACATGCCGATCAAGGCGAAGAGCATCGCGAGCGGAATCGCAAGCGCCACGAGTAGCCCCGCGCGGACGTTGCCGAGCAGCACGAAGAGCACCACGATGACCAGGAGGGCTCCGGCCAACAGGTTGTGTTGGACCGTGTCGATCACCTTGCTCGTCAGGTCGGTGCGGTCGTACACGACCTCGACGATCACGTCCTCGGGCAGCGACTTGCGGACGCTCGTGAGCCGGTCCCTGAGCTTCTCCGTGACCACCTGGGCGTTCTCGCCCATCAGCATGAAAGCAAGTCCGAGCACGACCTCGCCGCGACCGTCCGCAGTGACGGCACCGCGGCGGATCTCATGGTCGACTCTCACCTCCTGGGCCACGTCCCGAATCCGAATCGGTGTACCGTCAAAGGCCGAAACGACGATGTTCTCGATCTGCTCGATGGACGCGACTCGCCCGAGACCGTGCACGAGCCTGGACTGGCCGCCGGAGGTGAGCACGCCGCCGCCGACGTTCTGGTTGTTCTTCTCCAGCGCCTCGAACACGTCCCCGAGCGTGAGGTCGTACTCGAGCAGCGCCTCGGGAGCGACGATGACGTGGTACTGCTTCTCGTAGCCTCCCCACGAGTTGACCTCTGCAACGCCCGGGACCTTGCGCAGCTCCGGCTTCACTACCCAGTCGTGAAGAGTGCGCAGCTCCTCGAGCGTGCGATTCGGGTCGTCGGAACGCAGGACGTAGTGAAAGATCTCGCCCAGGCCGGTGGAGATCGGACCGAGCCGCGGGCGCTCGATGCCTGCGGGCAGCTCTACGGTCGCGAGTCGCTCGGAGACGTACTGGCGCGCATCGCTGATGCTCGTCTCGTCGTCGAAGGTGGCGACGACCTGGGATAGCCCGAACTTGGAGATGGATCGGACATCCGCGAGCCCGGGCAAGCCGCCGATCGAGAGCTCCACCGGCAGGGTGAGCTGTTGTTCGATCTCTTCCGGGTTGAGCGCGGGGGCAACGGTGTTGATCTGGACCTGGACAGGCGTCGTGTCCGGGAATGCATCCACCGGCGTGCGTGTGGCCGTGTACACCCCTCCGCCGACCAGGGCGAGGCCGAGCAGCAGAACGAGGAGACGGTTGCGAAGCGCGAACTCAACGAGGCCGTCGAGCATGCCGCGCCTCGGTTACTTGTCGTCGACACAGCCGGCGCCGAGCCTCGACTTGAGGAACTCGGACATCACGGTGAAGCCTCCTACGACCACAACCGGTTCGTGTGCGCGTAGCCCCGCGATTACGGCAACCGTGCTCTTCGAGGGGCGTTCGACGGTAGCGACGCGTCGCAGCGAGTAGAGATCGTCCTCGAGCTTGACGAAAACGTAGGGCTTGTTCTCGAACCTCTGGATCGCCTCCTTGGGCACGTCGACTGCGGCTTGCGCGTCGGCGACGAACACTCTCGCGTCACCGAACATCCCCGCGCTGAGCTTGCGGTCGGCATTGCTGACCACGGCTCGCGCGCGCAGCATCCGGCTCCTCTCATCGATCGAGGTGTTGACCCAAGTGATCCGTCCGCGGGCGACTTCGCCGGAGAGGCCGCGGAAGGTCGCTTCCACGGCGAGGCCCTTGCGGATCAGGCCTACTTGATCGGCGGGAATCGAGAGGG
>Ga0210086_1001319_pt1 | contig 12819 bp, 5 predicted proteins | sample China_Galinas_PW_3_FD_184867 | JGI IMG/M metagenome (GOLD analysis project Ga0210086, IMG submission 184867) | Wetland microbial communities from San Francisco Bay, California, USA, that impact long-term carbon sequestration - China_Galinas_PWB_D2... | ecosystem: Environmental > Aquatic > Marine... | reverse complement strand
GGGGGGTGGGGCGCATGGGGGGGCGGGCGACCTGGTGGTGGAGACGGCGGCCGGCACGGTCTTCGTCGCGCCGCGGGTGGTGCTCGCCCTCGGCACCCAGGGCAACCCGCGCAAGCTCGGCGTGCCCGGCGAGGACCTGCCGCACGTGACCGATCGGCTGGTCGACCCGGCCGAGCACCATGACGAGGACATCGTCGTGGTCGGGGCCGGAGACTCGGCGCTCGAGGTGGCCCTCGCCCTGTGCGAGGCGAACCGGGTGTCCCTGGTCGTCCGCAAGCCGGAGATCGTCCGCGCCAAGGAGGCCCTGGAGCGCGAGATCCTCCAGCGCCGGGTGTCTGGTGAGCTGACGATCCACTTCTCGACCACGGTCGAGCGGGTGGAGGAGGGGCGGATCGTCCTCGCCTCCCCCGAAGGGCTCCTCGAGCTCCCCGCCGATCGGGTGATCGCCAAGATCGGCACCTTCCCGCCGCGGACCTTTCTGGAACGCCTCGGCGTGGAGCTGACCGGGCCGGGGCGGGAGGCGGGGCCGAAGCTCGGTCGCGGCTATGAGTCGTCCGTCCCCGGGCTCCACCTGATCGGCGCCCTCTCCGGTCGCGACCTGATCAAGCTCGGCATCAACCAGGGCTACGAGGTCGTCGAGCACATCCTGGGTCGGGACGTGGACCCGGCGGACGAGGAGGTCCTGGCCGAGCGCCTGCCCTGGTGGAGCGGCCGGGTGCGCGACCGGATCGCGGACGTGGCGGACGAGATCCCACTCTTCCAGGGCGCGACGGAGGACCAGCTCCGGGAGACCTTTCTGTCCGTCCAGCCGCTCGCCCTCGACGCCGGCGAGACGATCGTCCGCCAGAACGACTACACGGACAGCGTGCTCTTGATCTGCGACGGCGAGGTGGAGATCAGCGCCCGGCCGGAGGGGGCCGACGGGAGGCCGGAGGAGAGCCGCCCTCTGGCCCGCCTGACGCCCGGGAACTTCTTCGGCGAGATGAGCCTGATCTCCGGCCGGCGCCGGAACGCCACCGCGACCGCCGCCACGCCGGTGCGCCTGCTCGAGGTGCCGCGCAAGGCGATGCTCAAGCTGCTCGCCACCGCACCCGTGGTCAAGGAGACGGTCGACCGGATCTTCATGATCCGTGCCTTCCAGGGCTACCTCTTCCCCGGCGTCCCCGAGCGGCTGCTGTGGGAGGTGGTCGCCCACGCGGAGCAGATCCGCCTGGAGCGCGACCGGACGGTGTTCGAAGAGGGTGACGAGGGGGACGCGTTCTACCTCATCCGGAGCGGCCAGGTGAAGGTGGCCAAGCGCTCGGCGGAGAGCCGGGAGCGGGAGATCGTCCTGTCCTACCTGGTGGCGGGGAACTTCTTCGGCGAGACCGCGCTCCTGTCCCGGGCGCCGCGGACCGCCACGGTGACGACGATCTTCCCGACGGAGCTCATCCGCATCGCGCGGGGCGACTTCGAGCGCTTCCTGGAGCGCCACCCGGAGCTCCGCGACGTCATCGAGGAGAAGCTCGAGGAGCGCCGGGTCGCCTCCCTGGTCGCCGAGGCGACGCCGGGTGCCGGCAACGTGCTCTCGGAGCTGATCCGCGAAGAGGTGGTCATGGGCACGGACGCCCTGATCATCGACAACCACAAGTGCATCCGCTGCAACAACTGCGTCAGCGCCTGCGAGGGTGTCCACGACGACGGCCAGGCGCGGCTGTCGCTGACCGGCATCAGCTTCTACAACCTGTTGGCGCCCAACTCCTGCTGGCAGTGCGAGGACCCGCTGTGCATGCTCGACTGCCCGCCCGATGCCATCGCCCGCGACCCGTCGGGCGAGGTCTACATCAAGTCGAGCTGCATCGGCTGCGGCAACTGCGAGGCGAACTGCCCTTACGGCAACATCTTCATGGTCCACCCGCGGCCGGCGCGGCCGCTCGGCGAGCGGTTGCGCTCGCTCTTCGGGCTCGATCGGCCGGGCGGTGGCGCCGGCGCGGCGGAGGACGGCTCCGGCCAGGCGCTGGCGGTCAAGTGCGACCTGTGCCGCGACCTGGGCAACGACCCGGCCTGTGTGCGGAGCTGCCCGACCGGTGCGGCGATCCGGGTGACGCCGGACGAGTACCGGCGCACGCTCGAGGACCTGGTCATCCGCAGAGGGGAGGTCTGAGGTGTTCCTGGCCGGGCGCAAGGCGGCGACCTGGCGATGGATCGGTTTTGCTCTGGCTGCGGCTCTCGCCCTTTCGTACGTCTGGGCGTTGCGGGGCCCGGACGCTGTCAGCGCGCCCCACGGCGGCACCCCCTGGGGGCTGGGCTACGGCATCCTCGCCTCCGGCCTGGTCGTGCTCCTCTCCCTGTTCGGCTGGAGGAAGCGCGCCTACCGCTCCAAGGTGGGGACCCTCGAAGGCTGGCTCCAGTCCCACGTCGTCCTGGGCACCCTGGTGCTGTTCGTGGCGCTCTGCCACGCCGGCTTCCGGTTCGAGGACCGGGTGGCGGTGGCGGCGCTCCTCGCCCTCGGGGTGGTCTGGCTCTCCGGGATCGCCGGGGCGGTGCTCTATAGCGTGGTGCCGCGGTTGCTCACCGACGTCCAGAGCGACCTGTCGCCGGCGGAGATCTCCGAGCGTCTGAACCGGCTCACCGGCTCGATGGCGCGGCTCGCCTCCGGCCGGTCGCTGGCGTTCGAGGGGGTCTACCGCGACCTGGTGGCCGCCGCGGTGCCGGCCGGCGCGGCCGGCTGGCGGTTGGTGCTGGCGCGGCGGGCGGAGCGCAACCACGCCGAGGAGCGCGAGCGCGGCTGGCGCAAGCACCTGGCGCGGGTGCCGCCGGAGGAGCAGGAGCCGCTCCGCCAGCTCCTCACCCTGGGCCGCCAGCACCGGGAGCTCCACCTCCGTCTCGTCTACCAGGAGCGTTACAAGAACCTGCTCGACCTGTGGCTCTGGGTGCACGTGCCGGCGACGCTGGCGCTCCTGGTCCTGCTGGTGGCCCACGTCATTGCGGCCCTCTACTTCGGGGCGGCGGCGTGAGCGGCTTCCTGATCCACCGGGTGGTCGGCTCGCGGACGGTGCTCTCGACCGTCGAGCAGGACACCCTGCGAGTCGGCCGCGGCGCCGGCGTCGACCTGCGCTTTGACGACACCGCGGTGGCCCTCGAGCACGCGCTACTGCGCCGGCTCCCGGACTCTGGCGGACGAGCCGGCGCCTACGAGGTCGTCGACCTGGGCAGCATCACGGGCACCTACCGCAACGGCGAGCAGGTCGCGTCCGCGCGCCTGGCCGATGGCGACGAGATCGGCATCGGCGGCTGGGTGCTCAAGGTCCGCTGGAGCGACCCGGAGGATCCGCTCTTCCTGCACGTGCGGACGGCGGAGGCGGAGCCCCGCCCGGATGCGCCCCCGGTCGCCGCGCCGCGGGTCGACTACGCCGCCGCCTACCGTCTGCGCCGTGGCCTGTTCAACAAGGCCACGGTCTCCCTGCTGGCGGTGGGCGTCTCGGTGGTGGCGCTCGCGACTCTGCCGCTCGCCCGCAAGTGGGACGCGTTCCGCCCGGGCGCGCTGGCGCCGGTCCACGCCGGGCGCATCCAGCCCGCCGCCTGCGGCGCCTGCCACACGCCGTTCCTCGGCGTGGCCGACCGGCGCTGCCAGGTCTGCCACGGTCCGGGCGAGCTGGACGAGGCACCGGTCCACGCGGGCGGCGCGCGGGTCGTCCAGGCCGGAGCCGCGGCGGCTTGCACGACCTGCCACCGGGAGCACCTGGGGACCGACGCCCTGGTAGACGCGGCGGACGCCCGCTGCCTGGTTTGCCATCGGCGGCTCGCGCTGGAGCCGGGCCCGCAACCGCCCGGCGCGGGCGCCAGCGGGGAGCCGGCGTTCGCGGCGACGGTGACCCGCTTCGGCGGCGACCACCCGGAGTTTCGGGTCGACCTGCCGGTGCCGCAGGACGGGGCCGCGACCGACCGGGACGGCACCCCGTCCGAAACGCCCCGCAGCGTCTCCTTCCGAAGGGTGCCGGTGACCTCTCCGGAAGCGCGGCAGGGCGACCCGACGGCGCTCCACATGAACCACGCCAAGCACCTGAAGCCCGGGCTCGTCACGCCGCTCGGGAGGAGGGACCTCACCTGCGAGACCTGCCACAAGCTGGACGCGGAGGGCCCCAGCGGCCTCGCGCCGGCTCGTTTCGACACCGTGTGCGAGGAGTGCCACGGGCTGACCTTCGACGACCGCTACCCGGACGAGCACGCGCCCCATGAGGGGGGCCAGAAGCTCCGGGACGCTATCGAGGGGATCTATCGCGACAAAGAGATGACGCGACCGCGGACGCTTGGCCAGCGGCGGAGGGACAGCCTGATCAATCCGAAGTCTCGCGACGAAGATCTCCAACGCAGCGCTGAGGCAATCGCCGCCGAAGACCGTCTATACAAGCAGTGCATCCGCTGCCACACGATCGATCTCGACGTGGACCCTCCGGTGGTCGACACGGCGCTCGCGCCGGAGCGCTGGCTGCCCCACGCCCGCTTCGACCACGGTGCCCATCGCATCGAGGGCCTGGAGTGCGAGGACTGCCACGCGGCCGCCCGCACGTCGGAACGGGCGTCCGACCTGCTGCTGCCCGGCATCGCCTCCTGCACGCCCTGCCATGGCGGCATTTCCGGTTCGGACGAGGTGGAGGCCTCGCGGTCCTTCCCCGTGGTGCCTGCGTCCAACCGCTGCGTCTCGTGCCACAGCTACCACTCCGGTGCCCTCGTCCCGGCCGGGTACCTCGCCCGGACCGACGAGCCCCGTCCACCTCCCCCGGCAGTGCCATCAGCAGCAGCGCCATCCTCAGGAGCCCCACGATGAGACCGACGTTTTCGCCCTCCGATCATCGGTTGTTCCGCCGGGTCCTCCGCGCCGCGCTCTTCGGCGCCCTTCTCGGGGCCCTTCTCGCGGTCGTCGCGCTACCGGCCACCGCCGGTCCGCCGGTCGGCCCTGATGGTCCCGGTGGGGGCGGACCGCACCGCGTGCCCGGATCGCCTACCGCTCCGCCTCCGGCCGACGCTCCGAAACCCGATCCCCAGCCGCCTCCCGGCACGGACGCCCCCGGTGCTCCGGATGCACCGGCAGATCCGGGGGCGGCCCCGAGCGATCCAGCGGGAACCCCCGCGGACCCCCAGGGACCAGGCGCGGGCGGCGCCTGCGTCCCGCCCCCGCCGGCTCAGGTCTGCTCCGATCCGGTGGTCCTTCCGGGGGTCGGCGCCCGCGCCCTCGCCGTCGCCGCGGCGGAGGCGATCGACTCCGCCTCGATGGCGGTGGTCGTCACCGACCGCATGGGCCGGCCACTGGCCCGCTACCGCCGGGGCGCGGCCGGCGCCGCCGAGCTCGAGCGCGCCCTGGGGCTCGCCCGCTCCGGGGCGTTCTTCTCCAATAACCAGGCACCGCTGTCCTCGCGCACCGTGCGGTTCGTCTCCGGCATCCACTTCCCGCCAGGCATCCTGCGCACCCCGAACGCGGCCCTCTACGGCATCGAGAACACCAACCGGGGCTGCCGGCTGGACGCGCCGTTCGTCTGTGGCAAGGAGGTGGAGCCGGCGCGCTCGCTCCGTGGCTTCGATCTCGGCCTGCCGTGCCACTCCGGCGCCGCCCCCGGGGCGACCGCCGGTTGCGGCACCGGGCCGGTGACCGGCAAGGTCCAGCCGCTCGACACGGGGCAGTCGGCCGGGCCGGCGGCGGTGCCGGTCGACCCCGGCGGCCTGCCGGTCTACACCGGGCGCTCCATGGTCGGCGGCATCGGCGTGGTCGCCGACGCCGGGGTGCAATCGGGGCCGGCGGCGGAGCTCGCGGCGTTCGCCGCGCTGGCGGCGACCGGCCACCTGCCGGACCTGGACGCCCTGGCTCCGGCGGTGGTGTTCATCGACGGCGTGCGGCTGCCGTTCGTCGACACCCTGGAGCGCCCGGCCGGGATCGGTCCCGGGGCGCCGGTGGCGCCGGCCGACGTGTTCGCCGTGCGCGATGGCCGCTGCGTGCCGGACGGCTTCCTGGTCCCGCCCCGAGCCGGCGCGGCTCTCAACCGGACTCAGGTGGAGCAGATCGTCCAGCAGGCGGTCGACGCCGCCCGACGCACCCGGGCGGTGATCCGGCTCCCCCCGGGGGTCCGCGCGCGCATGGTCATCGCCGTCGGTGACCTGGACGGGTCCCTCCTCGCCCTCTACCGCATGCGGGACGCCACCGTCTTCTCGATCGACGTGGCGGTCGCCAAGGCGCGCAACGTCGTCTGGTTCTCCGGCCCGGGCTTCGTCGACCTCGCTCCGGCGCTCGCCGGCCACGCGGTGACCAACCGGACGATCAGCTTCGGCTCCCAGCCGTTCTTCCCGGCGGGGATCGACGGCACGGCGCCGGGGCCGTTCTTCAGCCTGTTCGCCGGCGACCTGGCGAACCCCTGCTCCGAGGGCTCCCAGGCTCCCGGCCCGAACCAGAACGGCGTCGTCTTTTTCCCCGGCTCCATGCCGCTCTATGACGGCGCCGGCAATCTGCTGGGCGGGCTCGGGATCAGCGGCGATGGGGTCGAGCAGGACGACTACGTCGCCTTCCGCGGCGCCGCCGGCTTCGTCCCCGACGAGCGCCTCTGGTCCGACCGGGTGAAGCTCCGCGGCGTCCGGCTGCCGTTCATCAAGTTCCCGCGGAATCCGGAGGGATGAGGGTGGGCCGCTCCAGCAGGGACGGGGCCATCGATTGGATGGGGCGGATGGTCGCGGCCGTCCGGGCGGCCGGCCTCGGCTGCCTGTTGCTCGCGCCTTCCCTCACCATGCCGGTGGCGGCGGCGCCCGCGGCGGCGAGGACCTTGGCTCCGCTGTTGCTCGACGGTGGCCACCCGTTTTTCTCCCGCGATCCGCACCCGAACCTCGACGGCTCGGTCGGCGCGCCCGCGGGAACGGTCGTCACGGTGACGGTCGGCGAGGCCACTGCGGAGGCCACGGTCGGTCCTGACGGCACGTTCTCCCTGGCCTGGCCGGACGCGCTCGACGCCGGGCTGTATCGGGTGCGCGCGGACGTCGAAGGGTTCGAGCCGGCGTTCGCCCTCCTCCTGGTCCAGCCGGAGGGGGACCTGCCGCTTCGCCCGCTCCTCCCGCGGCATCCCGACTACGCGCCGCCGCTCCGGGCGGACCGGGGGGACTTCCTCGCCTTTACCGACCGCTGGCGGATCGCGCCGCCGGCCACCGCGCTCACCGAGCCCGGGTCGTTCGGGCCGAGCTGGGACCCGTACCACCAGAACCTGCTCAAGGGGGACGTGCCGATCTACTCGCACGGCAAGCGGGACGTCTTCCTGATCTGGACCGCCGTCTCCGACACCCTGGCCGAGGCCGAGACCATCCCGATACCGGCCGGGGTGTCGACCGCCCGTCCCGGCGAGATCCAGTTCTTCGGCGAGGACGCGCTCCGGATCGGCAACCAGGACTTCTTCCTTTCGGCGGACCTCTACCAGGGCGACACGGCGTTCCGGCCGGTCGACTGGCGCCTGCGGGCGACCCTGGCGGGGAACCTCAACCACGTGGCGGTGGATGAGAACGCGGTGGTCCGCCCGGACGTTCGCGAGGGCACCAGCCGGACCACCGGCCGCGGCGCGCTCCAGGAGCTGTTCGCCGAGTGGAAGCTGGCCGACCTCTCGCCCAACTACGACTTCCTCTCCGTGCGGGGCGGCATCCAGCCGTTCACCAGCGACTTCCGCGGCTTCATCTTCTCGGACACCAACCTCGGGGTGCGCCTGTTCGGCAACTACGACTCCAATCGCTGGCAGTACAACCTGGCCTGGTTCGACCGGCTGGAGAAGGGGACCAACTCCGGCCTCAACACCTTCGAGTCCCGCGACCAGCAGGTGGGCGTGGCCAACGTCTACCGCCAGGACTTCCCCGTCCTCGGCATGACCAGCCAGGCGAGCGTCCACTACCTGCACGACGAGCCGACCGTCCACTACGACCGGAACGGCTTCCTGGTCCGACCGGACCCGGCCGGCTCGGCGACGCCCCACGAGATCGACGCCTGGTACTTCGGCGTCGCCGCCTTCGGCCACCTGGGGAGGGTGAACGTCGACGGCGCCCTCTACTACGTCACCGGCGAGGACTCGCTCAACCCGATCGCCGGCCCGGGCCGCCTGCCAGGGGTGAAGGATTCGGTCGACATCGGCGCGACCATGACGGCGCTCGAGCTGTCGATCGACCGCAACTGGTACCGGCCGAAGCTGGGGATCTTCTACGCCTCGGGCGACGGCGACCCGGTCGACAGGAAGGCCCGCGGCTTCGACGCCATCTTCGAGAACCCGGCCTTCGCCGGTGGTGGCTTCTCCTACTGGAACCGCCTGGGCATCGGCCTCGCCGGCACCGGCGTCACCCTGGTCAATCGGGGCAGCCTGCTGCCGAGCCTCAAGAGCTCCAAGGAGGAGGGGCAGCCCAACTTCGTCAACCCGGGCCTGCTTCTGGCGACCGCCGGCCTCGACCTGGAGGTGACGCCCAAGCTGCGCATGGTCGCGACGGCCAACTACTTGCGCTTCGACACCACCGAGACCCTGGAGCTGCTCCTCTTCCAGGGGGGCATCGACCGGGAGATCGGCTGGGACCTTTCGCTGGGCGCGCGCTACCGGCCGCTCCTCAACGAGAACGTCGTCGTCCTGGGCGGCCTGGCCGCGTTCGTGCCCGGGGCGGGATGGGAGGACATCTACGAGGACGGCTCGACGCAATACCTGGCGTTCACCAACCTGGTCCTGACTTTCTAAGGGGACGACGATGCGCTCCGGACCGACCCTGCGACTGCTGTTCGGCTTGCTGCTGCTGCTCGCCGTCCTCGGGCTGTGCGCGCCACACCGGACGGCGGCGGAAGACCCCTCCGCCCGAGCCGACCGGCCTGATCGACCTGAGCGGGCGATGTCGGCCGCGCCCACCGGTGAGCGCCTGATCCGCCAGACCGCGGCCGCGGCCACGGCCAAGAGCCGGGGGTGCCTCACCTGCCACGGCGGGATCGAGGCCATGCACGCCTCCGGCGCCGTGCGGCTGGGCTGCACCGATTGCCACGGCGGCGACCCGGGGCCGGCGGCGCCCGCCGGATCGCAGCCGGGGGACGCCGCCTACGACGGTGCGAAGGCGGCCGCCCACGTGGCGCCGGCCCACCCGGAGCGCTGGCCGACCTCGGCCAACCCGGAGCGGAGCTACACCGCGCTGCTCCAGGAGCCGGCTGCGTTCGTCCGGTTCGTCAACCCGGGCGACCTGCGGGTGGCCTGGCAGACCTGCGGCCCGTGCCACCCGCGCCAGGCGAACGCGGTGCCCAAGAGCACCATGACCACCTCGTCGATCTTCTGGGCGGCGGCCGGCTATGCGAACGGGATCGTCGGCTCCAAGACCGCTCTCCTCGGCGAGGGCTACACCCCGGACGGCGCGGCCCAGGCGATGGTCGAGGCCGACCCTCTCAGCGAAGCCGAGCGGGCGGCCGGCTCGTTGCCCAAGCTCCTGCCGCTGCCGCGCTGGGAGATCACCCAGCCGGGCGAGTACTTCCGCGCCTTCGAGCGGGGCGGGGTTGCCAACCCGTCGACCTTCCCGGAGATCGGCAACCCGAGCGCCTCATCGAAGAGCGGTCGCCCGGACGATCCGGGCCGGCCGGACATCCGGTTCTCGAAGCGGGGGCCGGGCACGGGGCTCCGCATCAGCCCGGCGCTGATCAACCTCCACAAGACCCGGCTGAACGACCCGCACCTCTCCTTCCTCGGCACCAACGACCACCCGGGCGACTACCGCTCGAGCGGCTGCACCGGCTGCCACGTGGTCTACGCCAACGACCGGGACCCGAGCCACTCCGGCCCCTACGCCGCCTTCGGCCACGGCGGCCGGAGCGCCTCCGCCGACCCAACCATCCCGAAGGACGAGCCGGGCCACCCGATCCGCCACCGGCTGACCCGGGCGATCCCCACCAGCCAGTGCATGGTCTGCCACATGCACCAGCCGAACTCGTTCTTGAACACCTACCTCGGCTACACCATGTGGGACTACGAGACCGACGGCGAGCTGCTGTGGCCCACCGAACAACAGGATCCGACCCCCGCCGAGCGCCGGGCGTCGCTCGACCTCAACCCGGAGGGGGCGGCGGCGCGGGGCCTGTGGACCGACCCGGACTTCCTGGAGCACGTCGCCGACCTGAACGCCAAGGCCCAGCACACCCGCTTCGCCGACTACCACGGCCACGGCTGGGTCTTCCGCGCGGTCTACAAGCGGGACCGCCACGGCAACCTGCTCGACGCCGACGGCAAGGTCGTGCCGTTCGACGACCCGGACCGGTTCGACAAGGCGGTGCACCTCGAAGACATCCATCTCGAGAAGGGGATGCACTGCGTCGACTGCCACTTCTCCCGTGACGCCCACGGCGACGGCACAGCCAAGGGGGAGTACGCGGCGGCGATCGAGATCGAGTGCCAGGACTGCCACGGCTCGGTCGGCGCGCACACGAACCTGAAGACCTCCGGTCCGGCGGCGCCCCCTGGCGGCACCGACCTCTCGCTCGGCACGACGCCGTTCGGCACCCGCCGCTTCACCTGGCGCCAAGGCAGGCTCTTCCAGCGCTCCATGGTCGACCCGGACCGGGAGTGGCAGGTGGTCCAGGTGCGGGACACGGTGGACCCCGCGTCCCCCGAGTACAACCCGAGGGCGGCGCGGGCCAAGACCCTGCTCCGCGACGTCGTGAGCTGGGGCGGTGCGCCGGTAGAGCGAGCGGAGCTGGCCCACGACCCGTCGCAGATGACCTGCTCCACCTGCCACACGTCGTGGATGACCTCCTGCTTCGGCTGCCACCTGCCCCAGGAGGCCAACCAGCGCTCGCCTATGCAGCACTACGAGGGCAAGACCACCCGCAACTACGCCTCCTACAACCCCCAGGTCCTCCGCACCGACATCTTCATGCTCGGCCGGAACGGGGTCTTCAAGGGCGGCACCATCGCCCCGGTGCGCTCCTCTTCGGCGCTGGTCCTCTCCTCGACCAACCAGAACCGCCAGCGGGTCTACGTCCAGCAGCCGCCGATCTCGACCCCGGGGTTCTCGTCCCAGGCGTTCAACCCCCACGTGCCCCACACCGTGCGGACGACGGAGACTCGGACCTGCTCCGACTGCCACGTCTCCGAAGCGAACGACAACAACGCCTGGATGGCCCAGGTCCTCACCCTGGGGACCGACTTCGTCGACTTCATCGGCCGCTACGCCTGGGTCGGCCTGGGCGACGACGGGCTGGAGGCCGTGGCGGTGACCGAATGGGACGAGCCCCAGGCGGTGATCGGCTCGTTCCTCCAGCGCCTGGCCTATCCGCGGGACGCCGCCGAGCACGCGGCCCGGGGCGGCCAGCTCACGGAGGGGCACCACCATCACGGCCATCAAGGTCAGAGCGATCTCCGGAGCCTCCAACTGCGCGGTGAGTACCTGTTCACCGCCCAGGGCGCCGACGGCTTCGCGGTCTACGACGTCGCCAACATCGGCAACAAGGACGTCTCCGAGCGGATCGTCACCGCGCCGGTCTCGCCCCTCGGGCAACGGACGTCCGTCCGCACGGCCGACGCGGTCCAGGTCGCCCTGCCGACCACCATGCCGGTGGCGCCGGGACGGGAGGTCGACCCGGCGAACCTGGAGAGCCCGCTTCACCCGGTCTACCGCTACGCCTTCGTCGCCGACCGCGAGGAGGGGCTGGTGCTGGTCGACGTCACCACGCTGACCGACCGCGATCCGGCCAACAACTTCCTCGAGCGCGCGCTGACGTTCAACCCGGATGGCGCCCTGGACGGGGCGATCTCGGTCACCGTCGCCGGCACCTGGGCCTACGTCGGCTGCGACCGCGGGCTGGTGGTGATCGACCTGTCGGAGCCGCTGGCGCCGAAGATCGTCGCCACCCTCGGCGAGGTCGCCGCGCCCCGCCGGACGGCGGTCCAGTTCCGCTACCTCTTCGCCGCCGGGCCGGATGGGCTGACCGTGGTCGACGTCACCCATCCCGAGCGGCCGGCGGTGGCGGCGCGCGTGCCGATCGCCGACGCCCGCTCGCTCCACGTTGCCCGGACCTACGCTTACGTGGCGGCGGGCGCCGAGGGGCTGGTGATCGTCGACGTCGAGCGGCCGGAGGCGCCGCGGATCGACCGGGTGTTCAACGCCGGCGGGAAGCTCACCGACACCTCGGACGTGGTGGTCGCCTCGACCGGGGTGAGCCTGTTCGCCTACGTCGCCGACGGCGCGTCCGGGCTCCAGGTGCTCCAGCTCACCTCGCCGGAGACGGTGCCCGGCTACCTGGGCTTCTCGCCCCGCCCGGAGCCGGTCTGGATCGCCGGCTACAAGACCCACGGTCCGGCGGTGGCCCTGTCGCGGGGCCTCCAGCGGGACCGGGCGGTGGACGAGACCGGTCACCAGGTGTCGATCTTCAACCGCCTCGGCGCCGGCCCGCTCACCCGGGCGCAGATGGAGGGGCTCTACCTGCGCGACGGGGCGCTCTACACGGTGCGCGACGACGTGCCGGGGGAGGTCGAATTGATCGACAGGGCCGACAGCGCCGACAGCGTCGACAGCGCAGATCGGGCCGATCGCGATCCGGCGCCAGAACCAGCCAGGCAGTCAGGGAGGCAACCATGACCTTGAACCGTCCCTCGCCGGCGACCCCGCCGCGTCCGGTCCGCCACGCGAGCGCGGCCCTTCCCGTGCTGAGCGTCCTGGCACTCGCCGGTCTGCTCGTGGCCGGTGGCGGCGCGGCCCGAAGCCAGGAGCCAGCGCCTACGGCGAGCCAAGCGCCCGCGGCCACTCGAGAGCCCGCGGCCACCCAAGCGCCCGCGGCCACCCAAGCGCCCGCGGCCACCCAAGCGCCCGCGGCCACCC
>Ga0210086_1001318_pt1 | contig 12835 bp, 7 predicted proteins | sample China_Galinas_PW_3_FD_184867 | JGI IMG/M metagenome (GOLD analysis project Ga0210086, IMG submission 184867) | Wetland microbial communities from San Francisco Bay, California, USA, that impact long-term carbon sequestration - China_Galinas_PWB_D2... | ecosystem: Environmental > Aquatic > Marine... | reverse complement strand
AGCATGCGGGCACGGCGGCGCAGCGTGTCGTAGGTCCCGTAGCGGGCGCGCAGCATCAACCTCGCGCCGGCCGCGACGCCCTTGTTCTCGAGAATCCGAGTCGCGCGCTGGAACAGCTCGATTGCCTTGCCGAGGTCGACGGCGCTGTCCTGCGAAGTCGCGGACAGAATCTCCGCGACGTCGATGATGGCGGCCGGATCGTGCGGATTGGCGCGGACCTCGCTGCGGGCGCGCTTGGCGAGCTCGGACCCGTCGAAGAACCAGTCGATGCGCTTCCTGTCGTTGTCCGCCGACGCGGTCACCGAGACGAGCACGCCGCGGGACGAGAACAGGTTTCCGACGGCGCTGCTCGACCCGCCTCCCCGTCGGGGGACCACGTGCCCCTCGTGGTCGAAGATCATCAACCCCTGGGGGCCTGCGGACGGCAGGTAGATGTGCTTCTCGGTCATCAACCCGCGAGGGATCAGCTCGTGATAGATGAGGTTTCCGAAGCCGGCCAACTGTGGCGACACGAGCATCTGCGAGTTGACCGGTTGACCCTGCACACCGCCGTCAGCTGCGCCGGGACGCAGGGGCACGGTCGCGATGCAATGCCCGGAGAAGTAGACCTGGTCGCCCGAGACGCCGAGCAGCCAGCGCAGCCTCGGCAGGGACCGTCGCGGTCGCTGGGGATCGGTGACGTAGTGCGAAGTCGTCCAGAGTCGCGCACCGGTGCGCGTGTCCAAAGCGAGCGCCTCGTGCGAGTCGAGCGGGGTCATCACGACGACGCCGCTCGACACGACCGGAGCATTGTTGGCCCAGTCGACCTGGCGCTGTTGCGGCATCATGCGCGACTGGGGGATCGGGATAGTCTCGTAGGCTTCGAGCCAGTTGATCGACCCGTCGTTGGCGCGGACCGAGTAGCACGCGCCGAGGTTCGAGCAGCCGAGGATGTTGCCATCAGACCAGGCCAGCGGGGACGCTGCGAACTCGGCGTTCGCGTTGCCGAACATGTTGACCTCGATCTGCGAGCTGAGCAGCAGCGTGCTCCACTTCAGTCGTCCGGTCTCCAGGTCGAACGCGCTCATATAGAACGCAATCGTTCCGAGCTGCTTGTGCGTCGCGACGTAGACGGTGTCACCGACGACCAGCGGCGGACCGCTGACGTCGATCGCCGCATGGGCGAGGTCTCGCGGCAGGTCTCGGCCTTCTTCCCAGTGGCTCCACTTGATCCGCCCAGAGTCGGCGTCGAACGCGAACAAACGGCGGACCGGCAGCAGCGTGATGATCGGGACGCTGTTGAAGTAGGCGGGGTTGGTCGCCGCATCGGTCTTCAACGGGACCTGCATCGGCACGACCACCGTGCTCTTGCCGATCGCGGGCGCGTGGACCTGGTAGCGGCTGACGGAAGCCAGGAACTTGGCTTCGTCAGGATGTCCGATCAAGGGACTCTGCCATTCCCAATCGGGTCGCGAGTGCGACAGCAGGTCGTATGCCTGGATGGCGGTGCCCGTGCTCACGTACACTCGCTGGCCGTCGCCGATCGCATGAACGTTGTAGTTGTAGCGGGCGTAGGCCGGTGCCAGGAGGTAGTTCGAGTTCTCCCAGGAATAGGGTCCGACCGGTTCGGGCGCGCGGCGATTGCCTTCGAGCCCGCCACCGAAGCTCGGCCAGTAGTCCTCGTCGTACCCGAACCGGGTCAACTCTCGGATCCGCTTCGACCACTCGCTCGCAGACAGGGGCTTTCCGCCGAGCCGAAGCTCCGAATGATCGAGCTGCTTGGCCTGCACTGGCAGGCCGAACAGCGCCCGGCACAGCAGCCGGCGGCTCTCGGTCGACGGATCGCCGCGGAGCATCGCGTACTCCTCGAGCGCGCCGAGGACGTTGCCACGCTCGAAGAACAGGTCACCGGCCGATCGCCGTGCCTTGTCGCCGACTCGCGTGTGTGGGAAGTCGGCCGCGAGGCGCGACAACTGCTCGGGCGACTGTTCGAGCAGGGCGGTCCGGAAGCGGGTTTGGGCTTCGCTGCCGACGAGGCGCTCGTAGACCTCGGCGCCGCGTCCGGTCAGCTCTCCGAGCGCTTCGTTCGCGGCCCGGCGCAAGCCCATGTAGCTGTCGAGCCCAGTCGCGAACACCGCCGACGGCGCACACCGAATGACGTCGAGCAGGTGCTCGATCGCCTCCTCGGTCTTGCCGGCCTTGGCGAGCGCCTCCGCTCGTTGCAGCTTGAACCGCCGCTCTTCGTCGAAGATCACGCTGAACAGACCGCGGTTCCCGCCCCGCTGGGCCTCTTTGCCCCAGTTCGTCTTGTGCTGCTGATTGCGGTCCTGTGCCGGGGCCGAGCGCGCGGCGACCAAGATCGTCGCGCCGACCAGCATCAGTCCGCAAGAGCGGAGCGCTCGACCCGGGGCGATTCTCATACCAAACGCCACCGCTTGCGCAGGACCCACTCGATGGACAGAAACGTCAGCACGAGCAGCACGGTCCACGCTGCGTCCCAGATCTCGCGACGGCGGCGGTCGACCATGCGGAAGCCGGCACCTCGGTCCTCGAATCCGGCCAGGAGGTGGTCCATCTCGTGGAGCGGCGCGTAGATGCCCCCGCCCGCCTCGGCGAGCCGGCGGAGATCGGCCTCGTTCATGCTGGCGTGCTGCAACTCCTTCTCCGGCACTCGAACGATCACGTCCTGTCGGGCCAACGGACGGCCCTCTGCTACTCCATCGGCATAGTAGAGGAACGAAAACACCCCCGGTTCGGACAATGCGACCTGGGTGTCGAACTCGCCGGCCTGGCCTTGCAACCGCGGCAGCTCGAGCGATTGCACCTTGCCATCGGGGGTTCGCAGGAACAGCGTCGCCTTCTCGTCGACGACCGGATTGTAGTCCTCGTCCAGCAGGCGCAGGTGGGCGCGCACGCGCGCATCGATGACGGCCGTTTCGCGATCGACGGTCAGCTCGACGCGGTCGTCCTTGCGGCGAAGCTTGTTCTCGGCGAGAGACCGGACGACCTGACGCCAGTAGCGGTCGACGTAGAGCTCGCCGTAGGGATTGCGCCATCGCCACACGCTGTCGATCGCCGAGAAGAACACCTTGCCGCGCGGGTACGGCGCGATGCAGGTCAGCACACGGTGACCATACTTGTTCTGGTCGAACGGGTGGCGCAGTAGCACCGTCGCGCCAGCCTTCGGTCTCAGGACCGGGAAGTACCAGTACATCCCTTTGAGACCGACCTTCCACAGACGCCGGTTGACATCGGGATCATCATTGAGGCGAACGATCGGGTGGGGGAGATGAGGGTTCTCGAGCATCGGCCGGAACAGGGTTCCGGTGCTCGGCATGTTGTCGTCGATCGACAGGTCGATGACGACCGGGAGCAGGTCTTCGATCGTCGAGTCGCGGTACGCGAGCGGCATATAGCGAACGCCCGAGATCAAACCGAGTCCTCCGCCGTTCTCGACGAAGTCCTTGACGAGATCGAACCACTCGTTGCGTTCCTGCTCGGTCTTTCCGAACCGGTAGGGCGCTACGTCGCCGATCAGGATGACGTGATACTTGAACAGCTCGGCCTTCGTGCGCGGGATGCGTTCGAGCGACGGCAGGCCTTCCGAGTGCTCTTGTGGGAAGCTGTCGCTCGCCTCGAACAAGAAGCACTGCACCTGGATGCTCTTGTCGACGCGACGCAGCGCCTGGTAGATGTACTTGTACTCCCAGCGCGGTTGCTCTTCGAGGTAGAGGACGCGGATCTTGTCCGAGTCGACGCGCACGTAGCGGCGCGTGATGTTGTCGGTAGGGTTCGACTCCTCGGGGAACGGCGGCACTTCGAAAGTGAGCAGATAGTCGCCGGGCTCGTCGAACGAGTAGGTGATCGAGACCTTGCGTGATTCGCCCTCCGGAGGCATCGGGAAGTCGATCTCGTGGCTCCCGGCCGTCGTCGCCGGTTCGCTGCCGCTCCTGCGTTCGGCGCGCAGGGTCAGGCGCCCGGTCTGCTCGGGGATCCCGGTCGCGGACACGTTCAGTTCGAAAACGGCCTCTTCGTTCTGCAGCACCTGTTGCGGACCGGGCGGGCCGGCCAGCGTCAGGTTTCGCTCCTTCGTGGGGTCTCCGACACCGATGACGTGCACCGGGATCTCGCTCGCGGCGAGCCGGGCCGCGCTCTCGGTCGGCGGCAGGCCGCCGGTGTTGCGTCCGTCGGTGATCACGATGATCGAGTCGAGCTTGCCCGAGTCGATCGAGTTGCTCGTCTGGTGGAGGTCGATCGAGTCTCCGATACGCGTCATCGGGGCCTTGGCCGTCAGCTCGCTGAAGTCGGCGATCGGCGAGCTGCGGTCGGAGAAGCGGAACCAGCGCAGGTCGAAGTCGTGGGCGAGCGTCTCGAGCAGCTTCTTTCCGGGCGCGGGAGCCCGCGCGATCGCCCGGTCGAGACGCTCCCGATCGTTCAGCGAGACTCGCCGGGACTGGCCGGGTACGCCGGCGTCCGATCGCATGTCCTCACCGCCGAAGAACAGGCCGACGAGCTCCGATCGCGACAGGCTCGATAACTCGCTCGGTGCGTCACTCCCGAGCGCCGCCCGAATCGCGGCCGCCTGGGCGCCGTTGTACGTCTCGTGGCGATTCATCGACGCCGAGTCGTCGATCAGGAAGTGGACCTCGCGCCGGATCTTGAGGTTTCGCGTCGTCTGCAAGGCCGGCCGGAAGCTCGCGAGCAGCACGACGAACAACGCGCAGGCGCGAAGCACCGCCAGCGTGACCCGTTGGCGTCCGGTCAGCGAGGCTTCTTTACGATAGCTCCACCAGCAGAACGCCAGCACGCCGGGCACGATGACGAGCCACAACAGCCACGCCGGCGGTGCGCTGAGCCAGCGCAACGACGTATCGGTGTCGAGGCCGTCGACCGCCGGTCCGGTCGCCGCCGCCGATCCGCCGGCTTGACCGCTCGGCGCTTGCAGGCCGAGAACGACGGCTGCAATCTGGAACATCCAAGGTGTCAGGCTCAACGTCGCCGCCTCCCTCCAAGCATCGATGCTAGCACGGATTCCCCGATCGCGACGAGCAACGCCGCCAGTAGCAACAAGCGCCCGATCTCGGAGCTTCCGCCGATGACGATGGATTCGTCGAGCGAGAGCGCAGTCTGAACCTCGGCGCCGGGGAACTCGCGCTTCAATCGCGAAGCCGAGAAGTAGGTCAACTCGCCCTCACGAGGATCCGGGTTGACAGCGAACAGGATCTGCCGGGCTGCCACGGTGCGCTCGGGGAACTCGACCTCCAGCCGATAGATTCCCGCCTGCATCGCGCCGGCGTACGGGGTCGTGTACCAGCCCGGGACCACCTCGGCGGCGGGGGTCGGGCTCGCAGGTCCGGTCGCACCCGCCTTCTTGTCTTGACCCGTCTGACCGCCGGTCTCGGGCTTCGGCTTGACGCGCCGTCCATCGCCGATCGCCAGCGGGATCCGTCCCTGGCTCCCGGGCCGATGGAGATAGAGCGCGGACGGGCGGCGATCGAGCCACGTGCTCAGGGGTTCTCCGACGGCCCGATTCAGGTCACGCGTCGCTTCTCCGGCGAGGTAGTGGGCAATCGAATGGATCAGCGGGAAGTACAGGAACGGGGCGTCGGCGAGGCGATTCCAGCGGTCGGGACGTTCGGGGGTGAGGCCCGAGGTCAGGAGCACGGCGCGTCCGCGTCCGAACTTGCGCACGGCCAACAGGACGTTGTTCTCGTCGGTGTTCGCGAGAGACAGCAGGATCTCGGTATCCGCCGGCTTGTCCTCGAGCCCGACACGCCACCAGCGGTAGACCGGGGTCGCTTCGAGCGCGATCCCGAGGTTCTCGTTTTGGCGGAAGTCGGCCAGGATGGGGTGGTCCGACTCCTCGATCTTGGGCGTCGCGTACTGGTCGGGGAACGCTTGGCGTGTCGCTGTGTCGGTCGCGAACCCGCCCGGCTCGAGCAGGCGCAGCGGCAGCGGTCCCGTCGCGCCTGCGAGTCCGAACAACCGCGAGTTGAACGCGTCGGGCTGTGTGTCGGGGCCGGGCACGATCAGGAGTCCGCCGCCCTTCTGCACGAACGCGATCAGCCGCTTGGCGGTCTCGGGTGACGGGCTCGTGACGTTGAACAGGGCGATGATGTCCTGGTCCGCCAGGTAGCTCGTGTCCGAGCGGAATCGATCCTCGTCGACGACTGTCGGTTCGAACACCAGCAGCTCGTCCGCGCCTTCTCCGTGCGTGGGATCGAGCACGTTTCGCACGAGGAACGAGTGACGCAGGATCTCGTCTTCGACGATCTGGGTGCCACCCTCGACGAGCAGGACACGGATCCGGTTGCGCACGCGCACCGCGATCCTCCGCACGTCGTCGACAGGCAGCGAATCCTCGTCGAGCGCGAGCTCGACCTGGTGCATGCCCTCTTCGAGAAAACGCAGCGGGAACTGCAGCTCGGCCGGCTTGCCCGGTTCGAGGACCAGTCGTTTTGCCTGCGGGTTCTTGCCACCGACCGTCAACGTCGCGACGAGCGTGCGCGTCGACGGGCCGCGATGCAGGACCGTGGCCCGCACGATCGACGGGACCCGGGCGACCACGTTCTCGGGGTCGAGGTGCATCGACGTCACGAGCGTGTTGCTCGTCGTCTCCACGGGCGCGACCGGAAGCAACACGAGCTCGGCACCCATGTCCTCGAGGTCGGCGGCGAGGTCTTTGATCTCCTCGAGAGTGGTCCGCTTGGAGCCGGCCTGCGCTCCGCCCTCGGGTTTGTGGTTCGCCGGCTGGTTCGGCGCGCCGGCAGGGCGTGCTCCTGCGTCCGCTTCGACGCCGGCGCCGCTCGTCAGCGAGAGCTGCTGGAAATCGGAGCAGACATAGATGCGGTCGGGGAGCTCCTCGGAGTTCGCCAGGCGCATGGCCTCGCGCAGACCGTCGCCGAGGTTGCTGATGCCGTCGCGCGGATCGGTGGCCTTCTCGAGCGCGGTCAGGGCCCGCTGCACGGTCGGCTCGGCCTGGACCAGCGTCGCGACGTGCGAGTCGAACATCACGAGGCTGACCTTGTCGTTCGGGTTCTTCGCGGCGTGCTCGAGCACCTTGATGGCAATCTGCTTCGCCCGGTCGAACGGCCGCGTGCCGTTCGTCTCCCTGTAGCCCATCGAGTACGACCGGTCGAGCAGCAGGATGTGGTGCTTGCCCTGAGCAGCGAGCGGCAGGTCGGACGCCGAGGTCAGTCGCGGTCGTGCGACCGCCAGCGCGAGCAGGATCGGAATCAGACAGCGCAGGACCAAGAGCAGCAGGCTCTCGAGCTGCATGCGCCGGCGGTTCTGCTTGTAGGCGTTGAGCAGAAAGTCCATCGCCGCCCAGGGCAGCGTTCGGAACCGGCGCTTGTTGAGGAGGTGGATGATCAGGGGGACTGTGAACAACCCCGCCAGCCCGAGCAGCGCTGAATTGATGAAGCTCACGGTGTACCGGAATTCCCGGGTTGGTGCACTAGTGTCGCCTCCCTCCCTTCATCAGGGCGGTTCGCTTTGCCAGGTAGGTGGTCAGAACGACGTCCAGGTTCTGATCGGAAACCACGAGTTGATAGTCGATCTTTTGCGACTGGCAACCCTTCCGCATCTGGCCCTCGAACTTCCGGACTTCCTTCAGATACGCGTCGCGCAACGACTTCGGATCGACGAGAAGCTCGGGCAGCATCTCCATGCCCTTGAACAGCGTCATGCGTTCGAACGGGAAGTCGACCTCTTCGCGGTCGAGGATGTGGAACAGCAGCACGTCGTGGCCGCAGTGCCGCAGGTGGCGCAGCCCCGAGAGGATCTGCTCGGGATCGTCGAACAAGTCCGAGATCAGGATCACGAGGCCCTTCTGGCTGATCCGCTCGGCCATTTCGTGCAGGATCGCGCCGATCTTGGTCTTTCCGACCGCCTTCGCCTCCGAGAGCGCATGGAGGATGTTGTTGAGCATCGCCCGGCTGTTGCTCGGAGGAAGCTGCTTCTGGAAGCCCTCGTCGAACAGGCTCAGGCTGACCGAGTCGCGTTGCTGGTGCATCAGGAACGCGAGCGACGCCGCCATCGTCGCAGCATAGTCGAACTTCGTGCGCTCCTCGCCGTAGCTCATCGACTCGGACTGGTCGACGAAGAGGTGCGCCTTGAGGTTGGTCTCCTCCTCGAACTCCTTGATGTAGATCCGGTCCGACTTGGCGTAGACCTTCCAGTCCACGTGGCGGATGTCGTCGCCGGGCACGTATTCGCGGTGCTGGCGGAACTCGACCGACGAGCCGCGATAGGGCGAATCGTGCATGCCCGAGACGAAGCCTTCGACGACGAGCCGCGCTCGCAGGTCGAGGCGCCGGATCGAGTCGAGGACTCGCGGGTCGAGATAGCGCTTGGGGTCTTGTTCGAGCGGAGCTTCGGCAGCCATTGTTGTCCTCGTACGATACGGCGTCTTGGCGCCCCGGGATGGCCGTCCCGGAGCGCGGCGTCAGGCGGTCACGAAAGCACCGGTCGGCCTCAGTTCAGGACCCCGGGCAGCTTGCCGTTGGCCAGCGCCGGGCTGGCGTTGGGATCGATGGACTCGAGCAGACGGTCGACGACGTGATCGGGCGTGATGCCCTCCGCCTCCGCGCTGAAGTTCGTGATGATGCGGTGACGCAGCACCGGGTGGGCGACGGCCCTGACGTCCTCGGCGGCGACGTGGAACCGCCCGGCGAGGATCGCCTTGGCCTTCGCCGCGAGCACCATGTACTGGCTCGCACGCGGGCCCGCGCCCCAGCTCAGGAGCTCCTTGATGAAGCCCGGTGCATCGGGGTTGTTGAGACGCGTCGCGCGGGTCAGCGCCAAGACGTAGTTCATGACCTGGTCGGCGATCGGAACGCGCCGGACGATCGCCTGCAGGTTCATGATGTCCTGGCCCGCCAGCACCGGCTCGAGCTTCGCCTCGACGACCTCGGTCGTGCGGCGCAGGATCTCGCGTTCCTCGTCGAGCTGCGGGTAGTCGACCTTGATCATGAACATGAACCGGTCGAGCTGGGCCTCGGGCAACGGGTAGGTGCCTTCCTGCTCGATCGGGTTCTGCGTCGCGAGCACGAAGAACGGCTGGTCGAGCGGGTGTCGCTGACCGCCGACAGTGACCTGGTGCTCCTGCATCGCCTCGAGCAGCGCGGCCTGCGTCTTCGGCGGGGTACGGTTGATCTCGTCGGCGAGGATGACGTTCGCGAAGATCGGTCCCCGGAAGAACTTGAACTCGCGCGTGCCCGTCGCCTTGTCCTCCTGGATGACCTCCGTTCCTGTGATGTCGGCCGGCATCAGGTCAGGCGTGAACTGAATGCGGTTGAAGCTCAGATCGAGGATCTGGGCCAGCGACGAGATCAGCAGCGTCTTGGCCAGCCCGGGCACACCGACGAGCAGCGCGTGTCCGCGGGAAAACAGCGAGATGAAGACCTGATCGATGACCTCGTCCTGGCCGACGATGATCTTCGAGATCTCGTGCTTGAGATCGTCGTAGGCGTTCTTGAGCTTCTCGACCTTCTTGATGTCGTCGCCCTGAAGCTCGCCGGTCGGGGTCGTGCCCGCGTCGTTCTCGTTCGCCATGCTTTCGATTCCTTGTTTCTCTCTCTCGAGTCGGCTCCGACCCACGTCGGCAACGGCGTGTTCCGGGGGCCTGCTGGGGCTGTCTGTGACGCTCGAGGACTCACGCCTCTCGCGGTTCGCTCGGGTCGGGCATTGTGCCCGAGGAGCGGTGTCTTGTCGCGGTTCCAGGCTACCTGGATCCCTACGGTCTTGTCTACGCAGCCGGTGTTCCGGCAGCGAGCAGGCCGCCGAAAAAGTCGCTCGGCGCCGGAGTGGAGGCGTCTGGTCCGCGCACGCGAGCACTTCCTCGAACGGCCTGCCCGAAGGTTCTGCTCGGACGCATGAGTGCCCGAAAGCTTCCCGCGGGGATCGTGCGATCGGGTCAGCCACGGGGATGGAACCGCTCGTGCAGCTGCCGCAGTCGCTTTGCGTCGACATGGGTGTAGCGCTGCGTGGTGGCCAGCGAGGCATGACCCAACAGCTCCTGGACGGCCCGGAGGTCGGCGCCGCCCTCGACGAGGTGGGTCGCGAAGCTGTGCCGGAGGCTGTGCGGACTCGGCGAGATCGTGAGCCCGGCGCGCTCGGCGATCTCGGCCAGAAGCCGATAGACCCGAACCCGATCGAGCGGGCGCCCGGTGTGGCTCACGAACAGCTCGGACACGGGGCCGCGCACGAGCTGCGGGCGCAGGCGGTCGAGATACTCGGCGATCTGCGTGCGGGTTCCCGGGTCGATCGGCACGAGGCGCTCGCGACCGCCCTTGCCGCGCACGCGGACGATGTCGAGGTCGAGTCGCAGACTGTCGACCGAGAGCGCGACGAGCTCGCCGACCCGCAACCCCGAGGCGTAGAGCAACCGCAGCATCGCGCGGTTTCGCAGCGCGAGGCGGCCGGACTCCGGTACCGCCGCGAACAGGCGCTCGAGGTCGCTCCGCGTCAGGTACGGGGGCAGCGTGGCTTCGAGCTTGGGGCCGAGCAGGCGCGAGGCGGGATCCTTGTCGATCAGATCCTGACCGTGGAGATAGCGGAAGAACCCGCGGATCGCGGCCCGGGCACGATCGACGGATGTCGCGGCGTGCGTCGCGGACAGCTGGCCGAGGTGACGTTCGAGGTCGCGCGCGCGCACTGCGCGCGGCTTCTTGCGTCCGGCCGGAAGGCGCTCGAGCAAGCGAGTCAGGTCACGTCGGTAGGCGGCGACCGTGTGCGGCGAGACGCACGCCTCGACCAATAGGAAGTCGAGGAACCCCGTCAGGGCTGTCTCCAGATCTGTCATGGTACCGCCGCCTGCCCTCCGGTCCGCACTCCCGAACACTAGTAGAACGGCTGGCAGGGGGTGGAGAAAGTCAAACCGCGCTGCGCAGGGGAGTTTTCGCTGCCTGCCGGCACCGGGCCCTCGGTATTGCTTTGTTCGGAGGCCTGCGTCATCGTGGGCGCAACGAGGCGATGGACACGGTCAAGATCAACACGAAGCGCGGCATCCTCGCGCCCCTGTTCCTCGCCACCGCCCTCCTCGTCGTGACGGTCGACCTGACGAGCAAGTGGTGGGCGTTCACGTACATCTCCGAGAACGCTCCGTCGCCCGCGCCGTTCGACCAGAGGGTCCCGGTCATCGACGGGTTCTTCTACCTGGCCAAGGTCCGCAACACGGGCACGATCTGGGGGCTCGGTCAGGGCCGAACGGGCCTGCTGCGGATCGTGCGGCTGATCATGGTCCTCGTGCTGCTGTGGCTGGCCTGGGACGCGAAACGCACGGAGCGACTCAAGCTGGTTGCTCTCGGGCTCGTGCTCGGCGGAGCGCTCGGCAACCTCGTCGACAACTTCACACAGCACGACATGGCGGTCCGGGACTTCCTCGACTTCTACATCCCGCTGCCGTGGCTCGACAAGCCGTATCACTATCCGACCTTCAACGTCGCCGATTCGGCGATCTTGATCGGAGCGATCCTGCTGTTCTGGGCGTTCAGCCGCGAGTCGCCCAGGGAGGAGGCCGCCGAGGAGGTCAAGGCCGAGGTCGCGACCGAGGACGGCGAGCGTGGCTAGTGCCCGCCTGGCGACACCGCTCACTCCCGGACTCACCCTTGCCAACCCGATCCTCAGCGCGTCGGGCACGTTCGGGGCCGGACTGGAGGGCAGCCGGTTCTCGGACGTCTCCAAGCTAGGGGCCCTCGTCACCAAGACCGTGACCCCGCGGCCGCGCGCCGGGAATCCCCCGCCGCGGATCGTCGAGACCCCGTGCGGCATGCTCAACTCGATCGGCCTCGAGAACCCCGGCGTCGAGGCGTTCCTGCGTGACTCGCTGCCGCTCGCGCTCGAGCTCGGTCCTCCGATCATCCTCAACATCGGAGGAGAATCGTTCGACGAGTTCGTGGCGATCACCGAGCGCGTGCAAGGCTGTGGTGCGGCTGCGCTCGAGGTCAACCTGTCGTGCCCGAACGTCCAGGGAGGGGCGCTGCCGTTCAGCACGGACGCCCAGGCCTGCCACGACGTCGTTTCGGCGATCGCCGTGAGATCGGACCTGCCGGTGTTCGTCAAGCTTTCGCCCAACGTGACCCGAATCGAGGACATCGCGGTCGCCGCCGAAGCCGCGGGGGCCGACGGGCTGACCCTGATCAACACGCTGCTCGGGATGACCGTCGACTGGCGCCGCCGCCGGCCGCATCTCGGGATGGGGGCCGGCGGGCTGTCCGGTCCGGCGATCCGGCCGGTCGCCCTCTACATGGTCCATCGGGTCGCGACCCGGGTTTCGATCCCAATTCTCGGGGTCGGCGGCATTGCAACGGCCGACGATGTGTGCCAGTTCCTGGTTGCTGGCGCGCGTGCGGTTCAGATCGGCACGACCAACTTCGTCGACCCGACGGCCATCACCAGAATGGTCGACGAAATCGACGAGCTTCTCGCGAGTGAGGGAGTGGACGTGGCCGATGTTTGGAATACGCTAGAGCGGCCTGACACAGCGTAGTGCGAAGCGCGCCCTAGGATGCACACGCGCGTGTCGGTCACTCGAGCGTAAGGGCGTTCGAAAGGGTCCGGGTGGCGAGGCGAGACGAGATCACCCCAGAGATGGTTCGCAGGGCGGTCGAGATCTACCTCGGTCTCGCCTACGCAGGATACTCGTCGTCTTCGAACGAGGCGCTGCTCGACGAGATATCGAGCGCGGACGCCGAGAGCGTCTTCGACCTGTTCGAGCGCGAAGCGAGCGAGACCATCAGCGATTCCCCGCTCCAGCGCTACACGATGCGGCTCGGCTGTGCCCGTTATCCGTTCATGAAGCTCGTTCTGCAGGAGCACATCGTGCGTGGCGAGTTCTACTTCGTCATCGACACGC
>Ga0210086_1001316_pt1 | contig 12844 bp, 9 predicted proteins | sample China_Galinas_PW_3_FD_184867 | JGI IMG/M metagenome (GOLD analysis project Ga0210086, IMG submission 184867) | Wetland microbial communities from San Francisco Bay, California, USA, that impact long-term carbon sequestration - China_Galinas_PWB_D2... | ecosystem: Environmental > Aquatic > Marine... | reverse complement strand
GGCCGCCGGGCGGCTTCGACCGCACCCGCGACCCGGGGAGCGGCGGCGGCGCGGCGGCGCGGTCCGCGGCATCCACTCCCGTTCCCGCAGCCCGTCTTCTCGCGGGTCGGCTCCTCGACGGACGCCTCGACGCCCGCGGCGTCCCCCTCTCCTCGCCGGGAGTCTGGCCGCTCGAGATCCGCGTGCGCGACGGCGACGACGCGGGATCCCTCACCTTCGAGGTCTCGGTGGAGCCGGCCGCGTCGCCCTTCGCGCGGCACTGGAGGGCCTTCGCGCTCCCGCCGGTCGCGCTCGCCCTCTTCGCCCTGCAGCAGTGGCGCGTCCTCCGGAGGGCTCCCCGGAGACGAAGGCGCCGGTGACGCGAACGCCGCCCCAGGAGGGACGGGTTCAATCGAGGATCTCGATCTCCCCGGTCTGCATCGAGTAGAGCGCGCCCGCGATTCCCAGATCGCCCGCCGACACCAGCTCGCCCAGGATCGGGCTGCGCTCGAGGATGTCGGTCATGGTCATGCGGACGTTGCGCTCGGCGACGAGGTGCACGAACTCCGGATTGGCGCTCGTCTTCTCGCCCGGGTAGGACGCGAGGGAGTTCACCGCCGGCTCGATGTTCTCGAGCATGGCCGTGAGGTTGCCCATCACCACGCCGTCGATCGCCGCCTTCACGGCGCCGCAGTTCTCGTGGCCGAGCACCAGGATGAGCTTCGCGCCCACCACCTTGCACGCGTACTCCATGCTGCCGAGGATGTCGGTGTTCTCGAAGTTCCCGGCGACCCGCGCGACGAAGACGTCGCCGATTCCCTGGTCGAAGACGTCCTCCACCGGGATGCGGGAATCGATGCACGACAGCACGATCGCCTTCGGATGCTGCCCGGCCACCGCCGCGCGCACCTGGGCGGAGTGGTCGCGGACGGTGCGCGTTCCGGTGACGAAGCGGCGGTTGCCCTCCCGCAGCCGCTCGAGCACCTCGCCGGGGGTGAGCTGCGCCTGCTCGGCCCGGGTGAGCACCCGCGCGCCGCGGTCCGCGGGAGTCTCGGCCCGGGCGGAAGGCGCCAGCGACGCGACCACCGCGGTCAGCATGATCGCAGCGCGGATCGAGCGGGATTCGGATCTCATGGTGATGCCCTCCCAGGGCGCGAGGCGTGGATGGTGAATCACGAACCGAGATAGATCGCCACCAGCAGGGCCGCCGAGACCGCGATGAAGCTCGCCACCCCGAGCTCGGCGACGAGTCTCAGCCTGCCGCGAAGCTCGCGGGTCCCCACCACCGTGTAGTAGCTGAGCGGAACGGCCAACAGCACGGAGAAGCGAAAGTCCTGGTTGAAGCTGAACGGGTACACGAACCGGTACGCGAGATGGGCGCCCAGCAACGTGAAGGTCGTCACGCAGAGCGGGAAGCCCGGCGACCCGAGGCGCGCGTGCCGCCAGAGCCCGAGCGCCATGGGCACCAGGAGCATCATGCTCAGCACAAGGAGCGCTCGACCCATCTCATCGACGAGCGCGAGATCGGAAGGGCGGAACGCTCCGAAATGAGCCGTCCGGAAGAGATATTCCCAGAACAGTGTGGGACGCGTTGCCGCGACCCGGTCGTCGACGAAGGGATGCCGAACCACCTCCAACGGGTTGAAGACCACGAAGTCTCGAGGTGAGAACTCGATCGCCATCGACTCGGAGAAGCGGTGAACGTTCCCGACGATCGACTGCTCGTCCTCCATGACGAACCGCAGCACCCACAGCCAGCCCACCATCACGGCGATGATCAGGACCGAGATGCCGGCGAGCGCGGCCTTCCTGCGGACTGCGGTGCCGTTCCTCACGAGCAGGCATCCGAATGCGATCGGAACGAAGAGGATCGAATGGCTCTTGGTGAGCAGGGCGAGCGCCGTCACCCCCGAGAGCGCCAGCCAATCCCTCGTTCGGCCCAGCTGCCAGAAGCGCAGCAGGAGTGCGAGGAAGAGGAAGGCGAGAAAGTGATAGAGGGTGTCGTTGGAGACCCGCGCGGAGAAGAAGACGAGACCCGGGAGCACCGCGAGGGCGCCGCCGTAGAGCAGGAGACAGCGACGCTGCGCTCGCGAGGGGAAGAGCAGCGTGCCCGCCCAGACCCCGGCGACGAGCGCCGCGACCGACAACGAGAAGGAGAAGGTCGGGAGATCCTCCTGGAAGATGCGCCCAGGCGACCGCCCGAGCGCGGATCCCAGGCGCACCCAGGCACCGGCCAGCGCGTAGTAGAGCGGAGGCTGGTAGGTCTCCCAGGCCGCTTGTGCCGGCGGGATCGACAGCTTCTCCGCCACGTAGGAGACGTAGACGAGATGCCCGTGCCAGTCGTAGGATCGAGCCGAGAGGCCGGTCCCGATGGCGTAGAGGGCCCTCGCGACGACGCCTCCGACCACGACCGCGACGACCTCCGCGCGCACGGAAACCCGGCGCGCGACGAAGACCCCGTAGACGCAGATGAGCGCCACGAGCGCCGCCGTGAGCGAGAGCACGAACGGGTCCCGCGTCGAGGGCCGCACGTCGAGGGTGTGGACGGTGAAGGCGCCGCCGACGAGCGGTCTGCGGATCCGAAGCTCCAGGGTGTTTCGGCCCGTGCGCAGAAGGGAAGAGAGGTCCGCGGCCCTGGCGCCGCTCTCGCCCGCGCTACAGCCCCGCAGCTCCGGCTCCCCGACCTCGACCCCGTTGACCTCGAGGCTCTCGAGGCAGCCTCGCAGATCGAAGCGGTACAGGCTCGATCGCAGGTCGTGGAGCTCCGCCGCGAGGCTCACGTCCAACGTGGGCGAGCGGGTGGGCCAGCGGAACGGCAACGGGAACTCGCCGAGATCGCCACTCTCGTCGCGAAGGCGCACTTCGTCGAAGTCGGGCGTGACGTGCTGCCATGCGAGGTGGAGGGCGAAGAGCGATGCGAGGAAGAGAACCGTCCCGACCCTGAGACCGATCGCCCTCCGGCTACCCGACTCGGATGACATCCTCGCGCGAGGGTAGCCGCGCCGTCCTTCGATCCCCAGGACTTCGTCCCGGGTCGAGCTCCTAGATGGGACCGGGGCCCCGCCTGCCCTCGAGGATCCAGCGGATCATGGGCAGGTGCTGGCGTCCGTGGAAGAACTCCCCTCCGACGAGGTAGCCGGGGACCGCGAAGATCCCGCGCCCGCGCAGCTCCCCGGCCAGGGCCTCCGCCGCCGCCGGTCCCGCGCTCCGGCACCAGTCCCCGAATTCGTCGGCGTCGCCGACGATCGCCGCGATCTGCGACTCGCTCGACGGATCGAGCTCGAGGGCCCAGTACCCGCGAAAGGCCGCGCCGAGGTAGCGCACGAGGTCCTCCGGTCTCCGCTCGCGCAGCCAGAGCCAGCCGAGCTCGAAGGCGCTGGGATCCGGCGCCCGGTACGGCTCGCGGATCTCGAGACCCTGGACCCGGGCGTAGGTGTCGATCTCCCGGGCGATCGCCTGCGCGCGGTAGCGGCGGTGGCGGATGCCGCGGTCGTCGTCGGGCCCGGGCTGCGACGGGGGGTGGAGCGGCGGCACGCGCAGGGGCAGCCAGTTGATCTCGATGCCGAGCTCGGAGCCCAGGGCGGCGGCGGGATGCAGCGCCAGATGGGCATGGGGCGAGCGGAGGTCGAGCAGCACGCTGAGCGGCGCGTCGTCGAGGCGCCAGTCGCCGCTCATCGCGCGAAGGACCGGTTCGCCACGTCGGGGGCGTCCCCGCGCCGGCCGCCGAGGAGCCACGCCACCCGGGGCAGGTGCTCCCGGCCGAACCACATCTCTTCTCCCACCAGGTAGGTCGGCACCCCGAACACCCCCGCGTCGAAGGCGCGGCGGTTGATCTCGTCGATCTCCTCGCCGCCGGCGCCGTCGCAGAACGCGCGGAGGCCCCGGGTCTCGGCGCCGACGCCCCGCAGCACCGATTCGAAGGCGCCGAGGTCCTCGGCGTCGAGCTCCCGGCGCCAGAAGCGCGGGTACACCTCGTCGAGATAGCGATCGAGCAGCTCCGGGCCCTGCGCCTTTGCCCACAGCAACGCGATGCCAGCGAGCCGCGTGTCCCAGATCTTCACCGTGCCGCGCACGGTCTTGCCCGTCAGGTTCGCGTAGCGGCGGCAGTCCATGTACGCGTACTTGACGCCGCTCCACTGCTGGGGCGAGCGCTCGCTGCGCTCGACCCTTCCGCTCGTGTCGAGCTTCGCCGAGCCGAGGTAGCTCGGGATGTCGAGGGTGAAGGGCCGCCAGTCGATCGGGACCCCGGCCCGCGCGGCCATGGCCCGGGTCGGGTCGATCGCGAGGTACGCGTAGGGGCTCTTGAGGTCGATGTAGACGGCGAGGGGGACGTCGCCGCGGAGCAAGGAGAAGTCGCGCGTCATCGCGGGAAGACTATCCCAGCCGCGGCCGGAAGCGGGCGGGAGCTACGACCCGTCCTCTCCGCGCCGGTCTGCCGCGATCGACGCACCGCCGCGCGTGTACCGCTCCCTTCGCTCGGGGCTGAAGCGGTCGATCTCGTCCCTGGGCACGCCGTAGGCGAGACCGCGCTCGACCCCGGGCCGCGCCCGGACCCGCGCGATCCAGGCCATCACGTTGGAACGATCGGTGATGTCCACCTTGCTCCACTTGTACCCGCGCAGCCACGGGTAGATCGCGATGTCGGCGATGGTGAAGGTGTCGCCGCAGACGAACTCCCTCCCCTCGAGCTGGCGGTCGAGCACCCCCGCCAGGCGCCGGGCCTCCCGGCCGAAGCGCTCGATGGGATGGGCCTTGGCCGCGTCGTCGACGTCCTGCAGGTAGCGCGTGTAGCTGAGCTTGTTGCCGAAGGCGGGCCCGACGTTCGCCGCCTGCCAGTACACCCAGGGCAGCACGTCCCAGCGCGCGTCGCCCGCGGGAAGGAGGTCCGTCGGGTATTTCTCGGCCAGGTAGTGGAGGATCGCGCAGCTCTCCATGACGCTGCGCTCGCCGTCGATCAGCACCGGGATCTTCTGGTTGGGATTCCGGGCGCTGAATTCGGGGGAGAAGTGCTCCCCGGCCGACAGGTCGATCGTGCGCACGCGCACCTCGGGGAGCGCGACCCCCGCCTCGGCGAGCTCCTCGAGCAGGATGGCCACCTTCCAGCCGTTGGGCGTCGGCGCGGTCCAGACTTCGATGGCCATGTCGTCCTCCCGTGCGGGGTCCCCGCCGCTCCGCCTCGCCCGGCAGTCCGGAGATCAGCGCGGAGTCGCGAGCTCCGCAACCACGTCGGCCCAGTGGCTCGGGTCGGGGGCGCGGTTGTGGGTGAGGCTCACGCCGTCGGCGATGCCGTCCAGTCGCTCGCGAAGCTTCGCGGCGATCTCGCGCCGAGTGCCCACCACCGCGAGGGTCTCGAGGACCTCGTCGTCGACCAGCGAGGCCATCTCGTCCCAGCGTCCCTGCTTCGACAGCCGGTTGAGCTCGCGGTGGAGGTCTCCCCATCCGTGGCACTCGAGGGTCGGGAGGTATGCCGGCGTCGAGCCGTAGAAGGCGAGCTGCTTGCGCGCGGCACCCTTCACGCGCTCGAGCTCGCGCTCGTCGTCGGCGGTGACGGTCAGCACCGCGCAGATCACCTCGAGGTCGCCGCGGCGGCGGCCGCTCTTCGCGAGCCCGGCCTCGAGGGCCGGCAGCGTGTTCTCGAGCAGCGACCGCCGGCTGTTGAAGGGATGGGCGAAGAATCCGTCGGCGACCTCGCCCGCGACGGCGGTCATCCGGGGGCCGAAGCCTCCGGTGAAGATCGGCGGCGGTCCGAAGGGGTTCGGACCGGGGTCGAAGGCCGGGATCATGAGCGTATGGGTGTAGAACTCTCCGCGGAACTCGAGCTCCGCCTTGCCCTCCCAGCGATCGAAGATGGCCTTCAGGGCCAGCACCATCTCGCGCATGCGCGCCGCAGGCCTCGACCACGGCATCGAGAAGCGCCTCTCGATGTGGGGCTTCACCTGGGACCCGAGCCCCAGGACGAAGCGGCCGCCGGAGATCGTCTGGAGGCCGTGGGCGAGATTCGCGAGGTTCATCGGGTTGCGCGCGAAGGCGATCGCGATCGCGGTGCCCAGACGCAGCCGGGTGGTGTGCTCGGCGGCCAGCACCAGGGGGAGGAAGGGATCGAGCTTGGCCTCGAAGGAGAAGGCTCCGTCGTAGCCGATCTCCTCGAGGCGCGGGAAGGTGGTCCGCGCGTCGCGCGGATCCTCCATGGGCGCGGTCGTGTAGACCTTCATCGGCCCCGAGTCTAGCTCCGCGCCTTGCGCCGGCGGTGGAGGGCGTGGAGCATCGCGATTCCGGCGGCGAGGCCCGCCATCACGTCGGGCTCGGGAACCGCGTGGAGCGTGACGCTGGTGGTGGCGCCTCCGCTGTGGGTGATGTCGAGGGAGGCCGTGGCGCCCTCGCTCGCGCCGGTGTACTCGACCGACACCTCGAAGCTCGCGGCGATCGGGATCAGGAACGGGTCGGCGACCTGGGTGTCGATCGCGAACTCGGCGGCGTCGGGGCCGCTCAGCATCACGCTCTCGACGTAGATGCCCTGGTTGCCTCCGACGTGGTCGAGGGAGATCAACTGGGGGGTCGCCGGGACGAGATCCACGTCGCCCGGCGCCGCGAGCACGCCCGCCGCGCTCGCGACGCCGGAGGGCATGTGGGCGTTGTAGACCTCGAGGTTCTTCTGGTTGCCGCCCCCCTGGTTGGGAGATCCCGCGATCACGTAGAGCCCGGCTCCCGAGACGATCGCCTGGGTGCCGTGACGCGCGTGGTTGAGGGAGGCCAGGCTGCGCCACTGTCCGGTGACGGGATCGAAGGCCTCGACGGTGTCGTACGCCTGACCGTTGCCCTCGCCGCCGGCGACCACCAGCTCGCCCGCGAAGACCGCGGTCGCCGCCGCGGCCCGGGGCGTCGGGAGATCGGCGCTCGGCGGGAGGGTGGACCAGGTCCCCGCGCTGAAGTCGTAGACGTCGACCTCCGGAACGAGCGGCGCGAAGGTGCCGCCGGCCCCGCCCGAGAGCCTGCCGCCCGCCACGTAGAGCTCGTCCCCGATCACCGCCGCGTGGAAGTGATCGCGGGCCCGGGGTGCGTCGGGGAGAGGCGTCCAGGATCCGGTGTGGGGGTCGAACTCGTCGAACATCGCGTTGTATCCCCCGTCGTGTCCGATGGTGTTGCCCGCCACCACGTAGAACCGGCCGCCGTACTCCACGAGGCCGGCGGAGCCCCTCCGCCGCGCGGCGGGAATCGAGGGCCCCTGGATCCATACGTCGTTGGCCGGGTCGAAGACCCAGACGTCGTCCGCCGGATCCTCGGTCGGGAAGTCGTTGGTCTCGAAGGCGCCGATCACCCAGATCAGGCCCTGGTACTCGGTGGCCTGGAAGTGGTTGAAGGGAATCGGCGCCGACGCGCTGGTCGACCAGGTGTCGGTCGCGTAGTCGTAGGTGTCGAGGGTCTGGGCGTTCTCCCTTCCGCCGAACACGATGAACTCGTCGCCGGCCTGGACGAAGGAGCACTCGTGGCGCGCGGTGTAGGTCTCGTCCTCGTCGAGATCGATCCAGACCGGCGCCAGCGGATCGGTCACCGTCCAGCTGAAGCCCGCGTCGACGGTGTCGCCCGGGTCGGCGTCCGTGTCGTCGACCGTGACGGTCACGGCGTAGGGCGAGCCCGCCGAGGCCCCCACCGCCACGGTCCCGAAGATCGAGCCGGTGGTGGGCTCGATCTGGAGGCCCGCCGGAAGGCCGCTGGCAGAGAAGGCGTAGGAGCCCGGTGTATCGCCGCCGTTCGCGAGCACGGGAAAGCTCAGGGTGTCGCCTTCGAGGTTCGCCTGGTCCGGGATCGGGGTGACCGAGATCGGGATCGACCCGGTGCCTCCGCCCACCCCGGACAGGATCTCGATCCCGTTCAGCATCGGATTGTTGGCCGAGCCGTGGAAGAACTCGACGTCGAGGGTTCCGTCGAGGACCTCGACGGCGTGGATCACCACGCCGCCCACCTGGTGCCCGAAGGTGGCGCTGAGGTCGAGGTCCGTGAGATCGGCGAACAGCATGCCTTCGAGCTCGACGCTGAACACGCGCTCGCCCGGGTCGTTCGCTCCGTCCCAGCCGTTGCCCATGTAGAGCCGGACCTCGTAGCTCCCCGGCTCCGAGACGGGGAACGCGTAGGCCATCGAGGGAGTCGCCGGCGTCGAGCTCCAGCGCTCGGTGTCGTAGATCGAGAGCGGCGTGGTGGCCGGGTCCACCAGCGGCGTGTAGGAGATCATGCCGAACCCGGCCTGGTTGTTTCCGCCGTCGTTGCTGAGATAGGGGGAGTTGTTCCCGGTGGTGTCCTCGTCCCAGGGGATGCCGCCGTCGATCGCCGCCACCTGGCCGCCGCCGGCATTGATGCGGTAGATCGGCATCGGGTCCGTCGCGAGGGCGGTGAAGGTCTGCTCGACGAAGAAGCCGTCGGAGTCGGTCGCACGGACGGTGATGACCGTGGTCGCCGGGAACGCGGGGAAGACGAGGGTGAGCGTGCTCCCCACCAGGGCCGCCGCGATGTCCGTGTTCGAGACGTACTCGATCGTGTAGGTGAGGTTTCCCACGCCCTCGTCGTCGTCGAAGAAGGCGTCGAGGTCGATGTCGAGGGGCGACGCGCCGACGGTCTCGCTCAGGTCGGGCAGGATCTCGGACACGGTCGGGACGCGACCGATCACGTTCAGGTAGTCCCAGGTGCCTTCCACCTCGGTGCCCGCCGCATGGGACGACCCGATCAGCCCCACCAGGAGCGGCGTTCCCGGATCCTGGATCGCGGTCAGGATCGGGCCCGCGGCGGTGAGGGCTCCGATGCGGGTGAGCGCTCCGCCGTCGATCCCGACGAAGGCCTCGACGAGCCCGGTCGCCGACTCCACCTGGAGCTCGAACTCGAGGCTCGCGGTCGGCCGGTCGGCGACGTCGATCGCGGCCGAGAGGGGCGCCTGGGGCACGTCGCCGATCTCCTGGAGCACCTCGATGCCGTCGGCCCACACGACCATCTGGATGAAGTTGCTCTGGGTGCCGTCGCCCAGGAAGATCCCGAGCTCGGCGTCGCCGCCGAAGGGATAGAGCTGGGGCCCGGCGCCGAAGTTCAGCAGACGCCCCTGGACCGCGAAGCCGATCGTCGAGAGGTCGACGTTGACGCCGTACTGGAAGCCCTTCTCCTGGTCGTTGCCCGGCCCGTAGGCGCTGCCCTCGGTCATCTGCATCGTCATCGCACCCACCGCGCCGCCGAGGATGTCGTTGGGGTTCGGGCCCGCGTCCACCTCGTCGAGCCAGTCGAGGTAGTTCGGATTCGGGTCGCCGTTGTTCATGACGCCGGTGAAGCCGAGGCCGAGGTATCCCGCCAGGGTGGGGTTGTCGGAGAAGAGCTCGTTGACGACCGGGAGGTCGAAGGAATCGACGCCGGCGTCGCTGGGATCGCCGAGCTGCATCGGGTCGGCCTCGTCGTCGATGGCGTCGGCGTCGTCGTCGAGGTCGTTCAGGTCCGAGACCAGGGGCGCGCCCGCGGTCTTGTCGAAGTCGCCGGGCTGGGAGGCGCCGTTGCACGGGTCGGTCCCGTTGTCGTCCTCGTCCTGGTTCGTGTAGCCGTCGAAGTCGTCGTCACCGCCGGGGTCGTAGCCCGGGTCGCCGGGCAGGACGCAGATCACGAAATCCTGGGGCTCGAGCACGACGATGTCCGAGGAGAAGGTCGCGACCCAGATGGTGCCGGGGAAGGGGTCGGAATCGCCGTTGGCGGTGATGCCGAGGGCGTTGCCCCCGATTCCCGAGACCCAGTTCTGGGTGAGTGTGTCGAGGGATCCGTCGGGCATGAGCTGCACCCGGTGCAGGCTCCCGTCGTTGCGTCCGGCGATGAGGTCGCCCTGCATCGCTCCGCCGAAGTTCGAGGCGGTGTACTCGTCGATCCCGTTGGAGTTGTTCTGCCAGGTGGTGACGAGCACGTCGGCGGGGCCGTCGGGGTTCACACCGCCGGGATTGCGAAAGTCCCCCTCGACGGGGTTGGCGAGCGCCACCGGGACCGGCGGCCAGTCCGCCGGGAGTGCGCGATCGGGATCGGTCGCATCGCCGGATCCGTTCGGATCGAAGGGAACCGTCCGGAACCAGTCGTCGGTGTAGCCGTTGCCGTTGGAATCCCCGGGGTCCGACGAGTGGGCGCCGCGGGTGAAGAGCCCGGCGCCGGAGGGATTGGAGCGTCCCGGATTGGGGTGACCGCCGTAGAACGAGCCGAACACGTAGGTGGAGAGGTCGGTCGTCACCAGGCTCAGGTGGTCCTGGTTGTTCACCTGGGCCTCGCCGGCGTCGGAGCTCGTGCTCCCCGGCTCGCCGGGGCGATAGTCGTTGGTGGCGTTGCCGCCGAGCCCTTCGTTCTCGGGGTACCCGCCCCAGCCCGAGTTGGCGCCGTTGTCGGTCACGTAGACGGCGCCGCCCTGGGTCACCACCAGGTCGTAGGAGTTGCGGTAGCCCGGCGAGAAGATCTGCACCGGGCCCCCCGGCACGATCCTGGCCTGGTTGAGGCCGTCGTTGCCGCCGAAGGGATCGTTCACGTCCACGCCGTCGTAGCCGGGGGCGTTCGGATCGCTGATCCCGTTGGCGTTGGCGCGGGTGGGATCGTCCACGGTGGGCAGGTCGTAGACGTAGTCGCGCACACCGTCGTTCAGGACCGGCATCGCCTCGAGCTGGGTCAGGTCGACCGCGAGGATCGCGCCCGAGAGCGCGTACTCGGTGTTCCAGGCGAAGTTGACCGAGGGCGAGCCGGCGTTGGTGTGGCCGCCCGAGCACACGATCAGGTAGTCGTTGGCCCCGATCGTCACGAACTCGAGGCCGTTGGTGGCGTGGTTCTCCTCGGAGCGGGACAGCCCGCGCACGAGGTCCACCACCTCCCAGGTTCCCGACGGATCGTCGATGTCGCTCCCCTGCCAGGCCAGTCGGGTGATGACCCCCGAGTTGGTGTCGAGGTCCGTGTCTCCGCTCGGCCCGCCGACCCGCGAGTCGCTCGAGGTGGCGTAGATCACGGGGTTCGTGAGCGTGCCCGCGACGGTGATTCCCGTGGCCTCGCGGCTGGTGCCCGAATCCGGGGAGCCGTCGTCGTCGTGGTTCGGGATGTTCTTGACCGCGAGGATCTCCTCGGCGTCGGTCACCACGTAGTCGTTGGCGCCCTGCCGCGCCACGCTGAAGACGTCGATCGTTCCGTTCAGCTGGAGCACGTAGAGGCGGCCGTCGGGTCCGAAGTGGAGCGAGGTTCCCGAGGCGATGCTGCCCAGGCCGTTGAAATCGAGGTTCGAGGTGCTGAAGCTCTGGGCCCCGGCGTCGGGGCCGACGAGGCACAGCAGACACGCGAAGCCCACGAGCAAGGGCGCGCGCCGGGGCGAGGGGTGTGTCGCGATTCGATCGACCAAGCCCGCCTTCCCCCGTCCCGTGATGAAACCCCAGATCTCGTGAGTGGACACGGAGACGCGTCAGGTTACGCGCGAATGCGCTCCGCGCGTGCGAAAAGTGGATGCCGGGGCGGAGATCCCACGGCGAGCTGCAGCGGGCGCGCAAGCAGGTGGCGCCCGGACGGCAGGGATCACCCCGATCCCGCCGGGATCCCTCCGGTGGTAGACTCCCCGGCATCCGCCGCCCCGGAGCCGACCCGTGATCCCGTTCTCCTACGCCGACTCCCCGTACCCGGTTCGCGACGACATCGGCGATGCGCATCGCTGGTACTGGGAGGCGCTCGCGCGTCCGGGAAGCTGGTGGACCGGCGCCGAGCGCGTCGCCATCGCGGCGCAGGTGCGTCGGGCCGCGGAGTGCGCGCTGTGCATCTCGCGCAAGGCCGCCCTCTCTCCCGGCATGGTGGCCGGCGAGCACGAGGGCGACGACTCTCTTCCCGCCGCGGCGGTGGACGCCGTCCACCGCATCGTCACCGACGCCTCGCGGCTCTCGAAGGGCTGGCTCGAGAAGCTCCAGGCCAGCGGCCTCGGCGACGGCGCCTACGTCGAGCTCGTGGGCGTCGTGGTCGCGGTGGTGAGCATCGACGCCTTCCACCACGGCCTCGGGCTCGCGCCCGAGCCGCTGCCCGATCCCGAGTCCGGCACGGCCACCGGCTATCGACCGCCGGAGGCCGTGCAGGGCGCGGCCTGGGTGCCCTGGATCCCCGGCAACCGCGCCTCGGCGCGGGAGGCCGACCTCTACCCGAACGCCTCCCAGGCACCCCACGTCTTCATGGCCATGAGCCTGGTGCCCGACGCGGTGCGCGCCATGGCGCGGCTCAGCCAGGCCCACTACATCTCGCCCGCGATCGTCGCGTCCCCCGGACGCAGCGAGCCGGGTCGCGCCCTCGACCGTTCGCAGATCGAGCTGATCGCCGGCCGGGTCTCGGCGCTGAACGAGTGCTTCTACTGAACCACCGCGCACTCGATGCTGCTCCGGGCGAGCGGCCAGACCCAGGGCGAGGACTTCGATCTCCACGCCATCACCGACGGCAACGCCTCGAGCGGCGTGGCCCACGGAGATCTGCTGACCGCCTACGCCGAGGCCTGCGTGAGCGGCGACCGAGACTCCCTCGGCGCGGCGCGCTCCGCCGTCGAAGCGGAGATGGGTGCCCGGGCCCTGGTCGAGGCCGCGGGCGTCGTCGCCAACTTCCAGCGCATGGTGCGCATCGCCGACGCCACGGGCATCCCCCTCGACAAGCCCGTCGCGATCTTCTCGACGGACCTGCGCGAGGAGCTGGGCATCGACGCCTTCGGCGCCTCCGCCAACACGCCGCCGGTCGGTTTCGTGCTGCGCACCCTCGGTCGCCTCGCCCAGCCGCTGCTGCGACCCATCATGAGCCTCTACGCCGACCGCAAATGACGGGCGCGGCGGCCCGCGAGCGCGGGGCCAAATGCCACGTTCGCCCCGGGAGC
>Ga0210086_1001311_pt1 | contig 12877 bp, 14 predicted proteins | sample China_Galinas_PW_3_FD_184867 | JGI IMG/M metagenome (GOLD analysis project Ga0210086, IMG submission 184867) | Wetland microbial communities from San Francisco Bay, California, USA, that impact long-term carbon sequestration - China_Galinas_PWB_D2... | ecosystem: Environmental > Aquatic > Marine... | reverse complement strand
CTCAGAAGCCCGGACTTCCCGAGCACGGGCTCCGCCCAGAGCTCTCCGTCCTGATCCTTAAGGGCGACGCTTACCACTTCCTGCCGCCCGGGAACGGAGCTTATAGCCCGCGCAAGGCGGGCCTTGACCGTCTTCGTGAGCGATGCCAGCGTGACTGGCTTTAACCCCGACAGTTTCTTGATCAGCGGCCTGATAAACACATCGTAACAGACAACCACGGCCCTCGGATGGCCGGGGAGGCCCATGATGGGCTTACCGTCGGACGTCCCCGCGAGCATCGGCTTGCCCGGCTTCATTGAAACGCTGTGAAAGAGCACTGTCCCGAGCTCCGTGATGACCCGTTCGGTCATATCCTTAACGCCAACGGAGCTTCCCCCCGTAATGAGCACAACGTCGCTCTCGCCTAAAGCCTCCTCGACGGCAGACCTAAGGGACTCGAAATCATCCTTGACTATGCCCTTTAAGATAGGCTCGCTGCCATCGCCCAAGAGCATGCCGGAAAGACACGGAGAGTTCATGTCGCGTACCTGCCCAGTCTTAACAGGCTCGCCCACTGGCACGACCTCGTCCCCGGTAGATATTATCGCGACTTTGGGCTTTTCATACACGTGTACGTGCGAGAATCCAGCACCGGCCAGCACGGCAACGTCGCAGGGCGTAAGTATCCTGCCTCGGCTTGCAACCACCTCGCCGGCACCTACGTCCTCTCCTCTACGGATGACGTTTTCCACAGGAGCCACGGCTTTTTGTATCTCCAGCGAGCCGTCTCCAAGGACTTGGACGTGCTCGAACATCACCACGGCGTCCGCCCCATCGGGCAGCATTCCCCCTGTGGCTATCTTTGCCGCGTCACCGCTTTTAAGGCTCATCGTGGGCTCTTCGCCCATTAAAACTTCTCCCATGACGTTTAAATAGGCGGGAGAAGTCTCCGAAGCGCCGAACGTGTCTTTGGATATGACCGCGTAACCGTCCACCGTGGAGCGTGAAAATCCGGGAAGGTCTTCGGAAGAGACAGCGTCGCGAGAAGCAATGCGCCCAAATGCCTCATTAAGCGATATTTCGAATTCGGGGATGTCCCTTTCGGGGAGGTTATCGAGGATCGATCTCAGGGCCTGGTCAACGCTAACGGCCTGCCCTCTGCCGAGCATGTCTCGCATTTGTCCGGGCGTGTTAGTTCAGCAGAGCCTTGAAGAACTTATTGCTTTTTACGTTGGCAATGGGGTTTTTCTTGAGCACTTCCGAGTCCGTCCCGTTTGAAAGGACGTCCACCATCCTGTCTATGGACTCGTCGTGGAGGCTCTGGATAAGGCCCTTCTCTTTGAGCCTCGACGGGCTGTCTGTGATTAGCCCCACGAGCCCCTCCTTGCTCAGACACGACAGTGCAAGGGCACCCTTGAAAAACTTCTTGTTCGTCTTGAATGAGAACAGTACGACATCCAGATTCCTCTCCAGAAGGGCGTCGTTTCTGGCCTGGACCTTCTTGTCTATCTTCCTCGCCTCGCGCCAGTAGCCCTGGTCGATAAGACTGTCGGCGCCGAGTTCGAGCATCGCGTGGCCTATGTTCTTGCTTCCGGCGGTGTATCTGCCATGGGCCACGGTGTCGGCCGCGAGGTGGCTCAGATATCCTAGGGAAAACGCTTTTTCGGAATCGGTTGCGGACTCCTCAAGCATGGCGTTTGCAACGTCCCAACTGTGGGTGTTCTTCCTCCGGGACATATACTTCTTTCCGATGACTATGTCAGCCATCATATTGCCGTACAGAAAGTCCTGACGGTACTTTCTGATAAGCTCGGCGACACCCACAGGAAGCAGCGATGCGAAGTAGTAGATCTCGGTTCCCAGATACATGTGGGTGAGCGGTCCCCAGGCGAATGCAGTTGAAGGGATTAGGGTGAAATAAATTATGAGAATTAATACTATAAGCATGGCCAGTTTTTTGGTAGCGGGGGGAGGATTTGAACCTCCGACCTTCGGGTTATGAGCCCGACGAGCTACCAGACTGCTCCACCCCGCGATCCTTATTTAAGATAACTTAATATCAGAGATATTGTCAAACAATGCGCTTTATTTATGAGGGCTTAAAGCGGTAAAATAGATAATCTTTTACACAAACGAGGTGCTAAATGCTACAGGACACTGCAATGGAGCTTTTTCAGTCGATAATGAATTTCGCCCGGAGCGAGCACTCCGAGATGATAGACGAGGCCTACGAGTACTACTGGGAGGAGGACGACCCCGAGGACTTCATGGGCGGCACGGCCCTTAGCCTGGGGTTCATCAACTTCGAGGACTGGTTCGTCTGCGACTTTCAGCCAAAGGAAGGCAAACCCATAATCGACCTCTACAGGGAAGCCAGCGAGGGCCTGAGTGACGAGGAGAACACGGCTCTGAATGCCCTCCAGGAATCATATTTGAGCATTTACGAGGTAATATCGAAAGACGACACCGTTGCCCTGAAGGACTTGCTCCTCGACGAGGAGTTCTCCGTTCAGAACGAGGCCCTGGAGTCGCTGAACGTCGGAGACATATTCGCTTCGAGGTTCCTGAACCTGGACGGAAAGCGCATGATGTGCAGGTGCGTCTATCCGTTCAGCAGCGGCGCAAAGGATGTTGTTCTTGAAAACTTCAATATTGCCGCCAAGAGATACCTGAAAAACGAGCCCGAGGGCACGGTAAGGGATTTCATAAAGAAATACTCTTACACGTTCAATATCATCTGGCTCGATAACATCTTCAAGTCCCGCCGGAGAAATTAAGCCCGGATGCCAAAAGGTCGGTTCCGGAAGATACTCGTCGTCAAGCCAAGCTCTCTCGGCGATATCGTCCACAGCCTGCCCTTTCTCGCTTCGCTCAGGAATTGTTTCCCAAAGGCCGAGATACACTGGGTAGTGGCCAGGGGGTTCGAGGGGCTGCTCGAAGGCCATCCCATGATAGATAAACTGATCGTTATCGACAAGGACCAGTGGAAGAAGCTGTCGTCCGCTGGAGCAACGCTTCGTGCCCTTAGGGCCCTTCACATAGGGCTCAAGAAAGAAGGTTATGACCTCGCAGTTGACCTTCAAGGGCTTCTCAGAAGCGGGCTCATTACCAAAGCCACGGGCGCTCCCATGCGAGTGGGGTTCAAGGAGGCGCGCGAGGGGAGCACCCTCTTTTATACCGACAAGGTCGAAGGCGGCAAAGGCATTCACGCCGTGGACAGGTGCCTCAGAATAGCTTCCTATCTCAGTTGTGACACCAGGCAGGTCAGTTTCCCAATGCCGGAGAAATCGTATGCGCTTCCTTTCGAGGGCGATTACGCCGTTCTGGTGCCCGGAGCGAGATGGAAGACCAAGCGGTGGCCGACGGAGAGATTTGCACAGCTGGCCGCCAAACTGTCTCTACAGTCGGTAATCGTAGGAGCCAAATCGGACGCCCGCATGGCCAGCCAGATTGTCGAGGCCTCTCACGGCAGGGCCGTATCCCTCGCGGGCAAGACCGACCTGAAGGAGCTTTCGGGCGTAATAAAGGGAGCAAAATTCGTTGTCACTAACGACTCCGGCCCGATGCACTTTGCCGCCGCACACGGCGTGCCCGTATTCGCGATATTCGGCCCCACAGACCCCGCAGCCACGGGTCCTTATGGCAAGGGGCATACGATAATCACGGCAGACCGCGCCGATTGCGCCCCCTGCCGTAAGAAATCCTGCAGCGACCTCAGGTGCATGGAGTCTATTTCCGTACGAAAGGTTCTTGACGCCATTAAGTCCAGGGGATACATTTCCGGATAGCAATATCGTTTTTGGGTTGCTATAATCAATAGCAAGCAACTGGAAAGGACCATAAAACCATGAAGAAAATTATCACCCTCTGCATAATGATAGCTGTCGGATTAGTCTTAACAGGCTGTAAGACTACGAACGCGTCGGGCCAGAAGATCTATAAGCCCGAGCTGGTCCAGCACATCAAGGGCAGCTCGTTCAAGGCAACGGAGCGCGGTTATTACACTGCCGAGCTTGTAACCAAACCAAAACGTCCTATTGTTGGCGATAACAGCGCCCGGCTTATCATTCATGACTATAAGGCTACCGACAGGGCAGGTCTCACAATAACGGCAGTCCCGTATCTGCCTGCAAAAGACTTAACGTCAGATAGCCCCGTGACCGTCAAAGACGCCGGAAGGGGTCTGTATCTGCTTGAAGGCATCCACATCACCGAGCCGGGTAAATGGCAGATGAAGCTGACCATATCCGGGCCCGAGGAAACCGACAGCGTGGTGCTCAATCTGCGCAAGGTCAAGTAGTTCTTCAGTCCAAGGTTTAACCGTGGGGAGACAGGTGCGTCAACAAGGCCGTGGCAAGCATTACGCCAACGCCCACATACGCTTCGATGGATACAAAAGTGTGCAACCTATGCCCTATGTGGCCGAGGTCTTCCTCGCGCCGCATGTCGGCTGAATTTATCCTGGGCATGACATAGAACTTATTGGCCGCTCCCATGGCAAGTATCACGGATGCAAGCATTACCTTGACCATGAGGGTTATCCCATATGGCGTACCTGTGAGTTGATCAAAGCTCTCGATCCTGAAATAAGCAAGAGACGCGCCGGACAGTACCGCAACAGTTACGCACACGGTCGCAAGATCAGAAAAGCGATTCATCATCGCCCTAAGCGTAGCCCACAGTTCAGCCCCCGCCTCTTCCATCAGAAACGAGTAGCCCATAAAAATATAGAACACCCCTCCAATCCATGTCGTGACCGATAGCATGTGGAGAATATCCATCGCAAATGGAAGGTTCAGGTATCCCTCGGCACCCTCATGCCCGGACACGCATATCGACAATAGCAATGCCAATGAGATCAAAGCACCCATGAAATCCAAAGTTTTCGTACGCTTGCGATTAGAGAAATGAGCGACCACCACAAGAAAGACGACCAGGACAGACCGCAGAAGAGTAAACCTTCCATATTTCGTCTTTGTCAGAAAAACGGTCATGATAGAGAACACTTCATTGAGAGGCGTCTCAGTCATGACGGCTGCGTGAAATACGGCATGCACAAGACTTACGACGAATGTTGCTAACGCGGCCCATAAAACCATCCTGCCTGCGGCTTCGCCCAAGCATCTCCGCTTTTTCCCGGGGACGCATAACTCCGCCCCAGAAGGAGAGGTCACTATAATTCTTGCAATGAAGGAGCCCGCGATAAAGACCGCACCCGTAAGGAAGAGCCAGTACGATGCGATCATCAAGATAAATGGCAGGGACATCTATTTGATAGTGAACTTGTATTCGCCGGTCTGCATATGCCCGTCAAGGCTCATACACTTCCATTTAACCGTGTATTCGCCGGGACCTATTCCATCATCCAGGGCTGATTCTATTACGGTGTCCGAATCGGAATATGATGTCTTTTTCGAAACCTTTGTACCATCTGCATTGAACACTTCAATCTTAGAGAAAGCAGTCTCGACCGAACCCACAAACGCGATGGTAACTTTTTCCGGAGCCTTATCCAGCACGGCATTCTGTTCTGGAGAACATTCAAGGAGGTACACATGCGCAAAAACGATGCTTGGAATGGCAAGCAAGAATATGATGATACATAGCGTTCGCCTCATACTACCTCCTTTTCTTATTATACCATTAACCAACAATATTCCAAATAATCTATGGCCTTCCATCTGAATTTAATAGCCATACCCGAACCCCTCTGATATAATTTTATCATGGAGTTGACTGAAAACGCCCTTACGGTGCTGAAGGCACGGTATCTTCGCAAGGACGAGGCGGGCAACGTCGTCGAGAGCCCCGACGGCATGGTCATGCGCGTGGCTCACGCCGTGGCCGCCACCGAGGAGGACTCGCAGTACTGGGAGGAGCGGTTCATCGACCTGATTAGCAACCTCAGGTTCCTGCCTAACTCCCCCACCCTCATGAACGCGGGCAAGGAGATGGGGCAACTTGCGGCGTGCTTCGTCCTTCCGGTGGACGACTCCATGACGAGCATTTTCGGCACCCTCAGGGACGCGGCCCTCATCCTTCAGAGCGGCGGCGGCACCGGATTTTCGTTCTCTCACCTGAGGCCAAAGGAAGACATCGTGCGCTCCACGGGGGGCATTGCCAGCGGCCCTGTATCGTTCATGCGGATATATAACACCGCCACCGAGGTCATCAAGCAGGGCGGCGCTCGCCGGGGCGCGAACATGGCCATACTGAGGGTGGACCACCCCGACATCCTCGACTTCATCAAGATGAAGCGCGACCCCAACGAGCTCACCAATTTCAACATCTCCGTGGCAGCCACGGACGCGTTCATGGAGGCCGTGAAAGCAGATGCCGATTACGAGCTTGTGAACCCGCGCAGCGGCAAGTCGGCAGGGAAGCTCAGCGCAAAGAAGATATTCGACGAGCTCGTCGAGAGCGCATGGGAGACCGGCGACCCCGGCCTGGTCTTCATCGACAGAATTAACCGCGATAACCCTACCCCGCTTCTGGGCGACATAGAGTCCACGAACCCATGCGGCGAGCAGCCCCTTCTACCCAACGAGGCCTGCGTTCTCGGCTCCATCAACCTCGCCAAGTACGTGAGCGGCGGCAAGACAGATTTCGCTTCCCTCAAGGACACCGTTAAGACCTGCGTGAGGTTCCTCGACGACTCGATTGAGGCGAATAAGTACCCTCTGCCAGAGATCGAGAAGATGCACAAGGGTAACCGCAAGATAGGCCTTGGCGTTATGGGATGGGCAGATATGCTGGTGCTGCTGGGCTTACGATACGGCAGCGCATCGTCACTGAAGACGGCCGAAAAGGTGATGAGCTTTATCCGCAAGGCCGCACGGGATGCGTCGGAAGAGCTCGCCCGCGAGAAAGGGGCTTTTCCCAACTTCAAGGGGTCCATCTACGATGTTCCTGGCCAGAAGCCCCTGAGAAACGCCACGCTTACGACAATCGCGCCCACGGGCACATTGTCTATCATTGCTAACTGTTCAAGCGGCATAGAGCCCATATTCGCGCTGGCCTATAAGAGGCTCATACTCAACAGCGAACTATACGAGATTAACCCCTTGCTCATGTCTATGGCGAAGGAGCAGGGCTTTTATTCCGAGGCACTGAGGGAACATATAGTCGAGAAGGGCAATCTCAGGGGGTTCAAGGAAGTCCCGAAGAAGGTAAAGAGCATATTCAAGACCGCTCACGAGATACCCTACGAGCAGCATATAGAGATGCAGGCCGCCTTTCAGAACTACACGGACAACGCGGTCTCAAAGACCATCAACATGCCCCACAGGGCAAAGATCGAGGACGTGGCCAATGCATACCTTATGGCCTACGACAAGGGCTGCAAGGGGATAACCATCTTCCGTTACGGCACGGTTAAGGTGGGTACGATGGTGAGGATATCGGACACCGATTAAGAAAAAGGAGTATTATATTGGCATGATACTGGGTGTAAACATAGACCACGTCGCCACGCTCAGGCAGGCGAGGCTCGGCGTAGAACCCGACCCTCTAATGGCGGCTCCTCTGGCCATACTCGGCGGGGCGGACGGCATCACCGTGCACCTGCGCGAAGACCGCCGCCACATCAACGACCGGGACCTAAATCTTCTCAGGGAGATTGTGCACATAGAGCTAAACCTCGAGATGGCGGCCACCGAAGAGATGATAGGCATTGCACGCAAGATAAAGCCATCCATGGTCACCCTCGTGCCAGAGAAGCGCCAGGAACTGACCACCGAAGGCGGGCTCGACGTAAAGGGTAAGAAGAAACAGCTCAAACCCGCCATAAAGAAGCTCCGTGACGCCGGCCTCCCGGTGAGCCTCTTCATCAACCCCTCGGTTCAGGAAATAGAGATATCCAAGGAGATCGGGGCGGACATGATAGAGATACATACCGGCATGTACGCCGACGAACACGACCTCCGAAAGAAGGACAAAGAGCTCGAACGGGTCTATAACGCCGCCGAGCACGGAATGAACATCGGGCTTCATGTAAACGCCGGGCATGGGCTTAACTACTCAAACGTAAAGCCCGTGGCCTCGATAGCAGGCCTCAGAGGGCTTTACATCGGACACAGCATTATCTCAAGGGCGGTGCTCGTCGGTCTTGAAAGGGCCGTCATGGAGATGAAAGACCTTATAGCCGAGGCTGAAACGGAGCTGCCATGATATTCGGCGTAGGTGTTGACCTCGTAAAGATCGACCGCATGAGGGAGGCCGTGGAGCGCTGGGGCGACAAGTTCCTCGATAGAATTTTTACGGCCAAGGAGATCGCCCGCTGCAATAACGCAAGAGACCCTAACCTCTCACTGGCCGTAAGGTTCGCCGCCAAGGAAGCTCTCATCAAGGCCGTTGGAACCACGGCGGGCGCATCGTTTAAAGACATCGAGGTGCTCAACGACGAACTCGGCAAGCCACATCTCACTGTCACCGGGAAACTCAAGGTGTTCTTTGAGATAAAGGGAATAAAGAAAGCCCACTTGAGCCTGAGCCACGAAAAGGAGTACGGCGTGGCTACCGTCGTGTTAGAGAAAAAGTCCGAGGACTAATCGCCCTCTTCCTTCATCTTCATATAAAGCTCCTTGAGCTTGCTCAGGTGTTTTTCTTCCTCTTCGGCAAACTCACTGAACAACGTCTTGAGCTCCTGCTCGTCCGAGTCCTCGGAGAGCCCTTTGTAGAACTCAACAGCCTCGCTTTCCTTATCAATAGCGATCTTGAAAGCCTCAAAAAGCATGTCCCTGTCCATAATTGAATACCCTCCAGCTACTGGCCGATAATTTTAACGAGCACCCTCTTTTTCCGTCTTCCGTCGAACTCGGCATAGAATATCTGCTCCCATGGGCCGAAATCGAGCTTTCCCTCAGTTACGGCAACTACCACCTCGCGCCCCATCACCTGGCGCTTTAGGTGAGCGTCTCCGTTGTCCTCGCCAGTGAGGTTATGCCTGTAGTGCTCCACGGGCTCGTGAGGGGCAAGATGTTCGAGCCAGTCGTCGTAGTCCCTGATGAGCCCCGGTTCGGCGTCGTTAATGTAAACGCTCGCTGTTATATGCATCGCGTTTACCAGGCACAGCCCCTCCCTTATGCCGCTCTTATCGAGGACGTCCTGAACCTTGGAAGTGATGTTAATATAATCGCGCCGCTTTTCTATATTGAACCAGAGTTCCTCGCGATGTGACCTCATCGTCCCCTCCTTGGAGATTCTCTATCGAATATTACTCGTTCGGCCCCATTTAATCAATACCAAAATACCGAAATGCTATAATGAGTTATGTCGGGAATGTCTGAGAGAGAGAGGCTTGCAGCCGAGAAAGTTAAGGCCATGGACGAGGCCGAACAGTACCAGACCGAGGCCGTGCGCCAGGAGATGCTGAGGTACCTTCTCGAATACAAGGGCTACGCGCCCGAGGACATAGAACAGGACCGCAAGTTCCGGGTCGGCGTGAGCGGCTGCGACGAGGACGTTTCCACTGACTTCATCATCAGGCTCTCGGGTCACAGGTTCATGGCCATAAAATGCGCGGCCGCTTCGGTGGATACTCGTGAGCGGCACATCACCGCCTTTGCCAGAGTCGTCGACGATAACCAGATACCTCTCTGCCTTGTCACCGACGGCGAGAACACAAGGGTCATCGATACGCTAACGGGCGAGGTTGTCTCCGAGGACATGGAATACCTTCCTTCTAAGGATGAGGCCATCGAGCGCGTCGCCGAAATGAATTTCGTTCCCTGCCCTCCGGAGCGGCTCGAAAAAGAGAAGAGGATACTCCTTGCTTTCGAGTCGGTCCGATGCCCCAACGCAAGACCATGAGTAAAGTCGGCTTCGTTTACGACGACGTTTACCTTCGGCATAAGGCCCCACCCGGACATCCCGAGAACGAGCAGCGGCTCGTGGCGATAATCGAGCGGCTTAAGGGCTCTGAGCTATGGGATAAGCTCGTGCACATCAAGCCGCGGAAGGCCGAGGTCTCGGAGCTTGAGGCCGTGCACACGAAAGAGCACATAGAGCGCATCCTTAACACCTCGCGTGGTTATGCCGACCCCGACACTTACATCTCCGAGGGAAGCGCGGAGGCCGCGCTGTATGCGGCGGGCGGTGTCATGGAGGCGGTAGAGCTGTGCCACCGAGGGGAAATAGATCTGGTATTCTGCGCCGTGAGGCCACCGGGACACCACGCCGAGTCGAGCCACGCCATGGGCTTCTGCCTGTTTAACAACGTGGCGGTCGGTGCAAGGCACGCACAGAAGCTCGGCTATTCCAAGGTTTTCATAGTCGATTTCGATGTCCACCATGGTAACGGCACCCAGCATATATTCGAGAACGACAATTCGGTGTTCTATTTCAGCACGCACCAGTATCCCCATTACCCGGGCACGGGCGCAGCTGAAGAGAAGGGAAAAGGCAAAGGAATAGGGTTCACCTATAACGTCCCCATGCCGCCAGGCGCGGGCGACGACGAATACGGGCTTGTTTATGGCAGCACACTCCCCAAGCTCATGCGAGAGTTCTCACCCGACCTGGTGCTCGTGTCCGCCGGCTACGACATCCGCTCGAAAGATCCCCTTGCTTACATCAAGATTTCGTCATCGGGTATTCAGGATATCGTGGATGGCATCCTGGGGGGCGCACAGGTGCCCGCGATTTTCTGTCTTGAGGGCGGATACGACCTCAGAGCGCTATCCGAATCGGTATTCATTACGGTAAAAAAGCTTGTGGAAATAGAGCCTTAACTGCTAAAATAGCCCATGCGCTCAAGACCTGTGCTTGTCATAGACAACGACGCAGAGGCCATAAAAGTCATAGCAGATAACCTCAAGCCTCTGGGGCTTTCAGTGATATCCGCAGCGACTGGCGAAGAGGGACTCAACGCGGCGAAGAATTCGTCTCCGGCATTAATACTCATAAACCTCGCAGTGCCAGGTACAGAGGGGCTCGCCATATGCAAATCCTTCATTAGCATAATTGATACCCCAATAGTCCTCCTTACACTGCGTGACGGAAAGTACGATCCGCGCTACAAGTCGCAGTACGGGATTGTTGACTTCGTAAAAAAGCCGATTAGCCCCCGCGACCTGACTTACAAGGTTAACAAGTATGCCGATACCGATGAGTCACAGGAAGACACGATGGCCGTGGCTGCATTTCAGGCTAATGCGTTAGAGATGGCTGAGGAGGACGAAGCCATAGAGATGGTTGAGGAACAGACACCTGCGGCCGTAGAGGCTGTAGAGGCGCTTCCGGATGATGATGTGGCTGAGGCAGTAGAGGCCATCCCCGCCTACGAGTTGGACGAGGAATCCGGTGCTGAAGAGGCAGACGAGTGGGCCGTACCGGATGAGGACGTCTCGGTGATACCTCTGGAGGAGGAAGCGCCGGCATGGGATATGGCAGCGGCGGAGCGGGAAGTTGAAAGCGCTGCGGAGGATGAGGTGCCAGACTGGTCCATGGAGGAGGAACCATCGCCTACCATGGATGAGCCTGCATTCGATGAAGCCGAGGAGGAACCGTTTGAGCTTGAGGACCTCGAAGAAGCTGAAGAAGATGAGCCGTTCGATGAAGAACAGTTCGAGGAGAGCCCGGCAGAGAAACCTGAGCCCGCTGACGAGTCGTTCGGACACGGCGCCGATCTATTCGATGATGAGCCTTCGCCCGGTGTGCCTGATATAGATAATGAAGAGTCCTTTGCTGTGGATGAGGAGGGGAAGTACGATTTCCCTGAGGATGGTTCGGAGTTCGAAGTACGTCCCGCCGCCCTTGAGCGCGCCAAGCGCAGGAAGAGCAAGACTCGCATTTTTCTTCCACTACTTATACTTCTCCTTGTAGCAGCGATAGCCGGCGGCGCATACTTTGTTTTTATCGAAGGAAACGGCTTGGACTCGATAACGTCACTGTTCAAATCTTCAACTCCAGTAGCCAAAAAGGCCGAGCCCGTCAAGCCTGCCGAACAGAATAAACCGGAGGAAAAGCAGGCGACGACCGAGGAAACACCCGCTCCACCCGCGACCGAGAAAAAACCTGCCCCGAGAACGGCTTCAAAAAAGCCAACTCGCATGGAAAAGAGGCCCGCGTCCCCAAAGACGACTCAGCCGAGCACGACCGCAGCTACCGGAAAGACCTATTACGTCCAGTTCGGCGCCTTCCGCTCGAAGACCAACGCCACGAAGTTTCAAACCCAGCTTAAGGAGTTCGGATATGATACGTTCTTAAAGGAGCTTACGGTATCCGAGAAGCCCCTTTATCTTGTGCTGCTGACTAATTCTTTCAAGGACAAGTGGACCGCGTTCAAGCAGGCAAGGCAAATCAAGGAAACATCGGACATCGGCACATCCGTCCACTCGGAATAGCGGCTTCTACGAAACGTTAGGCCCGCCACCTCTTATGAACTGGACTATCGCAAGCCCTACCACGAAAAAAGCCACCACCGAAAGTATTGCCGGGCGCTGGCTCCCCATGGCCGTCGATACCGTACCGAACACCAGGGGGCCTATGACCGCCGAGGACTTCCCGGCAAGGGCATAGACTCCGAAGTACTCAGACTCATGCCCTTTGGGGATAAGCTGCGCATAGAAAGCTCTCGATGCGGCCTGCACGGTGCCGAGCCCCAGCCCTGCCACCATCGCTATCCCCCAGAAGTGCCATTTCGAAGTGACGAAATACGCCATAATGCAGACAGCACACCATAGCACAAGCGACAATGTCACGACTTTTTTTGGTCCCCAGTAATCCACAGGGCGTGCCATCGCCGCCGCGCCTATGAGAGCGGTTCCCTGCACGACCAGATACAGGTAGATGAGTTCCGCAGGTTGAAACCCGAGAGTGAACGAAGCGTAGAGGCTCGAAAACACTATCACCGTGCTGACACCGTCCGCATAAAGCAGATACGCCCCGAGGAACTTTC
>Ga0210086_1001310_pt1 | contig 12881 bp, 12 predicted proteins | sample China_Galinas_PW_3_FD_184867 | JGI IMG/M metagenome (GOLD analysis project Ga0210086, IMG submission 184867) | Wetland microbial communities from San Francisco Bay, California, USA, that impact long-term carbon sequestration - China_Galinas_PWB_D2... | ecosystem: Environmental > Aquatic > Marine... | reverse complement strand
ATCCGGTCTTGTGCTTCGTTCGTCGGCATACGGCCCTGTGGGGCTATGCCGACCTACCACCTTTTTCGGGTTATTTGGCGCGGCCGGTGTAGCCCTGGGCGATGGTGTCGATGGCGACGATGGCGTCGAAATCGATGGTCACGACGCCCCCGCCGGTTTGGCTAGCTTGGCGAGGAGGCGAAGCAGCGTGGCGCGCTCGCTGGCTGTCAAGGCGGTTGTCGCCGCGCGGTCGCTCACTGTCAGTTGCGGCGCGATGTTTCCGACCAGGGCCTCGCCTTTCGCGGTCAGGTGAAGCTCGACGGCGCGGCGATCGCTCTTCGGCACCCGCCGTTCGATCAGGCCGTCCTGTTCGAGGGCGCGGATGATTTTCGCCATGTTCGACCACTTGATGCGGAGCGCATCGGCGAGAACGCCCTGACGCACTGCCGGATTGCGTCCGACAGCGACCAGGATGCCGATCTGGCCGGGTGTGATCCGGCGCGCACCGAAGTCGCGGAAGAACGCTTCGAAGAGCTGGAGCTGCGCTAGGCGTAGCATGAAGCCGGCGAGCCCGGCGAGCGCGCCGAACTCGACATCGGCGGCATTGACCGTTTCGATGGCCGTCGCGCGCATTCCCGCGCTCTGGGCGGAGGTACGCAGCGGCATCGTTTGGTGCTGGGTCACCAGTTGCTCACGACTTGGCCGGCGCGCTGACCTTGGCCGCGCGCTTTTCGAGGAAAGCCTTGAGGCGTTCGGCCGCCTCCGGGCTGGTCTGGGTGAAGAAGGCAACAAGGGATTCGACAAACAGGCCGTCGTCCTGGGCCATGTCCTGGATGCGCGACAGCGCGTTGATGATGGCGTAGTTCGAGAGCGGCGAATTGGCGGCGGCGACGCGGGCCAGCTCCTTCGCCTTGTCGAGCGCGGTCCCCGCTTTGACCACGTACTGAACCAAGTTGCTGCGCTCGCCTTCCTCGGCGGATAGCACGCGGCCAGTCAGCATCAGGTCGGTCATGCGTGCCACCGACATCAGGCGCGCCACCTTCACCGAGCCGCTGCCGCCGACGAAGATCCCCCGCTGGCCCTCCGGCAGGGCAAACAACGCAGTGGTGTCGGCGACGCGGATGTGAGCCGATGCGGCGAGCTCGAGACCGCCGCCGACGACGGCGCCATGCAGGGCGGCAGCGAACGGTATCGTGCCGCGTTGGATGGTGTCGAAGACCGCATGCCAACGGCGCGAGCCGCGGATGCCCTCGATCGGCGTCTTGTTGACGTGTTCGGCGAGATCGAGGCCCGCCGAGAAATGGTCGCCGACGCCATAGATGACACCCGCCTTCGCCTCGGCGGACGCACGCGCGACGACTGCGGCAAGCGCCTCGACCATCGCGTCCGAGATGGCGTTCCGTTTCTCTGGCCGGTTGAGACCGATTAGCGCGATCTCGCCCTCGAGGGCATAGGTGACGAGCAGCTTGGACATCTGGCGCGGCGTCTCCCTTGACCGCCGTTCCACCTGTTCCGGGGCGTCTCACCACGCCCGGACCAGCAGCCAGGCCTTGTTGCGCCGGCCGAATTTAGTTTCCTAGTGGACGAAAAGCACGATGACGTGTCAAGATAAATCGCTCGGATAGCGCCACCCCGGCCGTCTGGAAGAACCGGCGCGGGAATGGCAAAGTCGGCCGCGTGGGAGGACACGCTCTGTGATCGCTCTTGCTCCGGACGTCGCTGTCATCGAGGCAGCGCCGCTCCGCGAGGTCCGTTTCTGGGAGCCGGAAATCCGCGTCGACCACCGGCCGGACGGTACGATTCTGGTTCGTCAGGCGGGCAAGTTACCGCCCTATCCGCCGCGGCTGACAGACCGGCTCGTCCACTATGCACGGACGACGCCCGATACGCTCTTCCTCGCCGATCGGGGCGGCGGCGACGCGTGGCGCACGGTGACCTACGCGGAGACGCTCGACCGGGTAGTGCGGATCGGCGAGGCGTTGCTCGGCTTCGACTTGTCGCTGGAGCATCCACTCCTCATCCTGTCCGGCAACGACATCGAGCACGCCCTGCTCGGCCTCGCCGCACAGTATGTAGGCATTCCCTATGCGGCGATCGCGCCGGCCTATTCGCTGGTCTCCTCCGACTTCAGCAAGCTCCGCGGCATCGTTGCGCTCCTCGACCCCGGCCTCGTCTTCGCCGCCGACGGGACGCGGTTCGCGCGAGCGATCGAAGCGGTCGTCCCGGTGGGCACACCCATAGCCACGGTAAAAAACCCGCTCCCCGACCGGCGCAACGTGGCGTTTGCCGCAATCGAGTCGGGCGCGCCCACCACAACTGCCGATGCCGCGCACGACCGCGTCGGCCCCGACACCATCGCCAAGTTCCTCTTTACCTCCGGCTCGACCGGCCTGCCTAAGGCGGTCATCAACACCCAGAGGATGATGACCGCGAACCAGGAGATGGTGCGCGACTGTTTCGCCTATATGCGCGACGAGCCTCCGATCGTCCTCGACTGGGCACCGTGGAACCACACCGCCGGCGGCAACAAGGTCTTCAACATGGTGCTCTATAACGGGGGCACGCTCTACATCGACGACGGACGGCCGACGCCGGACGGCATCGGCAAGACCGTCCGCAATCTGCGTGACGTGGCGCCAACCTGGTACTTCAACGTGCCGAAGGGCTACGAAGAGCTGATCCCGTTCCTCGAGGCGGACAGGCGCCTGCGCGAGCGATTTTTCAGCCGCCTCAGCATGATGATGTATGCGGGCGCCGGCCTCGGCCAGCACATCTGGAGCGCACTGGAGCGCCTCGCGGTGCAGGCGACAGGCCAGCGCGTGCTCTTGGTGACCGGCCTCGGATCGACCGAGACGGCGCCGTTTTCGATGATGTGCACGATCGACCAGCGGATCGCCGGCAACATCGGCCTGCCCGCCCGCGGGCTCGAGCTGAAACTGGTGCCCATGCACGGCAAGCTCGAGGCCCGCCTCCGCGGGCCGAACATCACCCCCGGCTATTGGCGCGATCCCGAGCGAACCAAGGAAGCCTTCGACGAGGAGGGCTTCTACCGCCTCGGCGATGCCTTCCGCTTCGCGGATCCGGGCGACCCGTCGAAGGGGTTCTATTTCGACGGCCGGATCGCCGAGAACTTCAAGCTCAACACCGGGACGTGGGTGAACGCCGGCGCGCTCCGCGCGAGGCTGGTCGACGCGCTCGGCGGTCTCGCCCGCGATGCCGTCATCACCGGCCTCGATCGCGACTTCGTCGGTGCGATCGTGATCCCGAATCTCGCGGCCTGCCGCGAGTTGACCAAAGGGATGCAGGACGACGTGCCAGTCTCGGAGGTTCTCGCCGATCCGCGTGTCCGCTCGGCCTTTGCCGCGCGGCTGGCGGACCTCGGCCGGTCGAGCACCGGCTCCTCGACACTCATCAGCAGGATCCTCCTCTTTGACGGGACGTTGTCGATCGACCGTGGCGAGGTAACTGACAAAGGGACGCTCAACCAGCGTGCGGTCATCGCCAACCATCCCGACACCGTCGAGGAGATCTACGCCGGCTCGTCCCGCATCATCACGTTCGACCAACGCGGCTGATCATCGCGGCGCCATGCGGAGCGCACCGTCGAGGCGCACGACCTCGCCGTTGAGATAGGGATTGGCGATCATCGCGACGACCAGCGCGGCGAACTCGTCAGGCTCGCCGAGACGCGCCGGGAACGGGATCGAGGCCCCCAACGCCGCCTGGGTCTCTTCCGGCAACTCATCGAGGAGCGGCGTCCGGAAGAGCCCGGGGGCGATCGTGAGCACGCGGATACCGAAGCGGGCGAACTCGCGCGCGGCTGGCAGCGTCAGCGAGACGATCCCACCCTTCGATGCCGCGTAGGCGGCCTGCCCGATCTGACCCTCATACGCTGCGACCGAGGCGGTTGAGATGATGACGCCGCGCTCGGCGGAATCCGTCGGCGCCAGCTCGGTCATCGCGGCAGCGGCGAGGCGCATGACGTTGAACGTACCAATCAGATTCACCCTCACCACACGCTCAAAGGCTTCCAGCGCCATCGGACCGTCGCGCCCGATGATGCGGGCGGCTGTGCCGATTCCGGCGCAGTTGACGAGGATTCGCGCGGGCCCGTGGACCGACGCCGCAGCGGCGATGGCGGCTTCGACGCTCGCCGGGTCGGTGACATCGGAGTGGCAGAAGACGCCACCGATATCGGCGGCACGGCTTTCGCCGCCTGCCGTATCGCGGTCGAGCACCGCGACGCTCGCGCCTTCGCGCGCCAACGAGTAGGCGGTGGCAGCGCCAAGGCCCGATGCACCGCCGGTCACAAGTGCGGCCAATCCCCGAACCTGCACGCTCGTCCCTCCCTCTCGATCACGATAAGGCCAAGCTTGCTCAATTGCCCGAGCCCCGACAATGGCCACAAGGCGTCCGAGCACATCAGATTGGTTGACCAGGGTTTTCGCCGCGAAGTCCGGGGCCGTCCGATCAGGGTCTGATATCGGACCTGCCCCGCCGCCCTCGCCACTTCCGAGAGGCGCCGACAGGGGGTAGGAGCGGGCCGTCAGTCGATCTCGATCAGCGCCTTGATCAGTCCGGATTTCTCTGCCGCCCAGATTGGAATATTCGCGACCGCATCTTCGAGGCTGGCGCGGTGGGTGATCAGCCGGGCGACGTCCACGTGGCCGCCGCGAATGGCCGCCATCACGCGCGTGAAATCTTCGGACGTGGCGTTGCGGCTGCCGAACAGGGTCATTTCCTTGCGATGGAAATCCGGATCCCTGAAAGTGATCGAGTCCTTGATCACACTGACGAGGACATACCGGCCACCATGGGCGACGAAGTCGAAGCCTCTTTCCATCGCTTGCTGATTGCCCGTGGCGTCGAACACGACGTCGAAGCCATCGCCACCGGATGATTGTGCGAAAGCGCCAGCCAGCGAGATCGGGTGTGCCTCGGTAATCGACCCCGCTGCCGCAGCTCGCTCGGGATCGGTGTCGAATACGGCGACGTCAGCTCCCGCCAGGCGCGCGAACAATGCGACGCTCAAGCCGATTGGGCCGGCGCCGACGACGAGCACCCTGTCGCCGCTCGTCACCGCCGCGCGTCTCACGGCGTGCGCTCCAATGGAGAGAAACTCGACCGTCGCGCATTCGTCGACGGTCAATCCGTCCGCGGGAATGAGATTGTCGGCCGGCACCGAGAGGATTCCCGCCATGCCGCCATCCTGATGGACGCCCAGGACCGAGATGTGAACGCAGCAGTTGGGTTTGCCTGCCCGGCAGGCGACGCAGTGCCCGCACGAGAGGTAGGGGTTGACGACGCATATCTCGCCTTGCGCCAGGCCTGAACTTCCCGGCGCCTCGATGACCTCCACAGCGAGCTCGTGGCCCATCACCCGGGGGTATTGAAGGTAGGGATGCTTGCCTTCGAAGATGTGGTAGTCGGTCCCGCAGATCCCGACCCGGCGCGGCCGAACCAGGGCGTGCCCCGATTCCGGCTGCGGAATCGGCCGCCGCACGATCTCGAGCTTGCCGGGCTCGGAGCAAAGGAGGGCGTCGACCAGCTGCACGCCAATACCTGCTTTCTAGGAAACGGTGATATCTCGCCGGGAACGACCGAGGGCCGGCGAAGGCCAGCCCTCGGATTGCCTCACTTGAACTGATCCATATTGTCGGGGGTGACGAGGGCGGCGCCGGAGTCGATCAGCGACTCCACCTTCTCTCCCTGGATGGTCTTCACCAGCGCATCGACACCGAGTTCGGCCATCTTGGCGGGGAACTGTGCGACCGAGGCGTCCTCCATTCCGGCGGCCATGGCTTCCGGCTCGCCGCAACAGAAGTCGAACCCGACCAGAATGATGTGGCGGTCGAGATTGGCGTTCTTGATCGCCTGCGCTGCGCCGGCGGCGGGCGGACCGCAAGCCGAATAGATCGCCTTGATGTCCGGGTTCGCCGTCAGGATGTCCTGTGCAACGTTGATGCCGAGTTCCTCGGTGCAGTTGGTTGCACCCTTGCCGACGATGTCGGCATTGACGCCTTTCAGTCCGTCGAGCATGCCGTTCACTCGTTCGTCCAGGGCAGGCACGCCGGGGACCCCCTCGAGGATGCCGATCTTGTCGCCATCCGTGAGGACCGACTTCAGGTATTGGCCGGCGATCGTGCCGGCATTGTAGTTGTTCGTGGTCGCGAGGGACGTCTGGCCCTTCCAGTCGGGAATGCTGTTGTCCATGAGGACGACGGGGATCCCGGCCTCAACTGCCTTGTCCAGCGCCGGCGCCACGGTGGGATCCACCGGCGTGATCGCGATGCCCTGGACGCCTTTGGTTACCATGGACTCGATCAGGGCGATCTGACCTTCGATATCGGTGGCCGAGGTGCCCTGGCCGAAGGTGATCTCCAGTCCCGGATGAGCCGCGGCGTAGGCTTTGGCAGCGTCTTCCATTGTCGTGTAGAAGGGCACCGGGAACTTCGTGATGAAGCCGATCTGCATGCTATCGGCTGCCAGTGCCGGGCCGGCGATCGCAGCGGCGAACGCCATGCCCCCCAGCGTGAGTCGCAGTTTCATTATTCCACCTCCCTTGTTCGGATCGGCTCAATCCGAACCGACCCATCTTTCGCCACCTAGCGGGCGGCGAAGCTCGTCAGGCCTCCGCGCCAACGATCATGGAGACCAGTTCCTGCTGGTTCGCACGGCCGGGCTTCAGTTCTCCGACCTTGCGCCCCTGCCGAAGCACGACCGCCCGGTCAGCCAGCTCGATCACGTGCTCCATGTTGTGCGTGATAAGGATCACCGTGTTGCCCTCGGCGCGCAGCTGCACGATGAGGTCGAGCACCTTCCGCGACTCTCGCAAACCAAGCGCGGCTGTCGGCTCGTCGAGCATCACCACCTTGCGCGCGAAAACGGTCGCCCGAGCAACGGCGATTGCCTGCCGCTGCCCGCCGGACATGAGGGCCACGGGCGCATCGAACTTCGGCAGCGTCACCTTGAGACGGTCGATCACGGCCGCTGACTCGCGATCCATGGCGCGGCGGTTGAGAAAGCGGACCCCTCGGGGTAGCCAGGCGGGAAAGGCGATCTCGCGGCCACAGTAGAAGTTCTGCGCGGGGGTCAGATTGTCGAAGAGAGCGAGATCCTGGTAGACCGTCTCGATTCCCGCGCGGCGGGCGGCGGCGGGCGAGTGCAGAGCGACCTTCTCGCCGTCGAGGAGGATGTCTCCTTCATCCAGCGTGTGGACGCCGGCGATGCATTTGACCAGGGTCGATTTGCCGGCGCCGTTGTCGCCCAAGAGGGCCAGGACTTCCCCGCGATAGGCCTCCAGACTGACGTCCTTCAGCGCCTGGACGGCGCCGAAGCGCTTTTCGGCATGACGGACGGCGAGGACCGGAGCGGCGGCCGATGGACTCATTGGGTCCTCGCCGCTTGAATGGTTCGCGCCCGCGCCTCCAGCCGATTGCGAAACACGTCGGCCTCCACCGCCACCACGATGATGAGGCCGATGGCGATCATCTGGAAGAAGACGTCCACGCCGAGGAGGTTGAGGGCGTTGCGGATCACGCCGATCATCACGGCGCCAACGAGAGCATGCCCAAGATGGCCGCGCCCACCGAGGAAGCTTGCGCCGCCGATGATCACCGCGGCGATCGTGTCGAGTTCGAGCAGATTGCCGTAGAGCGGAGAGCTGGCCGCCGTGCGGCCCGCGAGCACCACCGCACCAATGCCGGCGCAGAGCCCCGACATGATGTAGGTCGAGATGAGGACGGCCCTGACCGGAATCCCCATCTCGCGCGCAGCTTCCGGCTGGCCGCCGACCGCGTAGAGCCAGCGGCCCCACACCATCGCCTTCGTCAGGAGGAGTACCACGCCGGCAACGGCAAGGACGACAAAGAAGGAGTTGGGGACGCCAAAGGTCGACTCGCCGCCGATGAGCGTGATGACATCAGGCATTCCGCGCATGGTGGTGTGCCCGATCGCCAGCTCCAGGGCGAGGCCCCGGCAGACGCTCAATGTCGCAAGCGTTATGATGAAGGGGTGCGGCAGCAGTCCGAAAACGTAGACGCCGCCGTTGATCGCGCCCACCGCGGCACCGGCAAGAAGCATCACCCCGATGACGACCACCGCCGAGTCGACCTGCCGGAAGACGAGGCCGCCGATGACCGCGGCGAGCGCGAGATTGGCACCGACCGAGAGATCGATGCCGCGGGTCAGTATCACCAGCTGCTGGCCCATCGCGACGATGGCGATGACCGCGGTCTGCGCGAGAATGTTGCTGAGATTGCCCGGCTTGAGGAAATTAGGGGTGAGCAGGCCGATCACCGCAACGAGCAGGATGAGGATCAGCAATGGGCCGATGCTCAGGAGCCGCAAGCCCAGCGACACGGCGGAAATCCCGCCAGCTCGACTATCGCTGCGCGCGTCGACTTCCGATCCCTCCCTCATTGCCTCCGTCATGACCGAACCTTGAAAGAGTGTTTTGTTCCTTATAGAAAAAAACCACCCTCTACGACGTCGTCAAATTGTTTTTTATGGATTAAGAGTCAAGCATGGTGATCCGATGAAGACCGACACCGTTTTCAAGCGAGCCTTCAACGACGCCCTCGACCTCGTCTCCAGGCTCGGGGAAGGAAAGCATCTTCCGTCTGAGAACACCTTGAGCGCACAGCTGGGCGTCAGTCGCACGACCGTACGCAAGGTTCTGTCGACGCTTGTCGAGCGAGGAGTGTTGGAGGATACACCGCAACGCGTTGTCCGGCCGCTTCCCGAGGCTATGCAAAGGTTTTCCGACTCTGAAACGATTCCATTGGCTGCTCAGGTAGAGCAACGCTTCATGCAATGGATGCTGAGGGACAACGCGAGCCCAGGCACCACGATCAATGAGCTGGAACTGGCTCGACAATTCGGCGTCGCAACCACGGGTATTCGCGAGTTCCTCAATCGGTTCCAGCGTTTCGGCCTGACGCAAAAGCGGCCGAACGCAGGGTGGGTCTTCAAAGGCTTCACCACCGGCTTCGCGCTCGAACTCTTCGAGATCCGGGAGATGTTCGAATTGCGATCGGCGAGGGCTTTCGCTGAGCTACCCGAAACCTCGCCCCTCTGGCAGCAGATCGAAGCGCTGCGCGTCGAACACGAGTATGTGCTCAGCGAGGTCGACGACCGCTACCATGATTTCTCCGACCTCGACAGCCGGTTCCACAGGCTCATCAATTCAGCTGAGCCAAACCGGTTCATCGATGACTTCTATGACGTCATCACCATGATCTTCCACTACCACTATCAGTGGAACAAACACGACGAACGGCAGCGCAATGAGGTCGCGATTCGAGAGCATCTCACCTACATCGAAGCCCTGTTCAGCCAAAATGTCTCCATGGTCGAACTGGCGTGTCGGGCGCATTTGGCTTCGGCGAAGGAGACTTTGCTGCGATCCACGTCAGGGCATGATCCTGTGGCGGCGAAGGCGAGGCGGCGGCGTCCCGCAGCAGAGATCGCACAGACGGCCACTTCAAGATCGGACCGGTAGCAGCCGCGGGAGGAACAACTATGAAGCTGGCCGGCGAAGTGGCGATCGTGACTGGATCGGGCAGGGGAATCGGCCGCGAGATCGCTCTGATGCAGGCGCGCGAGGGCGCCCGCGTTGCGTTGCTGGCACGCACCGACGCCGAAATCCGTGCCGTCGCGGCGGAGGTCGAGGGGGAAGGCGGCGATGCCCGCGCCTATCCCGTCGACATCACCCGCTCAGATCACGTCGCGAAGCTGGTCGGGGCGATCGAGTCCGAGCTCGGCCCGGTGAGCATCGTTACGAACAATGCTGCTGCCTTCCAGGCGATCGGGCCGATCTGGGAGGTCGATCCGGCGGCGTGGTGGCGTGACGTCGAGATCACGGTCCGCGGATCGTTCAACGTGTGTCGCGCCGTCCTGCCAGGAATGATCGCCCGAAAGCGCGGCTGCATCATCAACATGGCCGGCGGAGGTACGGCCGGCTCCTTTCCGTACGGTTCCGGCTATGCGACCGGCAAGGCCGGGATTCTCCGTTTCACCGAGAGCGTTTCGGACTCGCTCGCCGGAAGCGGCGTGCGCATGTTCGCGATGGATCCCGGCCTCGTGAAAACAGCAATGACTGACTATCAGCTCGCCAGCAAGGCCGGCCAGACCTATCTGCCGAATGTCGCCGGTTGGTTCGACGAGGGCATTGACGTGCCGCCGACGCTGGCCGCTCGTCTGAGCGTCGAGATCGCCTCCGGCCGTTTCGACAAGCTGGCGGGTCGCATGCTGATGGCGGCCCGGGGCGACCTCGACCTCACACCCGAGGCGATCGACGAGATCATCGCCTCCGACCTCCGCAGCCTTCGGGTGAACGGCATGCCGCCGGAGCGGCCGGGTAGGCGGGGCACAGATTAGCTCGTCAGGCAGGCGTGCCAGTGGGCACAGTTACTTTGCCCATGGTTCTTCCGACTAGCGGGCAAAGGCGTCGAACGGGTTGGTCTGGGTAAGCTGCACAATCGTCGTCTCGTCGACCCCTACCGCGCGCAACTTGGGTAGGAGAACCTCCGAGAGATGCGTGTAAGGCTGCGGTGTTCCACCGTTCGGCTGAGCCGGATCGAACCAGCCGCGGTCATGACTGAGGAGCAGCTGGTTGATGCGCCCAGCTTCGCGAACCTTGAGAATCAGGCCAATGATCTCCTCATCCGGGGCGCGGCCAACATGGTCGTATTCGATCCATGCACCACGTTCGGCAACCGCTATGTTGAGGCCGAAATCCTTCTCCTCCTGCGTGTGGATGGAAATGAAGCGGGTCGCGCGGTAGCCCTCCTCCTCGATGATGTCGAGCTGGTCCATCACCACGCGGCCCCTGATGGTGTGGCTGCCGATCACCGCGTTGGTGCTTGCTCCTGCGCGTGCTGCAGCTCGCAGGATCTTCTCCTCCATCGGCGTGATGCCGTCGTCGCCGGCGCTGATCTTGATCCATCCGGCGCGGAAGTCGGCCTCGTCGAAATGCTTTGTCAGCTCCCTGACCATCCAGGATTCGAGCTGCCTCTCCGTTGCCTCGCGCACCCAGTCTGGAATCCAGGGCTCGCGATAGTTGCCGGTGGGAACAACGATTGGGAAACTGGTTGCCCGCGAGACGGCGAGGTCAAGGTCAGCCCGGCGGCCGACACCGCCTGTCGAGCATTCCACCAGTGCCGTGACCCCGAGCGCCTTCACCTTCTCGATTTCGGGCACCATGAGGTCGAGCACGGCGGCGGTGTCGGCCTCGGCATAGCCTGCCTGGTCGGGCGTCCTCAAGTCGACGAAGACGTGCTCGTGCGGCAGGATCACGCCGAGTTCAGAACGCTCCTTCGGCCCCAACGTCGTCCAAAGCTTCATTTGCGACCTCCGTGCGACAATACATGATTTGAGTGAGTAGAATCTAAGCCGCCGGCCCCTCGGCCTACCTCCCGCAAGTCGGCCAGGCGCGTAACCAACTGTGTGGAGACACTGGATTATCGCCCGCCGGAAAACAAAGTCCGGGGATGGGTCTTGGGTGTGTGGAAACGGCCGACGAATATTGCCCCGATTTGAGGACCGCTCAGCGCGCCCAAACCACGCGAAGCCTCAGCCCCGATATCCGCCCCAATCTGACGCGCTGGCGCGATCTGAACCGCGCCGGGATTTCCCGAGGCGGTTTCGTTTGAGTCACGCTGCCATGGCTGGCTCGTTGACCTGCTACAACACCACCAACCCGTATTTCGTGCCGACCAAGGTCGGCGCCGAGGATGCCGGGGCGCAGCTCGGCATCGATCTCGAATGGACGGGCGTCCCCGATGCCAACACCGTCGCCCAGATTGCGCAGTTCCAGCAACTGGTGAACACCGGCTATGAGGCGATCGTCGTCATCCCGCTTGAAGCCGATGCCTGGATCGCGCCGATCAAGAAGGCGACCGACGCCGGCGTCATCGTCGTCACCTCCAACAGCGACGCGCCGGACAGCGCCCGCGAGCTCTTCTTCGGCCAGGATTTGGTCGGCGCTGCCGTCGTCCAGGGTGAGATGCTTGCCAAGCTTGCCGGCAACAAGGGCAGTGTGGCCTTGACCAATTGTGCGCCCGGCCTGCTGGCGCTCGACCTCCGCATCCAGGGCGCCAAAGAGGGCGTCACCAAGGGCGGCCTCGACGTCGTCAACGTTTACAACACCAACCCCAGCGACATGGCGAGCGAGCTGGCGACGATCAAGGACATCCTCAAGGCCAACCCGGATCTTTCGGCGCTGATGCCGCTCTGCGGTCCTGACACAATGGAACCGTCGGTCAGCAGCCCTATCTGCAGGGCTATCTGCCCGTAATGTATTGCTACCAGCGGGCCGTTCTTCAGGCGCCCAAGCTGGAGCTCCCCGTCGGCCTCGCTGGGCTCGAAGGCTCCGGCACCTCGACGGTTCTTGAGATGCTCGGCGGCGTGGTTCCGGCCGGAGGCGCGTTCGTTGTTGGCGGCAAACCCGCGCACTTTCGGCATCCCGCCGACGCTATTGCCGAGGGCGTCGTCTACATGCCGCCCGACCGGAAGAAGGGCGGTCTCCGGCTCGAGCGCTCGCCGCTGTGGAACGTGTCCGAGGCCCAGGTCTACCGGATGTCGCCGTTCGACTGGTTGCGGAAGGGCGTCATGCGGCGGGCAAGTTCGCACCGGCTGGATGAGGTTGGGGTCCGTGCGGTCGATCGTCAGCAGCCGGTGATGCGCTTCTCGGGCGGGAATCAGCAAAGGGTCATGCTGGCTCGCACGATCGAAACAGGTCCAAGGATCCTGCTTCTCAACGATTTCACGCGTGGCGTCGACGTCAAGGCGAAGGCGGCGATCCATCGCCTGGTCCGTGACATGGCCAGGGCGGGCATGGCCATCTGCCTGACCTCATCGGATCTCGATGAGCTACTCGAGGTCGCCGACCGGGTGATCTG
>Ga0210086_1001307_pt1 | contig 12892 bp, 8 predicted proteins | sample China_Galinas_PW_3_FD_184867 | JGI IMG/M metagenome (GOLD analysis project Ga0210086, IMG submission 184867) | Wetland microbial communities from San Francisco Bay, California, USA, that impact long-term carbon sequestration - China_Galinas_PWB_D2... | ecosystem: Environmental > Aquatic > Marine... | reverse complement strand
TGCCGGATCGTGATCGACATGCCGATGATCGTCGAGACGACCCCGTCGACGATGTTCTGGAAGTATGTGGCAATCTTCACAGTCGAACCTTCTCTGGCATTACATCAATCCGAGCCAGCCCCAGAACGGCTTCCACAGGGTTACCGCGAGCAGGCAGACGAAGGAGATCGGCGTCAGGTACTTGTAGCAAAGGTTCATGACCTGATCGATGCGGATGCGCGGCAGCGTCCACCGAACCCAGATCATCACCCAGACGAGGAACAGCGCCTTCGTGATGACCACGAGCGCCGACAGGATCTGGCCCACGAGCGAGCCCGTCATGAACTCGCCGGACACGAACGGCAGGTTCCAACCGCCGAGGTGCGTGCACACGATGACGCCCGACACGAGGAACATCGCGGCGTACTCTTCGAGGAAGAAGAACGAGAACCGGATACCCGAGTACTCGGTGTGGAAACCACTGACGAGCTCGCTCTCGGCCTCGGGCAAGTCGAACGGCGCGCGCTTGGTGTTGGCGAGCAGCGCGACATACATGATCACGAACGTGATGGCACCGAACGGGATGTACTGGCAGATCAACCAGTTCTCGATCCCGGCGAACCCGCCCGCCTGCATCGCGCACATCTCGCGCAGGTTCAGCGTGCCGTAGTGCATGACCGCGACCAACACGCAGATGCCGAGCGGAATCTCGTAGCTGACCATCTGCGCGGCCTCGCGCATGGCGCCGAGGATCGACCACTTGTTGTTCGAAGCCCATCCGGCGATCACGACGCCGATGACGCCCAACGACAAAAGCGCGAAGATCAGGAACACGCCGAGGTCGGTATCGACGAGGATCGCGTTCTTGCTGAGCGGCAGCATCGCGAACGCACCGAGCACGCCGGCGAGCACGATGCCGGGCGCCAGCATGAACAACGCACGAGACGCCCGCGCCGGGATGATGTCCTCCTTGACCATCAGCTTGAAGCCGTCGGCGATCGTCTGGAACAGCCCGAACGGACCGACCCGGTTGGGTCCCGGGCGCTGCTGGATGCGACCCGCGCCGCGCCGCTCGGCCCAGACCAAGATGACCGGCAGGCCGCCCGCTACCGCGAAGATCAAGATGAAGCCGACGATCGCCGAAGGGATCGCGGCCCACGGGCTGCCACCGAACAGGCCCCTGAGCGCGCTCTCTCCAGCGTCGCCGGCCTGGGCCACCTCGGCGGCACGTACGTTGAGTGCGGCGATCAGAGGCACGAGACCGAAGCTCACCGATCCACCTCCCCGAGCACGATGTCGATCGAGCCGATGATCGCGACCGCGTCAGCCAGCATCGTGCCCGGCAACATCGCTTCCAGGATGCTGATGTTGCAGAACGACGGCCCGCGGACCTTGAGCCGGTAGGCCGTGTCCTTGCCGTCGGTCACGATGAAGTGTCCGAGCTCGCCGCGCGGATTCTCGATACCGACGTAGGCCTCGGTCGGCTTGACCTTGAGGGTCTTGGGCTTGTCCCCCTGGATCTCGCCGGGGTTCGTGTCGCGGATGCAGGCCTGAACACACTGTCGCGTGATCCGCGTGGCCTGCAGCATCTCTTCCATGCGCACGTTGTAGCGGTCCCAACAATCGCCGACCGTGCCCATCTCGCCGCGCCCGACCGGCACATCGAACGAGACCTGGTCGTAGTACATGTACGGCTGGGCCTCGCGGAGGTCGTAGCGCACGCCCGAGCCGCGCAGGCACGGCCCCGTCCAACCGTATTCGCGGGCCATCTCGGGCGGCACGACGCCGACGTTCTTGGTCCGCTCGATGAAGATCTTGTTGCGCGTCAACAGCTTGTCGTAGTCGCGCCACTTCTTCTCGAACACGTCGCAGAACTCGAGGACCTCGTCGAACCAGCCGTCGGGCACGTCGTTGGCGACGCCGCCGGGGAACACGTAGCTGTACATCAGCCGCGCGCCACAGATCTTCTCGAACAACGACAGGATCCACTCGCGCTCGCGGAAGCCGTAGAGGAACGGCGTGAACGCGCCGAGGTCGATCCCGTAGGTTCCGAACGCGAGCAGGTGCGAAGCGATTCGATTGAGCTCGGAGCAGATCATCCGGATCCACACGGCCCGCGGTGGGACTTCGAGGTCAGCGGCCTTCTCGACGGCCATGCAGAACCCGATGTTGTTGTTCATCGCCGCGAGGTAGTCGTAGCGGTCGGTGTACGGGACGAACATCTCGTAGGTCACCGACTCGCCGATCTTCTCGGCGCAGCGATGGATGTAGCCGACGTAGGGCCGGGCCGACGTGATGATCTCGCCGTCGGCCGTGATCACGACACGCAGCACACCGTGTGTCGACGGGTGCTGCGGCCCCATGTTGATCTCCATGTCCTGCGTGCGGACATCGAGCACGACCTCGTTACCGACGGTCGGAACGTCACCGAGTTGGCTCATGCCATTTCTCCTACAAACACTGCTCCCCCGCTACTCGGCGCTGATTCCGTGGTATTCCTTCGGGAAGACATAGTCCTTCCGCAGCGGATGTCCGACCCAGTCCTCGCAGCAGAGGATCCGGCGCAGATCGGGATGCCCCTCGAACCGAATGCCCATCAGGTCCCAGGTCTCGCGCTCGTGCCAGTTGGCGGCCGAGTACACGTTCGAGACCGTCGGACACACCGGCTCGTCGTCGTGCGGCAACAGGACCTTCAAGACGAAGCGGTGGTTCTTGATCGTGCTCAGCATGTGGTAGACGACCTCGAACCGACCGGGGATGAGCTCGGGCTCGGGCTGGCCCTTCTTGGCCTTCGGCATGACGTCGGGGTAGTCGACGCCGCCGATGCTGAGCAGACAGTCGAAGCGCAGGTCGGCGTCGGTCTGGAGCTTGTCCATGACTTCGACGATGCGATCGGCTGCGACAACGACGTACGGATCCTTGGTCGGCTTGTCGGGGTTGTCGAGATCGACCTTCTCGACGATCGCTCCGGGGCAGATCTCGGCCAGCCGATTGGCGAGTTGTTCGAACTCCATTTACGCGCTCCCGCCGACCGGGACGGCGCGGGCAGCGGCGTCCTTCCGCATGAAGTTGGCTCGGTCGATCTTGGCCTGCAGGGCCATCAGGCCGTCGATCAGCGCCTCGGGACGCGGCGGGCAGCCGGCGATGTAGACGTCGACGGGCACGACCCGATCGACGCCTTTGACGACGTGGTAGCCGTACTTGTAGTACGGCCCGCCTCCGGTCGCGCACGCACCCATCGCGATCACGTACTTCGGATCGGGCATCTGCTCGTAGAGCCGTTTGATCAGCTCGGCCATCTTGAAGGTCACGGTGCCGGCCACGATCATCAGGTCGGCCTGGCGCGGCGTCGCGCGGAACGCCCCGGCCCCGAAGCGATCGAGGTCGTAGTGCGAGGCCCCGACGGCCATCATCTCGATCGCGCAGCACGCGAGACCGAACGTCATCGGCCACACGGACGAACGCCTCGCCCAGTTGACCACACGGTCGACCGTCGTCGTCAGGACGTTCGGTTCGAACCGGTTTTCGAAAGATCCCATGCTGTCTCGTTCTCCGTAGACCTACTCGCCACTCTTCTCGGACGAACCCTCGTCGGTGTCGCTCGCTTCGGCGGCCCCGACCGCGGCGGGCTCGCCCTCGCTGTCCGCGGCCGCACCGGCAGCCTGTTCGGTGTCCTGTTCACGGCCGGCCGTGTCCGCGCGCTGCCCGATCAACCGCACACGGGGGTGATCGGCGCCGACGATGTGACCCTGCGAGAACGCCTTGACCCAGTCGAGGTCGCCCTTGGCCCACACGTAGACGAGGCCGAGGAACAGGATCAGAACGAAGATCAGGCCTTCGACGACGGCGATCGTCCCGACGTCCTTGAACACCTTGGCCCAAGGGAACAGGAACGCGATCTCGAGATCGAACACGACGAAGATCAGCGCGACTGTGTAGAAGCGCATGTCGAAGCGCACCCAGGACGAGCCGAACGCCTCTTCCCCGCACTCGTAGGTCGACAGCTTCAGGTCCGACGGTTTGTCGGGCCGGAACAGCCCCAGCACGAGCAGACCCGCGTAGACCAGGCCCACGCCGGCCAGCAGGAACACCGCGATGTTGAAGAAATCGTAGTACATAGGCTCCTTGGACCGAGCGCGGACGGCATGCCGGCCCCCTCGTCGCCTCCGCAGGGCGCCTGGGCACAGTTGGTCGGGACTGTAGAGGGGGCGCCTTTCTCATGCAAACGAAGGCGTTCGGTTTTTGCGATCGGCCCCGGACCCGGGAACAACCTCGATCCGCACGAGCCCGTCTGCGACTCTCTACCGGCGAGCGGTCCCCCCGGACAAGGAGCGACAAAATGCCGCAGCGCTGCGACGAGGTCGACGATCAGCGCATCGGCGACGACATGCAGGAGAGCAGCCTACTTGACCTCGAGCTTCCACTCGGCGGCGCGACCGCCCGTGACGCTGCGCTTCTCGCGCAACACGCCCAGGCTCGGGCTCTCGATCCGCAGCTCGTACTCGCCGGGCGCCAGATTCCCGAGCTCGAGCACCCGGCTCTGCTTGCCCTTGGGCAGCGGCGGCAGCGTCACCATCCCGCTGCGGACGAGCGCCCCGTCCTTCGCGATGTAATAGCGAACGAGCTCCCCGCCCTTGACCCGGCTCGAGTCTCCCGAGACGACGAGCCGAACCGGAACTCCTTTTTCCAGCACCACGTCGACTCGGGCAGTCCCGTCCGTGCGGACCGTCACCTCGTCGGTGACCGCCGCCGCGGCGCCCGGGGCATCGACGCTCAGCCGATACACTCCGGGCGGCAGCCCCGAGATCTCGACTTCGCCGTCGCTGTCAGTGAGGCTGCGATGGAAGAAGCTCACGGGACGGCCTTGCGCCTGGAGCACGAGCACGAGGGCATTGGCCCGCGGGCCGTTGGCGTCGCGCACCGTCGCGGCGATCGTCGCTCCCTCGACGAGGCGCAGCTCCTGGCCTTCGACGACTTGCCCGTTACTCAGCTCGATCGGGTCGAGCCGACCACTCCTGCCCGAGCCGAAGATCAGCTCCTTCGCGAACACCTCGTAGGTGCCGGGCGCGAGCCCGTCGAAGCGAAACTCGCCCGATGACCCGGAAACCGCATTGCCCTCGCCGATGTCGGCGCGGGCGGAACCGCGTGACTCGTCGCCGGGCGAGACGATCGTCAGGATCACGCCCGAGACCGGCGTCCCCTCCTCGTCGACGACGACCCCCGCGATGCGACCGCCGGGCAGATCGATGTCGTGCACGAGGCTCTTGCCCTTCGGAACCACGATCAGATCGGGGCGGCCGACGACTGCGCCGAGAAGGCCGGTCGAAACCTGCGCGCGATAGGTGCCCGGCACGACGCCAGCGACCTTGTAGTGGCCGTCGCGGATCTGGCCGACGAGCCCACCGATCTCAGCACCGGCCGGCACGAGCGCGATGACGCCGGTCGCGAGCGGACGTCCGCCGACGCGGACGGCGCCGGAGAGCTCGAGCCGGCCGGAGACTTCCTGCTTCTGCTCGGCGATCAGCTTGACCTCGGTCTGCTCGCGGTCGCGGATCTCGACTTTCTTGCGGACCATCATGCTCATCGCCTGGCCCATCAGCTTGCCGAAGTCGAATTCCACACCCCGACCCTGGGGCTTGGTCGCGAAGCTCAGGCTCGCGCTCGACTCGACCATCTTCTGCATGTAGTCGCTCGGAAACGCTTCGATCTGGTAGGTGCCAGGCAACAGCCCCTTGACCAGGAACTCGCCGTTGGCGTCGCTCTGGACGATCTCGAGATCGAAGCTGTCGGGGGTCTTGAGCTGAACCGTCCACTTCGCCTGCCGCACGCCCTTCGAGTTCTCGATGACACCCTTGAGGCTGCCGCCGACCCCGAAGCGCAGCTCGATGTCGTCGATCACGACCCCGGGCTTCATGCGGATCAGCTTGCTCTTGAGCGGAGGATAGTCGTCGTGCTCGGCGATCAACTTCATGCGCCGCACCGGCAGACCTTCGAGCCGGAACCGGCCGCTGGCATCGGTCGTCGCCGCCTCGCCCCCCAACATCTGGTTGACGAGACGGTTGTCGGCCACGCCACCACGGGCGACACGCACGTTGACGCCGGCCAGCGGATGCCCGTTTGGATCGTAGGCCACACCTGCGACGCCCGCCGGCGGCCCCATGCGCAGCTCGCCGAGGTCGACCGGCCCGGCCCGGAAGTCGACGGATCTCGTCAGGGGAGCGCGACCCGCGGACGTGATCTCGACTGACAGCTTGTCACGCGGCAGACCGGCCAGCTCGAAGCTCCCGTCGGTCGACCCTTTGACCGTCTGTCGCGCCACGGTTTGCTCGAGCACGAGGAACGCGCGGCGACTGACCGTGACGACGAACTCGCTCAGCGGCAGACTGTCGTTGTCGGAGACGACCGTGCCTGCGAGAGACGCGGCCCGTGCGAGCGTGATCACGGACTCCTTCGACCCTGCGACCAGGGGTCCGGCCTTCTCCGACGTATAGCCGTCCGCGCCGGCCAAGACCTGCGCCTGCTCGCCTTGCTTGAACCCGAAGATCTCGAACCGCCCGCTGTCGTCGACCTCGGTTCCTCGGTCGAGGCCCATCGACCACATCTCGGTCGGCACGAGGCTGCTGATGTCCACTCCCAGGATCTTTCCGTCGACCGCAGGTATGGCCATGGCCTTCGCACCCTCGATCGGGTCTCCGGCTGCGTCGACGACCCTGCCCTTGATGCTGAGTCCACGATCGAGGACGAGCTCGTGCTCGAGCCGCTTGCCATCGGTCAACTCGAGCTCGACGCGCTGTGGCAGGTATCCATATGCGCCCTTGCGAGTGCTGACGATGACCCGGCCGGGAGGCAACCCCTTGGCTTCGACCAGCCCGGCATCATCGGTGACGACCTTGCGCCGTTCACCGAGGTCTTGGCGCCTGGCCATGCCGATCTGCATCGGCACGATCACGGGCTCGTCGGGGAAGATGAGCGTCAGCCCGAGCTTCGCGCACGGGTTTCCGTTCTTGTCCCTGGCGGAAAGGGCGAGGCTCGCACCTTCGTTCATGCGTACCTGAACCACACGCTGTCCCGGAACGGCCGTCCGCACTTCGACGATGCGCGGCGCATGGTCTTTTGACATGACCTTGAGCTGCCAGTCGCGGCCGAGCGGCAGGCTGCCGAACAGATGCACGCCGCGTTCGTCGGTCCGCGCCTCCCGCGGAATGAACTCACGCATGAGGCCGACGATGTCCATCATGGCCCTCGGGTCGCTGAACCGCGACATGTCCATCTGCGTGTGCAGCTCTAGCTTCGCGTCTGCAACCGGGCGTCCATCGGAGTCGCTGACGATCACGAGCAGACCCGAGGCCTCGACGGTCGCCAGCGCCCCGAGGTCGGTGGTCTGCCCAGTGGACACCGACACTTCGAGCGCACTTGGCAGCCGTAGGCTGGGATGCTCGAGCGCAAGCTCGAACTTGCCCGCCGGCAGCCCTTCGAACACGAAGCTGCCGTCACGCGCAACGTCGACGACGGCGACCGGCTTGCCGACTCCGAACAGGGTCCGGAACTCGTCCTTGCGCCGGTCCGCTGCCACGCTCGTTGCGGTCGTCTTGCCGCTCTCGCGTGTGCTCGTCTTGGCCCCCAGCCCGGTGACCACGTCCATGATGCTCGACAGCCCCTTGCGCGGGGCCGCACGCTTGAGACCGACACGGCCGCCGCCCGGCCAGGGTCCCGCGCAACTCACGAACCGGCCGCGCAGGCGGGTCGCGCCGCCGACCTGCTCGCGCATGCCGGCCGCCTGCTTCGTGGGCTGGGTCGCGTGCTTGGCGGCGGCCTCGCCGCTGCCACCGGTGACGGCATCTGCGGTCTCGGTCGCGGCGGGGCTTCCGGCGTCGGCATCCGGGCCCGGAATCAGACCGACGGACCCTGGTTTCAAAAACAGGAACAAGCCGGCCCCGATCAGGACCAGACAGACGACGACGAGCGCGAGGCGAGCGGTCCCGCGATCACGCGGGTCGGAATCGGCGCTCATACGGGGACAGTTCATAGATCGGCTCTTGGTTCTTGCGGCCAGAGTGCAGGATTGCCGCGGAAGCACGTGCCGGTTGAATCGCACGCCACTAGAGACCTTTGCCCTGCTGGAGGGACAGGACCAGACGGATTCCCGAGCCGGCAGGACCGCAGCGTCATCGTACCCGCTCGAGCCGGCTGGCCCGAAACGTCCCGTGCTCGACGGGCACGAGGCGGTAGCGAGTCTCGAGGTGCTCGTCGAGCTCCCTCGTTACGCTCGAATCCTCGTGGAGGATCCGAAGCGCCCCGTCCGTCAAGTAGATGGACCTGCCCTCGGCGACCTTCGCGTCGAGGGCGGCGTCGAAGGCCGCCAGGAGGCTGCTCCGTTGCTCGTCGCTCTTGACATTGGCCAACAGCTCCAGGCTGTCGGTGATCAAGAAGAAATCGAGCTTCAGACCGGCCCGGAGCACCGGATCGATCTCGTCGGCGGTCCCGAGAATGAGATACGAGTGCTCGATATCGACCGCCGTCGAGAGGTCGGCGGCGTAGCGTGCGTCGCCCTTGGGCCGGTCGTTCTCGATTACGGACACCACCGACACGACGATTGCGAGCGCGACCAAGCCGGCGAGCATCGGCCGGCGAAACGCAGCCAGCGTCAACAACGCCGCGACGAACGCCAGCGGCGCCAGATACGCGCCCTGCTCGCCCAGTCCGCGAATCAGCACGGACGTGACTCCGAGATACACGATCAGGCTCAGACCGAACCCGAGGGTCTCGCGCCGGTGACCGCGCTCGAACACCGCCAGGAACCACATCACGGAGATCGGCAGGAACGGCACCAGCCAGTCGAGGAACACCGTCTTCGGAACGACCCCGAGCCCCGGTGGATTGGCGAAGAACGTCGTCGTGTACGCGACGACGTCCGACACCGGCGCGCGAAGGCCGAACCACGACAGCACGATCGGCAGGGCCACGGCATAGGCGGCATGCACGAGCGCCGTGACCGCCAGACACCCGAGCATCGGACCGGGCCGGGCGCCCTTCACGAGATGGCGCGCGAGCAGCCACGGGAACAACGCGACGAGCAGCAGGTGTCCGGTACTGTGCACGAACGACGCGAGTGCCGTGGCCGAGCCGAGCGCGACTGCCGTCCGCCAGCCAGGCCGTTCCAGCAGTCGCACCGCGGCCCACCATGCGAGACCGACGAAGCCGAAGAACACACCATGGACCTCGACGACGGTCGCGAAGAACACGATGCTCGGAGCGAACGCGACCAACAGCACGACGAGCAGCGCGTCGAGCCAACCCAGGCCGAGACGCGCTGACGCGCGATGGAGCGCGAACACACCGAGGGCCGAACCGAGCGCAGAGCCGACACACGCGATCCGATAGTCGGTCAGCCCGAACGGCCCGAGCACGGCCTTCAGCAGATGGAGGATCGGCAGATAGAGGAAGTGCGCGTAGTGCGACCAATCGCCCCGTTCCAGCTTGAGCACGAACCCCGGACCGTCGGCCTTGTAGAAGCCGGTCTGCCCCAAGCCGAGGTAGACGCCGAGAATCACGAGCGCGAGCAGCGCCGAGTGCCAGACCGGGATGCCCGGCGGCTCGGGTTCTCGGGTCGCGTCCAGATCCGCCCGCGTGTCGTCGAGATCACTCACCGGCCGTGCTCGATGATCTGCCGGAATCGGCGCAAGTCGATCTCGGCGACCGCGACGCCGGAAACTGCTTTGCCGCGCGTCACCAGGCCGCGGTACTCGGGCATACGGCTCGCGGCCTGCAGCTCGAAGACCAGCGGGTTCAACCAGCCGGCGAACAACATCCAGATGTGCGCCTGATCGAAGACCCGCAGCTCCGGACGCGCCTGGTCGACTGTGCGCAGGAACGTGTAGAGGTGGGACGGCTCGTCGATCCGTTTGCCCGAGATCGTCAGGTCCCAAGAGCCGGCGACGATCGCGTTCCGCTTTCCCCAGCGGAACACGTAGAACGCGCGCCCCTCCGACGCGGGCTTACCCATGTAGCGACCGAGCAACGGCTGCAGACAGTAGTAGGTCTGTTGGCTCATCACGACGATGCCGTCGCTGTCGCGCACGTTGTCGAGCGGTGGCATCATCGATGCGAGCTTCTCCGGTGGCGTTACGAGTTCGTGCGGCAACAACAGCTTCGCACTGTCCGCGCCAATCGCGGTGTTGATGCCGGTTCGGACCACGACGAGACCCGCGAGCACGACACTCGACGCGATCATGGCAGTTGCCCCGGCCGCGACGACGGTCTCGACAGCCAGCCCGACGCCGAGCGCGACGAACACGAGAAGATAGATCGAGTGCCGCGTGCCACCAAACGGGTAGATGCCAACCGCCGAAGTCAGGATCGCGACGATCAGCATCGCGAACACGGCGAATGCAGCGACGCGTTCGCGAACGACACCCAACACGATTCCGGCCAGAACCACGGCAACGGCTGGAGCCGCCATGCTCGTCCCGAACAGGTATCGCATCAGCCCGAGGCAGCCGATCCACATGTCGCCGGGACCATGCACGAAGTAGGGCTTGAGCCAACCCTCTCTGGCTTCCTCCTGCATCGCGCTGCCCATCATGTTCGGACGCACGTGAACGACGTAGAGCACGACCATGATGAGCAGCAGCGGGGCGAGCGCCTTCGCGAGCGCGATCAGGTCCGGACGCTCGAACTTGTGGAGGGCCACGCCGATACCCAGCAGCAGCAGGACCACGCCGACGATCGGAAAGGAACTGTAGTGCGTCAGCACGGCCAAGGACATGCAGACCGCGAACCGCACGAGGCCGCGTTGGCGGTCTCGATACCAGACCGCGAGCCCCCACAGACCGAAGCTCACGAGCGCGAGCTGCAGCATGTAAGGACGCATGACCTGCGACAACTCGATCGCCGCCGGAGACAACGCGACCACCAACGCGGCCGCGAGATCACCAACGACACCAACGAGCTCGCGCGCCGTTAGCCACACTCCGGCGATCGCCGCCAGGCCAGCAATGAGCGAGATCATCCGCAACCACACCGCGGAGCCGCTGACCTTGCTCATCGCCCACAAGATCGCCGAGTAGAGCGGCGGGTGCGCATTGGTCGAGAGCTCGCGCCAGGCAGCCGCGAACGTCGGTTGATGGACGATCGAACGATAGATGCCCTCGTCGGGGTTGATCCACCAGTCGATTCTCCCCAGCCGTGGCACGAGACCCAGCACGACGATCGCGAGCACGAGAATCCACGAGCGGCGCCGCAGCAGCTCGAGAAACGGCGATCCGGTGGCGGTCGTCTCGTGGGTCGTCGGCAGGTCGGACATCTGTCCTGCACGATTGCGTGCAGCTCCGGTGACAGCAAGGGGCGGCGCCCAAGCACTCATTCGCCGCAGTTGGCGTTGGCAACGAGCTTTTCCGTGCGTCCGGCGTCGGTGATTGCCGTCGCGCGCGTGTGCCAGACCTCATTGCGGTCGCTGGAAGCGCCGGCTTCACCGCCGGGACCGGGAGTATACCGATGTTGTCACAAGCTCGAGACGCGACTTATCCGCTTTTTGACAAACGGTTTACGGCCTCGACTTCGGGCTCGCCGGAGCGTCGAGATTTAACCCACTGGGGTTGCCAGCAGTTCGCGTCGGATCAATAATCAATGGTCTCTATTTGCCAAACACCCGCCTGGAAACGGCGACCTGCCGAACAACGCGATCTCTTGCGCTGACGCAGCCCCTCTTCTTCTACGGGGGCTCTTGCATCCTGCATGTCACTCAGGTCGTTCTCTAGTCGCGCGGGCTTCTTCCTTCCTTCCTTCTCTTTTCGGAGACCCTCTTTCATGAGTCCTCTGTCAACCACCCTCAGGCTCCCGTTCCGTGGAGCCTGCGCAGTCACTCTGGGCCTACTCACGGCGGCGCTGTCCGCTCAGGCACCCAAGCCCGAGCTCGTCAAAGACATCAACACGACCATCTCGACGTCAGGCGGCTCGAATCCGAGTTCATCGAGAACCTATCCGGGGAACGTCTATGACTCGGGGTTCCTCCACCGGCTGCCGAACGTGTTCTTCGCGGCGACCACGACCAAGAACGGCACCGAGCCGTACATGTCGAACGGCACGGCGACCGGAACGGTCATGCTCGGCGACATCAACCCCGGCCCCAGCAGCTCGAGCCCGTACGACTTCACGCTGTCGAACGATGGCAAGAAGCTGTTCTTCCGCGCCAACGACGGCAAGACCGGCTACGAGCTCTGGGTCTGCGACCTGACCACGTCGCCGCCCAAGTGCAGCCTCGTCAAGGACCTCTACGCGGGCTCCTCGTCCTCGTCCCCGACCTACATTTGTGCGCTCGGAAGCAACGTCGTGTTCTATGCGACCACGCCTGCGACCGGCTACGAGTTGTTCATCTCCGACGGCACAGCGACCGGCACCAAGCTGCTCAAGGACATCAATCCAGGAACGGGCAGCGGCTACCCGCGCTACATGAAGACCAGCATCAAGGGTGACAAGGCGTTCTTCTACGCCAACAGCGGCTCCACAGGCTACGAGCTGTGGACCACCGACGGCACGCCGGCCGGAACGCAGATGGTGATGGACATCTATCCGGGTTCGAGCTCGAGCTCTCCCTACGCCTTCCAGGACCTCGGCGACAGCACGACGACCAAGATGGTCTTCATGGCCAACAACGGCACCAACGGCCAGGAGCTGTGGATCAGCGACGGAACGGCCACCAACACGAAGATGATCAAGGACGTCTATCCCGGCTCCTCGTCGGGCAGCTACAGCTACTACTCGGTCGTCTACAACGGCAAGCTCTACTTCCGCGGCAACGACGGTACGAGCGGCTACGAGATCTGGGAGACCGACGGCACGGCGGCCGGCACCAAGATGGTCAACGATACCAACGCTGGATCGTCGAGCGGCTACTTCTACTATCCGGTCGTCGCCA
>Ga0210086_1001306_pt1 | contig 12900 bp, 12 predicted proteins | sample China_Galinas_PW_3_FD_184867 | JGI IMG/M metagenome (GOLD analysis project Ga0210086, IMG submission 184867) | Wetland microbial communities from San Francisco Bay, California, USA, that impact long-term carbon sequestration - China_Galinas_PWB_D2... | ecosystem: Environmental > Aquatic > Marine... | reverse complement strand
CCTTGACCTCGCCGAACACCAGGTCGTCGTCCCCGTCGCCGTCCAAGTCGCCGAGTCCCAAACAGACCGTGGCATCGTGGAGCATCGGCATGTGTGTTGCCGTCACGTCGGTGAACTTGCCCTTGCCGTCGTTGAGGAAGAGCTGGTTCTGTGGCTTGTCGTTGGCGAACACGAGGTCGACGTCTCCGTCGCCGTCGACGTCGCCGACCCCGACAGCCTGCGCGGCGACCGACACGGTGGACAAGTGTGTCGGCGTGACGTCGGTGAACCGCGCCTTTCCGTCATTCAACAGCAGGTTGCCGGTCGGGCGGGCCGAGCGCCACGTCCGACAGAACACGAGATCGAGGTCCCCGTCGCCGTCGACATCCGCGAGCGCGACGTCCCGCGGTGGGTCGTTGATCGGTGGGAGCGTCAAGCTCGCATCGATGAACCCGCCCTTGCCGTCGTTCAGGAGCAACCTGCTGTAGGAGACGAGGTTCGCGTGGAAGATGTCCTGATGTCCGTCACCGTTGAGATCGCCGATCGCGACGATCATGCTCTGAACGTCTCTCGTCGGCAGACGCGTCGTCGCGTCCGTGAACCTACCTTTGCCGTCGTTCAGATACAGACGCGTGTTCGGCTCCGACGTCGAGAGCCAGTTGCCGACAACCATGTCCAAGTCGCGATCCCCGTCGATGTCGCCGAGCGCGACCGCCATGCCCTGCAGTTTGTCGAAGGCGGCCACCGTGTTCCGATGATCGCGCGCTGGCCCGCGCGCATCCCGGCCGGCCAGGTCTCCGCGCAGCTGATCAACACGACCGACATCTTCGCGACGGTCGCGTCGATCATCGGCTTCGCGCTTCCCGACGACGTCGCCGTCGACAGCTTCGACATGCTGCCGGTCTTGATCGGCAAGCGGAAGGACGACGACCCCGTGCGCCCGCACATGCTCACGCAGAGCTTCCGCGGCAAGTTCGAGCTCCGCGTCGGCGACTGGAAGTACCTCGCCCACGTCGGCTCGGGCGGCAACAACTACACGCGCAAGCCGCTGCTCGAGTACGCGCTACCCGAAGAAGCGCCGAAGGCGACCGGCCAGCTGTACGACCTCGGCAAAGACCCTGGCGAGAGGCACAATCTGTTCTTCGTCGAAACCGAGCGACGCGAGCGCATGCAGGAGCTGCTCGCCGAGCTGACGAAGCGCGGCGGTCGCAGCGCCCCGCGCGGCCGCAAGCCAATCGGCGTCGCAAACCTCCCGTTGGTGGACAAGCGGTAGAAGGACAGGCACGGGAATGCGTTTCTCCACGACAGTGCTGGTGTTCGTCGGCGGCTGCGTCGCGTTGTCGGCACAGTCGGTCCGAGAGTTGAACTCTGCGGTCACGCGCTACGTCGAAGGAGGGGAGTTGGGATCGATCTCGGTTCAGCCCAACTCGAGAGAGCTGAAGTGGGATTGGTCGGACTCGAGCACAGCGAGCGCCGAGAAGACCACGAATCTCGACATTGCCTCGTTTCTCGTCGGTCGAATCGCCTACCTCGGCAACCGGACCTTCGTCGTTGCCGGAAGGGTGCCGAGCGGAGATGGTGTACTCGCACGCGTCCGCTGCGTCAGCACGCCGGCCCGGGCGATCGTCGTGGACGAGGTCAAGCTCTACCCGGGGCTCGACTTCATCGATGTCGCCTGGAACTCGACAGAAAAGCGCCTGTACCTCGTCGACTATCTCGCTCGTCGGGTCGTGTACGCTGCTTGGAATGGACCGAGTGCTCCCCTACCGGGCTCCACCACCGTCGCGGTCGACTCGACCGCAGTGCCCTTGCTGACGTGCGAACTCGTCGACGTCGAGATCTCGACGGACGATCTCCCCGCGGGCTTTGCCGTGCGAATGCCGCCGTCCAGCATCGAAGCCAGAGTATCGCAGTCCGGAACCACGTGGAACGTCGCAATCGTCTCGACGAGCTCGTTCGGTCCCAAGTAAGTCGAAGAAACGTCCCCGAGACGTTTTTTCGACCGCCTTCGGGCCCGGTGACCCGGCTACGACTAAAGGGACCGGGCGCCGAGGATCGATGACAGAGGCGGACCTTCGCCCCGCGAGTCCGAGTCGATCCCGATGAGCTCTCCTCCCGAAACCCCGGCCGATTCGCCCGGCCTCGCCGAACTGCTCGAGCGCTGCTCGAGCCTGTGCCGGTCGATCGATGCGTCCGCGGGCCACTCGCCGTCCGAAGCCGACGACTTCCTGACCTCCAACCTCGCGGACACGCTGCAGCAGCTCGAGCTGCTGTTGCACGTCCTCAACCGCGAGTCGCAGGAAGCGGCGAGCGCCAGCACGCCGGTCGAGGGGTTCCTCGAGCGCTTCTTCCGGCGCGCGGACTCGGCGGCCGCCGAGGCGGAACGGGATGCAGGCGAAGCGGACGGAGGTGCCGACGCTGCCTTGTCCAGCTTCGACGTCGCGAAGCGGGGGCTCCAGGGCAGCTCGTGGACGATCCCGATCAGCGAGCTGATGAGCTTCCTCGCCAGCCAACGCAAGACGGGGATCTTGTGGGTGGATTCGATCGAGGAGGACTTCGTGATCGGGTTCGAGGACGGTCAGCTGATCCACGCGTCCGGCAGCCGCACGCCGGAGGGATCACGCTTGGGCGAGACGCTCGTCGGAATCGGTTGCCTGACGCGGAGGCAGCTCGACCGGTTTCTCGCCGTCCACTACGACGACCCTTCACAGGTGTTCGGCGAGATGCTGCTCTCGCGCGGGATCATCAGCGCCGAAGAGCTCGGCGCGGCCCTGATCCAGCAGTTCCAGCAGACGTTCCAGCGCCTCGTCCACACGAAGAACGCGGTCTTCCGGTTCCGCGAGGGGCTCGAGGTCGCGCTCGAGTTCAAGGTGCAGCTCGGCATCAATCAGCTTCTCCTCGACTCCGCGCGCGTGACGGACGAGGCCGGCAACCCGGACCTCCACGATGCAGCGCTCGTCGACAAGTGGAACGAGTGGAAGGCGGGAATCACCGAGCGGGTCATCTCGTCGTCCGAGCCGGAGCCGGACTCCGATCTCGACGACGAGCCCGAAGACGCCGGCGAGGACGCACCCGGCCCGGACAGTGACGAGTTCCTTGGCGTTTCGGTCGTCTCACCGCCCGCGGCCGAGCCGGAGAGCGAGGCTCCGGAGTCGGGCGACACCGGCCAGGACGCGGAGAGTCTGGCGGATGACGATCGCGTGAACGCCGAGCAGGCCCCCCCGCCTCCGGAGTCGGATAGCTGACGATTGACCTGCGCAGACGCAGCGGGGCAGCGCGCGCGATTCAGCCTACGACCCCATGCCGGACGAGCATCGCGCGTCCTAGGCTTACGGGATCGTTCCGTCCCAACAAGGAAAACGACGATGCCGCTGTTACGTTTGATCGAATTCCTCGACGCGAACGACGTGAAGTACGTTCGCATCCAACACTCCAAGGCCTACACCGCGCAAGAGGTCGCGGACTCAGCCCACATCAGCGGAAGGGAGATGGCCAAGTGTGTGATCGTGTTCGTCGATGGCGAGATGGCCATGGCCGTCCTGCCGGCTTGCGAGAAGGTCGACCTAGACGTTCTGCGGAAGGTGACCGGCGCGAACACGCTCGAGCTCGCGACCGAAGAGCAGTTCGAGGAGCGATTCCCGGACTGTGAGATCGGTGCGATGCCGCCGTTCGGCAACTTGTTCGGCATGGACGTCTATGCCTCCCGGAGCCTGGCCGAAGACGAACGCATCGCATTCAATGCCGGAAGCCACACCGAGCTCGTTCAGCTCGCCTACAACGACTTCGAGCGGCTGGTGAAGCCGCGGATCCTCACGTTCAGCGAGCTGCGCTGAACCGACGCCACCGCGCGATCGCCCACAGGACCGCGAGCGCTACCGTCCTGAAAACGGCGAATCCGTTGGCGAGGTGGGGCATTGCGCCTGGGTTCCGTGCTGTCTCGGACCACGGTAGGATGCCGAATCCCAGTCCGTCAGTCTCGAGCCGACGGCCAGACGACGCGAAACGCCGCTTGCCCTGCCCATCGGCGTGCCTGCGAAATGCGAGCCGGACGCGATTCGACACACTCTCAGCTTTCCCCCTGTGTTCCCTTTAGGCCAAGCATGAACATCAAGCACTCGACTCTAGCGGCTCTCGCCTTGCTGGCGGGCTCCGTCGCATCACAGAACCTCATCACGAACGGCGACTTCAGCAACGGGATGACCGGCTGGTCGTTCAGCGGCTACACGGTCGACCCCACGGTCGTCTCGTTCGACACGAACGGGCTGGGCGCCAACAACGCGTTCAGCAACCTGCCTGGACAGAAGACGTTCGGCGTCCCTGTTACCTACAACATGGAGCAGCAGTTCGTCAGCGTGCCGACGACCTTCGAGTTCTCGGCCGACATCGCCGCGTTGCAGACGAACTCGCCGAAAAACGCCGACGGCGGAACGATCGAAGTCTTCGTCGGCACGCAGAAGATCGCCAGCCACTCGTTCGGCTCGATTGCGGGCAATCGCCTGGACCTCAAGCGCGAACGACTCTGTGCGCGGTTCACGCCCACTGCGATCGGACGGGTGAACTTGAGCATTCGCTTCAGCCGTCGCTACCTGACCGCAAAAGGATTGACTCCGCGCAACTACATCGACAACGTGTCGCTGCGGCGCACGAGCGGACCGGTCGTCTGCTTTCGCGGGGAGCGCAAGGTCTCGACCAAGAGCCGGCTCGAGGTCGTTGGCACGCCCAACGACGTGTTCGTGCTGCTCGCTGCACCGAAGCCGATCGCGACGCCGATCACGGTGCCCGGCTTCGGCGGCACGCTCGAGCTCGACCCCCTGTCCTTGCAGGTCATCGTCGGCGGCAGCCTGGGGAGCAGCGGGACCGCTGGCTTCGATCTGACGGCGCCACCGGCTCTCGCAGCGGTACCGATCTACTGGCAAGCCGCCGGCATCGGCACGGCGGGCAACGATTTCGGCCCGAGTGCGCTGATCGGCTTCTACAAGTAGACGCGTCCTCGATCCGCGAGCGGGAGAGCTGGCTGGACTGCGCTCGTCGCTGGCTCACTCGCTTGGCGAGCGCGCGTCGTTTCCGGGCCCGTTGCTCCCGTCCGTCAGCGACGGGAGCACCGGTCGCTCGACGTGACGAGCGTGAAGCCCGCGTACGAGAGACCGAGCCCTTGGAGCGTGTACGGAGTGAAGAACGGCGCCAACAGCTGCAAGGCGGCTCCGGCGAGCAGGGGAACGGAAGCGAGGAGCCCGGCCGCGATGTCCCCCACCCCGATCGCGAGAGCGAACGCGGGTACGTAGGCCTCGCCAATGCCCACCATCACGCTGTAGACGGTGCCGTCGAGCGTGCTCGCAATGAGATCGTTCTGCAGCTGGGTCCTTGGACGTGGAGCTCGCATTGGAGGCGCAGACGTGGGCGAGAGACTCTCGCCGGCCCTCCGCCGGCGTCAAGACTCATTCCCCCCTCCGCTACACCTTGGCCGGCACGCCGTTTGCCTGCGCTGTCGACGAGAGCCCACGTTCAGGATTCCCCGGCATCAATGGGATGCTCGCGGGAACGACTCGGTGGGCACGAGGAGAACTCAGATGAAGAACAAGGACAAGGCCGCGAAGCCCAAACCGGTGAAGGCCGCTCCCAAGGCAGCCGCGAAACCTGCGCCCAAGCCGCGCGGGGCGAAGAAGCCAAGCGGCAACCGCTGACATCGCTCCCGGGCGCGCCCCTCCTGCGTGAGCGCCGCGCCCGGCGACGGTGCATCGGTGCCTGGTTCTCCGATCGGGTGTTTCGTACGACACATGCGGTGCGCAGACAGAACTCCCAGGTTCCCGGCTTGGGATCCCCAGGCGGAAGCGACCGCTCGCGATGCAGCCCTGGCTACCTGATCTTGTACAGGTGCACGGCGTAAGGCTGGAACGCGTCCTCGAACTTTCCGTTGATCACGGGAATCACGCGAGACTCCCCGACGACCTCTGCCGTAGCGCTCGCAGGCAGCCCTTCGACCGTGAACGTCGCGGTCGTGAACGACTTCCTCATCGCGACGGCGAACACATAGGTCGCTCCGTCTCGACCCTTGGTCATCTGGGCCAGCGGAATCGAGTTGGTCGTCGCCACCGTTGTCACGTTTGCGAGAGTCGGGCTGTTGAGGACGGGGGCGAGGCTCGTGACTTCGGCGTTGATGTCTTTGACGGCTTGCATGATCTCCGGATAGAGCCGGATTGCGTCCGCGCGGAACGCCGGCTGCCACTCGTGCACGAAGTAGATGATCCCCATCGAACCGTGGATCAGGGACATCCAGACCTCGGTCTTGATCTCGTCAGGAGTCGGGCGCACGTTGCTGTTGACGTGGGTCGTCTCGATGCAGTTCCAGACGATCTTCTCGCCCTTGGACCACTGTACGAGTCGCTCGACGCCCTTTGCGACGAACTCGAGCTTGCCCTTGACGGCGGTCTCGGGCGACGTCACCGGGTAGATGTCGAACGAGACGATGTCGGCGCCCTTGATGTACTCGGGATAGTCCTCGAGATGACCGGTACGAGTTCCGCGGCCGGGCCAGCTCTCGTAGGCGACACCTCTGCCGAAGTTGAGAAACACCGGACGACTCCGGTCCTTCGCCAGGATCTGCTGGTAGAGGCTGATGATCTCCGACGGCGGAATCGGCGGATCGAAGCTCTGGCCGTTCCACCGCGCGTTGTCAGGCTCGTCGGTTTGCTGCCAGCCACGGACTAGCGCGAGCCTCGGGTGAGCCAGTGCCGTCGAGTTCTGTGTGGCCACGACTTGCATGTCGTTGCTGCTCAGAACGTCGAGCTGGGCCGAGGTCGGACCTTTGTACAAGCCGACGTACAAGTTGATGCCGATCGACTTGTAGGTGGGCGCCAGTGCCGGGTCCTGTAGCCAAACACCGATCGGAAAGTAGCTCGGGCTGGTCGACGGCCCGTTCGACCACTGTTCGTACGGGCTCGTGCTCGCTTTGACCGCGAGTGACACCGGGCGCGAGACCTCCAGATTCTGCCCGAGCGTGATCTTCAGTCCGCCGGAGTGATCGCCGACCGGAAGGCTAGAGGCCGCGGCAGCGAGGCCGACCTCGAACTCGGCTGTCGCGTTCGGGGCGAGCGTGCCGGTGGTAGCCGAGAGTTCGACCCAATTCACGTCGGTCGCGACCTGCCAGCTGACAGCCTCGTTGCTCGTGTTTCGGATCGTGTACGTGATGGACTCGGTAGGAAGCTCGTTCCCCTGCGTCCACGCGAGGGACAGTCCATTGTCCGGCGTTACGGTCAGTGCGGCCGGCTCGGATGAATCGACGCACCCGAGGAAGAGCGCAAGCAACACGACTGCAGCATGACGGTCACGAAATGCGTGAGTTCGAGTTCTCATGATGATCCCCTGCAAGAGCCAACCCGCTATCGGCACGATCTCGGGTGATCTCGCTGATCCGTGCATGCGATCGGGACAATCGCTCGTACGTCTCGATCCGAGACGACGATGGCACGGCCGGGTCGCCCGGTTCTGGCCTCGGATGTCGTCCGTCTCCGGCCCTCAAGTCGACCCCGTCACTTCTCCCCGTGTGCGCGCGACACGATGGCCGCTACTTCCCGAGACTCTCGCTGAGGCCGTCGATCGACCACTGCAAGCGACGCTTCATGGGTTCCGATTCCTCGGAAGCTCGAGCCCGCTCGCTCCCAGCCGATCTCTGCTCGTCGTTCGCGGCAAGGGCATCGCGGCCCACTCCGTGCCGTTCGAGATCCGAAGCGCTTCGAGGTCGAGTTGCCCGTCCGTAGTCCGGACCTGCGCGGTGTGTCCCTGCGTGTTCTGCGCAGCGACGACTATGTGGGCAGCGCGTAACCCCGAAAAAATGTGCCTGACACATTTTTTCGGGGTTAGCGGCTAGAACCTCACCGCGACGTAGATCGCGAAGGAATCGTCATCGACGCCGGCGCTGTCGCTCGCGAGGAACCTCGAGTACTCGACCCGGGCACCGACCTGCTGGTTGAACCACGCCGAGCCGCGCAGGCCGAGAGTGGTTCCCTCGTCCGAAACCGCGTCGCCGAACGAGAAGTCGAGCATCGCACCGGCGCTGTACTGGGGCGTGAAGTAGAAGTCACCCGCGAGCGAGATCTCCATGTTGGTGTCGGTGGTGCCGGTATCGACCGAAGCCCAGCCGATGCGGGCTTCCCCGTTCACGCTTTGCTCGTCGTCGAGCTTGTGGACAAGCTTGCCGAAACCCGAGAAGGTCTGCTTCTCGTAGTTGAACCCACCGCCTGCGTCCAGCTCGTCCCGCTGGTACGCGAACCCGGCGATCGCGTTGTCCTTGACCCAGTAGCCGACCGACAGGTCCAGGGAGGTGACATCGATGTCGATGCCGGAGCCATCGATGCTGCCGGTCCGGAAGTTGAACTCCGCGGCGATGGGCTTCTCCTTCTCCGCGTAGCGGAAGCCGCCACCGTACAACAGGCCGTCGGCGCCGCTGCCGCTGACGTCGAAGTCGTACCACCGCAGTTCCAGCGATGCGCTCATGCTGTGCTCGAGGAAGTCGGCCTCGTTCCAGGGGTGCCCTTTCAGCGAAACCGGCTCGAAGTGGTAGGTGCCCCGGAGGGGGATCTCGGTCTGGGTGATCGTGGGGGTCGAGTCGGTCTCGGTCCACAAGTACCCGAGGCTCACCTCGGTCTGGTAGCGGTTGTTCTGGGCCGACACGGCCTTGGGCAGCGTGACCATCGCCGCCATGGTGATCGCCGCGGTCGCGACGGCTCTGATTCGCACGTCCATCTGGGTCTCCTTCGTTTTTCTTGCAGCTGCGTTCCCTTCGACGTCGGCCGGCGGCCGTGACGACCTTGAACCCAGCTGTCGGGAATCGGCGCTCGGACCGCCCGATGACCGAAAGACTGTGCCGGGTTTCGCGACACCCGAAGTTCAGGCAGCTCGACAAGCGCGGCCGAAAAGTGGCTTATCGACCGGTCGGCACGAGCAACTCGTCGGCGCCCCCGGGCAGCTTCATGCGAAACCGGTACGGGACGCCGGAACAGGCGCGCTTGGTCCAGCGCGGCCGATCCCGCCTGCGGGTCTTCGGGTTCGAATGGAACATGTCGAGGAGCTGCCAGCTCGGCTTCCCTCGGGCCCCGGTCAGCTCGACCTCGAAATAGACGGTTGCATCGTCGGGCTGCTTGCGGGCGAGGTCGAGTGCCGGGAGCGCGCGCGACTCGAGCCATCGCCCGCGTGTCCGCCGCGCGGCACCTGGGTTGTCGGCGCGCGCGATGGTCCCGTCCTTGCACAGTGCCCAGACCGTGAGCCAACCGCGTGGAGCACCGAGGATGCGCAGGGACTTCCCGTCGACCTCGTAGGCGAACGCCTCGTCGAGGAACGATGCGTTCGCGACCTTCGCACCGTGCGCGAAGCTGCCGTCGCGGGTCTCGATCAGGATCTTCGCGTCGCTCGGAAGCGCTACTTCGATCGTCGCCGGCGCGACGCCGGTGCCTCGCTCGAGACGGACGTTCGCGGGTCGGGTCGCGATGACGAAGTCTTTCCGCAGGACCTCTCCGTCGGCCATGAGCGCAAGGAGCCGGTACTTCGTTCCTGGCCTGAGGTCGATATAGCCGATCGTCGTCGTGCCGTGGGTCAGCACGAAGTCGTTGCTCCAGGTAGGCGATTTGGCCGGGCGCAACAGCAACACCTTGCCTGCGAGCCGTGTCGCTGCCTCCGTGCCGGCATCGACGACCTCGACCCGGAACGTCGGTATCGTCCGCGTCGCCCGGAACAGCACGAACTCGGGCGCGGTCGCGACTACTTCGTCGTGTTCGAGCTCGTGCCCGGAGGCCTCGGCGTAGACGTGGATCGGCATACCCGCAACGACCCGGACCCGGAACACGTCGCCCCCGCGGCGCTCGACACGGCGCCCGCTGGTCACGACCGAGCGCCGCGCTCCGCCTGCGAGTTCGGTGGTCTCGGCCACATGGCCGCCGAAGCAGGTCTCCGCATCGGGCGTCGGCCTCCAGATCGGGTCGGCGAACACGAGCCATTCTTCCCGCGGACCGAGACCCGACGCTCCCACTTGTAGCTCGGCGATGGCGGGAAGCTCGACCACGCCCGTCCCCGGGCCGACTTCGAAGCCGACACGCGCGACCTCGGGGATGTCGCACCAGAGCACGGCCCGACCCTGCGCGTCGTTCGTCCACATCCCGTGGTCGTCCGTGCGACGAACCGCATCGGGCACCTTCGGCACGTCCGTGAAACCGGACTCCGGAAGATGTCCGTCGGGGACGACCCAATAGGCGACGCCGCTGGCCGGCGTCCCGTTGGCGTTCACGATCTGGCGCACAGGCTCGCTGACCGGCGCACCGGGCGCACGCACGGCGATCGGCTCGCGCCGCGACTCGGCCGGCGCGCCGGTCGACCCGGGCTCGGACCGACTCGGCGTGTCTGCGAAGGAGCGCGGAGGCTCGGCTCGAGAAAACGTCCGCGGCAGCCACAACGGCGTCGACCCGAGCAGCAGCAGCGAGGCGGCGACCCACAGCACGGACTTCTTCATCGCGAACGCACCGATCGTCAGGGTTACCGGTGCCGCGGACACCGCCGGAGCGAGCCGCGACCGAGCCAGCGGGATCAAGGACAGGCACCACGACCGGCGATCCCCGCCGCTGTCCCGGTCGAGCCGCGCACGCAGCATGTCGAGCCCGCGCTTGAGCCGCGTGCGCACCGTGGCCGCCGGGATCCCCAGCTGGTCGGCGATCTCGGCCGGCTTCTTGTTCTCGAAGAAGCGCAGGATGAGCGTGCTGCGATACGGCTCGGCGAGTTCCAACGCCCGCTCGACGACGCGCCGGCGCAGCGCCTCGCGCTCGCGGATCTCGTCGGGCGACGGGATCGCCTCCGCGCGCGCCGCGGCGTGCTCGCGCCGGCGCCGCGCGATCTCGGCGCTGCGCTGATCGGCGACGAGGTTCCGGACCACCTTGGCCAACCAGCTACGCAGCGCGCGGGGCTCCCGCGGCGGCCGTTGAATCGCCCTGAGCCATGCCTCTTGCACGACGTCATCGACCTTCGCAGCGTCGTGGAGCAGGCCTGAGGCAAGGCGCCGGACGAAGTCCTCCTGCGCGAGCAGGGCGGCGGGGTCGAGAGTGTCGTTGGTGCCGGTCATCGTTCAATAGGACCCTGCCACCCGGCCAGCGTTTCAAGAATCGCACGCACCTGGTCGCGGCGGGGTCGCCTGATGGAAGGTATGATGGGTCGCGTGTCCGAGCATATCCGTTCCGATTCGGCTACAACGATAGGAGCCTGCATGCGACGCACCGCGACCTTGGTCTTGGCTGTTCTCGCGCTCGTCGTCACGCCGAGTCTTGCACACTCGCAAGATCGCCTTCTGCTCACGCTCCATCGTACCGACAACGGCGTCGCAGTGTCCGTCGCCGGTGCCCAGCCCCGTATGCCGATCCTGCTGTTCGTCGGCACCAAGGCTGGACACACGACCGTGTTCCGCGGCACCGACACGATCCGTCCGCTGACGGTCGGCCTCGCGCTACCGTTCAGCGTGCTCGTCCTCGGAGTTGCGGATTCGAATGGCCGGCTCACGCTGCGCGCCAAGGTCTCGGGGCCGCTCCCGAAGGCGCTGCTGCAGGCGGTCTCGCCCGCGCAGGACGTCCACAATCACCGGCTGATCGTTTGGCGCCGGAGCGCCGTGATCTCGACCGTCCACGATTGAGCTCGACCACGAGGCGCCGCGCTCTTCGAGCTCGGTGTGCTGGGTCGATCGAGCTGGTTTCGCCGTATGCCCTCGCCGTGGCCAGATCGGTCGGTTCGGCGTACCCTTTGGGAACCCACCGCAGCACTCTGTCCGGAGGACTGCACGATGCGCTCGTTCCCGTTGCTCGCGACGACGACACTTCTCGTCTCCGGCCGGGACACGGATCGACTTGAAGTTGAAGTTGAAGTTGTCGATGGCGTCGGTCCCCGGTGACTGGCTCCTGATCTTCTGGTCGTGGGCGGGTGCGAACATCCCGGTGCCGCCGTTCGGAACCCTGGAGCTCGACCCGAACGCCGGTTTCATCCTCGCGGGCGCGGCCAAGGTGCCAATCACTGGGGTCGATCCGATCGCCGAAGCGAGCTTCTCGGTCACGCAGGACACCTCGTTCCTGGGGCTCAAGGTGCACGCGCAAGCGCTCGACTGGCCTACGAGCACGAACCGGCCGCGACTCACCAACAGTATCGTCACGACCATCACGCGGTAGTCGGGGCGGGGACAGCGTCCCCGAGCTGTTGGCCGATGTCCGGCACTTCGACGAGCAACCCGCGCGAGCGGCTCGGCGAATCGATCATTGCCGCGACTTCAGGAACGCGACGAGCCCGCGCAAGTTGTCGCGGTCGATGACTCCGGCGAAGGCCGGCATGTTGTGGCCGCCGTTGTCGACGCGAAGGATCAGCTGCTGCTCGGTCATGCGCCGGCCGACCGTGGTCAGGTCGGGACCTCTGTGTCCCCCGCGACCGGCGACCTCGTGGCAGTAGAGGCAGCCCTTCTCGTAGAACAGCTTGGCGCCGCGCGTGACGTCGGGATCGTCGCTCGCGACGACCGCGGCCGGCAATGGCTTGGCCGCAAAGTCCGGCGACCACGGCTCGCGCACGCCCTCGATGGTCAGCACGACGAACGCGAGGTAGCCGCAGATCACCGCTGCGACGGCCCAAGGCCGCTTCGAAGGTGCTCGCTCGCCGCGGTTCGCGACAAGCGGAAACAGGAGGAACACGAGGAACGCGACGATCGGCGTACCGAGGATCACGACCGTCTCGAAGCTCGGTGGCAGCATCGCGAGGATCGCGAAGTACCACAGGAAGTACCAGTCCGGATGCGGGTTCGCCTGCAGGTTGCTCGGATCCGGCGGTCCACCGATCGCCGGCGGTCCGAAGTACCATGCGAGCCCGAACACACAGATCACGACGCCGAGCGCGACGAGCGCGTCGCGCCACGCGGCG
>Ga0210086_1001305_pt1 | contig 12901 bp, 9 predicted proteins | sample China_Galinas_PW_3_FD_184867 | JGI IMG/M metagenome (GOLD analysis project Ga0210086, IMG submission 184867) | Wetland microbial communities from San Francisco Bay, California, USA, that impact long-term carbon sequestration - China_Galinas_PWB_D2... | ecosystem: Environmental > Aquatic > Marine... | reverse complement strand
CGCCGCGAAAGACGTCGTCATCGTCGACGACGAGAACGCGATGCTCGCCGCTGGCCTCGACCATCACGCTGCCTCGTCCGCGGGAGCGAACACGACCTCGAAGCACGAGCCCGACCCGACGCCGCTGTCGACGAGGCGGACGTCGCCGCCGAAGCGGCGCATGAACGTGCGAGACAGGAACAGTCCGAGCCCGGTGCCCCCGGGCTTGCGGCTGCGGAACGGCTCGAACAGGTGCTTGACCCGGGCGGGGTCGATCCCACAGCCGTCGTCCTTCACGCGCAGTCGCACGCGGCTGTCGCGAACGAACGAGAGCTCCACGAATCCCTTGCTGTTCTCGAACGACTGCACTGCGTTCACGAGCAGGTTCAGGACGACGTGCTGTACGACTTCGGTGTTGGCCCGCACTCCGGGCAGAGGTCCGTCGCTGTTCAGGCGTAGCTCGACACCCTTCTCGTTGGCCGTCGGAGCGACCATCGCGACCACCGACTTGACGAGCGCCGGCAGATCGATCGGCTCGACCGAAGGTGGAATACCGCGGGCGAAGCGCAGGAACTGGTCGGTGATGCGCCGGCAGCGCAACACTTGATCGCGGATGATCCGCGCGCTGTCGCGGACTGCCGTCAGGCACTCGTCCGTCGGCGGCTCGTCGGTGTCGAGACGGCCCAAGACCGACTCGGCACACGTCAACATTGTGGCCATTGGCGTGCTGACCTCGTGCGAGAATCCCGACGCGAGGGTTCCGAGGGAGACCATGTGCTCGATCTCCGCCATGCGCTCCTCTTCCTTGACCTGCTCGCTGATGTCGCGCCAGATCTCGACGACGTTCACGACCTGGCCGTCGTTGTCGAAGATCGGCGAAGCCAAGACCTCCTCGACCGATCCGATCTCGCCATCCGCCAACACGGATCGAAACACGGCGCGCTGGACCCGGCCGGAGCTGCGACACAGCGCCGCCGGACAATCGGACTCGCCCGAACAGCACGGCAAGACTCCGCCGCACGCGTCCGAACAACTGTGGCCGTGCACCGTCTCCGGGACCCGCCCGAGGCGGCGGCCGAACGAGCGATTGCACGCGAGGATTCGCGACTCGGCGTCGAGCACGACGAGCCCGTCGTCCAAGCTGTTCATGACGCTTTGCAGCTGCGCCTCCTGGTCGCGGACCTCGTGGATCAGGCGATCGACGTTCTCCGCCATGTCGTTGAAGTCCGCACCGAGCGTCGCGATCAGGTCGTCGCCCTGCAGCTCGACGCGGCGCGAGAGGTCGCCGGCGGCGATTTCGCGCGCCGTGCGACCCAGCCGCGCGAGGCGTCCGAGGATCAGAACGCGAACCAGGGCGGTGATCCCACCCAGCAGCAGCAGGCCGAGCAGAGCGGTCCCGGCAACGAACCAACCGGTGTCCGCGCGGACCTCCTCCTGGAGCTTCGCCATCGACGTGTCGAGGACCAGCATCCCGTTGAGCTGCTCCTTGGGGTCATGACAGGCATGGCACTCCAACCGGTTCTCGATCGGCAGGACGCTGCGCAGAACAGCGTGCTTGTCCCGGTTCAGCACGGTCCAACGACCGCGCTCGGCGGGGTCCTTGGCGTGGCACACGCTGCACTCGGCAGACTCGAGCGGGATGCGCTCACCGATCGCGGCTGGGTCGCTGCTGCTGCGAACCGTGCCCATGTGGTCGAGGATCTCCGCGTTCAGGACGTCCGGTTCCTCGCTGATCTTGCCGAGGATGTCGCGCATCAACTCGGGATCCTGGTCCAGCATCACGTGACGCAAGGCGACCTCGACCAGGCGGGTCTGCAGCTCCGCGGAGCGTTGTGTCGCCGCGACGGCGCGATTGTAGTGGTGCTGCGAGAGAGCGTAGAAGCCGACGATGAGGGGCCCGATGATGATCAAGCTGATCCACACCGTCAGACGGATGCTCAGTCGATCGACCGTACGGCCAAACAGGCGCGAGCCCGAGCCACGCCTCGTCGCCGCGGGTGTACCTGGTAGCCCTGATTCGACCATCTGGTTTTCTCGAACGCGGGCGGCGAATTGCCTCTGAGCATAGCAACATTCGCGCCATCGGTGTTGGCGCGCGCGGACACCGAGCCGTGGGGAAACGCTGACGCGCCTGTCGGATTTCTGTTGGCTCAGGACCGCGCGGTTTCCTCCACCGCCTGCGCGCGCCGCTCCACGCCCCACGACGCAATCGCGAGCGCGACGAGGAACGGCAGGATCCGCTCGAACACGGTCCCGTAGCTGGTCATGATCCACAGATCGCCGAACGCATCCTTCTGCCGTAGCGCGTACGCGAGCACGCTCAGCGCGAACCCGGACGCCATCGCGATCAGGCTGGGGCGCGGGCGAACCGGCCCGACCAGGACCGTGACGAGCAGCAACGGGCCGAACGCCGCTCCCATCGCCGACCACGCGAACAGCACCTTGCTGAAGATCTGCTCGTTGCCGTACAGCGCCGACATCGTCGCGAGCACGCTGATGACGACGACCGTGAGCCGCGAGCGCAGCAGGAAGCCGGCTCGCTTCCGGCCACCGATTCCGAGATCGTGGGTCACCGAGGACGCGGCGACGAGCAGCTGGCTGTCGGCCGTCGACATGATCGCCGAGAGCACCGCGGCGATCATGATCCCGGCGGTCACGGGGTCGAACAACTGCTTGGTCGTGTGCGTGAAGACGTTCTCGTTGTCTGCGAGCACACCGTCGTAGAGGACGCGGCCGCACAGGCCGAGGACGATCATCCCCGCGTAGACGATCACCGCCCACGTGATCGCGATGCGGCGCGCCGACGCGATGCCGCCCGGGCGCAGCGCCATGAACCGGTTGACGACATGGGGTTGCCCGGGATAGCCCAGGCCGATCCCGAGAAGCCCGAACACGAAGCCGACAGCGGCGGGAACCGCGGCGTGCCTGGTCGTGCTGAGCAGCGTCGGATCGATCGCCCTCAGCCCATCGATGATCTTCGCGAACCCACCGACCTCGTGCAGGGCCGCCAGCGGCAACAGGACCGACGTCAGCGCCATCAGAAGCCCCTGCAGCGTGTCCGTCAGACTCACGGCCCAGAACCCGCCGAGCAGCGTGTAGAACAGGATGATGCCGGCCCCGATCAGGATGCTCTCGTTCATGTGGAGGCCGAGCCCTTCGCGGAACGTGTTCTCGAACGCCTTGCCGGCAGCGAGAAACTGAGACCCGACGTAGGTGACGAGCGACAACAGGACGATGACCGAGGCGAGCACGACGATGTTCCGCGTGTCCTGCCCCTTTCCGGCGAGGAACTCGGTGACGGTGATCGAGTCGTCGGCGCGGCTGAGCTGCTGGAGCTTGGGCGCAACGAGGTACCAGTTGAGCACGAAACCCCCGACGCACGCCGGAAACAGCCAGATCGACGCCAGCCCGCTCGTGAACGCCATGCCGCTGACACCCATCAGCGTCCACGCCGAAGACGAGCTCGCCGACGCGCTGATCGCCGCGACCCACGGACCGAGCTTGCGCCCGCCGAGAAAGAAGTCGGCCCCGTCCTTGGTGCGCCGGCTGGCGAACACGCCGATGCCCACGAGCACGAGCTTGTAGACGACGAGCGTAATGAGGATGACGATTTCGCGATTCACGTCACGGGTGTCGTACCCGCTCGCGGGCCGAAGTGGAACCCCACTCCCACTCCGGCTCCGGCTCCGGCTCCGTGGACGAGCACGAGGCGGGCACCGGCACGGGCACGGGCACCGGCACGGTGGAACCATTTGTCCCCGGGACGTTTGGTACCATCAGGGCCGGTTGAACCTCCCAAAGGCCCACGCCCCCATCTTGGTCCCGAACACGGCCATGAACAGCAGCGCGACCACGCCGCGGTCGCTGGGATCTGGAGGCAGCGCGAACTGGCCATCAGCCGCGCGCCAGAGCTGGAACACGAGCAGGTAGAGGCCGAACTCCAGCAGAAGCTCCTTCCAGCGTTCGGCGGCCTCCAAGACCCCGATGACCGCCCAGCTGAAAAAGTCGGCGAGCAGGTAGCCCGAGAACACGACGAGCCCCAGCTTCGCCTTCTCGCCCCACACGTACAGCAGCAGATAGATCGCGAACGGAGCAAAGCCCATCGCCCCGTCGAAGAACCGCCGAGCCGCCACGACCTGCTCGAGCATGCGGCGCTTCTCGGCCGGGGTCAGCCCGTCCTTGTCCGGGATGTCGTCGAGGTCGCGTCCGGTCCGGTGTATCTCTGCCTGCTCGGACAGGTCGAAGCACGGACGACAGACCCAACGCGCACCGGTGTGGATCATCTCGCCTTCGAACATCTGTCCGCAGTGCCCGCACACCCTCGGCTTGGTGTGCATGCGGGCACGGCGACTCTTGACGAATGGCATGCCCCTGTTTTCGGCGCACGGGGCCGGCGCCTGAACGCGACGAGGTCGGCCGCGCACAGGCCCCGTTGGCAGCGAGGTTTCAGTTCCCGCTCTCGGGCTTGCCGCTGTTGTTGGTCAGCTCGGTCCTCTCGGCCGGCTTCGTCTTCGGCTCGAGATACTTGCGCTTCTCGGCCTCGCGATCGACGTAGCGCACACCCTTCTTCATCCACTCGGGCGCCGGACGGCCGCGCAGGTGATGGTCGAAGAACTCCTGCATGCGCCGCGTCCAGTCCTTCTGGTCGGCGCGGCGCCTGAGACCGTGGTCCTCGCCGTTGTAGTCGAACAAGTAGGCTTCCTTGCCGAGCCGGCGCAGCGCGACGAAGTACTCGATCCCCTGATACCACGGCACGGCCCCGTCCTTGTCGTTGTGCAGCATCAGGATCGGGGTGTTGACCTTGTCCGCGAAGAACACGGGAGAGTTCTCGAAGTAGCGCAGCGGCTTGTCCCACAGCGAGCCGCCGAGTCGGCTCTGGGTCTTCTCGTACTGGAACATCCGCGACATCCCGCTGCCCCAGCGGATCCCGCCATAGGCGCTGACCATGTCCGACACCGGCGCACCCGACTCGACTGCCTTGAACAGGTCGGTCTGCGTGACGAGATACGCGGTCTGGTATCCGCCCCAGCTGTGCCCGGCGATTCCGATCGCGTCCTCGTCGACGAAGCCCATCTTGACAAGGCTCAACACGCCCGGAATCACGCAGTCCCTGCACGACGGCCCCGGGTAGCCGACGCGGTACTTGATGTCGGGCTCGAACCACAGGTAGCCGTTGCTGACGTAGTACGCCGCGTTCGGCGAGGTCCCCGGCGCCGGCCTGACGTAGCGGTGCAGCCCCTGCGAGCGACGCTCGTAGATGTAGACCATCAGCGGGTACTTCTTCCTCCGGTCGAAGCCGTCGGGCTTGATCAGGATACCCTTGAGCGGGCTGCCGCTCGCCGAGTCCCAGCGCACGAGCTCGGCCCGCCCCCAGCGGTAGCGTCGTTGTTGCGGATTCACGTTCGTCAGCCGCTTGGGCTTCTGGAAGGTCCCTTTCGACGTCCACAGGTCGGGTGCGTGCTGGAAGCTCGACAGCGAGTAGACGTAGCGATCGGCAGCCTTGGCCTTGATCAGCGACCGTCCGAACGCGCGGTCGAGCATCACGAGCTGCCTGGGTTGTTTGACGCCGGTCACCCAGTCCTCGAAGTATCCCGAGGCCATCGTCTCCTGATTGGTTGCGGACAGCAGCAGTCGTTTCGCGGGATCGATCGTCTCCTGCTCGCGGTCTTCGGACACGTAGCGGAGCGAGATCTTCCTGCCCCGGCCGACCCCGTCGGTCACGCACACGCACGACGAGCCGTCGGGTGCAGCCCGCCAGATGTCGTAACGATCGTAGAGCAACACGAACGCTTCGCGGTCGACCCAACCACCGCTGCCGTACGCCCGCGGAGGCTCTGGCTTGTCCCAGAGCTCGTCCTCCCAATGGACACCTGCACCCGCGGTCAGGACCCGGTCCTTGCCGCCGTCGACATCCACCGAGTGCCACTGGTTGTCGGCCCCGAAGTAGATCACATAGCGGCCGCTCGGCGACGCGCTCGCGCGCCCGCGCAGGCGTCGCAGGAGTCGCGTGCGCTTTCCGTCGTGCGTACGCACGACCCAGACGTCGCTGTAGCGACCGTCCCACGACAGCTCCTGGGCATACGGCAGCGTGTCGTACCAAATCGCGAGCGATCCGTCGGGAGTCAGGAAGCTCGGCGCACCCTCGTCGCGCTGGGTGAGCTCGACGAGGTCACCCGACTCGAAGTGCAGCGCCGCGCTGATCGCGCGCCGGCGGTCCTGGCTCGCGCGCCGCGCTTGCATCGGCTGCAGCAGCGGGTCCTTCCAGTGCCAGATGTCGAGAGTGACTTTGTCTTCGGCATCGATCGGCTCCTCGGGAGGTTTCGGAATCTCACGCACGCCGAGCATCGCGACCGAGCCGTCCTTCGACAGCCGCAACGAGACGTCCGGCGAAATCTCGTGGTCGCCGGCGAAGCCGGAGAGCTTCCGGCCCGCGAGCACGCGCCGCGCGCGCTTGCCTTCGAACGTCCACGTGTAGACATCCCACGGCCCCGTGTCGTGCTTCGCCTTGTCGGCCTTGCTGTCGGGCTTCTTCGATTTGCTCGCGGCCGCGGCCTTGCGTTCGGCCTGGAACAGGAACGCGAGCCGGGTCTGCTCCTTGTCGAACACGATGCTCTTGAAGTCGCCGGGGCCTTCGCGCAGGCACAGGACCTTGGACGGATCTTCGAGTGGAACGACGAACAGGCCACCCTTGCGTACGGGCGCGGGCTTCTTGTCGTTCTTCTGCTTCTTGCCGCTCTGGCCTGTCGCGGTCTTGCCCTTGCCTTGCGCGTCCCTCTTGGCCGGGGCCTTGGCCTTCGCGGGCTTCTTCTTCGGCTTGGGCTTCTCGGCAGCCTGCACGAACCACAGGAGCCCCTTCTTGTCAGCGATCGAGTATCGCGTCACGCCCGGCCAGCTGCGGATGGCCTTGCGCCCTTCGAGATCGTAGAGCACGAGCGTCGACCCGGAGCTCGTCGCGGCCACGGCTCCGGTCGGCCGACCTCGAAAACCGCGGCGTCCCCGGGTCCGCGACGGAGTCGACCTCCCGCCCGACGACCGCTCGGGCGACTTGGGCTCGAGCTGGTAGACCAGCACGTTGGGCCCGCGCTCGGGCACTCGGAAGCTGCGCACGCGCTCGAAGCTCTCGCACTTCTTCGCGACGAGATCGACGAACTCGAGCGCCTTCTTGGGCTCTTGGTCCTCGGGTTCGGGCTTCTTCTGCTTGCCGGGTTTCTTCCCGCCTTCCGGTCTCTTCTCGGCCTGCTCGGCCTTCTGCTTGGCCTTGGCCTTCTTGCGCTCCTTGTAGGCCTCGACGTCGGCCTTGCTCGGGTAGCGCAGGAACACGCAAAACCGCGCGTCCTTCGTGAACTTCGCTCCCCGGCCGCGCGGATACACGAACCGCTTGTTGCCGGCCGTCTGGCGCAAAAGCAGCTCGGCGTCCCCGTCGGCGGGCACGTAGGACAAGGCGATCCACCGCCCGTCCTGGCTCAGCGCGGTGTCGGAGATCCGGCGCCAGGCATCGTAGTCCTTGTGAGTCAGCGCGACCTTCCGGGCACGCTCGTGTTTGGCGCGAGCCTTCGGCTTCTGGCAGACGCCGGGAAGCACGAGGACGGACAGGACGAGCGCGGAGAGCGCGGACTGAGCGATCATGGCAGTTTCTCACGGGTTCCCAGGAGCCGACGACGATGACCGATCCCGGCGCATCGCGCAAGCCGCGCGACCGGCGTGTCAGCGCTCGAACCATTCGACGTCCCACCAGCGGTCGAGTTTGTAGCCGACCTCGTGGAACGTCCCGATACGTGCGAAGCCGAGCTTGGTGTGGAGCGCGACCGATGCGGGATTCGGGAGCACGATCCCGGCATAACAGCGATGCACGTCGGTGCCGGCCAGCGTATCGAACAGCGCGCGATACAAGCGCTCGCCGTAGCCGTTCCCGGTGTGCTCGTTGGCGACGTAGATACTCGTCTCGACCGAGCGTCCGTATGCCGGCTTCGGTCGCAACCGCGTGCTCGTCGCGTAGCCGACGAGCCCCCCATCGACTTCGGCGACGAGCAGGCGATACCGGCCATCCGTGCCGAACTGATCGAACCACGGCTCGCGCGCCTCGACCGTGAACGGCTCGACGTCGAAGGTGATCGGCGTGTGCTCGACGTAGTAGTTGTAGATCCGCACCAGCTCAGGGAGGTCGTCGCGCGTTGCTGGTCGGGTGGTGACCATGGGCGGCTCAGACCACCTTCTCGATCGCTTCGGCAAACAAGCTCGCTGCGAGCTCTGCCTCTTCCGCCTGTAGCACGAGCGGCGGCGAGAACCGCACGGCGCTCTTGCCGCAGCCGAGTACCAACAACCCCTTGCGGAAGCACTCCCAGACGATCTTGTTGCGCAGATCCGGGCTCGTTGTCTCGACCGCGAGCATGAGCCCGCGACCGCGCACCTCGGTCAGGGACGCGTTCTTCTCGACGACTTCCTCGAGCTTGCCGCGCAGGACGCGGCCAACAGCTTCCGCATTGTCGATCAACCCGTCCTTGAGCAGGCGGATCGTCGTCAACGCGGCGCAACACGCGAGCGGATTGCCGCCGAACGTCGACGCGTGAGCACCCGGTCCCCAGTCCATGACGTTCTCCTGCGCGATGCACGCCCCGAGCGGCAGCCCGGAGGCGATACCCTTGGCCGACGCGAGGATGTCGGGAACAACCCCGTCATGCTCGAACGCCCACATCGTTCCGGTCCGGCCCATGCCCGACTGCACTTCGTCGCACACGAGCAGCGCGCCCGTGCGGTCGCAGATCTGGCGCAGGCGCATCAAGAAGCCGGGAGGCGCGGGGTTGTAGCCGCCCTCGCCCTGCAGCGCTTCGACGAAGATCGCCGCGACCTCGGCCTCGGGAACGAAGCGGCCGAGAATGCGCTCGACGGCATCCGCGTCGCCGAACGGCACATGATGGACTCCCGGCACGAGCGGCGAGAAGTTCGCCTTGTGCACGGGCTTGCTCGCGGTCAGGGACAGGGCGCCCATCGTGCGGCCGTGGAACGCGCCCTCGAACGCGATGATCGTCTGCCGCTTCGTGTGCCAGCGCGCGAGCTTGAGCGCGCACTCGATCGCCTCCGCGCCCGAATTCCCGAAGAACACCCGCTTGGGCCCGGGACCGGGTGTGATCGCGGACAGCGCCGCAGCGAGATCGGCCTGTGCCCGGTAGTAGAAGTCGGTCCCCGACATGTGCAGCAGCTTCTCCGACTGCTCGCGGATCGCGGCAACGACTTCGGGATGGCAGTGCCCCGTCGCGCACACGGCGATTCCGGCCGTCATGTCGAGGAACAGGTTCTCGTCGATGTCCTCGATCCAACAGCCGCGGCCCTGTTCGGCGACGAGCGGGTAATCGCGCGTGTAGGACGGCGACACGTACTTCTCGTCGGCTTCGAGGACGGCGCGGGCTTTCGGACCGGGAAGATCGGTGCTGATTCGCGGCTGTTTGTAAGTCGTTTCCATGCCGGATCCCTCGACAGGACGGGCACTTCGACTTGAGCGGCCGCCCCACCCCCTGTGTTTCGCTGATCGCTTGGTTGTGAGAGAATCGTGCCCTCGGCCGTACATTCTCTCAACAGATGAGTAGCGCTCTCGGGTTCCGATTTCCAGCTTGGCACCACGTTCGGACAGGGCGTGAGTTCCAGCGGATCTACCGCCACGGGGGCCGAGCCCGTGGAAACCACCTGCAAGTGGTCGTGCTGCCGAACCGATCGTCGCACAGCCGCCTCGGCCTTTCAGTGAGCAAGCGCAACGGCAACGCCGTGCGCCGCAACCGGATCAAGCGCATGATCCGCGAGGCCTACCGGCTGACTCGCTGGGAGATCGAGTCGAAGGCCGGGTTCGTCGACATCGTCGTCATCCCGGCCCACGCCGAGGGCCACTATCCACTGGCCGAGCTGATCGCCGAGTTCCCCGATCTCGTCGCTACGGCGGCGGGCCGGTGCAAGAAGCCCAAGCGGCGGCGCGGGCCGGGGAAGCGCAAGTGAGCCCGCTCGCCTGGCTGCTGTCGTTGGCCGTGCGGTTCTATCGCCGTTGGCTCAGCCCGCTGAAGCCGCGCACGTGTCGGTATCACCCGACCTGCAGTCAGTACATGCTGGACGCATTGCGCATCCACGGCGCGGTGGCAGGACTGTGGCTCGGCGTGCGCCGCATCTTGCGCTGCCATCCGTTTCACGACGGTGGCTACGACCCGGTGCCCGGGAGCGAGCGCGAGGAAAAGCACCCGGATCACTCCGACGGCCGCGAAGCTTCATAGCCTGGCGCGTATCTTTGCGACTTCCCGCTTGCGACCTCCTCAGGGTTCCGAACATGCGCCGACTCCCCGCCCTCCTCGCCCTCGTTCTCGGCCTGCCGGCCTGCTCGTACAGCTTCAGCAGCCTCTCGTTCGAGAGCGAGAACTGGAAGCACAAGGCCTCGCGTAGCGAGGAGGTCAACCTCGACTTCCACGCCGGCGAAGCGCTGTGGTTCGACGTTCGTTACGCAGCCATCGACGTCCGGGCGAGCAACGTGGAAACACCGCACCTCGTAACCGAGATCACGATCCGTGGGAAGACCGAGGCCGAGGCCCAGAAGCACCTCGACCAGGTCGCGGTCGACTGCGTGCACACGAGCCGCGGTCTCGAGATCCGCCTGACCGGCCAGCCGATCGAGAACGTCGTCGAGTCCGGCGGTCACCGGCGGATCACGACCAAGTTCTGGGCAACCGCCAAGTTCCGCGCGATCGTCCCGGAACGCACACCGCTAAACGTCCGCACGCGCACCGGCTCGACGCTCGCGGCCGGCCCGCTCGGCCCGACCGATGTCCGGACCAGGTACGGGGCGGTCACGGTGTCCGGCGTCGATGGCAACGTGAACCTCGAGAGCTACAACGGCAAGCTGGCCCTCGAGCACTGTGACGGACGCACGGTCCAGCTGGCGACCCAGCACGGTTCGATCGACCTCGACACGATCGCGACCAACAAGTGCTCGGCGCACACACGGTCGGGGAGCATCGTGGCCGAAAACGTCAAGGCGACCGTGGTCGATCTCGAGAGCCGCTACGGCAAGATCGACGCGAGCGGGATCCGCGGCAGCTTCGAGGCGACGACGAATTCGGGCAGCCTCACGCTCGAAGGCCAGACCGGCGGCGATGTCCGGCTCACGACGACCTACGGCGCGATCACGGTCAAGGGTGCGACGGCGGAGGTGCTCGACGCAACGACGCGCAACGGCGCAGTCCGACTCGAAGACGTCCGGGGCGACGTTGCCGCCCAATCGAAATACGGCAACGTGTTCGTCCGCGGCGCCCTGGCCACGGTCAAGGCCACGTCGGGCAACGGCACGGTCGAGGTCGACGCCGAGCCCGGCAGCAAGCCCGACGCCAACTGGAGCATCGTCTCGACCTACGGCTCCTTGACCCTCCACGTGCCCCAGGGCTTCTCCGCCGGCGTCCGCGCGACGACCCGGTACGGCAACGTCGACACCGAGATCCCGATCGTCGTCCAGGGCAAGGTCGGCCGCCAGACGACCCTGACCGGCCAGATCGGGGTCGGCGGCCCGACGGTGCGCATGGACACGCGCAACGGCAGCATCTTTATCAAACGCCGCTAGGCGGGGGGGCTCCGGCCACCCCCGGCTCCGGAGCCGGGTGGGAGCCGGGGTTGGCTACTGCATCCGTCCCGGATCGACCAACGGCTTCTTGCACACGCCCTGATAACAAACGTACGCCGCCGGCATGCCATCAACCAGCGTCTTGCCCGCAGCGGGCGGCAGGAGCTTCTCGACTGCGCCGGCCTTCGCCGGATCGATCCACACGAAGACCCGCTGCGGCGGCCATTCCTGGCGCAACTTGGACAAGAAGCCCTTGGTCGCATCCGCATCCCGCGGCCCGACCACGTAGACCTCGGCCGGATTCGCGCTCAGGAACTGAGCGACCAACAGAAGCTGACCGAACGCGTTCGGGAACTTCTGTAGCTCCGCCGAGTGGCGCTCGAGCACGGTCCGTGCGCGGTCGACGAGGTTCGCATCGCCGGTGATCAGACCCAGCCGTGCGGCGTCCATCGCCGCGACCCCGACGTCGGAGGGCAACGAGCTCTCCTGCGCGCTCGAGCGGCGCAGGAGCAGCTTCTCGTGGTCGTCGGCCGTCGAGAAGTAGGCCCCCGACTTCTTGTCGGCGAAGTGCGCTTCGACCGTCGCCTGGAGCCCGATCGCGGCCTCGAGCCAACGGAGGTCCAGGTCGGCCTCGTAGAGATCGAGCAGCCCGGCCACCACGAACGCGTAGTCCTCGAGATAGCCCTGCAGATGGGTCCGGTCGCCGCGCCGCGTCCGCATCAGCCGCCCGCCCTGGACCATCTTGTCGAGCAGGAACGCGGCGTTCTTCTGCGCGGTCGCGAGGTAGCGCTCGTCACCGAGCACCTGCGCGGCCCGCGCGAACGCCGACAGCATCAACCCGTTCCACGACGCCAGGATCTTGTCGTCGAGCCCGGGGTGCACACGCTTCGCGCGCTCGTCGTAGAGCTTCTTGCGCACGCGCGCGATCGCGGCGGCGATCTTCGCGCGCGGCTGTCCGAGCTCGGCCGCGACGGTCCCGATCCCGACGCGATTGGTCAGGATGTTCTTTCCTTCGAAGTTGCCCTGCTTCGTCACGCCGTAGTAGCGCACGACCGGCTTGGCGTCCTCGCCGGCGATCCGCTCGATCTCGTCGAGGCTCCAGACGAAGAACTTGCCCTCGACCCCGTCACTGTCGGCGTCGGTCGTCGAGTAGAACCCGCCCTCGGGGCTCGTCATCTCGCGCTGGACGTAGTCGAGGGTCTCGGTCGCGATCCGCTTGTAGAGGTCCTTGCCGGTCGCCTGCCACGCCTCGAGATACAGCGAGGCCAGCTGGCTGTTGTCGTAGAGCATCTTCTCGAAGTGCGGGACCGTCCACTCGCGATCGACCGAGTAGCGGGC
>Ga0210086_1001304_pt1 | contig 12908 bp, 6 predicted proteins | sample China_Galinas_PW_3_FD_184867 | JGI IMG/M metagenome (GOLD analysis project Ga0210086, IMG submission 184867) | Wetland microbial communities from San Francisco Bay, California, USA, that impact long-term carbon sequestration - China_Galinas_PWB_D2... | ecosystem: Environmental > Aquatic > Marine... | reverse complement strand
CGACGTCGATCACGACCTTGCCGACTGCATCGCCGCTTTCGAGGTGGCGGTGGGCGTCGGCGACCTGCTCCAGGGTGAAGCGGTGGGGGTCGAGGAGGGGGCGCAGGCGCCGGGTGGCGACGAGGGCGCTGACACTCCGAAGGATGTCGCCGTGGTGGGCGCGGCCCCGGTCGTGGAGCATGGGCAGGAGCATGAGGACGATGTGGAGGCTCAGGCCCTTGGCCATGGCGGGCCCCAGGTCGTAGCTCTGGTGGGTGACGATCGAGACCACTTCTCCGTGGATGGCGGCGGCTTCGATGGCGTGGTTCAGGTTGTCTCCGCCGACGGAGTCGAAGACGACGTCGAAGCCTTCGCCGCCGGTGAGCCGCTGGACGAAAGCGGCCGTGCTCTCTTGCCGGTAGTCGATCACGTCGTCGGCGCCCAGGTCGCGGGAGATCTCCGCCTTCTCGGCAGAAGAGGCGGTGGCCGCCACGCGGGTGGAATGGTCGCCGTGGGCCTTCGCGAGCTGGATCGCGACGTGGCCGACGCCGCCGGTGCCGCCGTAGACCAGGACGCGCTTGCCGGCGAGGGTGCGCACCCGGTCGATCAGGCCTTCCCAGGCGGTGATGGTCACCAGCGGCAGGGCGGCCGCTTCGCGGAAGGAGAGGGTCTCCGGCTTCGGTGCCAGGAGCCGGGCATCGGCGACCATGCGCTCGGTGAGTGAGCCGGGGATGCCGCGCAGCCCACCGGCGCAGCCGTAGACCGCGTCGCCGGGCCGGAAGCCGGCGACGCCGTCGCCCACCGCCTCGACGGTACCGGCCACGTCCATGCCGAGGATCGCCGGCAGCTCCGGCGCCACGGCGGAGCCTCCCCGCCGGATCTTGGTGTCCACCGGGTTGACGCCGCTGGCGGCGACCCGGATCAGTACCTCCCCCAGTCCAGGTTGTGGGTCGGGCAGGTTCCGAAGAGCGAACTGGTCAGGGTCTCCGAACTGGGGCAGGACCATGGCTTTCATGAGAGTGGCCTCCTTCGTGGTGGTGCGGCGTGCTGCCCGGACCATACCAACCGGCGGTCGAGGTGGACAGCAAGATCGGTGCCCCGGAGGCCACGGTGCGACTTCCATGGCTGGAAAGGCCTCGCGGCCGTGCGACGGCCGCGGCCGATTCCGTCCTTCCGGGTAGAGGCCCTGGAGAGGCCTCGTGAACCGACGACGAGGAGGACGGCGATGGCGGAATCTGTGGAAGCTTGCGAGACGATCGAATGCCCCTGCTGCCGGGAGCTGGGGGAGCTGGACGACGACGGCACGCCGGTGGCCGAGCAGGAGCGGCGGCTGTTCGAGGCCGAGGACTGGGACGGCCTGGTGGCGCTCCGGCAGCGGCTGCTGGCGCGACACCCGGGCGAGCCCCACAGCCTCCTGTGCCTGGCCGAGGCGTATGCGTCCGCCGGCGATCACCAGCGGAGCCTGGAGGTGGCGGCCCGGGGGTACCGGGAGCATCCGGACGACCTCTGGTTGGAGGACGCGGTGCTGGAGGCGCTCACCGCCCTCGGCAGGAGCGAGCAGGACTTCGACTGGCCGGGCGAGACGCCGCCGGTGCTGCGCCTGGACGATTGCCTGATGGAGCGTGTGCGGGAGCTGGTGCTGGAGGCCCACCGGGAGCACGGAGAGCCGTCGGACCCGTTCCTGCTCTACCACCAGCTCCAGGACGAAGCCTTCCTGGCGTTCGGGCCCCAGGAGCTGATCGCGGCGGTGCGCGCGGATCCGGCCTTCGTCGTCGACGGGCCACCGGAGGAGCCTTGGAACACGTGGATCCTGGCCGCGGCGACCAGCGATCCAACCGCCCCCGCCTCGTAGGGACGCCGCCTCCCTGTGCTCTCGCCGGGACGGGGGACGGTTCGCTCGGGAGTCAGGGCTGACGGGTGCCGGCTTCGTTGTGCGCGCGCTGCCACCAGTAGAGCGGCAGGCCGGCGGCCAGGGCTGCCGCGCCGGCGGCGAGCTGGAACGGGGTCGCCTGGAGGAGCAGGGCGGCGGCGAGGGTGAGCGCCAGGAGCGGGATCGCCGGCCCGCCGGGGAGCCGGAGGGCGGCCGGCGGTGGGGCTGCCTTTCCGCGCCGCTCGCGCCGGCGGAGCACCAGCACCGCCAGGCAGGTCGGGAGGTACTGCATCAGGCGGCCGACCACGGCGAGCGCCGCCAGCTCGGCGAACGAGCCGGAGAGGGCCACCGCGCCGGCCAGGGCGTAGGTCACCGCGATGGCGGCCCACGGCGTGCCGTGGCGCGGGTGGAGCCGGCCCAGGCCGGCGGGCAGGTCGCCGCCGTCGGCCAGGGCCGAGAGCCGGCGCGGCAGGATGAGGGCGCTGGCGGCGTTGACCCCGGTGATCGAGATCACGACCGCGACCGCCACCAGCGTGCCGCCGGCGGTGCCGAAGAGCGCTCCGGCGGCGACGGCGACGGCGTTCTGCCGGCCGGCCAGGTCCGGAAGCGCTCCGGCGACCACCGCCAGGACCGCCGCGTAGAGCACGGTGACCGTGGCGAGCACGCCGAGGATCGAGCGCGGCAGGGAGCGCTCCGGCCGCTCCATCTCGCCGGCCGGCACCACCAGGTTCTCGAAGCCGACGTAGGCGTAGAGCATCAACAGGATCGCCGCCGGGAGGACCGGCAGGTGCTCCGTCACCTCCGCGGTGGACAGGGCGGCCAGAGGCTCCGCGCCCTGTGCCACACCGTGAGCCAGGGCGAGCGCGCCGGCGGCGGCGAAGCCGATCAGGGTGGCGAGCTTGACGCCGCTGACCGCGGTCGACAGGGCGCCGCCGCTCCGGGCCCCGCGCAGGTTGAGCCAGGCGAGAGCACCGAGGAAGGCGAGGATCGTCGCCGCGTGGCCGGCGCCCGCTGCGACCGCCGGGACGAGCCGGCCGAGGGCGACGGCGAAGCCTTCCACCAGGGCGCCCCAGGCGACGATCCCGGCGAGCACCGACAGCCAGCCGACGGCGAAGCCGGCGAGCGGCCCGAACGCCTCCCGCGCGTAGAGGTAGGCGCCGCCGGTGGCGCGGTAGCGGGAGGCGACCTCGGCGAAACAGAGGGCGATCAGGCAGGCGAGGACGCCGGCGCCGACGACCGCCGTCACGACCAGGAGGGGCGGCGGGCTGGCGCCGGCCGCGCTACCCGCCGGGACCAGGCGGGCGGCGACCGGCCCCGGCAGCAGGAAGACGCCGGAGCCGACGACGCAGTTGACGCCGAGGGCGGCGACGGCCAGACGGCCGAGGGATCGGGGGGCTTCGGCGATGACGGTGGGGGCGCCCGCGGCGGCCGGGGTCTCGGCTACCGCCGGCGCGACCGCTCCCGCCGTCGGCCCGTCGGCTGGCGGAGCGGCGGCTGGCGCCGCGTCCGGCGGCGCGGTCACCGCATGTCCCGCTGGCCGGAAGGATGCCCGGATGGATGCTCGCCCGGGGCCTCGGCCGGCAGCTCGATCGACGGCAGGGGGCGCCGCTCCTCGTGGGCCGCGATCGCCTCGTCCAGGCTCAGCAGGTAGCCCATCTGGTCGAGCCCCTTGAGCAGGCACTCCCGGGCGAACGGATCGACCGGGAAGTCGATCGCCGGACCGTTGGGCAGGGTCAGGGCCTTCGCCTCCAGGTCGACGCGCACCCGGGCCGCCGGGTCCTCGGCGACGCCGAACAGGCGCTCGAGCGCCGCCTCGTCCACCCGGATCGGCAGCAGGCCGTTCTTGAGCGCGTTGGTGTGAAAGATGTCGCCGAAGGAGGTCGAGACCACGGCCCGGAAGCCGTGCTCGGTGAGCGCCCAGACCGCGGTCTCCCGCGAGCTGCCGCAGCCGAAGTTGTCGCCGGCCACGAGCACCGTGGCGGCGGCGCGGGCCGGGTCGTCCAGCGGGCTGTCCGGGCGCGCCTTGCCGTCGCCGTCGTAGCGCCAGTCGTGGAGCAGGATCTCGCCGTAGCCGCCCGGCGGCAACGACTTCTTGAGGAAGCGGGCCGGCGTGAGCTGGTCGGTGTCGATGTTCGCCCGGTGGAGGGCGATGAGCGGGCTGTCGAACGGGGTGAACGGTTCCATGGTCGGCTCCTTCAGCTCTTCAGCTCGCGAGGGCCGGCGCCGGGGTGTCCAGGCGCCGCGGATCGGTCACCCGGCCGGTGACCGCGGCGGCGGCGGCGGTGAGCGGGCTGGCCAGGAGGGTGCGGCCGCCCTTGCCCTGGCGTCCTTCGAAGTTGCGGTTGGTGGTGGAGACGGCCAGCTCGCCCGGCTCCAGGCTGTCGCCGTTCATGGCGATGCACATGGAGCAGCCGGACTCGCGCCACTCGGCGCCCGCTTCGCGGAACACCCGGTCGAGCCCCTAGCCCCTCGTCCTCGGCGGCGCGCTTGACCTGCTGGGAGCCGGGGACGACCAGCATGCGCACGCCGTCGGCGACCCGGCGGCCGCGGATCGCCGCGGCGGCCAGGCGCAGGTCGGACAGGCGGGAGTTGGTGCACGAGCCGATGAAGACCACGTCGACCGGCCGGCCGAGGAGCGGCTTGCCCGCCTCGAGGGCCATGTAGGCGAGGGCGCGCTCCAGGCCGTCGCGCGCCTCCGGGTCGCTGACGGCGGCCGGCTCCGGGACGGTGCCGCCGATCGGGATGCTCATTCCCGGGTTGGTGCCGAAGGAGATCATCGGCTCGACCGCGGCGGCGTCCAAGGTCACCGAGCGGTCGTAGCGGGCCTCCGGATCGGAGGGCAGCCGGCGCCAGCGCGCGAGCGCCCGGTCCCACTCCGCACCCTCGGGTGCCAGGGGCCGGCCCGCCAGGTACTCGAAGGTGGTGTCGTCCGGGGCGATCATGCCGGCCCGGGCGCCGCCCTCGATCGACATGTTGCAGATGGTCATCCGCGCCTCCATGGAGAGCGAGCGGATCGCCGTGCCGGTGTACTCGAACAGGTGGCCGGTGCCGGCGTCGACGCCGATCCGGGAGAGCAGCGCCAGGATCAGGTCCTTGCCGGTGACCCCCGGCGCGGGCAAGCCGTCGAAGCGCACCTCGAAAGTCTTCGGCCGCCGCTGGAGCAGGCACTGGCTCGCCAGCACCTCCGCCACCTCGCTCGAGCCGATGCCGAAGGCCAGGGCGCCGAACGCCCCCTGGGTGCTGGTGTGGCTGTCGCCACAGACGATGGTCATCCCCGGTTGGGTGGCGCCCAGCTCCGGGCCGACGACGTGGACGATGCCCCGCCGCGCGCTGTCCCGGCCGAGCAGGGGGACGTGGAAGTCGCGGCAGTTCTCGGTCATCTGGGCGATGGTCGCCGGCGCGCTCGCCTCGACCACCGGCAGGCTGCCGTCGGCGGCCCGCGGGCCGGTGGGGAAGATGTGATCGATAGTGCCGAGGGTCCGGTCCGGCCGGCGCGCCGGCAGGCCGCGCTCGCGGAGGGCGGCGAAGGCCTTGCGAGAGGTCAGCTCGTGGAGCAGGTGGAGGTCGATGTAGAGCACCACCGGCGCATCGGGGCGCTCCGGGTCCGTGCGGTGGACCACGTGGTCATCCCACACTTTCTCGAACAGGGTGCGGGGGCGCTCGGCGGCAGATCCGGCAGGGCCGGCCTGCGTGGGCTCGTGAGGGGGGCGGGGGGCACTCATCCGGCGGGGTCTCCTTGCGTCGTTCTGTTCACCACTTGGGTGCCCCAGCCGGCTCGACTGTGACAGTTCCAACCCATCGATAGTCACGAACTTCCGAGATCGCGCACCCTTGGTGATGAACCGGGAAGGAGGGAGGACCTTGCAGATGGAAGAAGAACACCGCGAGGAGCGCAGGCTCCGGTGGTACCGATCGATCGCTCCGCTGGTCGTCGCCTGCGCCGTCTTGGCGCTCGCTGCGGCGGCCGCTGGAGCCGCCGGAACCAGCGCGCCCGCCGCGGCGCCGTCGGCCGCGGAGGCCGGCTTCGCCCCCGGGCAGATCAACCCGGATGCGCCGCCGGAGACCGCCCAGTTCGGCCGCCTCGCCGGCATCTGGGACGTGGACATGGCGATCCGCCAGGACGACGGCTCCTGGCCGAAGCCGGGCGAGGGCCTGAAGGCCGAGTGGCGCTTCCGCTACATCCTCGACGGCTGGGCCGTCCAGGACGACTGGATCGCGCCGCCGTCGGAGGTGCCGGTGGAGAAGGGGCCGCGCCAGCTCGGCACCAACATCCGGATCTACGACCCGGCGGCCGGCAAGTGGCGGATCGCCTGGATCAGCAATACCCAGAAGACCCTCTCCACGCTGGAGGCGGTGGCCGAAGGCGAGCAGGCCGAGCGCATGGTCCTGACCGGCAAGCACCCGAGCGGCCACACCCAGCGGGTGACCTTCTTCGACATCGGCGAAGACCACTTCGAGTGGACCCTGGAGCTCCAGGGGCTGGGCGACGATGCGGACGCCTGGACCGAGGTCGCCCGGATTCACGCCACCCGCCGGGGGACCGGCGGGATCGAGCCGGCGGCAGAGTGACGGCCGCGGCGGCTGTCACAACGATCCGTAGCTTGCGCACTTTCGAGTCGTGATGGATACCTTGCGTCGCGATCTGCGTTTCGCGGTCCGGAGCCTCCTGCGCAGCCCGGGGTTCACGGCCGCGGCGGTGCTCTGCCTGGCCCTGGGGATCGGTGCGAACAGCGCCGTCTTCAGCGTCGTCCAGGCGGTGCTGCTCAAGCCCCTGCCGTACCACCAGCCCGAGCGCCTGGTGATGCTCTGGGGCCAGATGCTCTCGGACGACCGCACGGAGATCCCCGCCTCCGGGGCCGAGTTCCGGGACTACCGGGACATGGCCGAATCCCTGGACGCGGTGGCGGCGATCGTCAACCGGTACGTCAACCTGACCGGCCAGGGGGAGCCGGAGCGGCTGGTGGCCGCCCGGGTCTCGGCCAGCCTCTTCCCCATGCTCGGTGTCGAGGCGGCGCACGGCCGGACCTTCCTGCCGGAGGAGGACCGGCGGGGCAACGAGAAGGTGGTGGTGCTGTCGAACGGCCTGTGGCGCCGCCGGTTCGGCGCCGACCCCTCGATCGTCGGCAAGAAGATCCTGCTCTCGGACGAGCCGTTCACCGTCGTCGGCGTCATGCCGGCCGACTTCGAGTTCCAGTTCGGCGCCTTCCACCACGAGCTCTGGATCCCGATCGCCATCGACTGGGAGCACTTGCCGCCGCGGGACTTCCGCGGCCTGCGGGTGCTCGCGCGGCTGGCCCCGGGAGTTTCCCTCGGCCAGGCCCAGGCGGAGATGGACACGATCGCCGACCGCTTCGAGCGCCAGTACCCGGACGTCTACCCGGCGGCGAGCGGCTTCGGTATCCATCTGACGCCGCTCCACGAGCAGATCGTCGGCGACGTGCGGCCGGCGCTGACGGTGCTCATGGGCCTGGTCGGCCTGGTGCTCCTGATCGCCTGTGCCAACGTCGCCAACCTGATCCTCGCCCGCTCTGCCGACCGCTCCAAGGAGGTGGCGGTGCGCGCTTCGGTGGGTGCCGGGCGGGCCGACCTGCTGCGCCAGCTCCTCACCGAGAGCGTGCTCCTGGCGGTGGCCGGCGCGGCCCTCGGCCTGGTGTTCGCCGCCGTCGGGCTGAAGGTCCTGCGGGCGATCGACCCGGCGGACCTGCCCCGGCTCGGCGAGGTCTCGATCGACGGCGGCGTGTTGCTGTTCACCGTCGCCATCGCCATCGTCACCGGAGTGGCCTTCGGCCTGGTGCCGGCGCTGCGCGGCTCGCGGCCGGATCTCCAGAGCACGCTCAAGGAGGGCGGGCGGACCGACGCCGGCGCCGGCGGCCGGGGACGGCTGCGGAGCGCCCTGGTGGTCGCCGAGGTGGCCCTGGCCCTGATCGTCCTGGTCGGCGCGGCGTTGATGGTCCGGAGCTTCCTCGACCTGCGGGCGGTCGACCCCGGGTTCTCGCCGGACGGCCTGCTGACGGCCCAGCTCTACCTCTCGCCCACCCGCTACCCGGAGGGCCACCAGAAGGTCGCCTACGGCCAGCGCCTGCTCGAACGTTTGCGGTCGGTGCCCGGGGTGCGCTCGGCGGGGGCGGTCTCGGGGCTGCCCATGAGCCAGGTCCAGATGACCGTCGAGACCGACGTCGAGGGGGACGTGCGGGCGGAGACCGCGGCGCGCCCTGTGTTCGACTGGCGCCCGGTCAGCCCGGGCTACTTCGAGACCATGGAGATCCCGCTCGTCGAAGGGCGGACGTTCGACCAGCGCGACCACGCGGAGGCCCAGCCGGTGTGCGTGGTCAGCGCGGACCTGGCGCGCCGTTTCTGGCCCGGGGAGAGCGCTCTCGGCAAGCGTTTGATGCTCCTGGCGGGCCAGCCCAACGGCCCCGAGTGGCGCACGGTGGTCGGCGTGGTCGGACCTGTGCGGGCGCTGTCCCTCGAGGGGGACGAGGCGGTGGGGCAGGTCTACACCCCGATGCCCCAGTCGCCCCTGCCGTTCTTCTCGGTGGCGCTCCGGACCGAGGGGGCGGACCCGGAGGCGCTCGCGGGCGCCGTGCGGGAGGCGATCTGGTCGGTCGACGCGGACCAGCCGGTCGAGAACATCCAGACCATGGACCAGATCCTCCGGGAGGCGGCCGCCGGCAAGCAGGGGTACGCCCTCCTCCTGACCCTCTTTGCCGGCGTCGCCCTCGCCCTGGCGGTGGTCGGCGTCTACGGGGTCATGGCCTACTCGGTCGCCCGGCGGACCCGGGAGATCGGTCTGCGCATGTCGCTGGGCGCCGACCGGCGGGACGTCCTGTCGCTGATCGTCGGCCGGGGCGCCCTCCTGGCCGCCGTGGGGCTGGTGCTCGGCACGGGGTTGGCGCTCGTCGCGGGCCGGTTCCTGGCCGGGCTGCTCTACGGCGTCACCGCCCACGATCCCGGCACCCTGGCCGGCGCCGCCCTGGTGCTGGGCGCCCTGGTGGTCGCCGCCAGCCTGATCCCCGCGCTCCGGGCGACCCGGGTCGATCCGATCGTCTCCCTGCGCTCGGAGTGAGGTAGCGGCGATGACCACCGGATCCGTCCGCCCACCTGTTGACTGCGCGAGTCTGGTCGAGCTTCTCCGCCTGCGCGCCGCGGAGCGCCCGGACGCGCTGGCCTACACCTTCCTGACCGACGGCGAGGAGGAGGGCGGGCAGCTCACCTTCGGTGCCCTGGACCGGCAGGCGCGGGCGATCGGCGCGGCGCTGGCCGAGGCCGGCGCGGGGCGTGAGCCGGAGGGGATTCGCGGCCGGCCGGTGCTGCTGCTCTACCCGCCGGGGCTCGAGTTCGTGGCCGCCTTCCTCGGCTGCCTCTACGCCGGCGCGGTGGCGGTGCCGGCCTATCCGCCCCGCTCCCGGCGGACCCTGCCCCGGCTGCGCTCGATCGTGCGCGACGCCCGGCCGGCCGCGGCCCTCATGACCGCCGACCTGCTGGAGAAGCTCGACGGCATGAAGGACGCCCTGCCGGAGCTGGCCGCCGGCGAGGCTTCCGGAGCCGGCGGCGTCCGCTGCCTGGCGACCGACACCCCGGCGTTCCTGGACGAGGAGCTGGCCGCGGCGTGGGTCGACCCGGAGGCCGGTCCGGACACCGTCGCCTTCCTCCAGTACACCTCCGGCTCCACCGCCGAGCCCAAGGGGGTGATGGTCACCCACGGCAACCTGCTCCACAACGAGGAGATGATCCGCCGCGCCTTCGGCCAGTCGGAGGATTCGGTGATCGTCGGCTGGCTGCCGCTCTACCACGACATGGGGCTGATCGGGAACGTCCTCCAGCCGCTCTACGTGGGCGCGCGCTGCATCCTGATGGCGCCGGTGGCGTTCCTCCAGAAGCCGGTGCGCTGGCTGCAGGCGATCAGCCGCTACCGGGCGACCACCAGCGGCGGACCGAACTTCGCCTACGACCTGTGCGCGCGCAAGGTCCAGCCGGAGGACGCGGACGCCCTCGACCTCTCCTCGTGGGAGGTGGCCTACAACGGCGCCGAGCCGGTGCGCGCGGAGACCCTGGAGCGGTTCGCCCGCCGGTTCGCCGGCCAGGGGTTCCGGTCCGAGGCGTTCTATCCCTGCTACGGGCTGGCCGAGGCGACCCTCTTCGTCAGCGGCGGCGCCAAGGGCGAGGAGGCGGTGGTGGCGCGGGTAGAGCCGGAGGCGCTGGAGCAGGGCCGGGCGGTGGCGGCGGAGGACGGCCGGGCGCTGGTCGGCTGCGGTCACGCCTGGGCGGAGCAGGAGGTGCTGGTTGTCGACCCGGAGAGCACCGAGCCGGTCGAGGACGGCCGGGTGGGTGAGATCTGGGTGCGGGGCCCGAGCGTCGCCGCCGGCTACTGGCAGCGGCCCGACGTCACCGAGGCGGAGTTCCGCGCGCGCCCCGCCGGCCGTCCGGAGGCTGGAGAGTTCCTGCGCACCGGCGACCTGGGCTTCGTCCGCGACGGTGCGCTGTTCGTCACCGGCCGGCTCAAGGACCTGATCATTCTGCGCGGGCGCAACCTCTACCCCCAGGACGTGGAGCGCACCGCCGAGGCCGCCCACCCGGCGCTCCGTCCCGGCTGCGGCGCGGCGTTCGCCCTCCAGGGGGAGGACGGCGGCGAGCGGCTGGTGGTGGTCCAGGAGGTCCACCGGCGGCACCACAAAGACCTCGACCCGGGGGCGGTGGCCGACGCCGTCCGCATGGCGGTGGCGGCTGAGCACGACGCGGCGGTCGATACGGTGGTGCTGATCCGCCACGGCACGATCCTCAAGACGTCGAGCGGCAAGATCCGCCGGCGGGCCTGCCGGCAGGCGCTGCTCGAGGGCACCCTGGCCGAGGTCGGCCGGAGCAGCGCGGCGCCGGAATCTTCCGAGGAGGCCGCGGCTCCCGGGCTGGACGACTTCCTGGAGCTCGCCGGCGCCGAGCGCCGGCGGGCACTCGCCTCCTGGCTCTTCGACGAGCTCGCCCGGGCCGCCGGGGTCAACCGGGAGCGGATCGCAGGCGCCGCGCCCCTGGCTCTCGATTCCCTCGCCGCCATGGAGCTCAAGGCGCGGATCGACGCCACCCTGGAGATCGACCTGGCGCTCGAGACGCTGATCGAGGAGCCGACTCCAGACGCCCTGCTGTCCGACCTGGCCGAGCGGGTCGACCGGCTCGCCGCCTCGGCCGGGTCGACCGCTTCCGGTGACGGCGCCGCGCGCCCCCGGGGCGCCCTGCCGCCGGTCCACGCCGCGGCCGCGCCGCCCGCCGAGGGGTCGCTCTCCTGGGGCCAGCGGGCCCTCTGGCTCGAGCACCGGCTGGACCCGGAGAGCGCCGCCTACAACGTGGTCTTCGCCGCCCGGGCGCCCGCCGGGCTGGACGCGGACGTCCTGGAGAGGACCCTCGCCGCCCTCGCCGCGCGCCACCCGGTGCTGACTCTCACCGTCGGCCAGGCGGCGTCGGGCGAGCCGGTGGCCCACTACGGCGGCAAGGCGCTCGACTTCCAGGCCGTCGACGCCTCCGGCCTGGCGCCGGAGGCCCTGCGCGCCCGGCTCGACGACGCGGCGCGCCGGCCCTTCGACCTGGCCCACGGACCGGTGGCCCGGGCGCGGCTGTTCGAGGGCGCCGCCGGCGGCTCGATCCTCGTCCTCACCATCCACCACATCGCGGTCGACCTCTGGTCTCTGGTCCTGCTGCTGGGCGAGATTGGCCGGATCTACCCGGAGCTCGCCGCCGACGAGGAGGCCGCGCTGCCGGCGCCGGCGGTCCACCCGGCGGACTTCGTCTCCTGGCAGGAGCGGCTGCTCGCCGGGCCCCGGGGCGCGGCGGACGCGGCCTGGTGGCAGGAGCACCTGGAGGGTGCCCCGGGGGTGCTTGAGCTGCCGACCGACCGGCCGCGGCCGGCGGCGCGGAGCGACCGGGCGGGAACGGTGCGCTTCGGCGTCGACCGGGAGACCGCGGACCGGCTGGCGGCGCTCGCCCGGGAGCACCGGGCGACGCCGTACATGGTGCTGCTGGCCGCCTTCGGTATCCTCCTCGGCCGCCACGCCGGGCAGGAGGACCTGCTGGTGGGCTCGCCGGCGGCTGGCCGGCCGCGGCCGGAGCTCCAGAACCTGGTGAGCTACCTGGTCAACCCCCTGCCGATGCGCCTGGTTCCCCGTGCCGAGGCCGGCTTCGGCGCCTACCTGGAAGGGGTGCGCGAGACGGTGCTCGGCGCCCTCCGCCACGAGAGCTACCCCTTCCTGCTGCTGGCCGAGCGCCTGGCGCCCGACCGGGAAGCCGGCCGGACGCCGCTCTTCCAGACCCTGTTCGTGCTCGAGCGGCCGCGGGCGATGACCGCGGGCGGCGGCACCACTCACCAGAATCAGAGCGCGGTCCACGAGGTCGGCCCGTTCATCCTCGGCGACGAGGGCGCCCGCATGACCCTGGGTGGCCTGGAGCTCGAATCGGTGGCGGTCGACACCGGCGCCGCCCAGCTCGACCTCGCCCTGACCCTGGTGGAGAGCCCGGTCGCCGGCGCGACGGGGGAGGAGCTGGCCGCCGAGCTCCGGTTCAACGCCGATCTCTTCGACGCGACCACGGTCCGCCGCCTGGCCGCCCAGTGGGTGACCCTGCTCGACGCGGTGCTGGCCGATCCGGAGCGGCGGCTCGGCGCCCTGCCGCTGCTGACGCCTGCCCAGGAGCACCAGGTCCGGCTGGAGTGGAACGACGTCGCGGAGAGCCTCCCGCCCGACCCGGCCGACCGGCTGATCCACCGGGCGATCTTCACCCGCGCCGCGCGCACCCCCGAGGCGCCGGCCGTCACGTTCCACGACCGCCGGATGAGCTACGGCGAGCTGGCGGCGCGGGCGCGGGCGCTCGCGGCCCACCTGCGGGCGCTTCCCAATGGCGGCGTCGGCCCGGACGCGCGGGTCGGCATCTGCGTCCGGCGCTCGCCGGAGATGGTGGTGGGGATGGTGGCGACGCTGGCGGCCGGCGGCGCCTACCTGCCCCTCGACCCGGCCTACCCGGAAGAGCGCGTGGCGTTCATGCTGGAGGACTCGGGCGCCCGCGCCGTGCTGACCGAGGC
>Ga0210086_1001303_pt1 | contig 12915 bp, 15 predicted proteins | sample China_Galinas_PW_3_FD_184867 | JGI IMG/M metagenome (GOLD analysis project Ga0210086, IMG submission 184867) | Wetland microbial communities from San Francisco Bay, California, USA, that impact long-term carbon sequestration - China_Galinas_PWB_D2... | ecosystem: Environmental > Aquatic > Marine... | reverse complement strand
GATAGGACCGGTGATGCGCCTCTGGGATTTCAAGAAAAAGATAATGCCCACCAAGGCGCAGATTAAGGCGAAGGTCGGCCTCGTGGATTACAGGAAGGTCGGCGTCAACTACATGAAATCCACCGTCTTCCTGAAGACCAAGGGGATGTCGTTCGATACGGGGGGCATCGCCAAGGGCTTTGCCGCTGACAAGGCCGCGGAGGTTCTTAAGCGCGAGGGCATAGAAAGCGGCATCGTCGCCATAGCCGGGGATATCCGCTGCTTCGGCCCGAAAACATGGAACATCGGCATAAAGAACCCGAGGACCACCAACAATAAGAACTACCTGCTTGCGGCCGTAAAACTGCAGAACAAGGCCATCAGCACATCGGGCGACTACGAGCGGTACTTCATAAAGGACGGGGTGTGGTATCACCACCTGCTCGACCCAAGGACCGGCATGCCGGCCAGAGGGATACGGAGCATCTCGGTGATTGCGGACGAGGCCGTGCTTACAGACGGGTTCGCAACGGGGATATTCGTCATGGGGCCGGAGAAAGGGGCCAAGCTCCTTGAGGAACTGGGCCTCGATGCGGTCATCGTGCTCGATGACGGCAAGGTACTCGTTACAAAAGGCCTCAGGGGTAAAATCGAATTCAATAAGTAGTAGCGTGGCTTACTGTCACATTCTACAGTCTTGTGTTAATCTATCGATAATGGTTCTCATGGACTGAAATCAAGTGAATTGGAGGGATAAATGTCAGAGCATTCGTTCGATATAGTAAGCAGGGTGGACCTTCAGGAGGTCTCAAACGCCGTTGACCAGGCGATGAAGGAGATAAAGCAGCGCTACGATTTCAAGGGGAGCAAGAGCTCCATAGAGTTCAACCGCGACTCGGGTGAGCTCACGATACTCTCCGACGACGATTACAAGCTCAAGAGCGTGGTGGACGTGCTTCAGACCAAGCTCGTGGGCAGGAAGGTATCGCTTAAATCGCTCCAGTTCCAGAAGGTGGAGCAGGCCTCGGGCGGCACGGTGAGGCAGGTCGTGAAGCTCCAGCAGGGAATTCCGCAGGATAAGGCGAAAGACATCGCCAAGATGATAAAGGACACGAAGATAAAGGTGCAGGCCACGATACAGGGAGACCAGCTCCGCGTGAAGGGAAAGAAGCTCGACGACCTGCAGTCCATCATCCAGATGATAAAGGATAAAGACCTCGACTTCCATGTGGAGTTCGTAAACTACCGGTAGATTACACAGTCGGATTGGCAGAAAATATCTCGAGATGCCAGGGAAGCTTAAGGTACTCATAATCGAGCCCTACCACGGGGGCTCTCACAAGAACTTCATCGAACACCTGTTAAGGCTCCCATTCGCCTTCGAGGTCATGGCCCTCCCAGCCCGAAAGTGGAAGTGGAGGATGCGCCTCTCGGCACCGCATTTCGCGGATGCCCTGCGCGAGTCGGGTAAGAAGTTCGACAGGGTGATATGTTCTACCTTCCTTGACGTGGCCGCCCTCCGAGGGATGGCGCCCGCATGGGTACGAAATGTGCCGCTTCTTACGTTCTTCCATGAAAACCAGTTCGCATATCCCGTTCAGGTTGACGACGAGCGGGACTTTCACTTCGCCCTCACGAACATGACCACCGCCCTGGCGTCGGACAGTATCGCCTTTAATTCCGAGTACAACCTCAAGACGTTCATAGAAGGGCTTAAAGGCCTGCGCAGGCACGCTACGGACATGAGCATGGAACGCGATATAGACACCATCGAGGCCAGGGCCAGGGTGATGCCGCTTGGGCTCGACTTCGATATGGTGGACTCGGCGGATGCGCGCCGCGCCGACGGCCCGCCGGTGGTGCTCTGGAACCACCGCTGGGAGCACGACAAGAATCCCGACCTGTTCTTCGAGACTCTCATGAAGCTAGCCGGAGATGGCGTGGATTTCAGGTTGATCGTGCTCGGGCAGTCCTTCGAGAGGCGGCCCGACATCTTTGATAGGGCGAAACGGGAGCTCAGTCACAAAATTATTCACTTCGGCTACGCCGAGTCCCCTATAGACTACGCACGCTTGCTGAGGCAGGGAGATATCGTGGTCTCAACATCGCATCACGAGTTTTTCGGCATATCCGTGGTCGAGGCCGTGCGCGCGGGCTGCCGCCCCCTTCTTCCCCGGCGGCTTTCGTACCCCGAGATGTTTCCCGACGAGTTCCTGTACGACGACGCGGACTTCGCCAAAAAGCTAAAGGACGCAGTTGAGAGCGGCGGGAGATTGTCGAAAGACAAGGCGGTGAGTCTTACCGACAGGTTTTCCTGGAGCGCCGTATCGGGAGATTACGAGGAGTGGATTCGCGACGCCCGGATATGGGAAAATACTGCTAAGAGAACTTGACCGGAGGTCGTAGATGGAGTGGACTCAGGCCCTTTCAGTTGGCGTTGATATAATAGACGAGCAGCACAAGGAGCTCTTCGATAAGATAAATTCTCTCGTCGAGGCCATCAAGTCGCATACGTGCAAGTACAAGATCGGCGACGTGATGCAATTCCTCGAAGATTACGTGGTCTTCCATTTCGGCGAGGAAGAAAAATACATGCGCCGCTTCGACTATCCCGAGTACAGGGCCCACCGGCAGCAGCACGACCAGTTCTGGGAAAACCTCCAGAAAATAAAGAAACAGCTACCGAAAATCGAGGGCGGCAAGAAGCCGGGTTCCTACGACCTCTCGGTGGAGACCAATCAGCTCGTGGTGGACTGGATACTGGAGCACATCGCCCAAATCGACAAGAAGCTCGGAGCCTATTTAAAAGACAAAGTTTAGTGGTATAATCTCCCCATGGCCCGCAAGCTCTTGCTACTTGCCATTGCTATCGGCACCATCATGCTTCTGGCCGGCCTGGGCGGCACAGCCGAAAGCCCCCAGATCATGGTGGCCAAGGTAGACGGGATAATCAATCCCGTCTCCGCTGAATTCCTGACCAACTCCATAAACAAGGCCAACGAGGTCCACGCCGAGGTCTTCGTCATAGAGCTCGACACGCCCGGGGGCCTGGACACTTCCATGCGGGAGATAATCAAGGCCATGCTCGCAAGCGACGTCCCGGTAGTGGTCTATGTATCGCCCGGAGGGGCGCGGGCCGCGTCGGCTGGAACCTTCATTACGATCGCATCCAACATCGCGGCCATGGCCCCGCAGACCAACATCGGCGCCGCGCACCCGGTTTCAGTGGGTGAAAAAATGGACGAGACCATGTCCGAAAAGGTCGCGAACGACGCGGCGGCCTACATCAAGTCCCTCGCCAAGGAGCGCGGCCGCAATGTGCAGTGGGCCGAGGAGGCCGTGCGCAAGAGCGTATCCATCACCGCGGAGGAGGCCCTAAAGAAAGGTGTGATCGACCTCGTCACCGCGAACCTCGACACGCTCCTTAAGGATATCGACGGCTGGAAAGTGACAATAGGCGGAAATGAAAGGACTTTACACACCAAAGGGGCCTCGATAACGTGGATGGAGATGGGCCTCAGGCAGAAGATACTGGATGTCGTGAGCAACCCCAACGTGGCGTACATACTTATGATGCTCGGCGTCTATGGCCTGTTCTTCGAGCTCACCAATCCCGGCGCCATATTCCCCGGCGTCGCGGGCGGCATCTGCCTGATACTGGCGTTCTACGCCCTCCAGACCCTTCCGGTGAACTATGCCGGGTTTTTACTGATACTTTTTGGCATAATACTTTTTATCCTCGAGGTCAAGATAGTATCGTACGGGGCGCTGACAATAGGAGGCATAATATCGATGGTCTTAGGATCGCTAATGCTATTTGAGAACGCGGGGCCGTTCCTCAAACTGTCCCTCTACACAATACTACCAGTGGTGATTGTCACCGCGCTGTTCTTCACGGTAGTGCTGGGCCTCGCGTGGAAAGCACACCGCCGCAAACCTTCGACCGGAACGGAAGGCATGGTGGGGCTTGAGGGACATGCCGCCTCGGACATCAATTCCCGGGAAGGATCGATTAAGGTACATGGCGAAATATGGAGCGCAGTCTCCGACGAGGATATATTAAAGGGCGAAACCGTCATCGTTGAGGCGGTCGAAGGGCTAAAACTCAAGGTCAAAAAGACCGGCACTTAGAAGGAGGTACAAGTATGCCCGTAGGAACTGGAATCATGGGTTATGTATTCGCTGTTCTGTTCATCCTCTATTTCTTCTCGGCGGCCATTAAGGTCCTCAAGGAATATGAGCGCGGCGTAGTATTCAGGCTTGGAAGGCTTATACCGGTAAAAGGGCCCGGTCTGATAATTATTATTCCCTTCGTGGATAAACTTATAAAAGTCGGTCTGAGGACCGTCACCATGGACGTCCCGTCGCAGGACATAATCACATCCGACAACGTGACGGTAAGGGTCAACGCGGTCGTTTATTTCCGTCCCATAGACCCCGCGAAAGCGATCACCGAGGTGGAGGACTATTTCTTCGCCACAAGCCAGATAGCGCAGACCACGCTCAGAAGCGTACTCGGTCAGAGCCAGCTCGACGACCTGCTCACGAAGCGCGACGAACTGAACAAGGAACTGCAGAAAATAATCGACGAACAGACTGAACCTTGGGGAGTCAAGGTATCGGTTGTTGAGGTCAAAAACGTCGACCTCCCCGAGGAGATGCAGAGGGCAATCGCAAGGCAGGCCGAGGCCGAGAGAGAAAGAAGGGCAAAGGTCATCCATGCCGAGGGCGAGTTCCAGGCATCGCAGAAGCTTGCCGACGCGGCGAAGATAATATCCTCGGAGTCGGCGGCCCTTCAGTTAAGGTTCCTGCAGACACTCACCGAGCTTGCCGCAGAGAAGAATTCCACCATCGTATTCCCGGTGCCGATAGACCTGCTCACGGCATTCATGAAAAAGAATTAGGAAAAGACCGTTTACCGCAAAGAGGGGGGCTCAGTCCCCCTCTTTGCTCCAATAGTCGGCCTTGTGCATGCTAAGGCCCTTCTTCGAGATCACCCGCTCGTAGTAGATCCTTCTCTGGATATAGGCCTCGATATCGGGAATGAAGTACTCCTGCGCTACGTTATACGCAATGGCGAGAACACAGAGCACCGTGGCGAACACGGCGGCGATTCTGAACTTTCTCTCGTCCCTCATGAAATTATTATAGCTGAATCGATTGATTGCGGACAGTAGTAACGTGACGGGCAAGCCTGCTTAGTAATGCTTCTTGAGCTCCATGATTACCTGGCGGCAGACGTCCTTGAGGGTCTCGAAAACGCCATCGCCTTTTGGAGCAACGGCCGAAAACTCAGGCACCTGCGTGGGGTTCAGGGCCTCGCTGAGAGTTTCCACCGGCGCTATGTCATCGATGTCGCGCTTGTTGTACTGCATGGTAAAGGGCAGGCTGTAGAGCTCGTAGCCCTGCTCGGTGAGGTTTATCTTCAGGTCCTCGAGGCTCTCTATATTGGCGTCCATCCTGTCCACCTGACTGTCGGCCACGAACACCACGCCGTCCACACCCTTTAGGATGAGCTTGCGGCTCGCCGCGTAGAACATCTGCCCGGGGACCGTATAGAGATGGAACCTCACCTTGAAGCCCTTGATGTCGCCGAGCGCCAGCGGGAGGAAGTCGAAGAACAGCGTCCTCTCCGTCTCTGTCGCAAGAGAGATGAGCTTGCCCTTCTGCTGTGGATTGGTCTTGTTATAGATGTACTGGAGGTTCGTGGTCTTACCACATAAACCTGGGCCGTAATAGACTATCTTACAATTTAGCTCTCTCGAGGAGTAATTAATGAAAGACACTTAGAGGCACCGTCCTACATGAATAACTTTTCTATGTCGTCGTCGCTTATTTCCGCGAATGGCGAATCTTCGAGCTTGCTTTCAAGCTTCTCCTGCTCGGCCTTGCGGGTCATCTCGTCGAATATCTTCTCGAGGTTCTCCGTCGTCTTCTTGACCCTGAGCCTGACGAGGCCGATCGAAGTCCGCTGGTCGAATATCACCACCAGGATAATGCGCTCTCCTACAAGCGAGATGTGAAGGTTGTCCTTCTCCCCCTCGTGGAAGAGTATCGTGAACTCCTGCTCGCCGAGAATCTTGGCTATGCTTCCCGTTGCGGCTATGTTGCCGGCCGTAAGCGAAGCGAGCGAGGTGGTGTCGAGGTCGTGAGTAGCGCCGACCGAGGATATGAGCTGGCCGTTCTTGTCTACGAGGAAGACGACTTTGGCGTTGGCCTGCCTGTAGAGGTTGTTGAGTTCCTCATCGATCTTATTGAACTCCTCCTCGTAAACTACCAGGTCAGAAGATCCGTTCATGGCCCTACTCCTCCTGGGACGCTTTTGCAGCCTCCCGGTTAAGCCTGTCCCATTCTTTGTCAACGTCTTCCTGCAGCCTCTGCAGTAGAACTTCACCGCCGGGGGCAAAGAAATGCTTGAACCTTCCCTGCGGTTTGAGGAACTCTTCGACGGGCTTCTTCTCCTTCGGAGAGAAGGTGATCTTGGTGACACCGTTTTCTATCTCGTAAAGCGGCCAGTAGCAGGTCTCAACGGCGAGCCTGCTCAGAGCTATGGAGTCGTCTGTCTTTGAGCGCCATCCCCTGTTGCACGGCGCCAGTATGTTGAGGAATGCGGGACCGTCCACTTCTATGGCCTTCCGGGCCTTCTTCATGAGGTCCATCCAGTTGCTCGGGGAGGCCTGCGCGGCGTACGGGATATTATGCGCGGCCATTATCCTTGTGAGGTCCTTCCTGGCCTGAACCTTTCCGGGGATGACCTTGCCGGCGGGGCTGGTGGTGGTGTCTGCGCCGCGGGGCGTAGCGCTCGAGCGCTGAATGCCCGTGTTCATGTACGCGCCGTTGTCGTAGCAGACGTAAACCATGTCATGGCCCCTCTCCATCGCGCCCGAGAGGCTCTGGAAACCGATGTCGTAGGTGCCGCCGTCGCCGCCGAAGGCTATGAACTTCACGTTCTCGTCTATCCTGCCCTTCTTCTTCCACGCCCTGTACATGGACTCCACGCCGGAGATCGTCGCGGCGGCGTTCTCAAAGGCGCTGTGTATCCATGGGATGTTCCAGGCCGTGAACTCGGAGATGCAAGTGGAGACCTCGAGGCACCCGGTAGCGTTTGCCGCGACCAGGGGGAACTCCGAGGCCATGAGCACCATTTTGACTACTGTTGGCGCCCCGCAGCCCGAGCACATCCTGTGCCCGTGGGTAAGAAGGTCTTTTTTCTTGGAAAGCTCTTTAAGTTTAAGCGGTGTAGCCATGTTACTCCCTTACTCCTATATAGTCCTTAACGGCCTTTATCTTGCCGCCCTTTGCTATCTCGTTAGCCTCCTCGATGGCCTGCTGCGCCTGGTCGGGCATGAAGTCCCTGCCGCCGAGTCCGTATATCTTGTTGATGGCCGCAGGCTTGGCGCCGCCACCGTTCTGATAAAGTGCCGAGCATATCTCCATAAACATCGGGCCGTAGCCTCCGAAGGAGTCCGCCCTGTCGAGCACGCATACTGCCTTGAGGTGCTTGAGCTCGTCGGCCACCTCGTCATAGGGGAACGGCCTGAAGAGCCTGGGCTTCAGAAGCCCGGCCTTAATGCCCCTTTCCTCTCTGAGTTCATCAATTACGTCCTTGCACGTGCCCGCCGCGGAGCCCATCACTACGAGGCCCACCTCGGCATCGTCGAGCCTGTAGGACTCGAACAGCCCGTACTTGCGTCCGCTTATCTTCTCGAACTCGGCCGCCACCTCAAGCGCCACCTTCGGCACCCTGCCCATAATCTCGTGCTGGAGCCTCTTGTACTCGTGGTACAGGTCGGTGAGAATTAGCGGGCCGTAGCTCTTGGGGTTCTTGATGTCCAGGAGCGGGTTGAGCATCTTGAACTCGCCGATGAACTTGCTGACCACGTCGTCATCGAGGTACGACATCGTCTCTATCGAGTGGCTGATGATGAAACCGTCGAGGTTGATTATCACCGGGAGCCTTATGTCCATGTGCTCTCCGATACGGAAAGCCTGAAGCGTATTGTCGTAAGCTTCCTGGGCGCTCTCGCTGCATATCTGTATCCAGCCCGTATCCCTTGCGCCCATGGCGTCCGAGTGGTCGCCGTGGATGTTCAGCGGGGCCGAAAGAGCTCTGTTTACAAGCGGCATAATTATCGGAAGGTTCGTGCCGGCCGCGATATGGAGCATCTCCCACATGAGGGCCATGCCCTGCGAGGACGTCGCCGTGGCAACCCTGCCGCCCGCGGCGGAGGCGCCTATGCAGGCCGACATCGCGCTGTGCTCGCTCTCGACGAGTACGAGCTCGGTATCAACCTTGCCGTTTGCGACGAAACTCGAGAACCTCTGCATGAGGTCCGTAGCCGGGGTTATCGGATATGCGGCGCAGACGTCGGGGTTGGCCTGCCTGAGGGCGTTGGCTACTGCCTCGTTGCCTGTTACCGCAATCGGCTTGCCCATTACTTGCCTTCCTCCTCCATCACTATCGCCTTGTTGCCCTTCTTGCCCGGACACTCGCGTGCGCAAACGCCGCAGCCCTTGCAGTAGTCGTAATCGAAGCCGACCATCTTACCGTCTTCGGTCTTCACCGACATATCGGGGCAGTAGAGCCAGCAGAACATGCACTGGATGCAGTTCTCCTCTATCCATACCGGCCTATAGGCTCTCCACGATCCGGTCTTGAATTTGGCCGCGCTTCCGGCCTCGAGAATCACCGCACCGGGGTTGAGTTCATGCCACTTTTTCACCCTTCCTTAACCTCCACGAAACCTCTGTTGACGGCCTTGAGGTTGCCGTCTATTATCTTCTGGGCGAATTTCGACCCAAAGCTCTTTCTCACGTCTTCCAGGAGGGAGTCGAGCTCGACGAGGCCCGTCACCTTTGCGATGGTGCCGAGCATCGGAGCGTTGGGGAGTGCCCTGCCGATCTCCTCAATGGCTATCTTCGTAGCGTCTACGGTGTAAACCTTCTGGGTATCCTTGGCCTTAAGCTTCTTCCTCACGGTCGAGGGGTCGGCCGTTGTGTTCACGACGAATATGGCATCGTCCGTGGCGCCCTCCGCCACGTTAATGGCGTCAAGGAGCGTAGCGTCGACGACGCTGACCACGGCGGGATGAACGACCGGGCAATGGAGCCTCAGTTCCTTGTCGCTTATCCTGTTGTAAGCCCTGAGCGGGGCTCCCGCTCTCTCCGGCCCGTACTCGGGAAACGCCTGGACGAAACGGCCTCCGCTGATGCATGCGTCGGCCAGCACCTTAGCGGCAGTGACAGTGCCCTGCCCTCCTCTTCCGTGCCATCTTATTTCAGTTAGATTCGCCATTTCGGTAAAAATCCTTGTCCAAGATAATAAACTATTAACATGTGCTTTTTCAACCTAATAAACTAAAAAGGTTACACATTTATAGGATATTAGGCTGAAAAGCGCGAGGAGTGGCTAAAGGCCGTATTCCTCCCACCTCTCATCGACGAGTTTCTTTATTTCCGGGGACATAATTATGTCCGCCGGCCACTGCCGTGTGAACCCTTCGTAGGGCATCTTCTTTGTCGCGTCTATACCCATTTTGCCGCCGAAAGCCGGGATGGGCGAGGCATGCTCGAGCACGTCGAGCGGGCCTTCCACGATTACAGAGTCGCGCTTGGGGTCAGTGTTGTTGCCCACGCGCCAAGCGACCTCGCTGAGGTCATGGACGTTAACCCACTTGTCCACCACCACAATGTATTTCGTAAAGCTCATCTGCCCCATGCCCCATAGGGCATACATTACCTTCCTTGCGTGTCCCGGGAAGCGCTTGTCTATGGAGACCACGCACATATTATGAAACACGCCCTCAAGCGGGAGGTTCATGTCCACTAACTCGGGCAACTGCTTCTTGATAAGAGGCAGGAAGATACGCTCCGTGGCCTTGCCCATGTAGCAGTCCTCCATGGGGGGCTTGCCAACGATTGTGGAGGGATATATCGCATCCTTCCGCATTGTCATGCACGTCAGATGAAAGACCGGGAACTCATCGGCAAGCGAGTAATAGCCCGTATGGTCACCGAAGGGCCCCTCTATCCGCCTTTCTCCCGGATCGACGTATCCCTCAAGCACTATCTCGGCATTGGCTGGCACCTCAAGCGGAACAGTCTCGCAGTTCACCATCTCCACCGAGGACTTGCGGAGGAATCCAGCCAGGAGCATCTCGTCTATATCCGGCGGAAGCGGCGCGGATGCCGAGTACATTACTGCGGGATCCGACCCTATCGCCACGGCAACGGGAAGCCGCTGCCCGAGCTCCTCTGCCCTTCGATAGTGAGCCGCGCCGTCCTTGTGCATGTGCCAGTGCATGCCCGTGGTCTGGCGGTCGTAAACGTGCATCCTGTACATGCCGCAGTTGCGCACGCCCGTCTCCGGATGCTTGGTAAAAACCATCGGAAACGTGATGAACGGCCCTCCGTCCTCGGGCCAGGTCTTAAGAATTGGAAGAGCGTCCAGCGAGGGGTTGTCCTTGATGATAACCTCCTTGCAGGGCCCGTGCTTTACGGTCTTTGGAAGGACGTCGGCAAGCTTTTTTAGCTTTGGCAGGGCCTTGAGCTTCTCCAATATGTTAGTCGGAATCTCCGGCTCGAGGAACTCAAGAATCTCCTTGCCTATCTCGTCAAGGGAATCGACCTCGAGTGCGAGTTTCATTCTCTCAAACGAACCGAAAAGGTTCACGACGCAGGGCACGCTCGAATTTTTGCAGTTTTCAAACAGGAGTGCCGGCCCCTCGGCCTTGACCACGCGGTCGTTTATCTCCGCGATCTCCAGCATGGGGTCGACCTCGGCCTTTATCCTCTTTAAAAGGCCCCTGCCCTCAAGCGTCTTTATGTAGTCTCTAAGGTCCTTGTACGCCATCGCTACGCCTCCGCCATTGGTAATGAAAAGTATATCACATTACCCTCGCCACTCCAGCAGTTTCGAGCTTATGAACCGGACGACCGCCTCGTGCTCCTCGTCGCCTCGGCCGCTCACGGTCATGGGCTCGCCAAAAGCGAAATGTACCCGTCTGGAAGGGTCTATCTTTCCGAAGTCCTTGAGGAAGAGCTTGCCCACGCCCCAGGCGTCGGTCTTAAGGGCGACCGGCACGACGGGCACTCCCGCCCTCCTGGCAAGCTTGATGCCAAGCGTATTGAACTCTTCGGGGTTAAACTGCTGCGAGCGTGTGGTCTGCGGGAATATCACTATCGACGTCCCCTCCTTAAGCCGCCGCTCGCCGCCCTCGAGCACCGCCTTGAGGTCGTCGCGGGGATTTTCGCGCGTGACCGCGATGGCCTGCGTGGCCCGCATGATGTGCCTGAACACCGGGTATTCGGTGAGGCTCTTTTTCACAACGAAGGTCAGGCGTTTATACGGCAGGATAATGGCCGGGAGGCAGAACGTCTCGAGTGTGCTCATGTGGTTGGCGATGAAGACGCAGGGGCCGTCGAAGGAGGCCACGTTCGCAAGCCCGTGGACCTCGAGCTTCACGCCCACCGACTCGAGCGAACGTATCACCCCCATGCAGCTTATGGACCAGTTCTCGTCATTGCCTTGGCCGCGTTTCGACCTTCTCGAGAACAGGATAACCCACCCGATTATCTTCCAGAACCCGACGAGCGAAGGCAGCAGCCTCGCGAGAAAAGAAACGCCGCGCTCCGGCGACCTGTAAACGCCATCGGTGAGTTCCAGCCGCTCCAAATTAAAGCCCCTCCCGGACGAGATTTCCGCCATTGAACTTATTGTGTTAGTATCGCACAAAAGTATATCATATCCCCGTGGTACGCACTGTCTTAATTTCTGCGTTTAACGGGAGGATATCATAGGGTTCTACATACTTAAACGGCTTGTGCTTCTTGTGCCGCTTCTGCTGGGCATAACGCTCGTGTCCTTCTCGCTTACCAAGGCCCTGCCCGGAGACCCCGCCATCAACATGGTTGGCGAAAGGGCAAGCCCAGAGGTCATAGAAAGCATCCGCAAAGAGATGGGGAGCGACCGCAACGTGATAGGCCAGTACGTGGGCTATCTTGGTCTCCTCGCGCACGGCGAGTTCGGTCGCTCGTACTACACCAACCGCCGCGTCTCGGACGACCTGAAGACCAAGTTCCCGAACACTATGCTGCTGGCCGTCGGGGCGATGACCATTGCCGTCCCCATAGGGTTACTGCTCGGATTTCTCGCCGCCCTTCGCAGGGAGTCGCGACTGGACCACCTGATAACGACGGTGTCCGTGGTGGGGATAAGCGTCCCGGTATTCTGGTCGGGGCTACTGCTCATGCTCGTTGCAAGCTTTTATTTGAGGCTTCTGCCACCATCGGGCACCGGGGAGCTGAGGTTCCTTGTGATGCCGGCGATCACCCTCGCCCTTCCGGCAGTGGCAACGCTTTCGAGGGTGACAAGGACGACCGTTATAGACATTCTGGACATGCCTTTTCTGCAGGCTGTGAGGGCCAAGGGCTTAGCCACATGGCGAACGAACATCGTACATATTCTCAGAAACGCGCTCATCCCCATCGTGACGGTGGTGGGGCTCGATTTCGGAAGCTACTTAAACGGCGCTGTTCTTACAGAGACCATATTCGGTTGGGACGGCATCGGCAGGTACGCGCTTGAGGGAATAACAAAGCGCGACTATCCCGTGGTAATGGGCAGCATCATAGTGGGCACGGTAGTCTTTGTACTTATAAACCTGCTCGTGGACATCGCATACCACTGGCTTGACCCAAGGGTCCGGCTGCATAAGAAGGGCGCATGAGGCTCGGGCGAAGGGGCAAGATATCCGCGGCCATTATAGTGGTCGTTCTGTTCGTATCGGTCGCGGCTCCGCTACTCACCTCTCACGCGCCAAACGCGATAGACCTCGATGCGCTGAAAAACGCCCCCAGCTCCTTGCACGTCTTCGGCACAGACCAGAAGGGGCGCGACGTCCTCACCCGCGTGCTCTACGGCGGCGCCGCGACGGT
>Ga0210086_1001300_pt1 | contig 12970 bp, 8 predicted proteins | sample China_Galinas_PW_3_FD_184867 | JGI IMG/M metagenome (GOLD analysis project Ga0210086, IMG submission 184867) | Wetland microbial communities from San Francisco Bay, California, USA, that impact long-term carbon sequestration - China_Galinas_PWB_D2... | ecosystem: Environmental > Aquatic > Marine... | reverse complement strand
CCAATAGTAGCGCGCAACGGTGGCGAGGTGGGTTTCCATGGCTTCTTCGGCGGCGACCGCGTCACCCGCCGCGATCGCCTCGTAGATGGCGCGGTGCTGCTCGAATATCTCCGAGCGGGTGGCGCCGGCGCGCGCCGAAACCGAGCGCTGCTCGGCGAGCCACGCCATCAGCGCGTGGTGGATCGACGTGAACACCGGATTGTGGGTGATCATCGCCAGCGTGTAATGGAAGGTGAGATCGGTGCGCTGGAAGGTCGGCTGATCCATGGCGGCGCCGTTGGCATCGAGCGCCGATTTCAGCGCCTTGAGATCCTCCTCGGTCGCGTGCTTGGCGGCGTACCGTGCGAGGCCGATCTCGAACAGGGTCCGCGCGTTCTGCAGATGCCGCACCCCGTCCGGCTGGCTCAGCATGTGGCGCGCCGCACCCGACAGGTCGTCGACCATCGTATCGGCATCGGGCCGCGACACCCGGGCGGCGGCGCCTGGTCGCGTCTCCAAAAGGCCCTTACGCTGGAGCATGAAGAGCGCTTCGCGAACGGTCGACCGCCCGACGCCAAACTGGTCCATCAAGGCCCGCTCCGACGGGATTTTGTCGCCAACGGAAAGCCGTCCCGAAAATATCGAAAGCTCTAGATGCTCGGCGATCTCTTCGAATTTCTTACGCCCTGCGGCCATGGTGCCTCTTTGGTCCTCCTGCTTTGCCTCATACCATAGCCAACCTGTCAGACCAATCGACCAGGAGAGCGCTCGCCGTCGTGTTGCCAGATTTGTGGTTCGACGCCGATCGGGTCGGTCGTCACCAGCAGTGGCTTGCCGAAAGCATCCCGCGCTTCGCGCCAGCGCCCAAAGCATCCGGAGCGGTCCGTGGGCCGGGGGCTGACTGTCGACCCTGAGAGCTAGAAGTTCCTGGCGTAACCGGCAGTCCACCCGCCATCGACCGTGAGCACGTGACCGGTCGTGTAGGTGTTGGCGGGGTCGAGGAGAAAAAGCAGCGCGGCCGCGATCTCTCTGGAGGTCGCTGCACGGGCGAGCGGCACGTGTGTGACGAGGCGCGCTGCCAGGGCCGGATCGATTTCACTGGCCCCAACTGTCATCGCGTTGACCCGGACGTTTCGCGGGCCAAATTCGAGGGCGAGGCCCCGGGTCGCAGCGATCACCGCGGCCGCACCGGCCGCGACCGCGATTTCGCTGCGAGCGGGTACCGTCCCGAGGGCCCAGACAATAGTGACGATGCGGCCGCCTGAGCCTTCCATCACCTCAGCAGCAGCCCGACAGAGCCGCTCGATCGGACCGACGGCGCTCGCCCTGGTGCCGAGAGCCAGGTTGACGAGCATATCGAGTCGCCCATGCTCGGCGGCAATCGCCGCCAGGCGGTCAGGCCGGAATTCATCGATCGTTTCAACAAAGGCGCCGTTCGCCGCGAGGCTGTCGGCGATGACCGTTTCCAGACCGGCAGCTGAGTTGGACAGCACGGCAATTTGTCCGGCCAGATCGACCTTCATCGTGAGCAGCGCCCCTTTCCTCATTGCACATGCTATTATAATAAATGGCTGTTTTGCGAGGGGAAAGGCCGGCTGAGGTCGGAGGAGGCCGTCTTCGGGCGGCGCAGGGAGGAAGCATGGAACGTCCGTCCGGTCCCAAACTCAAGACGAAAAGGTCGGCGACTCGGCGGGCGGCGATCCGGCGGGCGGCGCGAAAGGGGCCGGCGGCGGGAACCGCGACGAAGCGCTCGGCGCGAAAGGGGCCGGCGGCGGGAACCGCGACGAAGCGCTCGGCGCGAAAGGGGCCAGCGGCGGCAACCGCGACGAAGCGCGCGGCGCGAAAAGGGGCCGGGGCAGGAAACGCGGACGCGTCGAAGGGGCTAGCACGAAAGGCGGCCGGGCCGGGAAACGCGGAGGCACCGAAAGGGCCGGCGCGAAAAGGGACGGCGGCTGGGGGGATGACCCGGAGCACCGCGCGCAAGGGCGTGGAGCCCGAACGGTTGCCGACGCAGGGTGCGGCGCCCGAGGGAACGGCGAGGCGGCGCGTGGCGCGAAAGGGGTCGACAACGAAGCGACCGGCTACCGAGCGGGCCGGGGCGAAGACACTTGGGAGCGACAAGTCGGAGGCGAAGCGGTCTGGGGCGGAGACGCTCGGGAGCGACAAGTCGGCGACGAAGCGCCCGGCGGCGATGGCGAAGGCGCCTGCAGCCAGGAAGCCGGCGTCCCGGCGGTCGGATGCAAAAATGTCCAAAGCGAAGAAGTCGGGCAGGCGGCGTGCGGCGGCCCCGCTTGATACTCCGACGCTGCTGTCGCTATACGAGAAGATGGTGCTGCTGCGCCGCTTCGAGAGCGCCGCCCAGATGGCCTGCCGCAAGGGCGAGACGCCGGGCTTCCTCCACCTCTATATCGGCGAGGAGGCGACGGCGGTGGGGGTGTGCGCGCATCTCCGTCCGAGCGACTGGATCACCTCGACCCATCGCGGCCACGGCCATGCGCTGGCCAAGGGCATGTCGCCGCGCATCCTGATGGCCGAGCTGTTCGGCAAGCGCGACGGCTGCTGCGGCGGCCGCGGCGGCACCATGCACCTCTACGATCGCGCAGTCGGCCTGTTCGGCACCAACGGCATCGTCGCCGCCGGCATCGGTCACGCCGCCGGGGCGGGGATCAGCGCGCGCATCCGCAATACCGACGATATCGCCGTCGCCTTCTTCGGCGACGGGGCGGTCAATCACGGCGGCTTCCACGAATCGATCAATTTCGCCGCGATCCAGCAGGCCGCCACCGTCTTCGTCTGCGAGAACAATCTTTACGCCACGGCGACGCCGCTCAAGGAGGCGACCCTCAACACCGAGATCGCCACGCGCGCCGCGGCCTACGGCATCCCCGGCGTCGCCGTCGACGGCAACGACGTGCTCGCCGTCCACGCGGCGATGCGTGACGCCGCGGACCGTGCCCGCCGCGGCGACGGCCCGACGCTGATCGAGGCAAAGACCTACCGCACGGTCGGCCACCATGAAGGCGACCCGGTGGTCGGCTCTTACCGAACCCAGGAGGAGATCGACGCCTGGCTGCAACGCGACCCGATCGTGCTGTTGCGCCGGCGGCTGATCGACGACTACGGGATCGCGACCGCCGCCGACCTCGACGCCATCGACGCGCGCGTCGAAAAAGCGGTGGAGGATGCACTCGCCTTCGCCCGCCAATCGCCCGAGCCCGATACGGCGACCTTGCACGCGCACGTTTTCGCCGAGCCGCTCAACCCGCCCGCAGCGCTTGCCCCCGCCGATCCCGCCGCGCCGACGCAAACCACTGGCTGGCTCGACGCGGTACGCGACGGGATCGCCGAAGAAATGCGACGGGACCCGCACATCATGTATTTCGGCGAGGGAACCGGCGAGCGCGGCGGCACATTCGCCCACACCAAGGGGCTGTGGCAGGAGTTCGGGCCGAAGCGGATGGTCGACACGCCGATCTCCGAGCAGGGCTTCACCGCCGCAGCGCTTGGCGCCTCGGCGACCGGCGCGCGAACGATCGCCGACCTGATGTTCGCCGATTTCCTGTTCGAGGCGGCGGGGCAGATCGTGCTCCAGGCCTCGAAGCTCCGCTACATGTCGAACGGCCAGATGAATGCGCCGGTGGTGGTCCGGGTAGGCGCCGGTGCGCTCAGGAGCGCCGGGCCGCATCACAGCGGCACCTATCATCCGATGTGGGCGCATGTGCCGGGGCTGATCGTGGCGCTGCCCTCGACACCGGCCGACGCCAAGGGCCTGATGAAGACCGCGCTCCGCGCCGCCGATCCGGTGATCATCCTGGAGACCAAGGCGCTGTTCGCCAGCAAGGGCGAGGTGCCGGAGGGCAATCATCTGGTGCCGTTCGGCGTCGCCCGGATCGTGCGCAGCGGCTCCGACCTCACCATTGCCACCGCCGGCCAGCTCGTCGATCGCGCGTTCGAAGCGGCGGACCGGCTCGCCGCCGAGGGCATCGACTGCGAGATCGTCGACCTCAGGACCATCATGCCGCTCGACGTCGACACGGTGGCGACGAGCGTGCGCAAGACCCACCGCCTTCTCATCGTCGACGAGGGCTATGCCATGTGCGGCGTCGGGGCGGAACTCGGCCAGGCGATGCAGGAGCTGGTCTTCGACGAGCTCGATGCGCCGGTGGGACGGGTCCACACCGAGCCGGTCATCCATCCGCTGGCGCCGGCGCTCGAGCGGGCGATGCTGGTCGATGCGGAGAAGATCGTCGCGGCGGCGAAGGGGATCGTATCGGGCGCGGTGCCCGTGCCGGTGCATTGGCGGCACGCGACGGGCATGGCCCCCGCTCTGCCCGCTGCGCCGCCTGTCGCGCGGACTGCGCCGCGGAAGGAATCCCCTCAAGCTGAGACGCCTGCGTCCGTCAATGCCGAGCCGGTCAACGGCGAGCCGATCACCATGCCCTTCGGCGATCTGACGATCAGCGAGGGCAAGATCGTGCGCTGGGCCAAGGCGGTGGGCGACACCGTTGCGGCCGGCGAGCTGGTCGCCGAGATCGAAACCGACAAGGCGGTGGTGGAGATCGAGGCGCCGGTCGCCGGCGTCATTGCCGGGATCGAGCAGCCGGTCGGCGCGATCGTGCCGATGGGCGGCCGGATCGGCGTCGTCCGGCCGGCGGACGCCGATGCGACCGGACGGTCCGGCTGAGTGCAATTCTAATCTGATGGCAACTAACCGTGGACTTCGCCCCCCTCCTGTCCTCCCCCTTCCAGGGCTACTGGAGGTGGCTCAAGCTCGGCGTAGTCCGAGATTGAGACGGGTGGGGTCCTTTGCCGGTCGCACCCCACCCACCGCGGTGCCGAACTCGGCTGTTGCCGTGTTCGGCATCACCCAAGTCGGGTGGACCCGACCTGGGTGGCGGTCTCCCCGTTCCGGGCAGGGAAATCGCATTTGGCCCTCGGCGTGGCGAAGGGCAGAATCGGTGGCTACGCCGTTGGCTAACCCGCGCTACGGTGCTTCTGAAGCGGGTCCTCCGCCTTCGCGGAGGACGACAGGGGTGGGTGGGGCTGTCTCGGCGAATCCTGGCCGTGAAGGCAGGATACGGCGCTCGGTCTCACATCATGTAGCCCGCCGTCCAGCCGCCATCGATGACCAGGCAGTGGCCGTTGACGTAGGACGCGGCATCGGAGGCGAGGAAGAGCGCGCCCTCGGCGATCTCGCGCGGCTCGGCCGGACGGCCGAGGGGCACGTGCTTCATGAAGTCCGCGGCCTGCTCGTGAAACGATCCGTCCTCGCCGTAGAAGAGCTTGCGGGTGACGTCGGTAAGCGTCGAGCCGGGCGCAATGGCGTTGACGAGGACGCCGCGCGGGGCAAGCTCCAGCGCCATCGACCGCGTCAGGTGAATGAGCCCGGCCTTGGCGGCGACGAAGGGGCTTTGCAGACGGAGCGCGGCAAGGCCGACGGTGGAGGCGATGTTGATGACACGGCCCGACCCTTGCGCCAGCATCGGCCTGACAGCGGCGCGGCTCACCATGTAGCTCCCGTCGAGATCGATGCCGATGATGCGGCGCCATTCCTCGATCGGGAACTCGTCGATGGGAACCCGGTGGGCGAGCGTGTTGACGCCGGCATTGTTGACCAGGATGTCGAGGCGGCCGAAGGCATCGAGCGTGGCGGCGATGGCGCGGTCGATCGCCTTGGGGTCGCGGATGTCGACCTCGACGGCGATGGCACGGGGCAGGGATGCGGCGACGGTCTCGGCGCCCTTGCCGTCGATGTCGGCGACAACGATCGCGGCGCCGTTCTCCGCCAGCCGCTCGGCGATCGCCTTGCCGATGCCGCCGGCCGCGCCGGTGATGAATGCGACCTTGCCGGAGAGATCTGCCTTCATGAGTCCTGCTTCGTGGATCGCGAAGATGAGCCGATGGCGACGCTACCACGGACTCCCGGCCCAAGGTATCTTGGCAGGACGGTGAATCGCACGATCGAAGGTGGCGTGTGCGATGGGGCAAACTCCTCCGACGTCATTCCGGATTTCGAGCCTGTGAAGGGATCGGTTGTCCCCGTGGGCCGTGCGGAATCGGGCTGTCTCCATCGCCACCCACACTGTCGTCCTCCGCGAAAGCGGAGGACCCCTATCCGCTTGCTATTCCTTCGGTTTGGCATTGCGGTAACGGGTCCTCCCGTCAAGCCGGAGGACGACGGATGTGGGAATGGCGACGTTGGCGCCCATCGACGGTCGTCTGCTTCCCATTCCTTCACAGGCTCGAAAGCCGGAATCCATTCACTGCCTGCGCAACATGGTCGACTGCCGAAATGGTTGGCACGGTCTTCGATGGACCCCGGCCCCCGATCGCGTCGGGGGCATGCTTTTCGCGGGGGTGACGATTACGTGGACCGGATGAGGCGGCGTTCGGAACTCGTTCAAGGGCGGGGGCGGTCGTTGTCCTGGTCCGGGCGGGCCGCATGATTGACGTCAGCCTCGACCTCCTGCCGTCCCGCCGGCTTCTGCGCAAGGACGGCCCGCTCTACCGCCAGCTCGCCGAGCTGCTGCGGGCGCCGATCGTCGACGGCACCTACCCGATCGGCGCATCGCTGCCCAAGGAGGCGGAACTGGCCGAGCGCTACGGCATCAGCCTGATCACCGTCCGCCATGCGCTCCGCGAGCTCGAGGCGGACGGGCTGATCCAGAAGCGCGCCGCCAAGCCGGCGGTGGTGGCCGCACAGGCTCCTGCGCTCCGCCAGAGCTGGGGCTTCCGCAACTTCGCCGACATCGAGGCCTACACCCGCCATGCCCGGCTGGAGATCGTCAGCTATCGGCGGGACGACAGTGCCGAGGGGAAGGCGGCGTTCGGCCTGTCGCAGCGCGAGGCCTGCTATTGCCTGCGCGGCATCCTGGTCGTCGGCGGGCAGCCGGAAACCCAGGTCACCACCTATTTCCCGCCCGAGATCGGCTCGCGGCTCAATCGCACCGATTTCGACGACGTCCTCATCTTCCGCTCGGTCGAGCGCCATCTCGGCCTCCGCCTTGCCGCGGCGCGGATCACCGTGCGGGCCGAGGTCGCCGGGCCGGAGATCGCCCGCGACCTCGCCGTGGAGGAAGGCGCCCCGATCCTTGCCATGGAGATGCTCTACCGGTCCACCGACCAGCAGCCGGTGGAGTTCACCATCGCGCGGCACCGCGCCGACACCTTCAGCCTCACCTACGACGCCCCCAACGACATGCCGGAGACGCCTCGCTGAAGGCTGTGGACGGCAGTTGAAACGGTTCGCGGCGGCCGCGGGACGCCCTTTTGACGGCCGCCGGGCCCGCTGTCTCACAGTCCACACAAGTCACTGGACCCCGTCATGCGATTATAATAGTATACGGAATGCCGACGGTTTCGTTGACCGTCCGTCGGGGACCATGGTACCGTTACCATACTGATTGAACGAAAAACCAAAGTCCGGGCGAACCGGCAGGTCTCGATCAAAGGGAGGAACGGGAGTGAAACGCTTCGCTCTATCGCTTACCGGCGCCGTCTGCGCGGCGGCCGTGCTCGTCGGCGGACTCGCCCATCAGGCGTCCGCCCAGGACAAGAAATACACCATCTACCTGTCCAACAACTTCGTCGGCAACGACTGGCGGCAGCAGATGGAACGCGTCGCCGAGGTGTCGGTGAACAAGGGTCCCCTCGCCGGCCGCGTCGACCTGAAGGTCGAAAACGTCGACAACACCGTCCAGGCGCAGATCAACTCGCTCAACAACATCCTGCGCGCCAAGCCGGACGCCATCCTGATCGATGGGGGCTCGGCCGAGGCGCTGAACCCGACGATCAAGAAGGCGTGCGACGCCGGCATCGTCGTCATCAGCTTCGACCAGGTGGTGAGCGAGCCCTGCGCCTACGCACTGGAATCGGACTGGAACCGCATCCCGGCCGTGCTTGCCGAATGGATGGCCAAGCAGCTCGGCGGCAAGGGCAAGGTGTTCGTCGACCGCGGCCTCGCCGGCGCGCCGATCTCGGCGCAGCTCGAGAACGGCTATCTCGACGTCCTCAAGAACTATCCCGACATCGAGGTGATCGGCAACTACAACGGCGAATACGCGCTCGGTCCGGAGCAGGCGGGCGTCGCCAGCCTGCTCGCCGCCCATCCGCAGGTCGACGGCATCCTGACGCAGGGCTACGGCACCGGCGCCATGAAGGCACTGCAGGACGCCGGCCGGCCGCTGGTGCCGGTCACCGCCTTCTCCTACAACGGGACGGCGGTCGCCTGCGCCCAGACCGAAGGCGCCAAATGCATCCTCGGCTCGAACCCGGCGTACCTGTCGTCCGAGGCGATCAAGCTCGCCGTCGACATCCTCGACGGCAAGCCGAAGCCGGCCGACCGCCATGTGCTGGTCTACGGCGATTTCCTCACCACCGATCCGATGCAGTCGGAGCTCTATCCCGAGGCGGTCTTCCAGAAGATCGAAATCGGCAAGAACGCCTTCCCCGACCTTCCTCCCGGCCTGACCCTGCCGATCACTCCGGACTGGGTCGACATAACCGCCCAAGAGGCGGCCGGCTCATAAGAGTGAGCCTAACTCTCGACCGGCGCCCCGGCGGCCTGTAAAGCCAATGGGGCGCCGTTATTTTTCCGAGGGGTGGCCATGCCGTTGCTCCAGGCCTCGGCGGTATCGAAGCGATTCGGCGGCATCACCGCGCTGAGCCGCGCCGAGTTCCATGCCGAGGCGGGCGAGGTCCATGCGCTCTTGGGCGAGAACGGTGCCGGAAAGAGCACCTTCATCCAGATCCTCTCCGGGGCGCTGCGCGCCGACGAAGGCGACATTCGCCTGCGGGGCGAGCCGTATCGCGCCGCCAATCCGAGCGCTGCCCAGGCGGCCGGCGTCGCAGCCGTGTTCCAGGAGCTGTCGCTCGTCCCCGATCTCACCGTCGAGCAGAACATCTGGTTCCGCCACGAGCGGCTGACGCCGCTCGGCACGGTGCGCGCCCGGGCGCTAAGGGACCAGACCCGCGCCCTCTTCCAGCGCTTCCGTTTCCCGCCGATCCGGCCCGACCAGGAGGTGCGCCGGCTGGCGCTCGCCGACCGGCAAATCGTCGAAGTCGCCAAGGCGCTGTCGCGCGATCCGTCGGTGCTGATCCTCGACGAGGCGACCTCGTCGCTGGCGCCGCAGGAGACCGAGTGGCTGCTCGGCCTCGCCCGGCAGCTGGCGGAGAGCGGCAAGCTGGTCATCTACATCTCCCACCGCATCCCCGAGGTGCGCCAAGTGGCCGACCGCATCACCGTTTTTCGCAACGGCGCCACGGTGGCGGTCCACGACACGGCGGGGGTGAGCGACGACGAGATCATCGCCGAGATGCTCGGCCGGCGGATGGACCGCCTCTATCCGCCGCGGGTGGCGACGGCGACGGAGCGGATCGCGCTCAAGGTGCGGAACCTCGCGGTCGGCGACCGGGTCGCCGGCGTCGACCTCGATCTCCGCGAAGGCGAGGTGCTCGGCATCGGCGGCCTGCAGGGGCACGGCCAGCGCGAGCTGTTCCAGGGGCTGTTCGGCATCGGGCGGGCGAAGGGAACGATCGAGCTGTGGGGGCAGCCGATGACGATGCGCGGGCCGCGCCAGGCGCTCACCGGCCGCGACGGGCTGGCGCTGGTGCCGGAGGACCGGCGGGGACAGGGGCTGCTCCTTTCCAAGACGGTGCGGGAGAACCTGACGCTCGCGGTGATCCCGCGCTTCGCGAATTTCGGCTGGCTCAACGCGCGGCGGGAGCGGGCGCTGTACGAGGAGATGATCGCTTTCCTCCGCATCAAGGCGAAGACGCCGGAGCAGCCGGCCGGCACGCTGTCGGGCGGCAACCAGCAGAAGGTGATCTTCGGCAAGATGCTCCTCACCGAGGCGCGGGTGCTGCTGCTCTTCGACCCGACCCGCGGCGTCGACGTCGGCACCAAGGGCGAGATCTTCCAGCTGATGCGCGACCTCGCCGCCAAGGGCTACGCCATCCTGTTCTATTCGAGCGACCTGCCGGAGCTGGTCCACGTCGCCGACCGCGTCGCGGTGATGCGGAACGGCACGATCGCCGCGGTGCTGGAGGGCGCGGCGATCAGCGAGGACGGCATCCTCAGGGCCGCCATGTTCCAGTCGGGGCAAGTGCATTGACGACGGCGGGCGCGGGACCGGCCGAAAGCGGCGTCGCCGCACAGACGCCGGCGGGCGGCGAGTGGCGGGCGCGGCTGATCGACCGCGCGCCGTTCCTCGTCGCCTGCGCCATGCTCATCGCGCTGGTAGCGATCTACGCCTCGTTCCGCGACGACGTCTTGACGCTGGAGGAGCTCAACATCGACGCCGCCGCGGCGATGACGCTCTTGCTCGCCGCCACCGGCCAGACCATCGTCTTGATCCGCGGCGGCATCGACCTCTCGATCGGCGGCATGATCAGCTTCGGCACGGTGCTCGCCGCCACCCAGTTCGGCGACCAGTGGACGACGACGCTCGGCTGGACGATCGCCATCCTCGCCATCGGCTTCGGCGTCGGCGGGATCAACGGGCTGATCATCTCGGTGCTCCGCCTGCAGCCCTTCCTCGTCACGCTGGCGACCTGGTCGATCCTTTCCGGCGCTTCGCTGCTCGTCCTGCCGATCGACGGCGGCTCGCTGCCGGCTGCCTGGATGGCGTTCGGCAGCGGCTCCTTCCTCGGCCTGTCCAGCGCCGTGTGGATCCTGATCGTGCTGTTCCTGTTCTGGCTGTGGTTCCGTGACACCCGCCTCGGCGTCACCATCCGCGCCACCGGCTCCAACGAGAAGTCGGCGTATCTGTCGGGCGTCTCGATCACCTTCATCAACGTCGCCGCCTATGGCCTTTCCGGCCTGTTCGCGGCGATCGCCGCGCTTTACCTCACCACCCAGACCGGCGCCGGCTCGCCGACCATCGGCAAGGACTACATCCTGCCCTCGGTCGCCGCGGCGGTGATCGGCGGCATCAGCCTGTTCGGTGGCCGCGGCGGGCTGTCCGGCACCATCATCGGCGCCTTCATCCTCACCATTATCGGCAACCTGGTCTTCGTCTTATCGGTGTCGGGCTACTGGCAACCGATCGTCTCCGGCGTCATCCTGCTCATCGCGGTGCTGGCGAGTTCACTCGCCGAACGCTCGGCGCGGCGGAGGATCAACTGATGCCGGGGGCAGAAAGATCGATGCGCAAGTGCGCGGCCGGAGCAGTTCAAATGCACATGTCACCCCCTGCGCGGCCCGTCAGGGCCGCGGGAAGGGGGCCCAGTAAACGCTACCGCGGTGCATTGATATTGAACGCAGAGGGCATCGGTTACTGGTTCCCCTTCCCTCGCGCCCTTCGGGCGCTCGCCGGGGATGACATGGGAGAGGCGGTGGCGCTCGCCGGGAATGACAGGCCCCGTGCCGGGGTGGGATCGCGGTGTCCGCGTCGGGAATCACGCACTTCGCAAAGTTGGTACTGATGCCGTCGCTCTCCCGCCACCGCACGATCCTCCTCGCCTATCTCGGCATGATCGTGCTTCTGCTTCTCACCAGCATCGTCTCGCCGGGGTTTCTGTCGCCCTCGCACCTCAGGACGCTGACGGTGCTCGCCGCCTTCATCGGCATCGTCGCTCTCGGCCAGACCTTCGTCATCATCGGCGGCGGCATCGACCTGTCGGTGCCGTGGGTGCTGAACTGCGCGGCGATCCTGATGACGCTGATCGCCAAGGGGCAGAACGAGCCGCTGATCTACGCCATCCCGCTGATCCTGCTCGCCGGGGCGCTGGTCGGTGTGCTCAACGGCGTCGGGGTGGCGGTGTTCGGCGTGCCGCCGATCATCATGACGCTCGCCGTCAACGTGATCCTGCAGGGCGGCATCCTCGTCTACACCGGCGGGGCGCCGCAGGCGGTGGCGCCGTCGCTGATCCAGTTCCTCGCCGTTGGCCGGCTCGGGCCGGTCCCGGTGATCGCGGTGATCTGGGCACTGCTGGCGCTCGCCGCCTCACTGCTTCTGTCGAAGACCGCCTTCGGCCGTCAGCTCTACGCGGTCGGCACCAGCGCCACCGTAGCCGAGTTTTCCGGTGTGCCGATCGTGCGGACCACCATCCTCGGCTACGCGCTGTCGGGCGTCACCGCGGCGATGGCCGGCATGCTGCTGACCGGCTACACGGCCCAGGCCTATCTCGGCATGGGCGACCCTTACCTCTTCACCTCGATCGCGGCGGTGGCGATCGGCGGCGCCTCGATCCTCGGCGGCACCGGCCATTACATCGGCACCATCGCCGGAGCGTTCGTTCTCACCATCCTCACCGGCCTGTTGCCGGCGCTGAACCTCTCGAACGGGGCGCTGCTCATCGTCTATGGCGCCGTCATCCTCATCACCGTGTCGCTGGCGAGCGAGGCGTTCGCCGACCTCGCCGCATCGATCCGCGCCGCGCTCTCGCGCGGCCGCGACCCATCACCGGAACCAAGGGGGCTTGAAGACGGATGATCGACATCGAATGCGTGGCCGACTCGGCGGCGCTGCTCGGCGAGGCGACGTATTGGGACCCGAAGGCGAAGGTGCTGTGGTGGATCGACATCTACGGCCCGACCATCCACCGCTTCGATCCGGCGACCGGCCGCGACGACCGGTGGGGCGCGCCGGAATATCTCGGGACGCTGTCGGTGCGCGCCAAAGGCGGGCTGGTGGTGTCGATGGTGAGCGGCTTCTATTTCTTCGATCCGGAGAGCGGACAGTTCGATCCGATCACCGACCCGGAGGCCAACCTCGCCGACACCCGCTTCAACGACGGCAAGACCGACCGGCAGGGGCGCTTCTGGTCCGGCACCATGTTCGAGGCGCCGGGCAAGGAGCCGGCGAAGATCGGCGCGCTGTGGCGTCTCGACCAGGACCTTTCGGTGCACAAGACGATCGACGGCATCGGTTGCGCCAACGGGCTCGCCTGGAGCCCCGACAACAGGACGATGTATTTTACCGACAGCCATACCCACTTCGTCTGGGCCTTCGACTTCGACGCCGCGAGCGGCGAAGCGGGCGACCGGCGG
>Ga0210086_1001299_pt1 | contig 12970 bp, 9 predicted proteins | sample China_Galinas_PW_3_FD_184867 | JGI IMG/M metagenome (GOLD analysis project Ga0210086, IMG submission 184867) | Wetland microbial communities from San Francisco Bay, California, USA, that impact long-term carbon sequestration - China_Galinas_PWB_D2... | ecosystem: Environmental > Aquatic > Marine... | reverse complement strand
GCCAATGGGACATTCCTGAACAATCGCCGAATCCAGGAAGAGGACCTCGAGCCGGGCGACCAGATCGTGATCGGCCCCGTCGTCTTTACCGTGCAGATCGACGGAGAACCCGGCGGTGACGAGTTGGTCGAGATTCGGACCAGACTTTCAGCACGGCATGAAAAGACCGGGGCACCGACCGTCAACACCTCCAAGCACGTATACATATCCGATGAGGAAGTCGATCCGATTGCCGCGCTCGAGGCGCTGGCGTCGAGTGCCGATCAAACGGCAATCGAGCCGGGAGACGATGAATAGTCGCCCTGTCCGTCACGGTGCCGTGCTTAGCACGTGTGTGTCACGTGGACGCATCGGATAATCCCATGGCGTCGACCACTGGTACAAAAACCGTGATCAGGTTTTCGAACGGCGAAGATCGCCTCCTTCGGAAGCGGCGGCGCATCATTCGCTCGGTCGTGGTGTTGGTCGTGGCCACCGGTGCGCTGGTCGCTTTTATTCTCGTCATGGGCGACCTCCGCAGGTACAAGGTCGCGATGGGGATGGTCGACCTATATGTCGACCAGGTGTCAGTGCGGATCAGGCAGCAGCGAGAGCTTCCCATCGATCTCAGCTTGCACGCCGACAAGGTAACCGATGCCTTCAGCGCGGCATCAAAAAACATCGAGTGGCTGACGAGAGATGAGGCATGGCTCATGCGCCAAAGCGACGGGCCCGTGATGACCGCGTGGACGAAGCCGGTTCACCGGCGATTTCTGGAAGACGGTCGTGCCGTCGTGTTTTTCGAAGACGGTGCCTTGCAGTCCGTGTGGCTCACACCAGCGGCCTTCGAGGAAGCCGAAAAGAAACAGGCCGCGGAACTCGCCAGGTTGAACCTGGAGGCGAAGAAAGCGGAACGCGAGGTGGCTACGCAGCCTGACAGCCCGTGAGCGAGTATTCTATCGGTCGGAAAAGTGCAGGTTTGCTCCTGGGTCACCGTTTTCCTCCCTATTCTCCTCATGCTCCGGGAGCCCGCCGGGAATAATCGTGCGGCAATTACGAATATTCGGGGGGGGGAAACCCGACCGGCACCGACTCCCGTGTACAGAGGCGGCGGTGCCGAATTCGGTTTGATCGGCAATGGCGTATACGTATCGACACGGCGACCGTCCACTGGACGGCTTCACCATACAACGGGCCGTCGGACGCGGTGGCTTCGGCGAGGTCTACTATGCCCTCAGCGACGGCGGCCGGGAGGTCGCACTCAAATACCTGCGTGACAATCCGGATGTCGAGCTGCGCGGCGTCACGCAGTGCATGAACCTCAACAGCCCGCACCTCGTGCAGATTTTTGACGTCAAGAAAAATGCGGACGGCGAGTACTTCATCGTCATGGAGTACATCGAGGGGCAGTCCCTGCGAGAAATGCTCATTGCCGAGCCGCAGGGACTCGGGCCGCAAAAGGCCGCGTTCTTCGTGCGCGAGTTGGCCAAGGGGCTCGGCTACCTGCACGATCACGGCATCGTTCATCGCGACATGAAGCCCGGCAATATCTTCTACGAGGATGGCTATGTAAAAATCGGCGATTACGGGCTTAGCAAGTTCATCTCCGTATCTCGCCACAGCGCTCAAACCGCCAGCATCGGCACGGTCCACTACATGGCGCCGGAGATCGGCAGCGGGCAGTACCACCGCGGGATCGACATCTACGCGCTGGGTGTCATGCTCTACGAGATGCTGCTCGGCCGCGTGCCCTACGAGGGTTCCACCATGGCCGAGGTGTTGATGAAACACCTCACCGATCAGCCTGCCGTAGATGACCTTCCTGAACCGTTCGCGGCAGTCATTCGCAAGGCCCTGGCGAAGGATCCGAAGGATCGGTATCAGACCGTCGGAGAAATGGCCGAGGAGGTTCTCGGCGTCAAGACCGTGCGCGAGAGTCTCGCGGGGTTCGATACGGTCAGCCTGACAGAGGCGGCGCGGCGGGTGGCGGTGGAACGAGGCGCCGCAGTGCCTGCAGGCGATCGCGGTCAACCGGCGGCCGCCATTCCGATGGCCCAACCCGTCGGAAACGCCGTGGAAGGCGCGGTGGCCGGCGTCGGGGGTGCCCTGCGAGATCTTGCGGATCGCGCCGGCGATGCGCTCAAGGCTGCTGCCGCGGGTGTTCCCGTCGGTACCGAACCCGGGTCCGGCCCGCACATAACGCCCGAAGCCGCCACGGGGCGTCTGTACTATGCGGGATTCTGGATCCGTGTTGTCGCCGCCTTCATCGATGCGGTGCTGATCGGTGTGGTATGCGGCCTGCTCGGTATCGAAAACGGTACCGCAGGCCTGTTGCTGCTCTACCAGGCGATTCTCATTGCGACTTGGAACGGACAGACCATCGGCAAGCGCGCTGTTGGCATCAAGGTCATCAGCCACGACGGCCGCCAAGTGACACTTGGGCAGTCGTTCGGACGCGCGCTGTCCAAGATCCTCAGTACCTTGATATTCATGATCGGCTACCTGATGGTGGCGTTCGACCCGCAGAAACGCGGCCTACACGATCGCATCGCGGGTACGCTTCACGTCTACGCGGTGGAATAAATGGGCAAACAAGAGCGGTCGATGGCAACATTTAGTCGCGACCTGATTCTCGACCTGCAACACCCATTCTGACGAGGAGGGACCGAGAACGCAACCGGTTCTCCCTACCGCTATCGAGACTTGAAACACTGTTCGGAGATTGGGGTCACGCGATACAATTGGGATTCCTATGGCATTTTCAGTCAAAACATAGCGTGGTGAATCGGCTTACCAGTTTGGGAAACATCCTGAGCCGCGGGCTTGAGCCCGCGCGGACCCTCGGATTCGTGGGACACACAGTCACGCGTCACCGCGCAAGCTGAAGCATGCGGCTCAGCTAGCCGCTACTTCTAAACTGAAGGCGCTCTAAGATGGAAGTACGCTGACATAGACCACGGCGGAACATGACATCCACGCCCCCCAACATTGACCGCTCCAAGAAACGCCAAGACCGGGGAAGGCGACGCTCTGGGAATTCCCTTGCACGGTGAGCGCTACATCTGCCCTTCCATTGGCGAGCGCCAAATTCGCCCGGCTGATAATCAAGCGTCGAGCACGCCGGGACCCAAGAGCGACTTTCCGCCGAGCGAGGTCCGCACCGCGTAGATGGCGATGACCGCCATGACCGACAGCGCGATCAGCATGCCACCGGCGTACCAGGCCGACAGCTCGGTCGTCATGGTCACACTCTCAAGAATAATCCGGACCGCGTTACCCACCAATAGCGTGAGCAGACCGAAGCGAACCAGTGCGAAAAACCCGACCAGTATGAGGGCCATGACCAGCGCCAGATCGAGGTACAGGAGGCTCGTGAACGGGTTGAATAGGAGCACGCATAATAGGAGGACCCAACCCACGTATGCGAGCCAATTCCGCCTGAGTACGATACGGAGTAACAAGAGCATCATCACAACGATCATGACGAGATTAATCACGTTGTTGGGAACCATCGCGATTGTGCCCAGGCCGTGACGCAATCCGCCGAGCGAAACGACCGACAGCGATCCCAAGACACCGGTCGTCCGCAATTCCAGCCAACTCGTTGCCATAAGCTGATACAAGTCAGACAGCAGGACATACACAACCCCCAGGATCAATCCGACCAACACGTCCCGTCCCACCAGGGGGTCACGCAGGCGACCGTCGAACAGGCGGACCCATGACACGAGCCACCGCGGCCAGATCCTGCGGAAATACGGCTCAATGGCGAGGTAGATCACGCACACGATGGCACCATTCAGCAGCCCCCCGGCCACGTTCGCGAGAATCAGGCTGACCTCAGCAGGCGTACCGACATGGTGGGCCGAAAACAGCCAACCCAGAAATCTGCTCGCAAACACAACGATACCGAGCCGAACGGCGGTTCGTCGATCGGCACGGCCAACCTGTACATTGCGCCGTGCCAGGAGAATCGCTCCGATAAGGCAAATGGGCAACCAAAAGATTGCCACGACGCGCTTCACCTGCGATAGCGTGCCGGGAGGCGTCCTGGTGGAATCAGTGGGAGGCGTGAGCCACGGCCAACCAGCACTGAAGGAGACGGGTCGACCTCGAAAGGCCGCTGCCTCCACATGCAACTCCATGTCCAGCGGGGGCAGGGTTTTCACCTTCCAGGCTCGTCGCATGTCGGTATTGACATTCGGTGTCCAGGTGGGTTCGGTTTCGACGAGTGTCTCGGTGTCGAGGCGGGCCGCGCTGAAGAGCGGTGTCCAATCGGGTTCTTCGATGGAGGATTCAAGCGGAGCATATTCCGGCGGGACGACAGCCAGCGCGTCGAGTGTGCCTTGGGCATTCATCCATATTCGAACCATGCCACGCCCCGTACGCGGTGGATCGTATGGGTCCGCATTAATCAAACTCCTATTGTAAGGAACCAGCGGTGAGGGGCTTTCGCGATACCAGAAGTGAATCGCCGGCCACCCGTCTGCAAGAAGCTGATCGTGCTCTGATACATCATGCTCATCACTCAGAACGCGCAGGTTTTCGCTGTTTGTTCTGAAACCCCAGGTTCGGTCGCTGGGTGGATCCGTGTAGCCGATTTCCGCGAGCAGGTCGCGGGCCTCCTTCATCAAAACCTCCGGCGACGAGGGCAATGGAACCTTGTTGGTGATCTGGGTCCGGCTCGCGGTGAAAAAATACGCTGCCATTCCGACGACGAGGAGAACGATGCACGTAAGCACAATTTTCGGGTCGCACGCGTCCACCATACCGGCGTCAGCGACAAGCATTGGCGACGGCGTATCTCCCGCCGCCAGAGCGGCCGCCAAAGGGTCGCCGCCGGGCAGGGCCGCCGCCACCGCGAGTGCGGAAGACGGTCGCGCGGCGGGCTCTGTTTCGAGGCATCGCTGCACAATTCGTTCGATCGCAGGATCAAGTTCATCGGAGAGGCTGGAAAGTGTTGGCGTTCCGGTCGTCGAACGACTACGCTGGACCTGCTCGCGCGTGGTGCCTTCAAACATTCGCTTCCCGGTGAAGAGCTCGTACAAGACCAATCCGAGCGCGTAGATGTCACTCTTGACCGAGACCTCTCGACCGGCCAACTGTTCCGGGGCCATGTACGCGGGCGTCCCCGCCCCCACCTCACGCCCGAAGAACTCTTCGGCGAAGCCCGCCAGACCGAAGTCGGTCACGCGCACCGCGCCGAGACCGTCGATCATGACGTTATGGGGTTTGAGATCGCGATGGAGCACGCCCTTGTCGTGGGCGGCGGCCAGACCGGCGCAAAGCTGGCGGGCAATCTGAATGGCTTTTTCTGTGGACGGTTTGCCCATACGGCGAAGCAAGGACGCCAGGTCCTCGCCGTCGATGTATTCCATGGAGATGAACTGCTGCCCGTCGGCCTCGGCAATATCGTACACGCGGCACACGTTGGGATGGGATACCTGGCGCGCGATCCGCACCTCGTGATGGAACCGTTCGAGCTTCTGGGCGTCATTCGAAAGCGCCTTCGGAAGAAACTTGAGCGCGACAGACTGCCGTAGCTTGAGGTCATCTGCCCGATAGACCTCCCCCATACCTCCCTTGCCGAGTAGCCCTACGATACGGTACCGCTCAGCCAGCATCGTGCCGGGGGTGAACCGGGCATCGTCGATGGAAGCCGACGATGATCCGGTCGCATCCAGCTGAGCGGCCTGGTGCGCCGGTCTCGGCGGCGACGTAATGGTTGGATGAACCGCGAGCGATGGCATTGCCGCACCGCAAGAGGGGCAGAAGCTGCTGCCGTCTTGAACCTCGCGCGAACATGAAGAACACTTGATCATAGTCAGCCACCGTAGCGGATCATCGGTCGAGTCATGAGCATGTTCGGATTGGGCGGAAAGGTGAGGTGAAGAAGACCCTACCCATCAATGTAAAGCTCGAAACGCTGCTCTTGAGACACGAGGCACCGGCCCACGTTTGATCGCGACCAGTCTATTGGTGTTGGGAATACTTGGCAAAGCCGGCCAAAAAACCCGGCACGCCCCAACAAGCCCCACAAAAGCCTCATCGCATTATGCCACCACTGCGCAGATAGCAAGCGAGCCGTAAGTGACTGGCGTGCAAAGACTTAGCGATTGGCGGGAACGCGCTTGTCCCACCAGGCCAATGTGCGTTGGGTCTGTATTCCGTCGTCCCACGTGATTGCAACAAACATGGGACACTTACCCGTTGCGTTTCCAGGCCCGTTCATGATACAGTAATTGGTCTAAGGGCCGTTTCAATGTTGCATTATCAAAGGTCAATAGCGTCGGGCCACCCGCCTGGGTCGCGTCGTGTGTTAGGACGCGTGCGGTGTGGCTTCGGCAAGATATGTCTGTTCTCTCACCTTGGAAGGGGCCGGAAAATGTACTCTCAAAAACTAGCTCGATTTTCTGCTGTCTTCATTATGACGGGGCTGGTGCCGACGATCGCCTTCGCCGCAACGCATACCGTCATGGTCGGCACGGCTGGCACCAACTTCGACCCGGTGAACGTGGACGTCGCCCCCGGCGACACCATCGAATGGGTCCATGTGTCGGGCTCGCACACGGTGACGTCGGGGACACCCTGCACGGCGGACGGTCGCTTCAACCAAACGCTACCTTCCGGTGGCAGCGTAAACTACGTCGTACCCATGGCCGAGCCGGACGGCGTGATTCCGTATTTTTGCATCCCGCATTGCGCCAGCGGCATGACGGGAACGATCACAGTTCAAGCGGGTGCCGGGATTCCGACCGTATCGGAATGGGGAGTCATCGCTATGCTCCTCGCCATGCTCGTAGTAGCCACCTGGGTGCTTCGAAAAGCCCGAGTGGTGATTCGGTAGCAACCGGCAGAGTCAATGCAGATCCGCAACTTCGGGCCGCCGGATCTCCGGCGGACGCAACCAATGCGCCTGGTGCTGGGCGACGCAATCAACCTTTGAACTGGCATGTCCAGCAATGCCCCAGGCAAGCCCCACCCCAATCCGACCGTTCTGAACATGAAGAGAGCCTGCAGTAAGTGACCGGCTTTCAGTAGACGCTGCAGTTATGCACCGAGTCGATTAGATCGATCGTAACCTTGGCAGCCGTCGGCAGACAACATTTGTAGGGGACAGACGGGCCACCCCTCTTCCTGGTATCCGACAATAGCTCCCCGTAAGAACAGGCGAGTGCCAAGGAGGTATCGGGGATCCAACGATCCCAACGGTATCGGAGTGGGGCGCTGTTGTCATGACGCTACTTGTCGTCATAGCGGGCACGCTCGTCTTTGGCAGGCGAGATGCGGCCCGCGCGTGGTGACTCGTTCATTCTGGCCGGCCAAGTATGGTGCGGCTTGGCCGCAACAAAGCACCTTTGTTCATTGTTGATACGGTCCGTGAGGTCTGCGAAACCCGGGGCCGTAAGGGGACTTCCGCAATGGATATGGGTGGTTCTCCCTATCTCCTCCTAATTCCTCATTGCGCCGGCCGGCCAAATGTCGCGGTCGATGAGTTCGACGGAGTTGTTCGCAGGGTCGCGGAGATAGATCGATCGGCCGCCACCGTTCCATTCGATTTCTTTCTCAACCGTCACGCCGGCTTCTTTGAGCCGATCACGCCAGGCATCGAGATCACGAACGAGAAACGCGACATGGCCCGGACCGGTTGCCCCGTGCGATGGCACATCGCGACCTGTCCGTGAACTCTGCCGGTGATCGAACAGCAACAGAACGGACTCGGGTGTAAGACGAATGGCGGCGAACATATCGTCCGGTGCCCGTACCATCTCCAGGCCGAGCACTTCTACATAGAATTGCGCGGTGTTTGTGATGTCTTCGGCGTAGAGAACGGTTTCGGCGATACCTCTAATCATCTTTGCGCCCTCTCCAGGGGTGAGAGACACTGGAGGTGCCAGAATGCCAGGTGGAAGTCACCGTATTTCGCCACGTATCGTTGGCGCCTGCCGCAGAGCTCCTCTAACGTTGATAGGTGCCCACCAGCTCGCCCTGGGCGATGATGTGCCCTTGCATCGCAGCTAACAGTCGCGTCTTATCAAGCCCGGTGCCCGCGTTCAGCACCGCATCAAGTGCGTAGAGCTTGAATTGATAGTGATGCACGCCGGAGCCGGGCGGCGGTGCGGGGCCACCGTAACCGATCCTGCCCCAGGAGTTCTTTCCCTGGGCTACGCTGGCGGGCGCAGTCAACGTCTCTTTCTTAGGGATGTTCTCAGGCAAGCCCGACGTACCCGCAGGAATCTTATAAATCACCCAATGTACCCAAGGTTCGGGGCGCGGGGCATCCGGGTCGTCGCAGATCAGGGCTAGCTCCTTCGCGGCCTCGGGCACGCCGGACCACGTCAACGGTGGCGATAGATCGGCGCCGTCACCCGAAAAGCGTTTCGGAATAGCCTTTTGCTCCGCAAACTCGGAACTCTTGATCACCAATGTCATCGGAACGCCTCCTACTTGCGTTGCTGTCGTTTTTTGTTCCGGCCTGGTCTTTGGAGGCGATGTTGTACGTTCGCAACCACACGCCACTACCGGAACCACTACAATACAGATGTACGCCAACAGATGTGATGGTCGCACGATATTGCCTCCTGTCCTTTGCGCAGCCGTTCGACGGAAACGGGGACAGGCACCAATGTTGAAGGGTGCTGGTTCGAAGGAAATGACTGTCCTCGCTTTCCCCATTCCCCTTCTCTCAGTATCCCTTGCGATCGCTTCAGTCGACTTCGTAGATCGTCGAGGCCTGGTCTGCAGGGCAGGGCTCCCGACGAAACGGTTCCGCGCCGACAGGTGCGCAAATGCTTGCCCGCCTCTTCCTCGCTGCAGTCGCCTGCCACATGCGATCGGAGGTGGTGTCGGGCGAATCCAGCCAAGAGAGCAGATAGGCGTTGGGATCCGCCGCGGCGGCCGCGTCCCGGAACACTTGAAGTGCCGTCGCCCAATTCTCGCCGGCAGCCTCGAAGACCCTCTCGAAAACACTCAGATCGAGGTTATACCGCCTCACACCCATCATGTATGCGTTATTGGTCGGCAGATTCCGGACCCAGTCGTAACATCCGGGACAGTTCATCAGCGGTTGGACTTCGGCGGCGAAGCGATCTCGCCCGGCCTGATAGACAGATTCGCGCCCGGCGATCTTCTCATCACTCGACAGCTCGGATGAGTAAAATTCGTTCAGATCGTTGAACAACGTCAAGGCGAAGTCGCTGTACCGGTCCGAATCTTCAAAGGTCGCGGTGGCCTGCTGGATCAGCTCGGGTTGGTCCGGGTACCGATCCCGCAAATACGCGATTGCCCCGTTTCGCCCGAAGAATGTAGCCAGGCTCTCGTTGAAGGTCACGTCGTTATTACGCCAGATTGTGCCGTGAAGCAGCTCGTGAATGACGGTGTTCGTAAGGCTAAGGTCGGAACGCTCGAGCATGGGGGACATGATGATCGTCGGGAAGAAGTTGAGGCCACTGTATGCGTCAACCTCGTATGTCGAGACATCGTACCCCAGGGCCTCCAGCTCCGCGACCTTGGCGTCGCGTTCGAAACGATTGAAGAAGCCCAGGTAAGGCAAAGTACCGACGATGGGGAACGTCCACTGGAGCGGCTCGAAGGCGTCCTTGCGGCACGCGGACACGTTGTACGCCACCGGGTTTCCGCTCGAGTCATAGAACTTCGTGTAGTTGTCGGCGACGGACAGGCCGATCGTGTCCCGCGCGTATTCACGGACGTCGCGGATCAGCTCCAACTTAAGCACCTGTTCCTCACTCAGATCTCCGCTTTCGAGTGCGGCAGCGATGGGGACGCTGTGAAAGAGAATGTCGATTTGGCCGGTGGCGGCTGTCAGCACGTACACCAAGTCGAAGCCGCAGCCGCTAAGCACGAAACCGCTGAATGTCGCTGCAAGCGCAAGACCGGCTACTGCGACCGCGCGATGTGCTTTCGAAATGCGTGTGCCGGTGCTCGACATGGTAAGATGTTCCTGTCCGCCGCGCCTTGCCAATCGGACGGGTGGCCCACCTCGTTCCTTTCGAGGTGGGTTCGCGATTCCTTGTTTCGGTATCAAACGAGTCCTTGACGATCGTACGTTTCGACTAGGTATGGAATCTTGAATCGATGCGTGCATTCGAGACCTCAATCTAATCGAGAACCCACGTCCGAGAGCAAGGACGTGGGCCACCCGGCCAGGAATAATAGAGGACGGTCAGACCGCTATTATGTCGCACCGGGGGCCGATTCGTCGATCCCCGGCGGATGTTCCCCTTCAAGTTGTGCAATACGCACCTCCAAGCGAGACAACCGTTCCTCCAGCGCCGCCACGCGTTGCGAGAGGGCCACATCATCCGCCCGGGCATTGCGTTCCGCCGTGTCCATTTGACGCTCTGTGTCGGCACCTGCCTCTTCTCGTGGACTGTCCGCGGCAAGCAGGTGTTGGAAACGGGTGGCGGATCGGCCAGGCTCGCGCGGTAGCTCCACGACGAAAGGGCGTTCGCTGGATGACAGGTCTTGAAGAATCGACATCACGGCCGCCATGTCGGGAATCGACGTCATGCGGCTGCCTCGGGTTCTAAGTTCTCCCGGCGTCTGGCTGCCACGCAGCATCAATTCCGCCATGACTGCCTGCTCGCGCCGATCCCAACCGACGCGCTCGACCACCTGATGACCGAATCGATTGACTCTGGCGCCGGCGGCCGGCGGTGCCTGGGCGACGAGCCTTTTCTGCTCCAGCCCGTGCAGTGCCTTGGCCACTTCGCCCTCGCTTAGGTCGAAAACAGGCTCACGGTTTTGCTTTTGATTCGCACCGGAGACGATGGCGTTCATCGTCATCGGATAGCTGCCGGGCTGCGTGAGTGATTTCTCGATGAGCACGCCCAACACGCGCAGTTCATCTGTCTCCAACTTCGGTACGTGACCGGTTTCCACGGTGCTTCGTCTCCTTGAGAAACAGAGGATCGTTACCCAAATTGCAGCGCGCGACTCAACACTTGCTGACTATTCCCGCATTTCCCGACCCCACTATTGCTCCATCCTTGCCACCCTCTTGTTCTTGTACTCCCGCTGGCTCATTATTTCTTCCAGCCGGGTGCTCTACTAGTGCCCAAAGTTGCCTGAACTGTCTTTCGCTCCACCAGCAGTGTCGTACAATAATTACTAATCTTGCCATCGTCGTCATGAGCGAGCGATTGCAGCGAACTTAGGGCGTCCTCGCCAGGAATTGAGACCAACGTGGCGAGCGCGACTCCAAAGAGCTCAGAATTCTTGTGGGACAGCAGGGGACGAATGACACGGATCGCCGATTCATCCCTGTTGTAGAATGCAGCATTGCCAAGCAGATTAAGCGCAGCCTGCTTTGTCTCATTGGTTTCTTCGGTATTCTGAATGCTCTGCTCGGCAAATCGAAGAGATTCGTCATCGTCTGCGATGATGCACAAGACGATAATCGCTGCGTTGCGACTGTCTCCGGAACCAGTCTCAATTATTTCATGCACTATTGCGCGCGACGTCAGATCCAGTTTGCTCTCTAACGTATTCTGCAACCAATAAGCTTCGGAGACACTTCGTGTTGATTCTAGAGCTAGTTTGAGGTATCTGTTCGTATCAGCCTCGAGAAGCGCAGCGAGCCACCGCTGCCTATCTTTGCGCGAGGAGGACGAGTCCGTCAGAGCCGAGCGAATCTCGACCTCTGCCTCAGGACTCAGGTCTTTGCACACGCGAATTGCTTTTTCCAGCGCCACGGAATCGGGTTCGGATAGTAAATCCCTAAACGTTTGCTGGTTACTTCGATCGCAACCTTCGCATCCGCCAAGAGTAACCACTAATGCTGATGTAATGACTATTGAAGTTCGACAAATAGTCACTGTAACCTCGTCTGGACAACAGGAACAGTCATCGGGTCTACGAAACGTCCATCGAATACGACCGCTGTCACCGACCCAATTTCTCGTCGATCAGCTTCTTAACATGAATAGGAACGGTCAGCGATTCTCGGCGTTGGTTATTGTGCCTGTCCTTTCCTTCTTCCGATCGCTTCCCTTGTCTTCTCGCGATCGGTGCATTCGATTTCGTAGATCGTCGTGGCCTGGTGCGCAGGGCAGGGCTCGCGACGAAACGGTTCCGCGCCAATGGACGCGGCTACTTCTGCCAGCTTTTTACTCACTCCAGTGTCCTGCGAAAAGCGCACGGCGGTGTTGTCGGACGAATCCAGCCAAGAGAGCAGATAGGCGTAGGGGTCCGCCTCGGCCGCGGCGTATCGGAAGACTTGAAGTGCCGTCGCCCAATCCTCGCCGGCAGGCTCGAACACCCGCTCGAAAACGTCCAGGTCGAGGTTGTACCGCCTCACACCCATCATGTATGCGTTGTTGGTCGGCAGATGCTGGACCCAGTCGTAGCATTCGGGGCAATTCATCAGCGGTTGCACTTCGGCGGCGAAGCGATCTCGCCCGGCCTGATAGACGGCTTCACGCCCGGCGATTTTCTCGTCACTCGACAGCTCCGATGAGTAAAACTCGTTCAGATCGTTGAACAAGGTCAAGGCGAACTCGCTGTACCGATCTGAATCTTCAAAGTTCGCGGTGGCCTGCTCGATCAACTCGGGTTGGTCTGCGTATCGATCCCGGAGATACGCGATTGCCCCGTTTCGCCCGAAGAATGTAGCCAGACTCTCGTTGAAGGACACGTCGGCGGCGCGCCAGACCGTGCTGTGCAGCAGCTCGTGAATGACGGTGTTGACCAGGCTGAGGTCGGAACGCTCGAGCATTGGGGACATGACGATCGTCGGGAAGAAGTTGAGGCCACTGTATGCGTCAACCTCGTATGTCGAGACATCGTACCCCAGCGCCTCCAGCTCTGCTACCTTGGCGTCCCGGTCCGCACGGCTGAAGAAGCCCAGGTAAGGCAAAGTACCGACGATGGGGAACGTCCACTGGAGCGGCTCGAAGGCGTCCTTGCGGCAGGCGGACACGTTGTACGCCACCGGGTTTCCGCTCGAGTCATAGAACTTCGTGTAGTTGTC
>Ga0210086_1001296_pt1 | contig 12993 bp, 8 predicted proteins | sample China_Galinas_PW_3_FD_184867 | JGI IMG/M metagenome (GOLD analysis project Ga0210086, IMG submission 184867) | Wetland microbial communities from San Francisco Bay, California, USA, that impact long-term carbon sequestration - China_Galinas_PWB_D2... | ecosystem: Environmental > Aquatic > Marine... | reverse complement strand
GTCACCGAGACCCTGGTACGCGACGGCGATCGTGCTGTGGGTCTCGATCAGCGCCTTCGGGCTGTTGGCGAGCCGTTTCTCCGCAACCTCGGTCGCGGTCTCGAGCAGCTTCCGCGGTTCGATCTCGTTCGCCCCCGTCGCCCGCGGATTGGCCAGCTCGATCATCCGCTGCAACACGTCGCGGAACCCGAGTCCGTAGGCCTCCTCGCGTGCAATCGTGCGCGCGGCTGCATCCCGCACGCGCCAGTGCCAGATGGCGCCCCCGATCATGACGGCCAAGACGATGCAGGCCGGCACGACGATGCGCGCGCGCCGGCGTCCGAACAGCACGGCTCGGCGCAACACGCCCTGTCGGGTCGCCCGAACCGGATGTCCGGAAAGATAGCGTTCGATGTCATCGGCCAGAGCTCCGGCCGACGCATAGCGATCGTCGGGCTGCTTCTCGAGCGCGTGCAGGACGACGCTCTCGAGCTCACGCGGCACGCGATGGCGTTGGAGCAGCTCGCGCGACGGCGCCGTGTGCGCGACGGTGTGGACGACGCCGGCGAACGTCATGTCGCGGATGTCGCAGGGAAGATCAGCGGTCAGGAGCTGGAACAGGATCACACCCAGCGAGTAGATGTCGGCGCGTGTGTCGACCGCACTCGGGTCTCCGGACAGTTGTTCGGGGCTCGCGTAGGCCGGCGTGCCGACGAACTGCCCTTGGCGCGTGGCATACGGTCCGGAGACGTCGCCGAGCACGCGAGCCACGCCGAAGTCGATGACACGCGGCTCGTCGTCGTCACCGACGAGGATGTTGCCCGGCTTGAGGTCACGGTGGAGCACGCCGCGCTGATGTCCGTGCTGAACGGCGCGACAAACACGCACGAAGGCCGACAACCGCTGCCTGCGAGCGAGCGGTAACGCAAACTGCCAGAAGTCCCGGGCCGACTCGACCAACTCCATTGCGAACCAGCACCACACCGACGAACCGAACCGTTCCTCACCGGCCTCGAGCACCGTCGCGATCCCGGGGTGCCGCAGGCCCGCGAGCACCTGCGCCTCGTGGTGAAAGCGCCATCGCTGCTCGGCGGTCGGCCGCGGGCTCGCGAGCACCTTGAGCGCGACTCGCCGCTCCGGCTGGTCCTGGCGCGCGGCGTAGACGCGGGCGCTCGTGCCGTGACCGAGCACGTCCACGATCTCGAACGGCCCGACCCTCTGCCCGGGCACGAGGACCGGTGGCGGACCTGCGAGGGCACCGACGTGCCAGGGGTCCTCGTCCTCCAGCCGGGGGTCGCCGTCGTGCTCGAGCAGGCGCAGCACGGCCTCGGCGACGGCTTCCTGACCAGCCGTCCGCTGCAGCACGAACTCGCGCCTTCGCTCGCTCGGAAGCTCGAGAGCCGCGGCCAGGACGGGCTTGACGCGTTCCCACGCGGCGTCCGCAGGGCTCATGCTTCCTCCTCGCCGAGCCGGTCCAACAGCCACAAGCGCGCGAGTCGCCACTCGCGCTTGACGGTGCGCGGCGACAGCTCCAGCACTTCGGCGATCTCGTCGACCCCGAGACCAGCGAACCACTTGAGGTTGACGATCCGGTGTCCGCGCGGATCGACCCGTTGGAACACGGCGAGCGCCTCGTCGAGCGCGAGCATGTCGAGGTTCGGACCACCGTCGATCCCGTCGAGCTGATCGAGCTCGATGCGGACCGCTCCCCCACCGCGGCGCTTGGCGTTGCGCCGCCGTGCGTGCTCGACGAGCACCTGCCGCATCGCGTTGGCCGCGGCGCCGAAGAAGTGCCGGCGGTCGTTCCACGGCTCATGGTCGCGCGCCAGCCGGAAGTAGGCCTCGTGCACGAGCGCGGTCGGCTGCAACGTGATGGAACGGAGATCGACCCCGGACATCTGACTGCGCGCGAGATCGCGCAGCAGATCGTAGAACAACGCGAACAACCGCTCGTCGGTCAACTCCGCGAGGCTCGCGTCGCCGGTCGGTTCGAACCTGCTCCCGGCAGCAGGGGTCGCCATCTCGATCACTCCATGCGTGGGTCCGGCGTCATTGTGGCATCGACGCCACAACGAGTGTCATGGAAGATGGCGCCACTGCCGCAGGCGCGAGACCGCTCGGCTCGTTTCGGTGACGCATGGGAAGCGCCCGTTACAAATGGATGCCTTCTTTGGCGAAGACCTCGGCCGCCGAGTTGTCCGCTTCGACCATCGCTTCGATGTGCTGCGGCGGGATTTCGCGCAGGGCCTCCTGGGCCTTCTCGAAGTCCGCCTTCGCCGCATCGAGCTTCTTTTGAGCCTTCAGGTACTTCTCGTAGATCAAGGTGCTCTTGTGGAGCTTCTGAAGGATCGCACGCTCCGTCTTCGTGAGCTTGGCTTGTTTGCTCGACATCTTGTTGCTCTTCTTCTTGCTCTTCCGTGCTCTCGTGCCGGGCTTCGACGCTTTGGCAGGCTGCTGCCGAGTTGAGTCCTCCGGCTCCGGCTCCGGCCCCGGTTCGAGCTCCGGCCCGGGCGGGGCCACGGGCTCCGAGTCGATCGCGGGTTCGGGCTCGATCTCGACCTCGTCGTGGTGTTCGTCGACGATCGCGAACAGGTTGCCCGAGAAGTAGTGGTCGTCGTGCTCGTCATGCGCGACGTCCGGCTCGTGCTCGTCGGGCCGCGGTCCTGAGTCGAGTGCGAGCTCGTCGGCCGTCGCCGGCTCCAAGGAGTCCAGGTCGAGGACGTCGTCGACGTCGCTCGCGACCGGGCTCGGGTCGGCGGCGTCCTTCTCGGACGCGGCCTCGTCTTGCGCGGATTCGTCGTGGTGGCCGTCGGCGCCCCACGGACGGTACTCGAGTTCCTTGGCCGGCTCGCGAGCCGTCGGCTCCGACTTCTCGTAGTGGCTCACGGGCTCGTACGCATCGAGGGTGGGCGGTTCGTACTCCGAGTGGTCGACATGCGTGCGGCGATAGACGCTCGCTGTCGTCGAAGTCACCGGCTCGGTCACCTCGTGCCCATCCATCGCGGGCGGCTCGTACTCCTCGACGACCCGCGGGCCCCATGCTTCGTCCGATGACTCGGGTTCCGACTCCACCGACTCGAGCTGCGGCAGCTCGGGTTCGGGTTCGGGCCCCGGCTCCGGCTCCGGCTCCGGCTCCGATCCCGGTTCCGGTTCCGGTTCGGGATCGGGCTCGACCAGCGAGAGCTCCGGCTCGTCGTCGATCAACGAAAGCTCCGGCTCGATCGGCTCCGGTTCCGGTTCCGGTTCCGGTTCCGGTTCGGGATCGTCCTCGACCGTCGGCTCGGAGTACCACGGTCGCACGACCGGCTCAGGCTCCGACTCGAACGGCTCGCCACCGTCAGCCTCGAACTCTCGGCGACCCTCCGCGCCGTCGGGTTCCTTGGGCCCCCACAGATCCGGCGCGTTCGCGCCCGCCTCCGTCCGTGAGGCATCGAGCCACGCTTGGGGCCCCGCCACCTCCGTGCTCGATGCGCGGCGTGCCTCGTCCGCGACTTGGTCTCGTTGCGGGAGCGCCAGCAGGTCGTCCATTGGATCGTCGAACGGCGTCGGCTTCGCCGTTTCGGACCGTCCACCCGCCGGCTGCGCCGGCTCGACGCTCGGCCGTGGCTCACTCGCTGCTGCCGGATCCGCGCGCTGACGGCTCGCGTCGGGCAAGCTCTCCTGCAAACGCTTCTCGATCTCGCGCGCGAGCATCTCTTCGCGGAAGCTGCGCCGGCGCTGGCGCCCGCCGCCGACGACGGTGTCGAGCTCGTCGCCTTCGCGCTGCGGATTCGGCCTCGGACGGCGGGGATTGGCAACCCCGCTGAGAGTATTGCCGCGCCTGGATTGCGCTCTCCGCTGCTGCTCCTGCGTCCGGCGCGGATCGCGTTGTCGCGCTCGACCATCGAGCCCGAGAATCTTCCGCGCCTGCAGGCGCGCATGCTCCGTGATCTTCTTCCCGGTCGACTTGGCTTCGATCAGAAAGTCCTCTTGCGCCAACGCTTCGATGGCCTCGTCGGACATGTCGGGGTCGATGGCATAGCACCAGGTGCACAGCGCGCCGCTACGCGAATGGATCCGTCCGGGGAACGCGCGGTTGACCTCGCGATGCGCATCTTCACCCCATGTGTCAGCGGTCGGCTTCCAGTTGCTCTGGGCCATTCTGCAGTTCCTCCGGTTGTCCCGTCTTTCGACAGTTTTTGCGAATCACTACACAAGTCTGCGACTCGCTCGATGCCACGGGCGGTTCGGCGAAGCCGTTTGCCCATCGGTCCTGGGAACAATTGTCTGGGGCGTTCCGATCGCGACCATTCGATCGTCGGCACCAATCCGGCTTGGACGCTGCGAAGGTTCCCGCAACGCCCGTTGGCAGCACGGCTATGGGTCAAGAACGCGTGCGAACCTGCCGAAGAACTCGTCAGCCGCCCGTCGCGTACTCCATGAAGACATTCGCCTTCACGATCTTCCTGAGCGCCTTTCTGCTGTTCCAGGTGCAGCCGATCCTCGGCAAGACGATCGTGCCGGCGTTCGGGGGCGGCGCCGGCGTGTGGACGGCGTGTTTGGTCTTCTTCCAGAGCATGCTGCTTTTCGGATACGCGTACGCGCATTGGCTGAGCTCGAAGCTCGCGATCAAGCGCCAGGCTCTCGTCCATGCGTTGCTGCTCGGCATCTCGCTGTGGGCGCTTCGCATCACGGCGCCCGCTACGACGTGGCAGCCCGAGGATACGACGCTGCCGACGATGCGGATCCTTGCGCTGCTGTTCGGACACGTCGGCCTGCCGTATCTGTTGCTGTCCGCCACCGGACCGCTGCTGCAACGCTGGTTCGCGCGCACCCATGCCGGGCGGTCGCCGTATCGCCTGTACGCGCTGTCCAACGCCGGATCGTTGCTCGCGTTGCTCAGCTATCCGTTCGCGATCGAGCCGGAGCTCACGCTGCACCTACAGGGTCAGACGTGGTCGGTCGGCTACTTCGTGTTCGCGTGCGCGTGTGGAATCACCGCGGTGCGCTTCGTCGGCAAGAACCCCGAGTCGAACGAGCCGATCACCGAGCGGCGCGTGACCCAGCGCCCGCCGATGCGCCTGCTGGGCAAGTGGACACTGCTCGCGGCGCTCGGGTCGTTGATGCTGATCGCGACGACCAACGCGCAGACGCAGGACATGGCCGCGACACCGCTGTTGTGGGTCGTGCCGTTGGCCGTGTATCTGTTGACGTTCATCTTCTGCTTCGAGCACGATCGCTGGTATCACCGCCGCATCTTCGTGCCGCTCGTCGCGCTCGGGCTGATCGTGGTCACGTTCGCCAAGCCGAGCGACATGTCGATCGTCGCGCAGCTCGCGATCTACACGACGACGCTGTTCGCGGCCTGCATGGTGTGTCACGGCGAACTGGCCCACTCGCGGCCCGAGACCGAGCACCTGACGACGTTCTATCTCACCGTCGCTCTGGGCGGCGCGCTCGGCGGTCTGTTCGTGGGACTCGTCGCGCCCGTCGTGTTCAACGACTACTGGGAGTATCCGACCGGGCTGATCGCGATCATCGCGGTCGCCGTGTGGCTCTTGCGAAGCGAACGCTTCTCGCTTCGCAGGCTGCGGATCGCAGGCTTCCTTGCCACGGCCGTGCTGGCCTCCGGCGTCGCCTACAAGGCGATTTCGAAAGCCAGGCTCTATATCGACTCCCGTCGCAGCTTCTACGGCGTGCTGCACGTGCAGCGCGCGCGTGTCTATGGACGCGCGATCACCGAGGTCGCGCACGGAAAGACCCGGCACGGGATGCAGTTCTACGAGCGCGCCAAGCGGCGCTGGCCGACGACCTACTACGGACGCGAGAGCGGCGTCGGCGTCGCGATCACCGCAATCCGGAATCTCAACCGCCAGGCGGGCGTCAAGCGCGGCTTGCGGATCGGTGTGATCGGTCTCGGCGCCGGGACGATCGCCGCCATGACCAACGAGGGCGACTACCTGCGCTTCTACGAGATCAATCCGGACGTGGAGGACATTGCCCGCAAGCACTTCTCGTTTCTCGCCGACACGAAGGCGAAGGTCGACGTCGTGATCGGAGACGCCCGAATCGTGCTCGAGCGTGAGGCGGCCAGCGGCAACCTGCAGCAGTTCGACCTCCTGGTCGTCGATGCGTTCAACAGCGATTCGATCCCGGTGCACCTCATGACCAAGGAGGCGCTCGCGATCTACGAGTCGCACGTGAACCCCGTGACGGGGGTCGTCGCGTTCCATCTTTCGAATCGTCACCTCGACCTCGGACGCGTCGTTCGCGGCATCGCCGAAGCTGCCGATCTGGACCTCCGCTACGTCGCGTCGCCGGGCGAGCGCGACCGGGCCGGCACCTCCAGCGCCCAGTGGGCGCTCGTCAGCCGCTACCGGCCGTTTCTCGACCACCCCCGCGTGCGTCTCGCGGCCGAGCTCGAGTTCAACGACGAGCCCGTCGTCTGGACCGATCAGCGCTCGAGCGTCCTCGGCGTGCTCGAGTCCGGCGAACGCCCGCACCGTCGCTGGATCGACGCACCCAATCACGGTTGCTTCGTGATCGACAGCGGCAACCTGCTCGCACGCGAGCACTCCGACTACATGCTGTGGCGCATGCGCCAGCTCTACGCCGACACCCACGGCGAACGGCCGTTGTTCGTCCTCACCGTGGGCGAGCTCCCGCCCGGCATCGACCGGCTCGACTCCTACGCCCAGGCGGCGTTCCGGCAGCTCGGGCTCGCCACCGCCGAGAGCCTCGCGACGCTAGTCGTGATCCAGCGCGACGGCAAGACCGTGCAGATGAGCGCGCAGCTCGGCAACCGGTGGAGCAACGAGTTCCGCGACAAGGCCAAAGCCGAGTTCCAGAAAGGCATCGCGGCGGGGCTGACCAAGGGCTCGTTCTCGTACTCGATCGCGACCGGCATGCACGCACTCGAGCGTTCGATTCGCACCGGCACCACCGTTTCCCCGGACGGCTCGCAGCTCGCGCGCCCGGGTCGCTAGACCCGTGGCGTGCCCGGCTCCGGCTCCGGGCTCCGGCTCCGGCTCCCGCCCCGGCTCCGGCTCCGGCTCCGGCTCCGGTCCCGGTCCCGGTCCCGTCCCCGTGTTCCGTTTGCAGAGAGAGGCTGTGCCCATTGGACGAGCACGAGGCGGGCACCGGCACCGGCACGGGCACGCACGGGCACGGACCTACCGCACGATCCCAGTGATTCACGCGAGATCTCGGCGGGATGGGGTGTGCCCCGCTACAAGCTCGGGCTCAGGGCAACGCCACACCGAGACGGTTTGCGAGAGAGCTGACGATGGCCTTGAGGGCGGGGTTCTCGTCGTACAGCGGCTTCAGCCCCGTGAGCACGCTCTTCGCCCTCGCTGAGGCCGCCTTGATTTCCGTGTTGCGCTCGTCTGCGTCAGCCGCCAGCTTGCCGGCAGCATCCTGCCAGGCGCGGCACGACGACAGCTGCGCGCACCTCACGTAGATCACGACCGGATGCCGTTCGTCGACGTGGGCAAGCCCCGGTGCCTTGTCAGTCTCGTCGATCGCGCTCTCGAAGAACGCCCGCGCACGGTCCATCGTCTTCGCCCGCAGGCCACGGTCGTGATCCCGCAGCCCGGGCAACGCAAAGAGCATGACGCGGTCGCGCTCCCCGATCGTGATGCTGCCGGCGTCGAGCTCCCGCCGCACCGTCTGCAGCGTGGCGCTCAGGCCGTCGTCTCGGGCGGACGGGCCTTTGGCGGACGGCTGCGCACTCGCGTCCCCGAGCACCGCGAGGTCCTCGAGGTCGGCGAGCCGCCACAGGCACATCGCCTTCAGCATGAGCGCGGTGCCGTACAGGTGGTCTTGCTTCAGATCCGCCAAGTTGTCTCCGAGCTCGCGGTCGACGAGCGCGAGCGCGGTCCGGTAATAGTTGGTCGCCCCCGACGCGAAACTCGGTTGCGCGACCATCGCGTCCCGCCCGACCGCGAAGACGCGATTCTCGTCCGTCGCCGCATGGTTGAACGCGTCCTGCGCCTGCCGGATGTGCCGGGCCGACGCACAGCTCGCTGCGGCGAACGCGAGCACGACCGCGAGCGCGGCGGTGAGGCTCAGTTTCTTCCCGTGATCGATCATCGTTCCTCCAACTGAGTTTCAGGCGGCTTGCTCGAGCCGCTGCCGCAGGATCTCGGCGAATCGTTCGACGCGGAAGCGTGTGCCCGACGCCAGCGTCTGTGACACGACGTCGCGCAGAACCGCGATCTCGGCATCGCCGATCGCCGTGTCGGCCAGCTCGTCGAGCGCGACCTCGACGAGCGCGGTCAACGCCGAGTTGCGCGCGAGCGTCCACTGCGCCTCGGCCTCGTTCCCGTCCGCGAACACGGTCGCGAACACCGCGTCGAGCGCCGCGCTGATCGCGACGCGGGCCGGACCGTTCGCCGTCGCCGGCAGCTCGCCGAGGAACCCGATGTGGTTGCCGACCGCTCCCAGGGCGACCCGCAGAATCGCGAGGCCCGTGTCGGCGGAGATCCGGTCGCCGTCCACGCTGCGCAGCGTGTCCATGACGGCCTGGATCGCCTCGCCGAGCACCGAGTCGCTCTGTCCGGCGCGGGAGACGAGCCACGACGGGTTGTCGACGACCTCGTCGAGCACGGCCTCGGCGGTGGTCAGCAGCTGGGTACCGGTCAACGCCGGTGCCCACGTCGCGCCCGTCGTCTTGCGAGAGAGCTCCTTCAACAACGCCTGCGAAGCCGTGACCAACAGGTGTCGCTTCGGGCTCCTGAACCTCCGGCCCCAGATCAAGTCCATATTGGCCGAGGACTTCTCGAGGATCAGGCGCACGAGCTCGGGAAACACGTCCTTCGACAGCAGGTTCGGCAGCTTCGCGACGTCCGCGGCGACGGCGAGCAGGATGCTCTTGACGCCGGCGTCCTCGAGCTTGAGCAGGTCCGGGTTGTCGGCGATCGCCGCCAGCACCGCGCTCGTGACCTTGTTGAGCCCGTCGGCCGACAACAGCGGGCGGAACGTCAGACTGTCCTCGCCGATCACGAGGTCGGAGACGACGGTTCCGACTCGCGAGATCAACGCCGCTTCCCCTTCGCCGACGCCGAGGAACCGCTGCGGGTTGGCCAGCACGGTCTCGGCGCCGGTCTCGAGCAGCGACCGCCCGACGAGCTGCAACCACTGCGACGCTTCCCTGCGCTCGGCCGACGACGCCTCGGCGAGGAACGTCTTGGCGGAGCTCGCGAGAGAGCTCGTGACGTGCTTGACGAGTTCCTGCTCCTTCTGCCCGCCGGCGAGCAGGTCGGGGTGCGCCGAGACGCTCTCGACGACCGCGATCATCAGCTCGGGGGCGATGTCGGTGACCTCGATCGTCGCGAAGTCCTTGTCGTCGAGCGCTTCGAGGAACGCCTTGAGCGCGCGCCCCTCGGGATGACTCTCGGACACCGCGCCCGGCGTCTGCGTGAAGTAGTCGACCGCGAGGTTGACCAGAGTTCCGGCGACCTGCTGCAGCGCGGTCGGCTCGGGCCCGTAGCGTCCGTTCGCCCACTGCCGGACGGTGACGAGAGCGAGAAGGTCTTCCTCGGACCCGATGAGTCCGGGCACGGCCCCGGGCGTCTCCGTCTCCGGCGGCTCCGACGGCCGCAGCGCGATCATCAGCTCGACGAGCTCCGCCTTCTCGTCGTCGCTGAGATCATCGGTCGCTATCAGCTCGGCGACCCTCGGGTTGGCCTCGGCGATGTCCTGCCCGTCACCGAGGAAGAACGCGATCGCGGTCGTGAACGTCACTCCGGGTGCGCGAGGAAGCGGCAACACCAACGGGCGTCCGCGCGTGCCGTCGATGTACGCCTTTCGCGCGGCGCCGTAGAGCTGCAGACCTGCGCGAATCGCGAAGAGAATCGTCTCCGGGTTCAGCATGGTTCTCCTCGAAGTGGTCCTGAGGACGGGTTGGACAGGCGGGAGCGTACAGCAATCGGGGCGCCAGTGGTCACCCGTCCGGCGCGATCTCCGTCCTCCGGGCCTCGAACTCGGATTCGCTAGTGCGGCACCGGGATCCGCAGGAGGACCCCTTGCTCGAGCTGCTTGAACGCGAATCGCGAGAGATCCTGGGCATCTACACTCGCAGCGAGCCCCCGAGGTACATACAGAAACCACGGCGACCGCGCGTGCCGCCCGTATCTCTCGAGGAAGCCAGTCAACCTGTCCCGACCGACGTTCCGACCGAACCGTCGCGACCAGTAGTGAAGCGACGGGTCCCAATCTCCGTCGTTGCGGGTCACCCTTACCAAGTGCGAGTCCGGGGGGACGATCGATCGGACGGCGACAGCGTCGACATACGCGTCATCGTCGTGGTGACGCTGTCTCAGGAATGCCTCGCGCCTGGGTAGCCACAGGAGCGCCACCACCGCCGAACCCCACAGAAGGGCCTTGGCGGCGGAGCCTGGACGGCGCTCGACGGTCAGAAAGCTCCCCGTGGCGGCGGCCATCAGCGGAACGACGGACATGTGATAGTAGCTGTGAACCACACAGAGGTTGAAGAAGACGAGCAGATACGCCAGGCAAGCGAAAACGGCCGCATACGAGAACAACACGCCGGGCCGTCGGCGTGCGCGCCAAGCCCAAACCACGGCCACGAGGCAGGCGAACGCAATCGGCACGCCGAGCGCATCCTTGCCGAGGCGCGTCATCAGCTCCCAGTAGTTCCGAAGATCGACTCGTTGATCGAGTGTGCCGAAATACCACGCGAGGTCGTGGCCGGAGACGGCGCCGTTCTGCCCGTTGACCGAGACATAGATCCAGCGATTGATGACCAGCGCGACAACGAACGTGCCGATCGCGAGTCCGGAGAGACTCCGAACCGGCTTTCGACCGCTCTTCCCACACAGAACCAGGTACACGACAATCGCGCCGACAAACGGCGCGATTGTCGGCGGCTTGACCAGCGCGGCGACGAAAACACAAGTCGGAACGAGCCAAACAGCCGCCGTCTTGGCACCCGAGTCGAGCGCCGAATAGAACAGCAAGGTCGCGACCGCCACGAGCGAGACACACATGACGTCCGGCAGGGCATTGAACGCGTAGAAGCTGATGGCCGGGGATGCCAAGAACGCTGCGACGAAGAACAGCCGCACTCCGGCACTCAGGGGAACGAGCACAGCGACGACGATCACCCCGAGCACGAACAGGACGCTGACGAGCTTGCCCGACAGCTCGGCGCCCACCCCGACCCCTTTGGCAAGCAACGCGGACAGCGCCTGATAGACCGGGGTGTCGTAGATCCGCAGCGGTACGTCTTCGTTGAACGTGTGCGTCTCGATCGAGACCCCATTCCTCACAAACAGCTCGGTGTTCGCCGCCACCTGCGTCGTTCTGGTGTAGTAGGCGCCGCGGATGGGAGTCGTCCACCGGCCGATGACCGAGAAGAAGACCAGCCAGACCGCGAACAGCGCCACACCGACCAAGCGAACTCTCGCCGTCGTCCAGACGCGCTTCACGGGTTCTCGCGACGTGGACTCGTCATCGCACTAGTCCGGATCATTGAAAAAACTGCGTGCTGGCACGGAGTCGAAGCCTAGATCGATAAGAAAAGTGTCAGACACAATTCCTATCGATCTGCGCTCCAGCCCGTGTTCACGATGGCCGCGTTCCGCGCAGGACGACGGCAGGAACCGCCCCCACCTCCGGCACGACGTTGAACATGCGCAGCACGAACGCTTCCGGATCGCGCCAATCCAGCTCGATGATCCAACCCCATTCGGGCTGTTCGGGTCCGGCCCCGTAAGTACCGAAGGCTCGAACCACGCCGTCCACCACGTGACCGTGCATCGTCATGCCGTCACCAGCGTGATACGTGTCCTTGAAGGACATTCGAAGCGCCGCGGGTTGCCCATGCAGCTGAATCGTGCCGTGCTGCTCCTTGCCGTCTTGGGACCAGGCGTAGTCGATGCCCTCCGCCGTGCACTCGATCGTGCCGTCGGAGCGAAACGGGTTCGTCGGGTCAGTGATCCAAAGGCGATTGGAGCCGGCCCAAGAGCCGTGATGTGACGTCGGGATCATGGCAGTCCTGCGGAGGTTGATGTGGTTGTCAGGTAGGGGGTGTTCGCGGACGCGCGAGCATTATGATCCGATGGCGTTCGCTTGCAATCGATCTTCAGCTCCCCGCGCTGGGCATGATCGGCCCGGCGCCAGTTCGCTCACCTAGGTTCTACTCGCCACGTGCTACTGCGGCTCACTGCACTCGCTGGAATACTCAGCGACTTCGCCCTGTACTGGTTCATCGAGCGCGCCCTGTTCCTGTCCTTGATCGTGTGGACCGGCTTGACTGCTTGCGTCGTGCTATTGGCCACGCTCGAAATCTACTGGCTGATCCGACGTCTGAGACGCGATCGCTCGTCAGATCCAAGCCAGTCTCGTGGGAGCTCGAGAGCCGTAGCCGTGACTCTCGTTCTCCTCACTGGATACGCATCGACGTTCTTCGTCGACTATCCGATCACGGTTGGCGCACGAGGTCGCTATCGGTAACACGACGAGCCGGGGTCGGCGACGTTCACGTTGCCGAGACAAGATTAAACCCTCCTCGACGGGAGTCGGCCACGGCGAGCGGCCTACGGCTAGCGCGCTCGCGACCATGGGGTGCCACAGGTACAATGGTCCCATGGCCGAAACGAATGGTGCTCCCAGAACGGTGCGCGTGGAGCTTCCCGAAGAAGCGTTTGAGACCCATCCGTGGGACCCCGAGCGCATCGCCGGCGAACTTCGTTTGCTGTGGCTGCTCGAGCAGGTACGCGAGCGGAGGCTTGGCAGTGGCAAGGCAGCCGAGCTGGCGGGACTGCCGATCGCCAAGTTCCTCCAGATCATGGGACAGCATCGAATCTCGGTGTTCGACTACGACCCGCCAGAGCTTGACGAAGAGCTCGCGTAACGTCTGTGCTCGGCATGAAGCACACGCTGTCGAGAATCCTGGTGGCTGCTCGAGCCTTGGTCATCGTGTGTGTCTTTGGCCTCGTCTTCGAGTTGTGGAACTTCGACCGGCCGCCGTTTGCCCTCTCGAAGCTCGACGGGCTGACACAGGGGATGACG
>Ga0210086_1001293_pt1 | contig 13018 bp, 9 predicted proteins | sample China_Galinas_PW_3_FD_184867 | JGI IMG/M metagenome (GOLD analysis project Ga0210086, IMG submission 184867) | Wetland microbial communities from San Francisco Bay, California, USA, that impact long-term carbon sequestration - China_Galinas_PWB_D2... | ecosystem: Environmental > Aquatic > Marine... | reverse complement strand
TATAAAAGAGTTACAGGTTCAGGCGGTTTCAGTTCTTCTTGAAGAAGGAGCAACCATCCCGTTTATCGCGCGTTATCGAAAAGAAGCGACAGGGAGTCTGGATGAAGTTGACATCACATCGATTCGGGACCGGTTGAACCAGCTTAAAGAGCTGGATAATCGCCGGGAAACCATATTGAAATCTCTTGAGAAGCACGGGCATCTTACAGATGAACTAAAAGAAGCGGTTTTTGCAGCCGAAACCATGGCGATCCTTGAAGATATCTACCTCCCTTATCGGCCCAAGCGTCGAACCAAAGCCACGATTGCCATGGAAAAAGGTCTGGAACCCCTTGCAAAAATTATATTTGAGCAAATTGGAAAAGGTCCATATGCATTGGCCATTAATTTTTTAGATTCTGAGAAAAAAATTGATTCGGTTGAAGACGCACTTACCGGTGCCCGACATATTCTTGCCGAATGGATCAATGAGGATTCCAAGGCTCGAGCATGGTTGCGCCGGTTATTTATAAAAAAAGGAACCATTAGAAGCGTGGTTGCGTCCGGAATGGAATCAAAAGGTCCCAAGTATAAAGACTACTTTGATTGGGAAGAACCTGTTGCCAAAGCGCCTTCACACAGGATACTTGCCATGCGGAGGGGAGAAAAAGAAGAGATCTTAAACCTTACCATAGCGCCTCCTGAAGAAGATGCTATCGCGATATTGGAGAAGCTTTTTGTCAAAGGGAACGGCGAGGATTCAAAACAGGTTCAACTCGCTGTTCGCGACAGCTACAAAAGGCTTCTATCTCGATCCATGGAAACAGAAATACGTTTGGTCTCAAAAGAACGTGCCGATGCCGACGCCATTAAGATATTTGAAGACAACTTACGACAACTCCTGTTGGCCCCTCCCCTTGGTGCCAAAAGGGTTATGGGAATTGATCCGGGGTTCAGGACAGGATGTAAAATCGTCTGTCTGGACAGGCAAGGGAAATTCCTTCACCATGAAACCATATACCCTCATCTGTCTGAAAAACAGACCCGGGAGGCTGCGCAAACAGTTAAGATGCTGTGCCACAGATACCAGATCGAAGCCATTGCCATCGGCAATGGTACCGCCGGCAGGGAAACCGAAGATTTTGTCAAAAATTTGTCCATTAACGATGTTCATGTCATATTGGTCAACGAAAGTGGGGCTTCTATTTACTCATCATCGGCCATTGCCCGTGAAGAATTTCCCGATCTCGACCTGACCATCCGCGGAGCGGTTTCCATCGGCAGACGTTTGATGGACCCGCTTTCCGAACTTGTCAAAATCGATCCAAAATCCATCGGAGTCGGTCAATACCAGCATGATGTTGATCAGTCCTCCTTAAAGCAGGCTCTGGATGACGTGGTGATAAGCTGTGTTAATAGTGTGGGAGTAGATGTCAATCAAGCCAGCATCCAGCTCCTAACTTACGTTTCGGGGCTGGGTCCTCAATTGGCCCAAAATATCGTGGCCTATAGAAATGAAAACGGCCCCTTTCGATCAAGAATGGAGTTAAAGAATGTGCCGCGACTCGGTCCCAAGGCCTTTGAACAGTCAGCGGGCTTTTTGAGAATAAGTAAGGGCAATAATCCGTTAGATGAAAGCGCAGTGCACCCTGAAAGCTACCACATCGTCGATGCTATGGCCCGCGATCTTGGGTGCAAGGTGACGGATTTGATGGCTGATAAAACACTCAGGGAAAAAATAGACATTTCAAAGTATGTGACAAACACTGTTGGAATACCGACGTTAAATGATATACTGGATGAGCTTTCAAAACCGGGACGCGATCCAAGAGAATCATTTACAGCATTTGCTTTTGCAGATGGTATTAAAGAGATCAAGGATCTAAAGTCCGGCATAAAGCTTCCGGGCATTGTCACCAACGTCACTGCATTCGGGGCTTTTGTAGACATAGGTGTTCACCAGGATGGTCTGGTCCACATCAGTGAACTCTCGGACAGGTACGTGAAAAATCCGGCGGATATCGTCAAGGTTAACCAGAACGTCATGGTGACGGTCATCAATGTCGATATTGACCGAGGCCGGATCTCTTTGTCCATGAAAACGTCTCCGGGTAAACATGCTCACAATAAAAACACATCCATGCGTTTGTAATTTTTTAAATCGCCCAAATGCATGTTTTGCCGTGAAGACTTTTTATAAATGAAGCGCTAGTGATCGCAGCCCGAAGAACAGTTACACCCGGAACCACAGGCCATGGGTGTCTGAGTCGGGGTGGTGCTGATGCCCACGACTTCGATTTCAAAGGTTAACGATTCACCGGCCAGAGGATGATTTAGGTCCATGGTCAATTTGTCATCATCCAGATGAACAATTCGAGCGGGTACCTGGCGTCCTTCCGGAGTGGTGAGACCGACTGTCATACCGACGCAGGGGTTCATTCCAGGGGGAACTTCCGATGTGGGAAAGGACTGCGTTAGGCTCTCATCTCTTTGTCCGTAGGCATTTTCCGGTGCGAGGGTAAACACCTTTTTTTCGTTCAAAGTCATTCCCATGAGTTCTGTTTCAAATCCCTCAATCAACTGCCCTGCACCCATTTGTATTTCAAGCGGCTGGCGTCCCTGGCTGGTATCGAACACCTGGCCGTTTTCCAATGTTCCTTTGTAGTCCACACTGACAAAAATACCGCTTTCAACTTTTTCCACATCGATCTCCTTCGTTTTGTATTATTAATGGTACCAATTTATGCATGAATCTATCCAAGTCAAGTCAAACCTTTTTTGAATTGGTTTCAAACCTTTCTCCAGTTCCCAATCAACCAAGACAGGCAGGTTCTTTAAATCGCTCTGGCAAGCGCCTTTCCAGCCTCATAGGCTGCTTCAAGATATTCCGGATACTTTAAAACATCACCCTCAAATTCCAGCCCGCGGTATAACAACGATCGAAAAAGCTCCATGTCCAACACATCGAAAAAATATTTGACTGTCAAAAGAACGCCATTAAAAAGCTTTTTGCCTTTCGTTGCCCCGACAGAAATAAAAAGGCCCTTTCGTTTGGGCTCCCATTGACCGAAAGGAACCTTGTCGATCCAATATTTTTTTACCCACAGCGACTGACATCTATCCATTAAAATTTTTGTGTGGGCACTCACCGTATAAAAGAAAATGGGACTGGCAAGGATTAACCCTTTAGCCGACAGGATTTGATCCACAACCTGTTGAAAATCGTCTTTAATGGCGCATCGTCCTTCCTTTTTGCAGGCGTATATTTCCAAACAAGGAGACATCTTTAGGTCCCTTAGAACGATTTCATTGACCTGAGCGCCGGCGTCGACCGCTCCCTGAACAGCATGCTTGAGTAAAGTTGCGGTATTCCCCTGCCGCCTTGGGCTTCCATAAATCGCCAAAATTTGAGGCATTTTGTTCTCCTTTATTTATATGAAACCTAAATTGAGCGATTTTTAAGTTTGCCGCAAATACAAGGAAGATGTTGTTTCGCTATAGTCGCCTATGCGGAACGGCATCTGACACAGTAGGTGCGGTGAATTTGGGAATCCCGTAGGGTTTCAAATTCTTGAAATTCTAAATGGCAGAATACCTTAAAAATATGATTGAATTAACCTTTTCAAAAATTTGAAACGCTCAGTTTAGGTGAAAGTATAAAAGCGCTTTAGGCTCTTTTATTTGAATTCCCTGGGTTGTGTCAAGGCGGATATCTTTTGACATCGATTTTTAAATGGACTACGGTTAGTCGCTTTTAAATTTAGCTCCCTTTAGTAAAGAATTCCGACCCAAAGGACCAGGTTTTTCAGGGCAAAATTAAACACGATTATGTTATGAAAAACGTCAATACTTCAAACTCGAAGCAGGAAATCTTGTCCGGTGTGGTGTGTGCATCATCGGCATTTTTGATCTGGGGATTAAGTCCCATCTACTGGAAAGTGCTGCACAACATTCCTGCCTTTGAAATCATTATGCATCGGGTAATCTGGTCATTTCTCTTTCTTCTTATCATACTTGTATTTCATAGACACTGGAATGAATTCACGGCGGTTATAAAAAAACCACAGACCATTTTGATTCTGCTGCTTACCACAGTGCTTCTCGGATTCAACTGGTTCATCTACATCTGGGCCGTTAACAATGAACATATTCTCCAGGCAAGCCTTGGATACTTTATCAACCCCCTGATCAATGTTCTGCTGGGGATGATTTTTCTCAGGGAGCGATTTAGACGCCTGCAAACGGTGTCATTGGTACTGGCTGGAATCGCTGTGCTATATCTAACCTTTTATTACGGAGAATTTCCATGGATAGCCCTGTCCCTTGCCTTTGCTTTCGGATTTTACGGCCTGATTCGAAAAGTGGCGCCGGTCGGTTCTCTGGTAGGCCTATTTATAGAGATGCTCTTCCTTTCAGGCCCGGCCTTGGCCTATATCCTCTTTCTAAACAGCAAGGGGATCGGAGCCTTATTTCACATTAGCACTAAAATTGATCTTTTTCTAATGGGAACTGCTTTTCTTACAGCCTTTCCGCTTCTTCTCTTTACGCTGGGTACGAGACGGCTGAATCTCTCCACTGTCGGTTTTTTACAGTATATCGCTCCGAGCTGCATGTTTCTTCTGGGCGTCTTTTTGTACAATGAGCCGATTTCAATCGCCCAGATATTCGCATTTGTTTTGATATGGACAGCTCTCTTTATTTATTCCACAGACGCTGCAAGGTATTATCGGCAGGCCAAAAAGCTGCCGGATCTAAATCTTTCATGAAAGCTTTAGTTAATCGGGTTGACGCGGAAATGGAATTTGGGATAAAAATAGTCTATGTTGAAAGCCATTCTGTTTGATTTAGACAATACATTGATTTTATTTGACGAAGCCAGGTTTTACCAGGGATACTTCCGAAAGATAGAAAAACTGTTCGCAGATATCATGCCCGCGGATAAATTCGTGGAACGGCTGATCAGCGCAACCCGTTCTCTGGTGCAAAACAACGGTGAAATGACGAACGCTGAATATTTCATCACGGCTTTTGCTCAAAATCACAAAGACCGTCGAGAAGAACTGTGGCACCGGTTTTTGTATTTTTATGAGACCGAATACGACACTCTTGAAGCCAATTTTACACTGCCGGATCATTTGTATGAAACCATGGACAAAATTGTTCAGACCGGTTTGAAAATGGTGCTGGCTTCCAACCCGATTTTCCCCTTAGATGTCCAAATGAAGCGTCTGGCTTGGGCCAAATTGGACCATTTGCCATTTGACTTGGTGACCCACATCGAAAACATGTCTTTTTGTAAACCCAGAATCGAGTATTACTTGGAAATCAGCCAAAAAATTGGTGAGCCCCCTGAAACCTGCATAATGATCGGCAACGACCCCGTCAATGACCTGATTGCCGCAAATACCGGAATGAAAACCTATTTGACCGATGACAGTAAAGGGGCCGACAGGGTAAGAGTGGATACCCGTGAAATTTCGCAAACGCCTCAATTCGCGGATATCCCGGATCCGGATTTCAAGGGCCCCCTTTCAAAAGTGCCCGAGGCTGTTTCGGCGTTATGCCGAATGTTGCGGAAATGACCAACTTGCTTCCACGGTAAGTGTTCACGGGGTGCGCTTCTCCGCTTCACTTTAGAGTCTACGTGTCTGGTCATTTCAACGACTTAGCAGCGGTGGCATTCCTGCCCCCTCCGCGTTCTCCCGCGAAAAGCATGCGGGAGCCGCGGTCTCCCCCACTGCTAAGCCATTGAAATGACGAAGCCACTCCGTCAATTTCGTTTCACGGAGAAGCGCACCCCGTGAACACTTACCTTTCACAAAGAAAAATAATTAGCGCAAGCTTAGACGACCTCACACCATAAAACACCATCCCATCAACTATTTTTAAAGCATCGATTTCAGGCTTTCACTTTTAAGCAGCCATTATTTAAAAGAAAAACTGGGAGACACACCCCCTGAACACCTACGTTCAAATTGTGTAATTAATTTCACAATTCATAGACGTTTTTTACTCAATATCGCACCCCGGTTCCTGCATAAAAAATTATAACTATTTATAATATCTATATTATTTAACGACATCTCATCTGGCATAGCTTTTGCTTTAATTTGCTATAATTTTACTTTTACAGTCCGATCATAAGTGCAGGCATAAAGACCGGTCAACATCTTCGTAATATTAAATATTTTATTATGTTTCTTTGGGAGCGTTAAATGAGGGGTAAAAACGTCGGATTTGTTTCAACGCGGTTTGCCGGCATCGACGGTGTTTCTTTGGAAGCCAGCAAGTGGTCTGAAGTCCTCGAACAAAACGGACATAACTGTTTCTGGTTCGCCGGTGAATTGGATCGAAATCCTGAAAAGAGTTTTCTTGAACCCAAAGCCCATTTTCAACATACTCAAAACCAATGGATCAATTCGCAGATTTTTGGGGAAACAGGAAGAAATAACTCCATTACCGAATTGATACATGCCTTGAGATCTTATTTGAAAATTCAGCTCTACAATTTTATCAACCAGTTTGATATTGACCTTTTAATCGTCGAAAACGCCCTGACCATACCGCTTAACATTTCTCTGGGACTTGCTTTGGCAGAAACAATCGCGGAAACAGAAATTCCCACCATTGCCCACCATCATGATTTCTACTGGGAAAGAGACAGGTTCTCGGTCAATGCTGTGAGCGATTATCTGCGTATGGCATTTCCACCCAATATACCCAGCATCCGGCATGTGGTCATCAATTCAGACGCTTTGGAACAGATGGCTCTACGCACGGGAATCTCTTCGATTATTGTTCCAAACGTTTTGGATTTCGATCATCCGCCTGTTGTGGATGAGAAAAAGATTCTATCGTTTCGAAAGAGTCTTGGTTTAAATCCCGATGACAAAATTATTTTACAGCCCACGCGCATCATCCGCCGAAAGGGTATTGAGCAAGCCATTGAACTGGTGAAGGAGCTGAAAGACCCTCGTTATAAACTGGTTGTATCTCACGAAGCCGGTGACGAGGGCTTTGAATATGCACAGTGGCTCAAAGACTATGCCTTGGAACATGGGGTAGACCTTCGCATGTTAGCGACACAACTTTCAGATCCGTGGAATGGAAATGGAAATTATCAAACAGAATATACGCTATGGGACATCTATCCTTGTGCAGATTTTATCACATATCCCAGCGTCTGCGAAGGTTTTGGCAATGCGCTTATTGAAGCCGTTTATTTCAAAAAACCGGTATTGGTCAATCGATATGCCACCTTTATCAAAGATATAGAACCCAAAGGTTTTGAACTGATTGTTATGGATGGATTTCTCACAAAAAACACCGTTCATAAAACAAAAGAAATTATTGAATCTCCTGAACTAAAAGAAAAGATGGTCAATACAAACTACGAGATCGCATCCCGTCATTATTCATATTCAGTTTTAAGAAATCAGCTGATTACAATGATGAACGACTTTTCTTTTCAGCAGGAACAACAAATATCCAATAACGGTTCAGATTCACAGCATGTCATCTATCTAAAAAGAGGCCCATCTCCGGTCCATTATGACCGATCGATGCACAACGTCACTATGGATATGTCCGAATAAATCATACAACGATTTATATTAAAATGAATAAAATTCAAATATGTATCGATCTTATTACAGTCTCGCTAAAAAACCCTTCCAGCTAACCACAGATCCAAAGTTTCTTTGGCTCGGTGAGAAGCACAAGGAAGCACTGGCAACTTTAAAATATGGCGTCATCGACCAAAAGGGATTCCTGCTTGTTACCGGAGACGTGGGCACGGGCAAGACGACATTGATTAATGCGTTATTGGAAAATATCGAAGAAGATACGCTGGTGGCAAACATAACGGACCCTGCGCTAAATCTCATTGAATTCTTTAATTTTGTAGCATTATCATTCAATATCCCCAAGAAATTTGACAGTAAAATCGATTTTATTGTTTATTTCAGCCGATTTTTAAAAAAAGTATACTCGGAAAATAGAAATGTCCTTCTCATCATAGACGAGGTTCACAGCTTATCAAAAGAAGTTCTTGAACATATTCGGCTTTTATCCAACATAGAGCTCCCGGAAGAAAAACTCATCAACATATTTTTTGTGGGCCAAAATGAAATACATAAAACCTTGGCTTTGCCTGAATGTCGCGCCCTTCGACAACGAATCAGTTTAATTTATCAGATTGAGCCTTTGTCAGAGAATGAAACTTTGGCATACATTAAACACCGATTGAAAGTCGCCGGGACTGAAAAAAATATTTTTACTCAAAATGCCGTTCAAGAGATATATCATTTTTCCAAGGGTTACCCGCGTCTTATAAATACCATCTGCGATCATGCTCTATTAACTGGGTATGTGCGAGGTTTCAAAAAAATCTCCCCGGACTTTATCACAGAATGTGCTCAACAATTCGATTCCATAGGTGAAGTCCGAAACAACATTCATTCAATTTCCCATGAGCAACATTATCCGGAATGCCGATCTCATTCTGTAACGTGTCCGTTTTTAAAAGATAGTGCCGAGGAAACGGCATCGTCTGAAAACACAGGCACTCGGGTTTTCATTTTACCTCAGCCGGAAAGCACCCAAAAATATATAAACGCTCAAGAAGAAACTCAGAATAATACTGCTGATGGCTCTAAAGGATCTATCTTAACGCCATTGCAAAAAAGAAAGTTTTCCTGGACGCCTGCCGTATCTTTTGCAACCCGCATGCAAAATAGACTGTTTTCCTGGGTTGCTGCTGCCGGTCCTTTTTTAAAACGCACGCAAAAAAGACTGCTTTCCTGGGCCTCTGCTTCAATTTCTTTTATAGCGCGTATGCAAAAAAAACTGTTTTCTTGGGTATCTATCGCCGTCGTACCCTTTATAACACGCATGCAAAAAAGACTGTTTTTCTGGATTTCTGCTGTATCTTTACCAACACTTCTTCGAAAAAGACGGTTTTTTTGGACGTCTGTTGTATCTTTGGCTGTGATGATTCTGGTCATCACAGGTCTTTATCAAAAGGCATTGACAACGAAAAATATTTCACCCAAAACGACATCACTTGCCCTCAAAACAACGCCGTCATCTCCAAATAATCCCGAAGATCATTTAACCTCACGAAACGACCAGATAAAAGTTGCCGAAATTATTCCGGATCACCAAACAAAAGCACCATCTACCCAAACAGCCGAAATATCGAAACCCAATGTTTTAGAGCAAGCTGAAACAGCGCTTCACAATAAAAATTTTAGCCGGGCAATTGATTTGTTTGAGCTGGTCATCGCGCAAAACCCAGCCAATGCATCAACGATAAAAATGTACTACTCAAAGGCCTTGCGAGGGCAGGCGGCGAGCGTCTTTTTAAAAGATCCCGATACCGCAGAGATATTACTGTCCAAGGCGGTTGAGGCTGCCCCCAAAAACGGCGAAGCCCACTTTGATTTGGGAAGGCTTTATACAAAATCAAAAGATTACCCAAACGCCATAACAGCCTATCAAAAAGCAGCAAATCTAAATTACCGTTCTTCGGACGCATTCTATAATCTGGGTTTTATCTATGCAGCAACCAACGATTTTGCAAATGCCGAAAAAATGTTTCTCCATGTTGTTGATTTAAGACCGACCTATCTTGATAAAGTGCTCTTTAACCTTGCTGTGGTTCAACAAAAACAGGGAAAAAACCAACAATGCATCGAAAACCTTGAAAAGGCTATGATAAACAACCCAAAGAATCAAAGGGCACAACAATATTTAAATCAGTTAAAAAATTATAAGGGAGTGTCATAGTGGTGTGTGGCAGACAACACAGAATCGCCAAAGGCCTATTGGCACTCATCTTGATCTACATCTTTGCCGGTTGTGCATATCAGCAACCGCCCTTACAACCGGCACCTGAAGAACCGCCTCCGGCTGTTGAAATCAAGCCCGAAACCCCTATTTCAGAACCTGTAACACCGGAATCTGAAACAGCCATGGTCACACCCAAGCCATCTGATTTAGAGATACCGACACCGGAGCCCCGTTTCTATTTACACAAAATTCGCTGGCCGGAAGAAACACTCTCACACATCGCAAAATGGTACACCGGCACCGTGAAAAATTGGATAGCCATTGCCAAAGCAAATCCCGGACTGGATCCTAAAAAAATTGACGTCGGTGACACAATTTCCATCCCCGAAGACCTGTTGACCTCACGCAAACTAATGCCCCATTCCTTCGTGAGCGCATCGGTTCATAAAAAAGTTACTTCTCTTTCCCCATCCAAGAAGACATCAACACAGTCTGAGTCGCCGAAACTATTCGAACCCATAGAATCCGAACCGTCAACAATAGAAACAGATTCAACTAAACTGTTTGGGCCCGTGGAAACCCCACAGCCATCCAAAGAACCTGATACAGCAAAATTGTTTGGACCCGTAGAATAGAACCCTTCATGTTTACGTTTATCCTCAACTCACTATCCATGTGGGCTGAATTACACACGGGTCCTATCTTACACCCAAGAAGATTCTAAGGGGTCACTTCCTCAAATTTCACACCTTTAACTTTAGACAACGCCAGTAAACAGGTAGGTCGAGAAAATTATTTAAGGTAAAATCATATGGACTCAATCGCTTAATAGAAAAAGCAATATGGCATGTTTCAATTAATCCGGTTCGTTTTTTGTCTTTGAAAGTAACGTGGCGTTAAGTCAACACTGTTGACACGAACAGGTTGATTGTATTAATCAAACTTGATGAATTCTTAAAAAGTTTCTTATCAAACTCTTTTGACATCATCATCCTTCTTGTCCAATGCAGGTTACGACGATTTAGGATATGCGTTTTATTTACGTGCAACTCTATTGATGCACTCGCAAAAATTCTTTTGTGAGCAAAATTTGAGCCTTTGGGGATTCAGCGTTTCAAGCGGTGGTGCGTTAAAATTTCAAGCTGTCTGAGGAGCTTGCGACGAGTTCTTGAAATTTAGCAGCACGGCTTGAAACGCCCCCAAATGGTCACTGAGCGAACAAAAATTGACTTTTTACGAAACCATCATTATTGGAATTTCAAATGCAATCATCGAAACGAAAAAATATTCCCGGATGGTGGCTGCCTGGAAATAGTGAACCCGAACCCGGAGAGCAAGCTGTCCGATCGGCAATTTTAAAGGTGACACAGCCGGTTTACCTCTTAGATCACAACGGCCTTTTGGCCGTCGGCAGGGGCGGCACCATCACCATTGCCGGTGATGCCCCTTTGGCATCCGCTGCTGTTCCGCTTCGTGCATATGCACCGCCGCTGCACCCCGAAAATCTTGGGGATCAGCAGTTTAAGGACAAGCATCATCTTCGCTATGCTTACATTGTAGGTGCCATGGCCAACGGCATTACATCGGTTAAGATGGTCGAAAAGGCCGGAAACGCCGGATTGGTCGGCTTTTTTGGGGCTGCCGGTCTTGCCCTTGATCGAATCGAATCCGCCATTGACCGGTTGCAGAAAAATTTAATAAACATCCCCTTTGGCTTTAATTTAATACATAGCCCCAACGACCCTGAGCTTGAAGCAGCCGTGGTTCGATTGTATCTGCAGCGAGGCATCAAGTTGGTCAGCGCATCGGCATATCTGGATCTTACCCTTCCATTGGTTTACTATCGCGTAAAAGGAATTCATCGTGATGTGCACGGTGAGATCATTTGTCCCAACAAGGTAATCGCAAAAGTCTCCAGGGTTGAAGTGGCTGCAAAATATTTTTCCCCACCGCCGCAAAAGATTCTGGCGCAGCTCATTGACAAAAACATGATCACCCGGGCGGAAGCAGAACTCGCTGGAATGATCCCTATGGCCGATGACCTGACCGCAGAAGCGGATTCCGGCGGTCATACCGACAATCGGCCGGCAATTTCGTTACTACCCACCATGATTGCCCTGCGCGATGAATTAGCGCAAAAGTACACATACAAAAATCCGCCCTGTGTGGGTCTCGGTGGCGGAATCTCCACCCCCCACTCCGCCGCTGCGGCATTTGCCATGGGCGCAGCCTATATTCTTACGGGTTCCGTCAATCAATCCTGCGTGGAAGCCGGGACATCCGAAACCGTCCGCCAAATGCTGGCGGAGGCCGGCCAGGCTGATGTGACCATGGCCCCGGCCGCGGATATGTTTGAAATGGGTGTTAAGGTTCAAGTGCTCAAACGGGGGACCATGTTTCCGCTTCGGGCTGCAAAACTTTACGACATCTATTCATCCCACGACCGTTATGAGAGCATTTCCGACAAACAAAGACACATGCTGGAGAGAGATTTTTTTCGTTGCACCTTTCAGGAAGAATGGGAACAAACCAGAGCCTATTTTACACGTCATGATCCCAAACAGATTGAATGGGCCGAAAAAGACCCCAAACACAAAATGGCCCTTGTGTTTCGATCCTACCTCGGCCAATCTTCCAACTGGGCCAACTCTGGCGACCCGTCACGAAAAATCGATTACCAGATATGGTGCGGCCCGGCCATGGGCGCCTTCAACCAGTGGGTTAAAGGCTCATTCCTCCAACCACCGGAAAACCGTAACACGGTTACCGTTGCCATGAACCTTCTATATGGTGCTGCTGTGGTAACCCGAGTCAACTGGTTAAAGCATCAAGGAGCGGTATTGCTTCCCGGTATGGATAATTTTGCTCCCATGCCCCTTGAAAAAATACAAGAGTTGCTGGATCACTGACATCCGGCCATGCTGGTGTATTCACGACTGCACAGGAAACTGTGCAACGCTGCACTGTCGGATACGTGATTTGCCATTTCCTGATTACACCTATGTTGCTAAAAAAATAAAAAACAGGGCATTTTTTGAATCGTTTTTTGGGGAAGGATTACAAGCTGAAAATCATTTAAAAGAGCTACTGGACGAAACAAATGATCCTATTGTTCAAAAAACATTAAAAACAATTAGGGACAGCAAAATAATAATTGTCCTTTCTATCACAGCGACAGCTGTTTTTGCGGTTTTGGAAGGTATCCAATAGGTTTGGCATATAACATTCGGTTTCACAAAGGACCGCT
>Ga0210086_1001289_pt1 | contig 13039 bp, 11 predicted proteins | sample China_Galinas_PW_3_FD_184867 | JGI IMG/M metagenome (GOLD analysis project Ga0210086, IMG submission 184867) | Wetland microbial communities from San Francisco Bay, California, USA, that impact long-term carbon sequestration - China_Galinas_PWB_D2... | ecosystem: Environmental > Aquatic > Marine... | reverse complement strand
GATCGCTGTCAATCGCCCAGTAGAAGTTGCAGTCGGCAAGTCAGGTTTCTCCTTGATCGTTTTCCATCATGTCGTCGGCTTGTTTTCGGTGTCAGCGGGAGGAGCGTTTTTGCTGGCGCGTCATCATCCGCCTGTTCATGGCTTCCTCCGCTTCCTTCGAGCCATCGTGGAAGGTGCCGAACCATTGGTCGAGCGGCACCAGTTCGGCACCGTAGTTGCACTCGAAATACTTGTGGTGAAGGTAGTGGAAATAGTCGTGGGTCTTAAGCGCGGCGTCGCGGTTCAATACGACCCGCTCGAAACCGGAATGGCCCTGCGCCGGCGCGAAGGCCAGGTGCTGCAGGTGGAAGATCACGTGCAGCGGGTTGGACGGGACGATCCAGTGGATCAGCACGCCGGAAAAGTACAGGAGGTGCTCGACCGGGTGCATCGACAGCCCCGACCATGGTCCGGGATTGACGTTCTTGTGGTGAAGGTGATGCACGGTGCGGTAAAGCGGCGGCCAGTGGATGAGGCGGTGGATCAGGTAGAAATGCGCCTCGCGGAAGATCGGGATCGCGAGCATCACCAGCGCGCAGTAGATCGGGTAGTCCTGCCACGAGACGTTGGGGATGTACCCGTTGGCCATCGCCCATAGCGACAGCACTTCGTAGGCCGTCCAGATCGGAACGGCGCTGACGATGGTCCAGAACATGTTGTCAAGGACCTGGTTCTTGAACAGGAAGATGGGATTGTCGCGCGCCAGCCACCGGCCATTGTACTTGTAGTTGAGGCCTTGCGCCCGCTGAATGTAGAGGCGCAGGTGCCAGCCGCCGGAGACGAGGAAGATCAGCGCGAGATTGCGGACGAGAATGAAGGCGATCCAGCCTGGCGCAAACGTCTTGGTCGTTGCCAGATCGGGCGTCAGGAACAGCCAGGTCAACGTGGCGATGACGACGTAGAGCGCGTTCCACGGAAACAGGAAGCCGTCCCAGCCAAACACCCACTTGAGGATTGCCGGAAGGCGCCAGGGTCGGCGGAAGAGGGGAGCCGGCTTGAGCCGGCCGGGTGGATGCCAGTCTCCGCGCTTGTCGCGCGTGCCGGGGTCGGGATGCGCAATGTCGGTCATGGCTTGCCTCTTCGCAATCGAAGCGTGCTCTGACCCCGGTTCAGGTGCCGCCGGGGTGAGTAGCGCATAAAGGGAGTCTACGGCGGCCGGCCGAAACCGAGAAACCGGATTGCTGGTGGTTTTTCATCAACGCGGTACGTGCGGAACCGCTGGACGCCGCTGCTAGCCTTAAGTCTAGCGGTCGCCGATGGAGGAGGCGACATTCTCCGGCCCGAAGATGGAAAAGGGGACCTCGGTCGCCTCGGGCGAGGACTCTGCGTAGCCGAAGCGCCTGAGCAGGACGTCCACCGCCCTGCGCGCCTGCTCTTCCGGATTCTGGTCTATGGTGAGGGTCATCGCCCCCTCGGACAGCATTCGCGCCGTGTGGACCGTCAATTCGTGCCCGATGAAGACCGGCCTTCGCGCCGGTTCGAGTGACGACAACGCCCGTTCCACGGCGCGGTTGGCACCACCGGTATTGTAGAGGCCGACGATGTCCTCGTCAGTCGACCGCATCTGCGAGAGAACAAGCTCCTCCGATTCGCCCTGGCGATCATGCCCTTCGAGCACGCTGACGACCCTGAGGTCGGGGCCATGGTCGGCCAGGCCGTCGCGGAAGCCGCTCACCCGCTGTGCGTGCGCCCGGTAGTCGAAGCTGTGCGTGAGGACGATGACCGGTCCCGGCCGGCGGGCCATCCTGCTCACGAAGAACGCCGCGGTTCGCCCCGCCCGGTAGTGGTCGGTTCCGACATAGGCGAGGCGCGGCGAGGTCGGGAGATCGGAGACCATCGTCACGACGGGGACGCCCTTCGAGGTCAGCTCGGTGACCGCATCGATGATTGCGGCGTGCTCCTGGCCGTAGAGGATCAATGCATCGGCATTCGTTGCCAGCAGGTGTTTGGCGACATCCGCCGGTCGGGTCTCGTCGACGAAGCTTCTTTGCACGATGACGGAACGGTCGAGAGTGGCAGCGACGCGCTGGAACGCCGCGTTCAGCCGCTCGAAGAAGGGCGTGTCGCGCCGGACCATGACGACGTGCAGGCGCAGGCCGCGGCGGTAGGGCACCGGCAGGATGCGCGGCAGCGACAGTTCCCGTGCGGCCTCGATGACCTTGCGGGCTGTGGCAGGGGAAACGTTGCCGCGCTCGTTGAGTACGCGATCGACCGTGGCGATCCCGACCCCCGCCCGGCGTGCGACGTCCGCCAGACGCGCTTTCGTTTGTCCCGAGCGGCCCGGTCGTGAATCGCCGGTTCTACCGCCCACGTCGCTCCCGTCCGTCACGACGCGTCCTCCCCGCGAAGCGTCATAACGCATTCGATGCCGGGCGTTTAGCCTTGTTGATGGAATTTCATCACATGACGGGATAAAGGCGGTGCGGAGATTGCGGCCATCCGGCGGCCGCCTGTACGGTTGGGCCGGGATTCAGGACGAGACCGGAGATCGATGGCGCGGCGACGGGAGAAGGTGGTCATCATAGGCGGCGGCCAGGCTGGCGGCAGGCTGGCTCAAGCACTGGTCAGCGCGGATGAGCGCTTCACTGTGACGATAGTATGCCGGGAACCGCATCCGCCTTACGAGCGACCGCCACTGTCGAAGGGCGTGCTGCTCGGCACCGCCAAGCTCGACGACTGTCTGCTTTGGCCGAGGAACGACGCGGCGTGGGAAGTCGTCGACCTTCGAGTCGGCGTCTCGGCCGAAGCGATCGACCGACGCCCGCGGACGGTGCGCCTCGAGACCGGCGAGACGCTCGGCTACGACCATCTGGTTCTGGCGACCGGATCGAGCGTGCGCCGGATCTCGGTGCCGGGATCCGACCTTGGCAACATCCACTGTCTGCGCAGCATCGATCAGGCCGAGGCAATCGCCAAAGTCTTCGCCGAGGGCAAGCGGCTGGTCGTCGTCGGCGGAGGCTTCATCGGCCTCGAGATCGCTGCCTCGGCCCGGCAAAGAGGCCTCGACACCACGGTGATCGAGGCGTCGGACCGGCTGCTTGCCCGGGTGGTGCCGCCGCCCGTCGCAAGCCTGCTCGCCGAGCGTCATCGGGCCGAGGGCGTCACGCTCAGAATGGCGACCATGGTCGAGCGGTTTGCCGGCAACAGCCGTGGCATGGTCAAGTCGGTGGAGCTTTCCACCGGGGAGACGTTGCCTTGCGACATCGCGGTGGTCGGCGTCGGCGTGTCGCCCAATGTGGAGCTCGCCGAGGACGCCGGCCTGGAGGTGAACGTCGGCATCTGCGCCGGCCCTGACCTGCGCACGTCCGATCCGGCGATCTTCGCCTGCGGCGACATCGCCATGTTCCGGCACCCGCTGTTCGAACGGCACGTGCGGGTGGAGGCCTACCAGAACGCCGAGGACCATGCGCGGGTGATCGCCGCGGTGCTTCAGGGCAAGGAGGCGGTCTGCGACACTGTCCCGTTCTTCTGGTCAGACCAGTACGACCTGACGCTTCAGATCGTTGGCCTGCCGCACCTCGGTTCGTCGGTGGCGACGCGGCGGCGTGAGGACGGTGCAGTGATTCTATTCCACCTTGCTCCGAACGGACGCATCGTCGGAGCCACCGGCCTCGGCCGCGCCGGGTCGATCGGTCGCGACATCGGCGTTACCCAAGCGCTAATCGCCGGCCGGGCAGAACCTGACCGCGCCGTCCTGATGGATCCGGGCGCACGACTGAAGACGCTGCTGGGACGCTCCGCCGCGACCATCACGGATGACGCGACGGCTCTCCCGCAGCCGCTTGCAGGAAGGATGTGAAGACTTGGGAATAGCTCTTTCCGAGAGGAGGCTGAGTGTCGACGAGCGGGTGTTTTTCCCGCTCGTCGCGCAGTCTGTGAAAAGTTGAGCCGGGGCCGGCTATTTCGCTGCGGCCTCGACGTTGCTCTTGTCGTACACCGAGAAGGGTCCCATCAGCACGCGCAGACCGGCGTCGCGAGTCGGATCCTTGGTGATCGTATAGTCGCCCATCCGCCCGGCGTTGAACTGCTGGCCTTCCTCCGCCTTCATGGCGCCGGTCGCCAGCATATAGGCCGTGTAGTAGGTCAGGTATCCAAGATCGGTGAAGCTCCACAGCGCAAACTGCGGCGCACAGCCGTTCATGGTGTAGGCGACCATCTCGCTCGGCAGGCCGAGTCCGCTGACCTTGACCTTGTCGCAGAGACCCTCGTCGAGCATGGCCTTTGACGCCGCGGCGATTCCAACCGTCGTCGGCGCCATGATCAGCTTCAGGTCAGGATGCTTGTCGACGAGGGCGAGCGCCTGGTTGTAGCTCTCCTCCGACTGGTCGTTGCCGTAGACCAGGTCGACCTGCTTCAGCTTGGCGTATTTCGGGTCCTTCAGGACCTCTTCCATCGCCGCGATCCAGGCGTTCTGGTTCGAGGCGTCGGGCGAGGCGGACAGGATGGCGAACTCGCCGCCGTCGGCGCCGAGTATGTCGAGCGTCATGTCGGCCATCACCTTGCCGGTCTCGGCGAAATCGACCTGGGCGACGAAGACGTCCTCGCCCTCGGCCGACGGGATCGGCGAGTCCCAGGTGACCACGGTCATGCCCTTGTCGTGGGCCGCCTTGACCGCCGGCACGATCTGATCGCCGGAGTTGTTGGAAATCATGATCGCGTTGACGCCTTGCGTCGCGGCGTTGGTGACGATCTCGATCTGCCCGGCAACGCTATTCTCCGGCGTCGGGCCGAGGAACTGCAACTCGGTCGGGTTCTGCAGTTCCTTCGCCGCTTCGACTGCGCCGTTGTGCGCCTGGTCAAAGACAGAGATGCCGAGGAACTTCGGCAGAAGCACCATACTCACGGCCTGGCCCGGCTTTGCCATTGCCTGAGCAAGGGCGCCGGTGGGCAAGGCCAGCATCGCTAGGGCCGTGGTCGTCGCAACAAGCCTTTTCATGTCTCTCTCCCTCTCCATTTGTTGGTGATCATCTGTGCCATATTCGGGACCAGAACGGACGCAATGAGCAGGGCCCCGATGACGCTTGTCTGGGTGTTGCCGGTGACGTTGGCGAGACCCATACCATTGCGGAGGTTGAGGATCACCAGGATCGACAAGCCAACCCCCGCAATGCTCCCCGATCCTCCGAAAATGCTCACGCCGCCGAGCAGAACGATCGTGATGATATCGAGCTCGAATCCTTGCGCCAGGTCGCCGCGCACCGACCCGAGGCGCGCCGCATAGAGAATGCCGGCGAGCGCGGCGACTGTGCCCGAAGCGGCAAACAGCGCAAGCTTGAGGCGGGCAACCCGGACGCCCGAGTAGCGCGCCGCCAGTTGGTTGTTGCCGATGACATAAACCAGTCGGCCAACGGCCGAGCGGTGAAGAACCACCGCCACCACCGCGAAAAGTATAATAAATACGACGATGGAAAGCGTCAGCGGCCCGAGCACCGACTGCTGGCCCATGACGTTGAACCATCCGGGGTAGTTGCCGATGGAGCGGTCCTCGACCAGGATCCGCGCAACGCCCCTGAAGCCGATCAGGCCTGCCAGCGTCACCGCCAGCGAAGGCAAGCCGACATAGGCGACCCAGAAGCCGTTGATCAGTCCCGCGACGGCGCCGGCGGCGAGACCGGCGAGGATACCGAGTGGCAGCGGCACGCCCAGTTGAAACAGAAAGGCCATCATGCAGGCGGCGAGTCCCATGACCGACGCCACCGACAGGTCGATCTCGGCGTTGACGATGACCAGCGTCATCATCAGCGCTACAATGATTTTCTCGATCGACAGCTGGAACAGATTGACGATGTTGCCGATGCCGAAATAGTACGGCGAATTGGCGAGATTGGCAGCGACGATAACGATCAGGAGGGCGAGCAGCAGTCCCTCCCAGCTCTTCAGGCGAGCGAGCGCGGTCATGCGCTCCCGCTCCCAGTCCACGGGTGAACGAGAATCCGATTGGTCCTCGCTGCGACAGGCAGAATTCCCTCCACGCGCCGTAAGCGGGTCACGCCAAGGCCGCACCAGATTGGACAGACCACTTCGATCATGATTCAGCAAAGCACCCCTTAGAGTCAAGCAGACCAGCATTCGTTCCGGCAGTCAAAAGGAAGTTCTGTCGCCGCGGTTGCCAGAGCGCTGGCGACTTGGTTATCTGAGCGCGCCGGCAGGTGGACTGACCACTCTGCCGGCATGCTTTACTCGATTGACCCGCGGTGGCGCCCGATCACCGAGGGCGCGGCCCGGGGAAGGGTTGCGGCGTTTGCGTTGGTATACTGAACCCGGCGAACGGCTGGGCGACCGGAGCAACCGCCGGAGCGCTGGGAGGAGGGACCGAGGTGCAATCGGCAGCAAGCGGACATGACCGGGACGGCGCCAAGGCGCCCGTCCTGGAGATGCGGAACATCGCCAAGCGCTTCGCCGGGACGCAGGCCCTCGACGATGTGTCGCTGACGCTCGAAGCCGGCGAGATTCATGCGCTGGTCGGCGAGAACGGCGCCGGCAAGTCGACCCTGATCAAGATCATGACCGGCGTCCACCAGCCGGACCGCGGCGAAATTCTGGTCGATGGCGATCCGATTACCATCCAGAGCGCTGCCGAGGCCCAGCGGCACGGCATCGCCGCGATCTATCAGGAGCCGCTTCTCTTTCCCGATCTCAACGTCGCCGAGAACATCTTCATCAGCCACCAAGACCGTGGCGCCGTTGCCAACTGGCGGAAGATGTTCCGCCAGGCGGAAGACATTCTCAGCGAACTCGGCGTCGCCCTCGACGTGCGCAGCCCGGCACGCGGATTGACGCTTGCCGCCCAGCAATCCGTCGAGATCGCCAAGGCGATCTCGCTCAATGTGCGCGTCCTCATCATGGATGAGCCGACCGCGTCCCTCTCGGCGCATGAGGTGTCGAAGCTTTTTCAGCTGGTGAGGGATCTTCGCGACAAGGGTGTCGCCATCCTCTTCGTCAGCCACCGGCTCGAGGAGGTTTTCGAGATCGCCGACAAGATCACGGTCTTCCGTGACGGTCGGCATATTTCGACGGCGATGCGGCAGGACACGACTCCGAGGAAGGCCATCGCCGACATGGTCGGTCGTGACATGGAGCTTTTGAAGCCCCGGCAACCGGCCCACTATGGCGGCCTCCTGCTCTCGGTCCGCGGGCTTGGTCGCGAAGGCGTCTTCGAGGATGTCGATTTCGACATCCATCGCGGCGAGGTACTCGGCTTCGCGGGATTGATCGGTGCCGGGCGCACCGACGTCGGTCTCGCCTTGTTCGGCATCGAGCCGGCGACCAGGGGAACCATCGTCTTCGAAGGTAAGCCGGTCACCATCCGCCGGCCGGAGGAGGCGATGGCGCTTGGTATCGCCTACGTGTCCGAGGACCGTCGGCAACTCGGCCTGTCGCTGCCGATGTCGATTGCCGCGAACATCTCGCTGCCGGTTCTCAGGCGCTATCTGAACCGGCTCGGTCTTATCCGCACCAGTGAGGAGAACAAGACCGCCGAGTTCTACCGGCAACGACTGGAGATCCGCACGCCCTCGGTCAACGTGGCCGTCGCCAGCCTGTCGGGTGGAAACCAGCAGAAGGTCATGCTCAGCAAATGGCTCAACACCCATCCGTCGCTGTTGATTCTCGACGAGCCGACCCGGGGCATTGACGTGGGCGCCAAGACCGAGGTGCATGCGATGATCGGCGCGCTGGCCGAGGAAGGCATCGGCATCATGCTGATCTCCTCCGATCTTCCCGAGATTCTGGCGATAAGCGACCGCGTCCTGGTGATGCGCGAGGGGCGGCAGATGGCGATCTTCGATCGCGATCAGGCGGACGAAGAAACGGTGATGACCGCGGCTATGGGCCAGCAGGACACGGCGGCGGTGGCAAGCGGGGCGGCGCCGTGAAGTGGCTTCAGCGCAACGTACGGCCGGAGCAGATTCGAGAACTCAGCCTGCTGCTCCTCATCATCGTCGCGGTCATCTTCTTCGGGTCGCTGATCGACGGCTACTACACCTCGCGAACGTTCAACCGCATCGCCTCCAGCGTCGCGATCATAACCGTGGTAGCGGTCGGCCAGACGCTGGTCGTGCTGACCCGCAGCATCGACCTTTCGGTCGGCTCGATCGTCGGGTGCACCGCGTACTTCGCCGGCTCGTTGGTCGCCGCCAATAGCGGGCTGTCGCCAATCCTGTCCGTGCTGGCCGCGGTGGCGCTCGGTGCCGGCATGGGAACGATCAACGGCGTGATCGTCGCCTGGGGCCGTGTGCCGGCTATCATCACGACGCTCGGCACTCTCGCGATCTACCGTGGCCTGCTCATCAACTTCTCCGGCGCGAAGACGGTGACCACCGACAGCCTGCCGTCCTGGATCGTCGATCTTCCCCGGTTGACGCTGTTCACCATCGGCGGCGTCGAGATCAGGGCGATGGTGGCGCTGGCCATCGCCATTGTCGTCGTTTTCCAGTTGGCGATCAGCTATCTCAATTTCGGCCGTCGCTTCTACGCCATCGGCTCCAATCCGGAGGCGGCGGCGCTCATTGGGCTGCCGGCACGCGGCATCGTCTTCACGGCGTTCGCCCTCTCCGGCGCGCTCGCCGGAACCGCCGGCTTCATGACCCTCGCGCGGTTCGGCAACATTACTGTCGAAGCTGGCATCGGGTTGGAACTCCAGGTCGTTGCTGCCGTCGTCGTCGGCGGGGTCAACATCTTCGGCGGGTCCGGCACAGTTATCGGCGCCATGCTCGGCGCCGTTATGATCGGCATCCTCGAGCAAAGCCTCTTCCGCCTTCAGATCAGTCAGTTCTGGCTGGATGCTCTGCTCGGATTCCTGATCCTGCTCGCCGTCGCCAGCGATGCTGTCATCCTCCAGCGCCTGCGGGCGTTGTGGAGCCGCACCGAGCTAAAACTGGTCGCCAAACCGCCGCAGGGGAGCGACACAGCAGGATCGAAGCGGGGGAAAGCGGGAGGCTGAGCGAGCGACTTCAGCCGCCGCTGGCCCGCGCAAAGGTAGACATGTCCAGCGCCATGGTCCGGCGCGTGGATTCCTCGATGTGGTCGAGATGGATGCCCATCTCGACCGCCGCCTGCTCGGGATCCCGGCGGGCGATGGCCTCCACGATGCGGATGTGATCCTCGGTGCTCTGCCGGATCAGGACGGGGTTCTCGGTGGCGCGCCGACGGATATCCAGCCCCATATTGTAGAGGCCGTAGGCGATGCGCTCGAGGACGACGTTGCCGGCTGCGTCGGAGAGCTTCCTGTGAAAGCGGCTGTCGAGAATCCGGAAGCCCACCGGATCCTCCAGAATCTTCTCGTGGGCGGCAACGATTGCGTTAAGGTCGGCGATGTCGGCTTCCGTCGCCTGCTTCGCGGCCTTGCGGACAATTTCGATTTCGACGATCCTCCGGCTCTCGAAGGCATCGCCGAGGTTCGTCTCCGACAATGAGAGGAAAAAGTCGAGCGGCGCCAGCAGCGTTCGCGCTTCGAGGTCAGTGACGAAGGCGCCGCCCCCATGGCGCGACTCGATCACCCCGAGCATCGATAGCGCCCGCAACGCTTCGCGGAGGCTCGGCCGGCTGATGTCCAGGATCTCGATGAGTTGCCGCTCGGACGGCAGGCGATCTCCGGGTCTGAGCAAGCGCGTCCGGACGAGGTCCAGAATCCGGTTGACCACGCTCTGGGCGACGCCCTGCTTGTCCTGAGAGCGTAGTGCGCTTGTGATCGCGAGCAGCTTCCCGTCGGCTTTGCGAGCCACGCCTGACATCTCCAATCTTCAGGCATCGTAGGCCTGACGACTCCGGCAGGCAAATTCCATCACCGATCGCGGCAGAGACTTCCGTCCGTGACGGTTCTCAGCGTTGCAACGGTGACACCCGATGTCATGCCATACGGCGCAAGGTTCAGCGGTTCGTCGGAGCCCGTCTTCGCGAGAAGCGACTGCGCGTCTGGCCCGGTCTCTTGATAACGGCGAGTCGAAAGGTGGCCTGTCCACTTTCGCCGAAGTCGATTGCCACAGGCTGACGTCCTCAGCAGGGCAATTTCGGAACCAGCGTTGAATCGGGCCAGCGCTGATCCCAACGCCTTCGACCCCGGCCGCTATATCGACACCCTTGAGGCGACCGGCCATTACGTCTCGACGCAGTAAGACCGCAGCAAGCGGGAGAGCGTCATCGTTGCTCGCGAGCAGCGGTCCACGCGGGAACCGTGGAAGCTGACCAACCGCACCCGACGTTGCCGCAATTTCGCGATCCGGTGGGCCGCGGACTATCTGGCCAGCGGCGGCTTGAACGCGGCCGAGTTGGTCGCGACCGAAGTCAAGCGGCGGGAGCGGGCTCAGAACAGCGAGGGTCTGTCGCGCCAATTCCACAACTACGGCCTTCCGTCGCTGGTCCTGATGTGGGCCAGTCTCCGGGCCGGCCGTGTGTCGCTATGGCTGTTGGGCAAGGCGACCGAGCGCGGGCCGCGCAAGCCGTCGCCGACACGCTGACCCGCGGCACGCTCACAAGAACGCTGGCCCCGGCTTCGGCCGGGGCTTTCCTTTTGAACAGGCGATCGGCGATGATGGTTGCGAGGCTCGGCGGACTGAGGGAGGAACAAGCCTATGCGATCAATCCTCTCGGTACTGCTTTTGTTGGCCCCAATGGGGGTGGCCCAAGCGCAGAACTTTTCCTGTCCGTTTGGCAAGCAGGGTGCTTGCCTCGACTACGGCGACAAGGTGTGTTCGTCGTTTGGGAAATGCGTTGACCAGAACGCGGTGTGCTTCAATTCCTACACCTGCGATTTCAGGGGGTTCGTCTGCAAGTCCACCCTCGATGAGATCGCAACCCAGTATGACTCCCTCGCCGGCGAATATCGCTCGCTCGCCGACGATTATGACTCTCTTCTGCAAAAGGCCAGATCGCTGGCGTCCGACCACGATGCGCTGCGCGCCGAATACGACGATCTTGTCGACGAGCACGAAGCGCTCAAGGGTCGATACAATGACGCTATGCAGGCTCGCCAGGTACTCAGCGATTGCGTCCGCGACGCCGACACGCTGGACGAGGCACAGCGGTGCTACTGAAATTAAAGCGGGACCGCAAAAACTCGCTTTAAGCCCGAAGGCGGGCCGAACGCGGCGTCAAAGGACGCGATTCGAGTCAATCGTTGTGTCGACTTCCCCCGTCCGCGGGAGCACGGTCACGCTGTCGGACGGTTGCCCATGGTCCCAGAGCAGATAGAGACATGCCTTCCATAGGACTAGCACCTGCTCGAACGCATCCCTCGCGATCATCGTGGCACTCGCCATGGACGCCTCTACGTCTTGCTGCCGGATTCCCCACTCGTCGATCATGAGGTGGATCACAAGCTTTGCCGAATCTGGATATCCCTTATTTGCCTTGTCGTGTGCGGCTCGGCGAAGGGCATCGGGGATCAAGGCCGCTCTCGCCGCCCAATGCTCGACGGGGTCCTCCTCGGCCGGGGACCCCGCCTTCACCGCGGCCTTGTATTCCGCGCCGATCTTTCTGCCGGGAAGGTCGGCCTGAGTGATCTCATATTGCACGGTTTGCGTCGGATGACGCTCCTCATAGTCGGGCCACTGGTCGGGAACGAGGCGGACCATGCCCGCTGAGGTGATCGACGCTAGGTGGGCGCCGACCCATGCATCCCGAGCGAAAGATAGCCGGCCATCGTTGAAAAACTGGATGCTCGTCAGCAGGGGCATCAGTTTCTCGGTGGTCGCTATGAACGTCGACGGCGATTGCCACTTCCTGAGGGCCGCCTCCCAGACTTTCAGGTCAGCGGGCGGCATCCACGTATTGGTCATTCGAACGCTCGCGATATTAGACAAATGTTGGATGCCCGGTCTCAGGTTTCCGCTAACTTGCTGAAATCGCTGGCGCGCCCTACGGGAATCGAACCCGTGTTTCCGCCGTGAAAGGGCGGCGTCCTGGACCTCTAGACGAAGGGCGCGGCGCGCAGCCTTATAAAGGCGATCCCGGCCGGGAAACAAGCGAAAGGTCCGGGTTGTTGTCGGTTTTGCGGGGCGGATGTTAGGTTTCGCGTTCCCTCCGCGGAAACCCAGGAGAATCGCGATGGTGACGGATCGAGTGACCGCCGGCCTCGGCGCTTGCGTCGTGCTGCTCTCCGCAGCGCAGATTGCAGCGGCCGGCGACGTCACCAAGGCAGAGGTCGACGCCGCGCTGCCGAAGCTCGAAAGCTACATCCTGGAGAAGATGGATGCCGACGCGGTGCCCGGCTTGTCGGTCGCGATCGTGTTCAATGACGAGGTGGTCTACGTCAAGGGCTTCGGGGTGCGCGAGGTGGGCAAGCCGGAACCGGTCGACGCCGACACCGTGTTCCAGATCGCGTCGCTGTCGAAGCCGGTTTCGAGCGGTGTCGTCGCCGCCATCGTCAGTGACGGGACCGTCACATGGGACACCCGCATCGCCGACATCGATCCGTCGTTCCAGCTGTTCGACGCCTACCCGACAGCCGAGGTGACGATCCGCGATCTGTTCTCCCATCGCAGCGGCCTTCCCGGCAATGCCGGCAACGATCTCGAAGCGCTCGGCTACGATCGCGACACGATCCTCCACCGGCTGCGGCTCGTGCAGCCGTGGGTGAGCTTCCGCGGCGGCTATGCCTACAGCAATTTCGGCCTGACCGAGGGCGGCGTCGCCGCCGCCAAGGCGGCGGGCATGAGCTGGGAGGACGCGGCGGAAGCGAAGCTGTTCAAGCCGCTCGGGATGACCGAGACCAGCTCGCGCTATGCGGACTACCTCGCCGCGACGAACCGGGCGGTGCTCCACGTTCGCCATGAGGGGAAGTGGCAGGCGCTGGCGAAACGGATGCCCGACGCACAGGCGCCGGCCGGCGGCATCAACTCCACCGCACGCGACCTGGCTGAGTGGATGCGGCTGGAGCTCGCCGACGGCAAGTACGACGGCAAGCAGCTGATTGCCGCCAAGGCGATCGAGGCGACTCATGAGCCGGTGATGTGGCGGGGCATTCATCCCGTCACGGGCCTGCCGAACTTCTACGCCCTGGGCT
>Ga0210086_1001288_pt1 | contig 13043 bp, 10 predicted proteins | sample China_Galinas_PW_3_FD_184867 | JGI IMG/M metagenome (GOLD analysis project Ga0210086, IMG submission 184867) | Wetland microbial communities from San Francisco Bay, California, USA, that impact long-term carbon sequestration - China_Galinas_PWB_D2... | ecosystem: Environmental > Aquatic > Marine... | reverse complement strand
GGTCGGCTACAAACTGGAGGAAGGCAGGGCAAAGCTCACCAACATCGCCGACGTGCTCTTCAACAACACGGCGATCTACGCATTCGCGCACACGATCCTTGCCGCGCTGCTCACCGCCGGGATGATCCTGATCGCCGTCTCGGCATGGCACCTGAGTCGCGGCGGCGACGCCAGGGTGTTCGGCTCATCGATGCGGCTGGCGCTGCCGCTGGTCGTGATCGCGGCGCTCGTCACCGTCTTCGTCGGCCACTTCAACGGCATCCTGATGACTCACCAGCAGCCGATGAAGATGGCGGCCGCCGACGCCGTGTTCGAGACGAAGCAGGGCGCCGGGCTGTCCCTGTTCGCCACCGGCGACTTCGAGTCGAATCCCGAGGGCTTGAACCGCAACGTGGAGATCCCCAACCTGCTCTCCTGGGTCTCCACCGGCTATCCGCGCGGCGAGGTGAAGGGGATCAACAACATCAATCGCGAATACCGCCGCAAGTACGGCCCCGGCGAGTACGCGCCCGTCGTCGCCGTCGCCTACTGGACATGGCGGGCGATGATCGGCTGCGCGGTCGGCATGTTCCTTCTCGCGGCGTTCGGGTGGTGGCAATCGCGCCGCGGCAGGCTGCACCAGTCCAAGCGCTTCCTCAAGCTGGCCGTGCCGGCTGTCGCACTGCCCTTCATCGCCAGCGCGACGGGCTGGACGTTCACCGAGATGGGGCGCCAGCCCTGGGCGGTGTTCGGCCTGCTGAAGACAGACGTCTCCAACTCACCCAGCGTCAGCTCGGCGGAGGTCTGGATCACCCTGATCGGATTCACCCTCATCTACGGCGTGCTGGCGGCGATCGCCGGCAGCGTCTTCCTGAAGACCGCGCGCAAGGGGCCGGTCGAGGAGGGCAAAGCGGAGGAGCCGGGCCACGAGCTGGCCCTGACCTACTGATCATGGACGCCTACACCGCACTTCAGGTCGTCTGGTTCATCCTCATCTCGGTCCTTTGGGTGGGCTACTTCCTGCTTGAGGGCTTCGACTTCGGGGTGGGAATGCTGATGCGAGCAGTGGGTCGGGACCGTGCCGAGCGACGGGCGATCCTGCACACGATCGGACCGATCTGGGACGGCAACGAGGTCTGGCTGCTCGTCGCCGGGGGCGCCACCTTCGCCGCCTTCCCACAGTGGTACGCGACGCTCTTCTCAGGCTTCTACCTGGCGCTGTTCCTGATCCTCGCGGCGCTGATCGTCCGCAACGTCGCCTTCGAGTTCTGGGGCAAGGGCGACTCGGAGCGCTGGCGCACGCGCTGGGAGTGGGCGATGGCCGGGGGCAGCTTCCTCGCGGCGCTGCTCTGGGGAGTGGGCTGGGCGAACATCGTCCACGGCGTGCCGATCGACGCCCAACACGAGTACACCGGCACGCTCTTCGACCTGCTCAAGCCCTACGCGCTGCTCGGCGGCCTGGCGACGCTCAGCCTCTTCCTCACCCACGGCGCGATCTTCCTCAGCCTGAAGACGACGGGGGATCTGGAGAGCCGTGCGCGAGCGATCGCGGCGCGTGTCGCCCCGCTCGCCGCCGTGATCGGGATCGGCTTCCTGATCTGGACGGTGGCCTCCCACAACGGCGGAGTGGACGTGGCCTCGGCGATCCTGGCAGCCATCGCCGCCGCTGCGCTGATCGCCGCCGCTGCGCTGGCTGGGCACAACCCGGCGCGAGCGTTTGCGGCGACCGCCGGGGCAATCGTCGCCTTCTTCTGCTCGCTCTTCGTCGACCTCTTCCCCCACACGATGGTCTCCAGCACCAGCAGCGCCTTCGACATGACCCTCAACCAGTCGGCCTCCTCGCACTACACGCTGGTCGTGATGACCGTGGTTGCGGTGCTCCTGGTGCCGGTCGTGCTGCTCTACCAGGGATGGACCTACTGGGTCTTCCGCAAGCGGGTCTCGGCCGAGGACTTCGGCGACGTCAGCTCGCCGCTCGACCTGCTCGACAAGAGCAAGAGGGAGCCCGGCGGTGGCGAGCCGGCAGGCGCCGGATCTGGAAGCTAGGGCCCGGGCGCGCGAGACCCAGCGGCGCCTGACCCGCTCCAGCGGGCCGGCGCGGGCCCATTTGGCGATCACCGCCGGCCTCGGCGTGGCTGCGACGTGCCTGGTCGTCGCCCAGGCAACCCTGTTCGCCCACGTCATCGTCGGTGCCTTTCTCGCCGGGGACTCCCTGTCGGCGCTGGCTCCCGACCTCGCGTGGCTGGCGGCCATATCACTGATGCGGGGCCTCGTCGACGCGGGGTTCGAGGCGACGGGGCGGATTGGCGCCGCACGCGTGATGGCAGAACTCCGAGCGCGCCTGGTGCGCCACCTTCTGCACGACCGGCCCGGCGCCCTGCAGTCGGAGCGCTCGGGGGAGTTGGCGGCGGCGGCGGTGCAGGGAGTGGACGCGCTGGAGGCCTACTTCGCCGGCTATTTGCCGCAGGTGTTCCTCTCGGCTCTCGCGCCCCTCTTCATCCTTGCCTGGGTGCTGCCTCGCGACTGGGAGGCGGGGCTGATCCTCGCCGCGACAGCGCCGATGATCCCGGTGTTCATGGTGCTGATCGGGCGCTGGGCCGACCGCGCGACGCGGCGGCGCTGGCGCCGCCTTTCCCGCCTCAGCGCCGCCTTCCTCGACCTCGTGGACGGCCTGGAGACGCTGCGGGCGCACGGCCGCGCCGAGGCGCAGGCCCACTCGATCGACGCCGCAGGGGAGAACTACCGGCGCGAGACGATGGCCACCCTGCGGGTCGGCTTCCTCTCGGCGCTCGTGCTCGAGCTGGTGGCGATGATCGGGATCGCGCTGGTCGCCGCCACGGTGGGCATCCAGCTCGCCAACGCGGACCTCGGCCTGACCGCCGGCCTCACCGTGCTGCTCCTCGCCCCGGAGCTCTACATGCCGCTGCGCCGTCTCGGCAGCCAGTTCCACGCCAGCGCCGACGGAATGGCAAGCGCCGAGCGGATCTTCGAGGTGCTCGACGAACCGGCCGCGATATCGGCGCCCGCCCTGGCCGTTGGCGCGCCCGACCCCTCCGCGGGGCGGATTTGGCTGGACGCCGTGCACTTCTCCCATCCGGGCCGCGACGAGGTGCTGCGCGGCGTCGACCTGGCCCTCGAGCCGGGCGAGACCGTCGCGATGATCGGACCCAGCGGCAGCGGCAAGACGACCCTCATCTCGTTGCTGCTGCGGCTGGCCGATCCCGCGGGCGGGCGGATCGAATGCAGCGGCGTTGACCTGTGCGACGTCACCGCGGCAGACTGGCGAAGCCGGATCGCCTGGGTGCCCCAGCGCCCGAGCGTCTTTGCCGGCTCGATCGAGGACAACGTCCGCCTTGCCGATCCCGGCGCAGCGGACGGGCAGGTGCGGGAGGCGGTGCAGCGGGCCGGCCTCGACGAGCTGATCGAGTCCCTGCCGGACGGAATTGGGACGCGAGTCGGCGACGGAGGGCGGCGGCTTTCCGCCGGGCAGGCCCAGAGGGTTGCCGTGGCCAGGGCCTTCCTGCGCGACGCCCCGCTGCTCTTGCTCGATGAGCCTACGGCCCACCTCGACGAGCAGACCGAGTTGGAGGTGGCGGGCGCGGTCGAGGAGCTGGCCGCCGGACGCACGGCCCTGCTCGTCGCCCATCGCCCCGAGCTTGCGCGCCGCGCCGACCGGGTCGTGGAGCTGCGCGACGGCGTCATTCGCAAACCGATCAGCGACGCGGTGGCGGCCAGATGAGCGCACGCTCGGCCCTCTGGCGAGCCGTGACCGCGACGCGCTCGCGCCGCGGACTGCTGGCGGTCTCGGTGGCACTCGGCGCCGGCGCCGTGCTGGCCGCGGTCGGCCTGCTGACGACCTCGGGCTACCTGATCAGCCGCGCGGCGCAGCACCCGGACATCCTCGCGCTCTCGCTGGCGATCGTCGGAGTCCGCTTCTTCGGCATCAGCCGCGCGCTGCTGCGCTACGGAGAGCGCCTCGCCTCGCACGACCTTGCCTTCCGCACCCTTACCGAGCTGCGGCGACGCTTCTTCGAGCGCCTCATCCCTCTGGTGCCGAGCGGGATCGCGGACTTGAGGCGATCCGACCTGCTGAGCCGCTTCGTGGCGGACGTCGACCGCCTGCAGGACCTTTATCTACGAGCGATTGGGCCTCCGCTGGTCGCCGTGCTCGCCGGCGCAGTGTCGGTTGCGGTCGCCGCCGTATTCCTACCCGCTGCCGGCGTGGCGCTGGCCGCGATGCTCGTCCTCGGCGGCGTCCTTGCCCCCGCCCTCACCCGTTGGGCCTCACGTACCGCCGGCAGGCGCCAGGCGGCGGCCCGCGCGGCGCTCGGCGCCAACCTGGTCGAGATCGCCTCGGGCTCTGCCGAGATCGCGGTGGCCGGACGCGAGGCGGATTGGATCGAGCGCTCGGATCTCTCCAGTGCCCACCTCGCCGACCTGCAGCGGCGCGATGCGCTGAGCGGCGGGCTCGCCGCAGGCCTGGGAACGACGCTCGCCGCGGGCGCGGCGGTCCTGGTCGCCGTCGTGGCGGTGCCCGCCGTCCACAGCGGCGCCCTGGCCGGCGTCCTGCTGGCGGCGCTTGTGCTGCTGGCGATGGGGGCAATGGAGGCGGTGGCGCCGCTCGGGGCGGCGGCCGCGAGCGTCGACGCCTGCGCGGACGCGGCGCAGCGAATCGAGTCGGTCCTCGACCGCGCACCGCCCATCCAGGAACCCTCGCGGCCGAAACTCCTGCCCGCCGGCGATCTGGAGCTGCACGACGTCCGCTTCCGCTACCAGGCCGATGGCCCCTGGATCCTGGACGGCGTGAACCTGCGCCTGCAGCCGGGGCGCGCCGTCGCGCTCCTCGGCCCGAGCGGCGAGGGCAAGAGCACGCTCTCCGAGCTCGCAGTCCGCTTCCGCGACCCGACGGAGGGCCGGGTGCGGCTTGGCGGGGTCGACCTGCGCGAGTCCACCGGCGACGCGGTGCGCGCGGCGGTCCGGCTCTCGCCCCAGGACGCATACCTGTTCACAACCACCCTGCGGGACAACGTCGCCATTGGGCGTGCCGGCGCCACAGACAAGGAGATCTCCACCGCGCTGGAAACGGTCGGCCTCGGCGACTGGCTCGGCTCCCTTCCCGACGGGCTCGACACCGAGGTGGGCGAGGCGGGTGGGCGCGTGTCCGGCGGTCAGCGCCAGCGGATCGCCGCCGCCAGGATGTTCCTGGTCGAGGCCGGCTTCCTGATCTTCGACGAGCCCACCGCGCACCTGGATCCCGCCGGCGCGGCGGGCCTGCAGCGGCAAATCGCCGGCCTGGCGGCGAGGGGCCCAGGCGTCCTCGTCATCACCCACGAACCGCTCGGCCTGGCCGCCTTCGACGAGGTGCTTGCGCTCGCCAGCGGACGGATCGCTCCGGCCGCGCGGACATAGCCTTGGCTACTCGTACTGCAGGGCGTCGAGCACGTCGAGGCGGGAAGCGCGACGGGCCGGGGCGATCGCCGCGACCACGCCGGCCAGGCTGGCGAGGACGAGCAGGAGCACGAGCGAGCCGATCGGATAGCTGAGGTCGAAGCCCTCGTCCTTGAGCGGCTGGGCGATGAGCGCCGCGAAGACAACCCCGAGCGCCATGCCGAGGACCGCTCCGATCAGCGCCGTGATCACCGCCTCGTAGCGAATCATCGTCCGCACCTGCCGGCGCGACATGCCGATCGCGCGCAGCATGCCCAGCTCACGGGTGCGCTCGTGGATCGAGAGCGCCAGCGTGTTTGCGATCCCGAACAGCGAGACCAGGACCGCGAGGGCCAGCAGGGCATAGATGAGCCCGAGCAGTTTGTTGATCTGCGCTTCCTGGTTCTCCTTCAGTTCCTGCTGGTTGCGCACCTCGGCGGTGGGGAACTCGCGGTCGATCACACCGATCAGGCGGCCCTGCACCTTTTCGGAGTCCGCCCCCGGCACCAGGGCGACGAAGTCGAGCACGTCGTCGCGCTGGTCGAAGCTGCGCGTCATCTGGCCCTGGGTGACGATCGCGCCGCCGAGCAGGTCAGCCTTGTCTTCGAACTCGGCGACGACCCGCAGGCGGGGGCGCACCCCGACCTGGGTCAGGAAACGAACCTCGTCGCCGAGATCGAAGCCATTCGAGGAGGCGAAGGACTTGTCGAGGATCACCTCCCGGTCGGTGAGGTCGCGCAGGGCGCGCGGCCCGCCCTCGGTCCAATCGATCGTCAGCACCCTCCCGGCGTTGCGATCGAGCGCCGACACCCGCGGCTTGCCGCCGTCGCCGTTCAGCAGCTTCGCCTGCGCGGCGCGCAGGGTCGAGACGAAGGCGACCCCGGGGACGCGCTCGGCGGCGGTTGCGGCATTGGGGGAGATCGGCGAGAAGCCGTCGGAGTTCTGGATCACCAGGTCCCCCTGGAAGCTGTCGTCCACCGCGGTTGCGATCGAGCTCTTGATGCCGGCGGCGAAGACGGTGACGAAGGCGACCACGGCTAGGCCGATCATCAGCGCCGCCGCCGTGACCGCGGTCCGCGCCGGGTTGCGCTGCGTGTTCTCACGCGCCAGCCGGCCGGTGAGGCGCCGCACCAGCTCCAACGGCCGCCCGGCGAGCGAGGCGAGCGGCCGCACCAGGCGCGGGCTGAACAGCGAAACGCCGAGGACCACCGCGACGGCGCCGCCGCCCATCAGGCCCGCCGCGCTGCCGCCCTCGGCGCCCCCGAAGAGGCCGATCAGGACCATCGCCATGCCCACCGTGCCAAGCAGCACCGCAATTGCCGCGTAGGCGATCCCGAGGCGGCGGCTGCGGGGCTGCTCCAGCGCCAGGAGCGCCGCGATCGGGGGCACGCGGGTCGAGCGCAACGCCGGGATGAAGGAGGAGACAAGCGTGACGCCAATCCCGATCGCCAGCGAGACGAAGGCGGTGCGGGCCTTGGTGACCAGAGCGGTCGTGGGCAGGTCGATCCCGATCGCGACGAACAGCGCGTTCAGCCCCTTGGCGATCCCGTAGCCGCCGGCGAGGCCGAGCAGCGCACCGATCACGCCTATTGCCAGCGCCTCGACGACCACCGAGCCGAGGATCTGGCCGCGGCTGGCGCCCAGCGTGCGGAGCATCCCGAACTCGCGCACCCGCTGAGCGACGGTGATCGAGAAGGTGTTGAAGATCAGGAAGGCGCCCACGAAGACGGCAACGAAGGCAAAGACCAGCAGGATGATGCGCAGGAAGCCGAGGTTGTCGCGAATCTTGTTCGAGTTGCGTTCGGCGTTCTGCTCGGCAGTCTCGACCCGAACCGATCGCGGCATGACCCTGCCGATCCGACCCGACAGCTCAGTTTCGGTGACGCCCGGCTCGGCGGAGACCGAGATCTGGTCGAATTCGCCCTCCTTGCCGGTGATCCGCTGCGCCTCGGCGAGGGTTACCTGGGCGATGCTGGCGCCCCCGAAGGAGGCGTCCCCGAGCCTGGTCAGGCCAACCAGGCGATAGGTCGTCGCCCGCTCGATCGACGCCAGCTCGATCCTGTCGCCGACCTCCAGGCCGGCCTCGTCGGCCGCGGCTTCATCGAGCGAGGCTTCCCGCGGCCCGCGCGGCGGATGCCCCTCCAGGTAGGTGAGCGACTCGAGCCCATCGGGAAGAGTCGAGGAGATGAACTTAGGAGCGAATTTCGAGCCGATCGCCTTGCCTTTGGAATCGAAGAAGCCGCCCGGGGTAAAGATCGCCCCCGCGGCCAGCCGCACCCCGCGCACCCTCTTGGCCTGCGGCAGCAACGACGCGCTGAAGCTCGGCACCTCGCCGCTTTCTTGTTCGACCAGGTCACGCGCGGTTATCACCACGTCGGTGCCCTTCAGCGAATCGCTGAAGATTTCGTCGAAGGCCGCGAAGGTGGTGTCGGTGAGGATGTAGGTGCCGGCGACGAAGGCGACGCCGATCACCACCGCAAGGGTCGTCGTCAGGGCGCGCACCCGCCGCGCCCAGAGGCTCTTGAGGCCGAGCCTAGTCAAACCTCTTCATCAGCTCGATCACGTCGTCAGTCGAGCCGGGAATCGTGTCGTGGACGATGCCACCGTCGCGGAGCACCATGAGTCGATCGGCGTGGGCGGCCGCCGCCGGATCGTGGGTGACCATGATCACGGTCTGCTCGAACTCGTCGACGGACTGGCGCAGGAGGCGCAGGACGCCCTCGCTGGCCTTCGAGTCGAGGTTGCCGGTCGGCTCGTCGGCGAAGACGACCGCCGGTTTGGAGACCAGCGCCCGGGCGACCGCGACCCGCTGCTGCTGCCCGCCGGAGAGCTCGGACGGGCGATGCGTGCGGCGGTCCTCGATGCCGACCGTCCGAACCAGGCGATCGAGCCAGTCCGGGTCGGGCTTGCGCCCAGCGATCGAGAGCGGCAGCACCAGGTTCTCCTCGGCGGTGAGAACCGGAAGCAGGTTGAAGAACTGGAAGACGAAACCGAGCTTGTCGCGGCGCAACCGGGTCAGCTCGCCGTCGTCGAGCGCGGTGATCTCGTCGCCGTCGAGGACCACCGTGCCGGTCGTGGGACGGTCCAGGCCAGCGAGAATGTGCATCAGCGTCGACTTCCCTGACCCCGAGGGGCCCATGATCGCGGTGAACCGACCGCGCTCGAATCCGGTGCTGACGTCGACGAGCGCGTCGACCGCCGCCGGCCCCTCTCCAAAGCGCCTGCTGACGTCGGATGCGACAACCAGCTGGGAATCCACCGTGCTCACCGACGGCACGGTACCGGGCCGGCAAATCGACCGTTGCCGGCGGTTGGGCAAGTAGCCTGCCCGGATGGCACTAGCCGACGAATTCGACGGCCTTCTGGTCGACCTCGACGGGGTCGTCTGGCTGGGCCGCGAGCCGCTTCCCGGTGCCTACGGCGCGCTGCGCCGGTTGCTCGAGAGCGGCAAGGAGATCGTCTTCGTCACCAACAATCCCGCCCGCGCCGGTTCTGCCTTCGCGGAGCGGCTGCGCGGCGATGGCGTAGCGATCGGCGAGGGGAGGGTCGTCACGGCCGGGCTGGTCACGGCGCGGCTCGCCGCCGCGCGCGCGGGGGAAAGGGCCGGCGCCTTCACGATCGGGGCGCCCGCGTTCAGGGAGGAGGTGGCCGCCGCCGGATTGAAGCCGCTCACCGGCGAGGCGGCTCGCGGTGCCGACGTGGTGCTGGTGTCGGGGCACCGCGACTTCGACTACGAGGAGCTGCTGACGGCGACGCTGGCGCTGCAGCGGGGCGCGTCGCTGTTCGCGACGAGCCGCGACCCGACCCTGCCGATGCCCGGCGGCGCCTGGCCCGGCACCGGCTCTATCCTCGCCGCCGTCGAGACCGCGAGCGGCGCCAGAGCCGAGATCGGCGGCAAGCCCGAGCGCCACCTGTTCGAGATGGCGCGCGAGCAGATCGCCGGCGCTGAGCGGGTGGCGATGGTCGGCGACCGGATCGCCTCGGACATCGAGGGGGGCCACCGGGCGGGCCTGGAGACGATCCTGGTCCTGAGCGGGGCGACCTCGCGCGAGCAGGCGGAGAGTGCCGTGCCGCCGCCCGACCACATCATCGAGAGCATCGCCGGCCTGCTGTGAGCGCCCGGCGAACACCCCCCAACGCCCGTACCCGCGCGCGGAGGGAGAAGCGCGAGCGCCGCCGATGAGCGCTGCCGCCCACCGGCCGGGGGTCGCCTTCGCCGGAGTCTTCGCCGTCACCTTCGCGGGCCTGCTGGCCGTCGGCGCGGTGCTCCCCGTCCTGCCCCGCTACGTGCACGGCCCCCTCGACGGCGGCAACATCGCGGTCGGGATCGTGATCGGCTCCTACGCCGTCACGGGGCTCCTGCTCCGCCCGCTGGCCGGGCACTTCGCGGACCGCCGCGGTCGCAGACCCGCGGTCCTGCTGGGCTCGCTGGTGGTGGCGGCGGCGGGCTTCCTCTACCTGCTGCCGCTCGGCATCCCGGGGCTGATCTTCGCCCGCCTCGCGCTCGGCGCCGGCGAGGGAGCCGTCTTCACCGCCGGCTCGGCCTGGATCGTCGACCTCGCACCGGTGGAACGCCGGGGCAGGGTCATCGGCCTCTACGGGCTGGCCGTCTGGGCCGGGCTCAGCGTCGGCCCGCTGATTGGCGAGCTGCTCCTGCACAGCGCCGGCTACACCGCCGTCTGGCTCTTCGCGGGCGCGGCGCCGCTGGTCGGAGCGCTGATCGCGGTCCGCGTGCCCGACCCCTACCGGCCGGCTGCTCACCCCGAGGAGCACCGTCCGTTGATCGCGCCCCAGGCGATTCGGCCCGGCATCGCGCTGTCCCTCGCCTCGACCGGCTACGCGACGGTCGCGACGTTCGTCGTCCTGCACCTCGACGCGCGGGGCGTCGGGCACGGGGCCACCGTTTTCGGCGCCTTCGCGAGCATGGTCGTGCTCACCCGCCTTATCGGCGGCCACCTACCCGACCGCGTCGGGCCGGCGCGCGTGGCGACTGCGGCGGCGGCGACCGAGGCGGTCGGCCTGGCCATGATGGCGGTCGCCGAGACGCTTCCGGTGGCGCTGGCCGGAGCGCTGGTCATGGGCGCGGCGTTCTCGCTTCTGTACCCGTCCCTCTCCCTGATCGTCGTCGGCCGCGTGTCCGAAGCGCGGCGCGGTGCGGCGCTGGGAACGTTCACTGCGTTCTTCGACGCCGGGGTCGGCCTGGGCGCGCCGATCGCCGGGATCGCCGCCTCCCTCACCGACTACGAGGGCGCCTTCCTCTTCGCATCCGTGGTCGCCCTGGCCTCCTGCGCGACGATCGCCCTGGCGATCTCAGGCCGCGGCCGCGCCCTCCTCGCAACCCGCTGATCGGATTGGCGGCCTCGCGCACGACGCGTCCATTCGCGGCCCGGGATCTTGGGGGTTTGCGATTTGTCACTGACATGCATGCATGCACAACCTCGCAAGCCCCATCTGAACGTCACCGCGCGACCGTGGGGAGATGACTATGGGAATCGCAAGCGAGTCAGCGGCGCCGCGCGACCAGCAGGGTCTGGACGGCGCGGCCGATGCGCCCGCGCCGGTCCGAGAGCACCGACTCGCATGTGCCGATCCCGTTCGACTGCGGCAGGGTGACCGCGTCGACGCAGACCCACTCGCCTTCGGGCATCCGCTCGAGGTGAACGCTGAGGTCGACGTTGATGAACAGGTACTCGCGGTAGTCCAGCACGGCGCTGATCCCGTTGCCGACGTCAGCGGCGATCAGCGTGCGCTGGAGCGGTGTCGGCTCCTCGCCGCCGACCAGCGGGTAGCGCATCCGCATCCAGACCTTGGCCGGGCCGGGGTCGAGGAAGCTGCCTTCAATCGAGCTTCCCTCCATCGCAGTGTGGTAGCCGACGTCCTGCCCCGTGGGAAAGAACTCGATTTGCGAGCCCTGCTCCGGCGGAAGCGGCGGATCGGCACTCGCCACCGCCTCGGCCGGCAGCTCCACCGCTCCGGTGCGAAGCCGCCACGCCCTCGCTCGGATCAGCTCGCCCTCGTCGTTGCCAAGCGAGGCCTCGATCATCTGCACGCTTCGTCCCGGTCGCACAAGCTCGGCCTCGACGCGAACCGGCCCGATCGGCACGGAGCGCATGATCTCGAAGGTGATCCGGCCAACCTGGAAGCCCTCGGCACCCTCCAGCCCCTCTATCGCCCTACCGATCAAAGCCGACGGCGGCCCGGCATGCTGGGCCCCCGGGTCCCATGGCCCCCGCGTCAGCGCGGTGGCCAGGTAGTCGTCGCCGCGCTTCTCGTAGAAGGCCTCGGGCACAGCGCGGCATCCTATGCAGCGGCCCGATCGCGGGCCGTCCCCGGGCTGGCACCGGGAACGTCACAGTCTGGTTAGGAATGGTGCGTAATCTGGATATGGACGAAAGGAGCGCGATGGCGAAGAACACAACCGGGGCACAGAAGCCGAAGCGGGTCGCGAAATCCGATCAGGAGTGGCGCCGGCACCTGACGCCCGAGCAGTACGAGGTGACCCGCCGGGCGGGAACCGAGCGAGCCTTCACCGGCCCCTATTGGGACGAGAAGAGCGAGGGCACATACCGCTGCGTCTGCTGCGACACCGAGCTCTTCTCCTCCGACACCAAGTTCGACTCGGGCACCGGCTGGCCCAGCTTCACCGAGCCGGTCAACCTCGAGCACGTCGAGCTGCGTCCCGACAACAGCCTCCTAATGCGCCGCACCGAGGTGGTCTGCAAGCACTGCGACGCCCATCTCGGGCACGTCTTCGACGACGGGCCGGGACCGAACGGGCAGCGCTACTGCATCAACGGCTGCGCGCTGCAGCTCGACAGGAACAGCTGACGCGGCCCGCCGGCGCTACTTGACGCCGCCGCCGGCGCCCAGGTAGCTGAAGCGCACCGCGAGGGCGACCGCCTCGGTGCGGGTGTCGACCTCGAGCTTGGCGATCGCGTTTCGAACGTGGGTGTGGACGGTCGCCGGGCTCAAGCCGAGGCGCTCGGCGATCTCTTTCACCCGCAGCCCCTCGGCGAGCAGTTCGAGGATCTGGCGCTCGCGAGGCGAGAGATCGAGCAGCTTCTCGACCTCGGACGGCTTGCCGCCGGCGAAATCGCCGCCGAGGAACGTTCCGCCGCCGGTCACTGCTTTGACGGCGCGGGCGATGTCCTCCGCGGGCGCTGACTTCAGCACATAGCCCGAGGCCCCGGCTCGCAAGGCGAGAGCGAGCAGGTCGGGCTGGGCATGGGCGGTGAAGATGATGACTTTGGTCCGCGGCCGTACCTTCAAGACCTCCTTGGTGGCCTCTATCCCGTCCCGCTTGGGCAGCTCGACGTCGATGATGAGGACGTCGGGCTCCAGATCCTTGACGACGTTGACGACGTCGCGGCCGTTCGCCGCCTCGCCCACGATCTCCAGCGAATTCGAGCTCGCCATCCGCGCCTTGATCGCCTCGCGGACGATCTCGTGGTCGTCGCAGAGGACGACCCGCTTCGCCTCTCGGACAGCCGTACTCACGGCGACGCCTCACATTCCACCCTTGGAACATCCGACCCCGGGTGTGCTAGCTCGGTGTTCATGTTGGTGCGATCTTCTCAGGCACACCGTATGAATGCAAAGTAGTGGGTACTGTGAAGCCACCGTCTCGGTCCTGGCGG
>Ga0210086_1001285_pt1 | contig 13052 bp, 11 predicted proteins | sample China_Galinas_PW_3_FD_184867 | JGI IMG/M metagenome (GOLD analysis project Ga0210086, IMG submission 184867) | Wetland microbial communities from San Francisco Bay, California, USA, that impact long-term carbon sequestration - China_Galinas_PWB_D2... | ecosystem: Environmental > Aquatic > Marine... | reverse complement strand
TCCGTGCAGGTCATCGGCATGGGGCGGCGCATCGAGATCTGGGCGCCACAGGAGTACGAGCAGATTCGTGCGACGGTGGCGTCTCAGTGGCCAAAACTCCTGGAAGCAGTCCTCAGCGGGGAGGACGAAGAACTGTGAAGGCCTTCGTCCTTCTCGGGACCGGGGGAGCTCGTAGCTCCCCCGGTCTGTCCCTTCCATCGGCTGAAGCGTCGCGTGGACGCTGGAGCTGACGACGCGCGGGGCTCAGCTGACGACGCTGGAGCGTGGCCGCATACACCTGTTCTTTCTCACGAGACTATTGAACTCCTCGCTCTCGCGCCGGGGCATGTCGTCGTCGACGGCACCCTCGGCACCGCCGGGCACGCGGTTCTGATCCGCGAGCGGATCCGTCCCGACGGCGTCCTGATCGGCTTCGATCGCGATGCCCATGCCTTGGAAATTGCCAGGCGGCGCCTCGATGCGGTGCGATCCGGCGGCACGCCCGACGGCCCGAGAGTCGAGCTGGTTCATGCGAGCTTTCGACATCTCGGTCGCGAGCTCGATCGTCTCGGCATCGCCGAGGTCGATCGCGTTCTCTTCGACCTTGGTGTCAGTTCACTTCAACTGGACAGCCCTGGGAGGGGGATGTCCTTCCGTTTCGACGATCCGCTCGACATGCGATTCGACACCTCGTCAGGCCCGACCGCTTTCGACCTCGTTCGAAGTGCCTCCGAGCACGAGCTGGCGGTTTGGTTTCGCGAGTATGGTGAAGAACGTTATGCCAAGCGGATCGCCCGAGCCTTGGTGTGGGCTCGCGAGCAAAACGCACTTCCCCGGACGACAGGGGAGCTGGCCGAGCTGGTGGTCCGAGCGGTGCCCCAGCCGGCCCGTCGTCAACGCAAACGTCTGCACCCGGCGACTCGAGTCTTTCAAGCACTGCGAATCGCTGTGAACGACGAGCTCGGTGCGCTCGAAGCCGGCCTCGAAGAGGCGCTTTGGCGGCTTCGGGAGGGAGGGCGCCTGGCCGTCATCTCGTTTCACAGCCTCGAAGATCGCCGGGTGAAGACTTTCATGCGGAGTCGCATGCAGCCCTTGACCAAGAAACCCGTGGGCGCGGGGGACGAGGAGAGGGCGCGCAATCCGCGCTCGCGGAGCGCCAAGCTCCGCGTCGCCGCCGTCAAGGCGGTTGCTTCCGATCCGAAGGCCAACTTCCGGGAGGTCGCACAATGAGATGGGGGGGAGCAGTCGTGGCGCTGTTCCTCTGTCTCATTGTGTGCCTCCTGGTCGTTGCCACTCGGGTTCATACCCGGCGGCTCCGGGAACAGATTCTCGAAGAGCATCGCGAAATGCAGCGCGTGGAGAGCGAGGTGTTCGCGATCGAGAACCAGATTCGGCAAAGCTTGCGCCCTGCTGCGCTCGCGCGACGCTGGCGGCGTCTCGTGATGGCCGGGCGAGACTGAGAGGGCGACATGCACCGCAGAGGCACGGTCGATCACGGCGAGCGGCATGCAGCGCGCGCGGTCACGTTGTTGCTGCTGCTGTTGTTCGGCTTGATCCTGATTCGATTGTTCTGGGTGCACGCCCAGACTCGTCGCAGCGGCCACGCGGCCCGCATGGAGCGCCTCGACGGCCCGCGCGGGACCATCCTCGCGCGCGATGGGTCCGTGCTCGCACAGAGCCTGCCGACCTTCGACCTCGAGATCGACTGCTGGGCCAACGAGGACATGCCCGCCGCGCTCGCCGACGACGTGATCGACGTGATCTCGCGCGAGGTCGAGCTGGATAGAGACCAGGAGCGGGCGATCCGCGACCGGTTTCGCCTCGACAAGAAGCGCGCGGTCGATCGGATCGCGCGCGGAACCGTTCCGAGCAACGAGTTCGGCGCCGATGGCTCCGTCCTCCGCTACCAATGGTCCAGACGCCTCGCCCGCGGGTTGTGCTCGCGCGACGTCCTGACCGAGCTCGCACGGCTCGATCGCCGACACTTCGACGGCTGCCGGTTTCGCCTTCGCCTGCTGCCGAGCTGGAAGCGTGTCTATCCGGCCGGGGCGCCGGCGTGCCACGTCGTCGGCATGATCGGCGACGACGGCACGGGCAAGATCGTCGCGAGCGGGCTCGAGCGGTTGCCGATCCTGTCCGAAACGTCCAGCGAGTCGTACCGCTTGCGCCGCGAGGGCGGCATGACGGTGCTCGAAGGGCTTCGCACACCGGCGCTCGCCGGTGAGCTCGACACCTCGGTCATCGAGACGACGCTCGACCTCGACTGTCAGGAGCGCGCGTTCGAGCTGCTGCAAGCGGCGTGGAAGCAGACGGATTCGGAGTGGGGCACGCTGTTCCTGATCGACCTGCGCGACGGCGAGATCCTCGCGCTGGCCGGCGCGCCGGGATTCGATCCCGCGCGGCGCAAGGAGTCGGACAGCTTCTTTCCGGTGACGCACCACGCGCTGTTCGTCCCCGGCTCGGTGATCAAGCCTCTGTTGATCGCCGAGGCGCTCGAGCGGCACGCGGTCGGCTTCGACGAGACGATCCGCTGCGAGGGCGACGACGGATCGACGCGGTTCAAGGTCGCCCGCCGCCGCAGGCCGATCGTCGACGACCACCACGTCGGCATCGTCTCGCTGTCTCGGCTGGTAATCGAGTCGAGCAACATCGGCGCGGTCCGGGTCGGGATGCGCGGCGGCGAGTCGCTGCACGAGGCGATGCTCACCGACTTCCGGCTCGCCGACGCGCCGCTGCTCGGGCTGCCGCTGCCACGCGTGGAGAACTCGCGAGGCCAGTGGGTCCGCGTCCGCGGCAGGGTGCCCGGGCCGGACCGCCTCCGTAACCGTCGTAACTACGTCAGCTACACCGGCCCGTCGCTGAGCTTCGGTTACGAGTTGCTCGTCTATCCGCTCGTGTTCGCGCGGGCGTTCTGCAGCGTCGTGACCGGAGCGCGCTACGAGCTGCGGCTGATTCGCGCGTACGCCGAACCGGGCGGTCCGCGGATCGAGACCCCGCGGGCCGGGCCCGGGCTGCGCATGTTCGACCCGCAGGTCGTGGCGTGGATGCGCCGCACGCTGGCCCAGGTCGTGACCGATCCCAAGGGCACGGCGCGTCGGATCCTGTCCGACGAGACTCGAGACGTCGTCGGCGGCAAGACCGGTACGGCGTTCCAGGACAACCCGAAAACGGGCGAACGGACCTACTGGGCCAGCTTCGTCGGGTTCGCGCCAGTCGACCGGCCGCGCTACCTCGCGATGGGCGTGCTCGAGAACAAGAAGATTCGGCGCTTCTACGGCGGGGAGTTTGTCGCTCCCGCAGTGAGCGATTTGTTGCTATATACATTGGCCAAGGATCGTGCGAATCGGGCCGGTGAAGACCGGATCGACGCGCGTGATCGCTCGGGAGCACGGGCGCGGCATGGCGGTGCCTCGCGTGCTTCGCTGGGACTCGCAAGTGATTCATCCCCGGCGGGTCTCGGATCAAAGGGAGGGGATCGCTAGTGCTTGGGCTTGACAAGATTGCCACATTCGGGGCTTCCAAGTTGGGGGCTTTGGCCGGTTTGGGTGCGGCGGCTCGACGTGCGCGCGAACAGCGCCTGGCGAAGAGCCGGGGGGAGATTCCGGCGAGCGATGCGACGGATGTCGAGACCCAGCGCGGCGGTGCAGCGCGGTCGAGTCGAGCCGATGAGGATTCGCTCGTCGAGAAGCTCGAGATGCTCGGCGGCGCGCTCGAACGAGACGGAGCCGACGATGACGTCGGTGACGACGATCCAGCAGGGGGGTTGATGTCGGATCTGATGGAGTTGCGTGTGCCCGCCAAGAAGTCGCTCGAAGACCTCGAAGCCGTGCGCCGGATCCTCGACGATCCGGAGATCCGTCGTTTCGACAACGTCAGGATCACGGGGCTCGCCGATCACTCGGGTCGCGTCAAGCCCGGAGACCTGTTCTTCGCCGTGCCTGGACTCGAGACCGACGGTGCGAGGTTCGCCGAAGACGCGGTCGAAGCCGGCGCCGTCGCGATCGTCGCCGCCCGTCCGCTCGATGTCGGCGTCCCGGTCGTGGTCGTGCGTGACGTCCGCCGCACGGCGAGCATCCTCGCCGATCACTTCTATAACGGCCCGTCGGCGCGACTTCCGGTCGTCGGTGTCACCGGGACCAACGGCAAGAGCACCGTGACGGACTTGTTGACGCTGTGCCTGGAGGACGATGCCCGTGCCGTCGGCTCGCTCGGCACGATCCGCTACCGGCTCGGCGAGCTCGGTCCCCGGCACACGCCCAAGCAGCGGCCGACCGAGGCGATCGTTCACGGCCAGACGACGACTCCGGGGCCGATCGAAGTGCAGGCATACCTCCGTGCGATGCTCGACAACGGAGTTCGCGCCGCGGTCATCGAAGCGTCGAGTCACGCGCTCGATCAGGGCAGGACCGAAGCCGTCGAGTTCTCGGCGGCCGTGTTCACGAACCTGTCTCAGGATCACCTCGACTACCACGGCAGCATGGCGGCCTACGCGCGGGCCAAGGCGCGGTTGTTCCAGGATCTGCGACCGGGTTCGCTCGCGGTCCTGCCGCACGACGACCTGTCGGCGCAGCCGATCTACGACGCGCTGCCTCCCGACGTGCGCCTCGTGACCTACGGGCAGACACCGAGCGCCCGCGAGGGTGTGGTCCACGTCTACGGGCAGATCCTGCGCATGGACCTGCGCGGAAGCCTCGTGCGCATCGCGACCCCCGACGGCGAGACCGAGATCGAGCTGCCGCTGGTCGGCAGCCACAACGTGCGCAACGCGCTTGCGGCGATGGCGTGCGCGATCGGCATGGGCGTCGGGCCGCTGCGCGCGGCCGACGCGCTGTCGCGAGCGCGCCCGGTCAGTGGGCGGCTCGAGCGGGTCGACGGCGACCGCGTGCCGTTCCGCATCTTCATCGACTACGCGCACACGCCGGATGCGATGCAGCAGGTCCTGACGAGCCTCCGGCCGCTGACGCCCGGGAAGGTCCGTGTGCTGTTCGGATGCGGGGGCGAGCGCGACCGGCTCAAGCGTCCGGTCATGGGGCAGATCGCGACGAGGCTCGCCGACCACGTCGTCCTGACCGACGACAATCCGCGGCGCGAGAACCCCGAGCACATCCTTTCGCAGATCCTCGAAGGTGTGAAGCAGGTCGAGACACGGGCCGCCGAGGTCGAGATCTGCTCGAACCGCCGGCAGGCGATCCAGCACATCCTCGAGAGCGGACACGAGGGCGACATCGTCGTGCTCGCCGGCAAGGGCCACGAGCAGGGTCAGTCGATCGGTGACCGTGTGCTGCCGTTCGACGACAAAGCCGAAGTGGAGGCGTGGCTGTGCTCGAGATGAGCGGCGAACTGTTCGGCGCCAAGACGATTGCCGAGTGCACGGGAGGTGGCCTGAGCGGGTCCGGAACCGCGATCGGGGTTTCGACCGACACCCGGACGCTGCGCTCGGGGGAGGTGTTCGTCGCGCTCTCGGGCGACCGCTTCGACGGCCATGACTACGTTCGTGACGCGATCGAGGCCGGGGCCTCGGGTGTCGTCGTTGCGCGTCCGACTCCGCCCGGCGTCGACGTCTCGCAGGTGTTCGTCGTCCTCGTCGACTCGACGCGACAGGCGTTGATCGACCTGGCCGCGTATTACCGCAAGCAGTTGCGCGCCAGCGTCGCGGCGATCACCGGCTCGTGCGGCAAGACGACGACCAAGGAGATGGCCGCGCACATGCTGTCGCCGTTCGTGTCGTTGATCTCGGCCACCCGCTCGTTCAACAACGAGATCGGCGTGCCTCTGACGCTGTTCCGGGCCCGACACACGACCGAGGTCTGCTTGCTCGAGATCGGTACCAACGAACCCGGGGAAGTCGCGCGGCTAGCGCGCGCGGCTGCACCCGACATCGCGGTCGTCACGATGATCGGGCCCGCGCATCTCGCAGGCCTGGGCTCGCTCGAGGGCGTGTTCGACGAGAAGGTCGCGATCCTCGACGCGATTCCGGACCGCGGCGTGGCGGTCCTGCCGGCGGACGATCCGTTCTTCCCTCGGATGCGCGAACGAGCGTTCGCCAAGGGGCCGCGCACGGTGCTGAGCTTCGGGTTCTCGGATGCGGCGGATCTGCGCGCGGTCGACGTCGTGCCGACGGCGCTCGGGACGAGCTTCACACTGCACGTCGGTGGCCCGCTTCCGGCCTGCGCACCGCTCAGGGTCGAGCTTCCGCGGCTCGGCGCGCACAACGTCAGCAACTGTCTCGCGGCGCTCGCGGTCGCTGCGGCCCTCCGTAACGAGCACCAGGCGGGTCTCGCCGACCTCGCCGCCGGGCTCCTTGCCTTGCCGCCGACTCCGGGCCGGCTCGACCCGCGCCCCGGGATCTCGGGCAGCGTGATCCTCGACGACAGCTACAACGCGAACCCCGCCTCGCTCGCGGCCGCGCTCGACGTGCTCGATACGTACGAGACCGCACGCAAGAAGGTCCTCGTGCTCGGCGACATGCTCGAGCTCGGTCCCTCGGCGGAGAGCATGCACGTCGCGGCCGGACGGCGGGCCGCCGCGACCGTCGATCTGCTCGTGACCGTCGGGCCGCTCGCTGCGTGCGCGGCCGAGGCGTTCCTCGACGCCGGCGGCGCACGCACAGCCTGCTTCCTCGGGGTGGAACGACTTCTGGCTCGCTTGCCGGCCTTGGTCGGTGATGGCGATCATGTTCTGGTCAAGGGTTCCAACGGCGTGCATCTGAACCGCGTTGTCGAGCTCATGACCGCGCGACCGGCTTCCTCGGCGCAGCGCCGGGACAAACCCCGGCCCGCCGAGGAGGCCTGCCGCTGAACCGTGGCCGGGTTTCCGATCTCTTCCATGTACCTGTGACGCTTCTCGCGTAGCGAGTCCGGATTCCGGACTGTGACTTCCGGACACCTCGATCTCTCGTTCCCCGATGCTCTACTACCTCTTCAAGCTCCTGCAGGAGGAGACCGGCCTACGCCTCGGGGTCTACATCACGTTTCGGATTGCGGCTGCGTTCTTCACGGCGTGGCTGATCGTCGTGTTGTTCGGGCGCCGGTTCATCGCGTGGCTCAGGGCGAAGGAGCTCGGCGAGAGCTTTGCGGGACTCGGTGACCACCGGCGCGCGATCGTCGACGGAGCCAAAGAGGGCACTCCGACGATGGGCGGGCTGCTCATGGGGGCGGCGATCCTGATCGCTGCGCTTTTGTGGTGCAGGTTGAGTGAGCCGCTCGTGTGGTGCGGTCTGTTCGTGTTCCTGGCCTGTGGCGCGGTCGGGCTTCGTGACGACTGGCTCAAGAAGTTCGCGCCCAAGCGGCACGGGCTGACGACGAAGACCAAGTTCCTGTTGCTCGGCGCAATCGCGTTGCTGGCCGGGCTGTTCCTGTACGAGATCGTCTGGTTCGATCGGCGTGACGAGCTGATCGTGCTCGTGCTGCCGTTCCTCAAGGACGACGTCGCACTGACCGCGGCGTTCGGGCTTCCGTTCCTCGTTCTGTGCGTGCTGACGATCTCGGGCAGCTCCAACGCCGTCAACCTCGCCGACGGCATGGACGGGCTGGCGGCCGGGTGTCTGTGCATCGCCGGCATGGCCCTGGCGGCGCTCAACTACCTCGCCGGGCACGCGAAGCTCGCCTCGTATCTCTACATCCCGTCGATTCCCGGTGGCGGCGAGGTCGCGATCGTGCTCGCTGCGCTGGTCGGGGCGACGCTCGGGTTTCTGTGGTTCAACACGTCCCCGGCGCAGCTGTTCATGGGCGACGTCGGGAGCCTGTCGCTCGGCGGCCTGCTCGGTTACTCGGCGGTTGCGAGCCGGATGGAGGTATCGCTCCTGGTCATCGGCGGCGTGTTCGTGGCCGAAGCGTTGTCGGTCGTGATCCAGGTCGGGTCGTACAAGCTGCGCAAGAAGCGCGTGTTCCTGTGCGCGCCGATCCATCATCACTTCCAGAAGCTGCAGGTCCCCGAGACCCAGATCGTCGCCCGGTTCTGGATCGTGTCGATTCTGCTCGCCGTGCTGAGCATCGCGTTGTTCAAGGTGCGGTGAAGCGATGACGGCCGGCGCACACAGCGAGAGCTGGGACGACGAGTATTGGCGCGAAGCGCTGTTGTTCTCGGTCCTGACGCTGTTGTGCCTCAGCATCGTCATGGCGCTGAGCATCGACGGTCCGGAGCTCGGGCTCTACGGCGCGCTGCGGGCCAAGGCGTTGCGCCTCGTGCCGGGGCTGCTCGCGCTGTTCATCGCGATCCGCGTGCCCCTGCAGAAGCTGCGCAGGCTGATCCTGCCGTGTTTCTGGATCAGCGTGCTGCTGTGCCTCGTTCCGTTGTTCCAAGCGCACGAGGTCAAGGGCGCGGTCCGTTGGATCCGTATCTTCGGCGCCAGCTTTCAACCGGTCGAGCTGCTCAAGCCGTTGTGCGTGTTCGCGACTGCCGAAGTGCTCGATCGCCGCAGGGACTCGATCGACTCGTTTTGGCACGGCGTCGGGCCGGCGCTCATGATCCCCGCGAGCGCCGCGGGGGCGCTGTTGATGCAGCCCGATGTCGGGCACGCGTTCTTCGTGCTCGTCATCGGCGGCGGGATGCTCCTGATCGGCGGGATGCGGATACGACACAGCCTCGGGCTCGGACTCGGGATGGCGGCGGTCGCGGGGCTCGTGCTGTGGTTCGTGTTTCCGCACACGAGAAACCGCATCCACGAGTACCTGTCGGCGAAGCCCGGGTTCCAGATCGGGCTCGCCCTCGACGCGGTGGCGAACGGTGGGATCTGGGGCTCCGGTGTCGGCAGCGGCATGTTCCAGCACGTTCCCGAAGCTCGTAACGACTTCGTCCTGGCCGTGCTCGGCAACGAGTTCGGCCTGATCGGCAGCCTGCTGGTGTTGTTCTGCTTCGTGCTGTTGTTCGTCGCGGCCGTCAAGATTTCGATCCGATCCGAGAGTCGATGGACGCTTCTCATCGGCTTCGGGCTCGCGATCATGTTGGTGATTCAGGCAAGTCTGAACATGCTCGGGGTGACGTATACGATCCCCGAGAAGGGAATCGATCTGCCATTCTTGAGCTCGGGTGGGACGAATCTCGTGTTCGCGCTGGCCTCGATCGGTATCCTTGTGAACATCTCGAACGACTCTGGGCGTGAGTCGGACGAGGACATCGGCGGCTAGTGTCGTGATCGGTCAACACCGGTCCGACGAGGGAGGGACGATATGAGCTACGTCGAGAAGTACGGACTGCTGGTCCTGTTCGTGCTCTGTTCGCTGATCATCGGCGTGGGAGTGTTCGGAGGGGCATCGTCCGCGGCCAAGAGCGAGCGCGGTACGATCGGCAGGCAGCAAGACCCGGCTGGTGCGCTCGGCGATCGATTGCTGACTGCGGACCCCGACGGACGAGCTCCGGATCCTGCGCTCGGTGGCAGCGAGCACGGTGGCGGAAGGCTCGACACGTTCGATCCTGGTCGGCCCGGTCCTACGACCGGCCGCGATCGCGAACGGCATGTCTCGGGCGGCCTGCGGCCGGTGCCGAGCAACAACGAGAACCTCAACGGGTCCGATGGGCTGTCGCCGTACCGCGAACGCACGTTCGACGTCGACGACAACCGCACGATCGTGTTTCCCGGCACCCGCGGGGGCCAGGCCGTCGAAACGCAGAATCGCGGGTCCGACGCCGTCGCCGGGTTCGAGATCTACACGGTCGGCAAGCACGAGACGCTGAGTCAGATCTCTCAGCGAAAGCTCGGCTCGTTCCGCCGCATGCCGGTCATCCTCGCGGCCAATCCCGGCCTCGACCCCGACAAGGTGTTCGAGGGCCAGAAGATCAAGATCCCGTTGAGAGGATCGGTGGAACGCGAGAGCGGCAAGAAGTTTGAGCCCTCCGCCAAGCCACCGAGCGGCAAGAAGGCGAGCAGCAAGAAGGCGAGCGGCAAGAAGGCGAGCAGCAAGCCGAAGCCTGTCGCCAAGTCCGCACGGATCCATGTCGTCAAGCACGGTGATACGCTGTTGGGGATTTCGAAGCGCTACTACCGCACGGTCAAGCACGCCGGCTTCCTCGCGAAGACCAACGGAATGAAGCTCGACGACATGCTGCGTGAGGGGCGCAAGCTCAGGATCCCGGCGCTGCCGAAGAACGGGAGTGGCAAGTAATCGCGATGTCGGCCCCCAAGATCCTGCTCGCCGGCGGCGGTACCGGCGGTCACCTCGTGCCGGGGCTGTGCCTGGCGCGGAGCCTCGCGGCCGACGGTGTGCAGGTTCACCTCGCTCGTGCTGGGCGCGCGGTGGAAGAGGAGTTCTTCGCGTCCGTCGGTAGCGCGAGCGTCGAGTCGCACGTCGTTCCGTGGCGCGGCAACGGGATCCGCATGGTCTGGCAGCTCGTCGCCGGCCTGCGCCCGGCAGCGCGCTTGCTCGATCGGATTCGCCCCGACGTCGTCGTCGGTCTGGGCGGCGGGAGCGGTGTTCCGTGCTTGATGACGGCCGCGCGGCGGCGGATTCCGTTCGTACTGCTCGAGCAGAACGTGATTCCGGGCAAGGCCAACCGGTTGATGGCCCGGTTCGCGCGCCGTGTCTACACCGCGTTTCCCGAGACCGCTCGCGCCTCGCGCCGGGCGAATGCCGTGCACAGCGGTATGCCGTTGCGACCCGAGATCTTCCGCACGCGCGAGTGCGTGGGCGCGGCCGACCGGCTGCGCCGGGAGTTCGGAATCCACACCGACAAAACGGTGCTGCTCGTGGCCGGCGGAAGCCAGGGCGCGGCCGCGCTCAACGTCGGTGTTCCCGACCTGTTGTCGAGTCTGCCCGACGAGATCGCGGACGGGCTCGCTGTCGTGCACTTGTCGGGTCGCGGCAAGGAGGGCGAAGCGTTGGCTGCCTACCGCAAGGTCGCAGTCGAGGCTCACATCCTGCCGTTCCACTGCGATACTCCGGCACTCTATGAGCTCTGTGATCTCGTGATCTGCCGGGGTGGCGGGACGACGTTGATCGAGGTCGCCGCCGCCGGTCGCGTGGCGGTCGTCGTTCCGTATCCGCACCATCGCGATCAGCACCAGTTGGCCAATGCGCGATGGTTCGAGGAGCGCGGCGTTGCTCGTGTGCTGACACAAGCCGAGCTGCAGGCCGGCAACGGGCTCGGGTCGCTCGTCGAGCTGTTGAGCGACCACGACTTGCGTGCGTCGATGGCGCGGGTGGCTCGAACCGTGCTGCCGATCGATGCCGGGGCGCGGATCAGCGGCGAGCTCATGAGCCTTGCCCGGGACTCCGCCTCGCGAGTGACGGCCCGAACCGGAGCGGAGGTGATGTGAAAGAGCTGCCCAAATCGGCGTTCCTGGTCGGAATCGGCGGCGCCGGCATGTCGGCGCTCGCGCGGATGTTGCACGGGCTCGGGGTTGCCGTGCGCGGATCGGACCGGGCCGACTCACCGTTGCTCGATCAGCTCCGGACCATGGGCATCCCCGTGCGTGTCGGCCATTGCGGGACCGCGCTCGACTGGATTCCCGACTCGGAGTGGCGATCCGACGGTGAGGCCGAAACATGGATCATTCGCTCGGCCGCGGTGCCGGAGGACACGCCCGAGTTCGTGTCGGCACGCCGGCGCGGGTTCTTGTGTGTGTTGTACTCCGAGGCGATCGGCCGGTTGTCGACGGGGCTCAAGACGATTGCGATCGCCGGCACGCATGGCAAGACGTCGACGACCGCGCTGACGGTCGCGGCGTTGCACAGTGCGGGGCTCGATCCTTCGTACCTGATCGGTGGCGAGGTGCCGTCCCTCTCGGGTAATGGACACGGCGGGCGCGACGATCTGCTCGTCGTCGAGGCGTGCGAGTTCAACCGCTCGTTTCACGCGCTGCGACCGTCGGTTGCCGCGATCCTGAACGTCGAGCGCGACCACTTCGACTGCTATCCGAGCCGCGAGTCGCTCGAAGAGTCGTTTGCGCTCTACGCGAGCCAGTTGTCGGCCGGCGGCAGCCTGCTCGTGCACGAGAGTGTCACGGACACGGTCATCGGGCGGTTGCCGGCCAACATCGCGGTGATCCGCGTCGGCTCGGGGCTGTTCGCTGACGTTCGCGCGCTCGACGTCGCGCAGAAGTTCGGGAGGTTCTCGTTTACGCCGTACTGGGACGGGACGCGCTTGCCTCGCGTCGATCTCAAGCTCCACGGCTCGTTCCAGGTCTTGAACGCGCTGTTCGCGATCGGGCTCGCGATCCAGGCCGGTGCCGACCCCGTGGCCGCGTGCCGAGACCTGTCGCGCTTCGACGGGGTCGCGCGCCGGTTCCAGGTCCAGCATGGCCGAAACGGTGGGCAGCTCGTCGACGATTACGCGCACCATCCGTCCGAGATCCGCGCCGTGATCTCGACCGTGCGCAAAGCGTACCCCGGCCGCAAGATTCTCGTGGCCTTCCAGCCGCACCAGTACTCGCGCACGCGCAACCTGCTCGAAGAGTTCGGGGCTGCGCTGGCCGAAGCCGATCAGTGTCTCGTCGCCGACATCTACGCGGCGCGTGAGGATCCCAGCGTCGATCATGGCGTAGAAGTCGAAGACCTCGTCGACGCCGTTCGCCGGGCCGGCGGAAATGCTGCGGCAGCGGGCTCGACGTTGCGGCTCGGAGACAGAATACTGAACGAGCTGGAGCCTGGCGCAATACCGGTCGTCCTGGGAGCGGGGGAGCTGCATGGAGTGGTCGAAGAAGTGGTTCGAAGACTATAGGGGAGTCATACGCGAGGGTGTGTCGCTAGCCGCGCACTCGCACTTGCGAGTCGGTGGTGATGCCGCCGTGTTCCTCGAACCTTGGTCCGAAGAAGATGCCGCGCTCGCGATGCGCGTGTGCAAGGAGCACGCCCTGCCCTATCGCATCCTCGGCGGCGGCAGCAACCTGCTGATCCACGACGACGGCGTTGACGCGATCGTGTTCTACCTCGGCAATTGGAACCGTGTCGTCCGCGACGACAAACGGCTGATTGCGAGCGCCGGCACGAGCCTTCCGACGCTCCTGCGCATGGCCAAGGACAGCAAGCTTTCGGGCCTGGAGCCGCTCGTCGGCATCCCGGCCCAGGTCGGGGGCGCGGTCATGATGAACGCAGGCACGCGCCACGGACAGATCTTCGATCGCCTGGAGTCGGTCCGCG